>Ga0160493_100169_pt1 | contig 32314 bp, 27 predicted proteins | sample DID2MG_2_FD_108262 | JGI IMG/M metagenome (GOLD analysis project Ga0160493, IMG submission 108262) | Enriched soil microbial communities from UW Madison campus, WI, USA - DID2878_E24_FP2 MG | ecosystem: Environmental > Terrestrial > Soil > Unclassified | place: USA: Madison, Wisconsin | collected... | reverse complement strand
CCTCGATCGCGTCCGCTTCATGCACGGCTTCATCCGCGCGCGATATTTCCTGCCCTTCCTGACCACGGCGTCGGCCATGGGCTGGGTCTGGCGCTGGTTCTATCAGCCCGTACCCATCGGGGTGATCAACGGTTTCCTGGCGTCCATCGGCATCGCCCAGCAGCCGTTCCTGCGCTCGGTCGATCAGGCGCTGATTTCCATCCTGATCCCGGCGATCTGGGCGGGTCTGGGCTTCCAGATCATCATTTTCATGGCCGGCCTGCGCGCCATTCCCAATACGTTCTACGAGGCGGCGCGCATCGACGGGCTGGGTGACGGCGCCATCCTGCGCAAGATCACCATTCCGCTGCTCAAGCCCACGACGGTCTTTCTGGTCGTGTTCTCCTCCATCGGCTTCCTGCGCATTTTCGATCAGGTCTACAACATGACCACCAATGATCCCGGCGGGCCGCTCAATTCGACCAAGCCGCTAGTGCTCATGATCTATCAGACCGCCTTTTCCTCCTACCAGATGGGCTACGCGGCCGCGCAGACCGTGGTGCTGTTCACCATCCTGCTCATCGTCTCGCTGCTCCAGCTTTATGTGCTGAGGGAAAAGAAATGACCGCCACCACGACCGCATCCGCCGAATTGGCGGCCAACCGTCGCGATATCCGCCCCGGCCGCATCATCATCTGGACCCTGCTGTTCATCGGCGGGCTGATCATGATCACGCCGCTGCTCTTCATGTTCTCGACCTCGCTCAAGACTTCGGGCCAGGTCTATGATCTGCGCCTCATTCCGGCGGCGCCGACGCTGGACAATTACGTCCGGGTGCTGAGCGATGGCCGCTTCATGCAGTGGTTCTTCAATTCCACCTTCATCGCGCTCACCGTCACGCTCTCCAATGTCTTCTTCGACAGCCTCGTCGGCTATACGCTGGCCAAGTTCGAGTTCCGGGGGCGCTATTTCATCTTCCTGGCCATTCTCTCGACGCTGATGATCCCCACCGAAATGCTGGTGATCCCCTGGTATCTGATGTCGAGCCAGCTTGGCTGGATCGACAGCTATTGGGGCATCATGTTCCCCGGCCTGATGACGGCCTTCGGCACTTTCCTCATGAAGCAGTTCTTCGAGGGCGTGCCCAACGACTTCCTCGAAGCGGCGCGGGTGGACGGGCTCAACGAGTTCACCATCTGGTGGAAGATCGCCATGCCCATGGTGGTTCCGGCCATCTCGGCCCTGGCCATCTTCACGTTCCTGGGCAATTGGACCGCGTTCTTCTGGCCGCTGATCGTCACCACCTCCAAGGAGCTCTATACGCTGCCCGTGGGCATCTCGAGCTTCTCGGCCGAATCCTCCATCCAGTGGGAATTGATCATGACCGGCGCGGCGCTGGGCACCATTCCCACGCTTCTGGTCTTCCTGGCATTGCAGCGCTTCATCGTGCGCGGCGTCATGCTGGCCGGCCTCAAGGGTTGATCCATGACCGATCCACGCCTTTCAGATAAGTCGGTCTTTCCCGACCCCGTCTACAAGCAAACCGTCCTGGCGCCATTGTTCGATGGCGCCAAGGACCACCATGTCGAAGGCTTCCGGGCCATCGACCGCGCGCATCTGGTGATGCTGGCCGAGACCGGCATTCTCGATGCCGATCAGGCGCGCGATATCGCCAAGGCGCTCGACAGCATCGATGCCGAGATCGATCCCGCACAGCTCGTCTATACCGGCGAGGTGGAGGACTTCTTCTTCCTCATCGAAAAGGAGCTGAAAAAGCGCGTCGGGCCGGACCTCGGCGGGCGCCTGCATACGGCCCGCTCCCGCAACGATATCGACCACACCCTGTTCAAGCTGGGCCTGCGCGAGCGGCTCAATGTGCTGATCGGCAAGGCTCTGGCCCTGCACACAGCTTTGATCGAAGCGGCGGAGCGGGAAAAGGACACGCTGATCGTGGCCTATACCCATGGCCAGCCGGCGCAGCCCACCACCTTCGGCCATTACCTCTCGGCCATCGTCGAATTCGTCGGTCGCGATATCGAGCGCCTGTTCGAGGCATATCGTATCGTCGATCTCTCGCCCATGGGCGCGGCGGCGATCACCACCACCGGTTTCCCCACCGACCGGGCCCGCGTTGCGGACCTGCTCGGCTTTGCCGCGCCCTTGCAGAATTCCTATTCCTGCATTGCCGGGGTGGACTACATCACGTCCACCTATTCGGCCATCGAGCTGATGTTCCTGCACCTGGGCCGTCCGATCCAGGATTTCCAGGTCTGGACCAGCTTCGAGGTCGGGCAGATCTACGTGCCCAATGCGCTGGTGCAGATTTCCTCGATCATGCCGCAGAAGCGCAATCCGGTGCCGATCGAGCATCTTCGCCATCTGGCGAGCCAGACCTATGGGCGGGCGCAGGCCATGCTCACGGTGATGCACAATACGCCCTTCACCGACATGAATGACAGCGAGGGCGAAACCCAGTCCATGGGCTACCAGGCCTTCGACAGCGCCTATCGCGTGCTCGACCTGCTGGCGGCCCTGGTGGCGCAGATCCGTATCGATCCGGCGCGGGTGCGCGCCAATATCAGCCGCTCCTGCATCACCATTACCGAGCTTGCCGATAGCCTGGTGCGGCGCGAGGGCCTGTCCTTCCGCGAGGGCCATGAAATCGCCGCCGCCGTCGCCAAAGCCGTCGTCGCCATGGGCGGCGATCTGGGCAGCGATGGCTACCAACCCTTTGTCGAAGCCTTCGAAAAGGCCGCCGGCCGCAAACCGGGCCTGGACCAGGCCAGTTTCGCCGAAATCGTCTCGCCCGAATATTTCGTTGCGGTGCGCACCCGCCATGGCGGCCCGGCGCCCGAGCCGCTGGGCGCGGCCATTGCCGGCTACAGAAAAGACGCGGCCGATCTCGCCGCCCGACACGATAATCTGCTGCGCCGCCAGGCCGATGCCGCGCGCATGCTCAAAGAGCGTTTCGACGCATTGAAGGGGACAGCCTGATGGCCAAGATCGAACTCCAGGGCCTGGTCAAGGCCTATGGCAATACCCGCGCCGTGCACGGCATCGACCTCACCATCGAGGATGGCGAATTCGTCGTCTTCGTCGGCCCCTCGGGCTGCGGCAAGTCCACCACCCTGCGCATGATCGCCGGGCTCGAGGATATTTCGGGCGGCGTGCTCAAGATCGGCGATGAGGTGGTCAACCAGCGCGAGCCCAAGCAGCGCAACATCGCCATGGTGTTCCAGAACTACGCCATCTACCCGCACATGACCGTGGGCCAGAATATCGGCTTCGGGCTTTACACCTCCAAGCTCTCCAAGGCCGAAAAGCAGAAGCGGATCGAAGAAACCGGCAAGATTCTCGGCCTCGAAAAGCTGCTGGATCGCCGTCCGGCTGCTCTCTCCGGTGGCCAGCGCCAGCGCGTCGCCATCGGCCGCGCCATGGTGCGCGACCCCGTGGCCTTCCTGTTCGATGAACCGCTGTCCAATCTCGATGCGCAATTGCGCAGCCAGATGCGTATGGAGATCAAGAGCCTGCACCGCCGGCTCGGCACCACCATCGTCTACGTCACCCACGACCAGGTCGAAGCCATGACCATGGCTGACAAGATCGTGGTGATGCGCGATGGCAATATCCTCCAGGTCGGCACCCCCACCGATCTCTACGAAAACCCGGTGGATGTCTTCACCGCGCGTTTCATCGGCAGCCCGTCGATGAACATGATGGAGGCCGATTTGACCGGCGGCGACCTGACCATCGAGGGCGTGACGGTCTCGGGGCTCACGCTGCCCAGCCATGAGGGCAAGGTCATTGTCGGCGTTCGTCCGCATGATCTCGTGGTCGGGGACGGCACGGGCGCCGGCATCAGCGGCTCCGGATTGGTCGAGGCCGTCGAGCCCTTGGGCTCGGAAACCCTGGTTCATCTCATGCTCGGCAAGACGCTGGTGACGGCCACCGCGCCCGGCCGGGTGGTTCCGGCCATCGGCAGCACGGTCGCGGTGCGGGCCGAGGCCGGCGCGCTCTATCTCTTCGACGCCGCCAGCGAAAAGGCACTGGGTCGCGCATGAGGTCGTCACCATCCAAGGCCAGGGCTGTTCTCAGCCTTGGCCGCATTTATTGCGACCTGGTGTTCCGGGGCCTCGACGGCATGCCGCAATTGGGGCGCGAGCTGTTCGCGCGCGATTTCGCCATGACGCCGGGCGGCGGCGCGCTGATCACGGCGGCCCATCTTGCCGCGCGCGGCCGCCCCTCGGCATTGCTCGCCCGCTTCGGCACCGACTCCCTGTCGGCCGCTCTTGCCGGTGAGATCGAGGCTCTGGGGCTCGATCTGCAATTTCTCGACCGGCACGAAACCGCCGGCCCGCAGCTCACCGTGGTCATGGTCAACGACAACGATCGCGCCTTCCTGTCGCGCCGGGCGGGACAGGCGCGGCCCGCCAGCTTCGAGCGGGCACTGGCCTGGCCAGAGGCGGGGCATTTGCATATCGCCGAATATGCCACGCTCCACGAAATGCGCGACGCCATCGGCGCGGCCAAGGCCAATGGCCTCACTGTGTCGCTCGATCCGAGCTGGGACGACGAGCTTATCCGCGATCCGATGTTCTTCGAACGCACGGCGGGCGCCGATATCTTCATGCCCAATATGGAAGAGGCCCATGCCCTGACCGGCGCCGGCGACCCGGAAGCGGCCTTGGCCATCCTGGCGCGCCATTTCCCCGTCGTGGCGCTCAAATGCGGCGCCGACGGCGCATTGCTGGCCATGGACGGCGCCGTCACCGCCCGGCCCAGCCCCAAGGTCGATGTCGTGGATACGACCGGGGCGGGCGATGCCTTCAATGCCGGCTTCCTCGATGCCTGGCTCGATGGCGCGGATGCCGAAGAATGCTTGTCCGCCGCCATCGGCGCCGGGTCGCGTTCCGTGCAGGCTTCCGGCGGCACGGGCAGCCTCGCCTCGGCCTAATGTTTCTCGAAGGGCGGTTGCCGCCAGCAGAATAGCGTATGAACAGTCCTGAATTCCGCGTCTTCCCCTCGCCATCCGCGACAGCCGATGTCCTGGCCGCCTATCTCGCCGAACGGCTCGCCGCGCAGCCGGCCATCCGGCTGGGTCTCGCCACCGGCAATACGTTCGTGCCCATCTACAAGGCTCTCGTCGCGCGCTACCAAGCCGGCGGCTTTTCCTTCGCCCGGGCAGCCAGCTTCAATCTCGATGAATATGTCGGCTTGCCGCCCGGCCATCCGGCCTCGTTCCGGGCCTATATGCAGGCGCACCTGTTCGACCATGTCGATCTGCCGGCCAGCAAGGGCGCCCTGCCGGGCGTCGAGGGCGACATCGATGCGGCCTGCCGGGCCTATGAGGCCGCGATCAGCTCCGAGGGCGGTATCGACCTGCAATTGCTCGGCATCGGTCGCAATGGCCATATCGGCTTCAACGAACCCGGCTCGCCCTTCGACAGCCGCACCCGCCAGGTCGATCTGGCGCCGTCGACGCGCGCGGCCAATAAAGGCGACTTTCCCGCCGGCGAGGCCGTGCCGCCCACGGCGGTGACCATGGGCATCGGCACCATTCTCGATGCCCGGGAAATCGTCCTCGTCGCCATCGGCGCGGCCAAGGCGGAGGCGCTGGACCGGGCCTTCCGGCGCGAGGCCAGCCCCGATTGCCCGGCCTCGGCCCTGCAGAACCATGGCCGGGTCATCGTCTTCTGCGATTCCGAAGCCGCCGGCGCGCTGGCCTGAAGGCCGCTCAGCCCGGCGCGCCGGGCAGGGAGCCCCGGATCAGCACGGGCATGTCGACGAGGGCCGGCTTGGGCGCCGGCGCCAGCAGCAGTTCGATGGCCTTGCGCCCCATGGCTTCGTGCGGCAGGCCGATCGTGGTCAGGCCGGGCCGCAGATAGGACGCGATCTCGTCATTGTCGAAGGAGACCAGGCCGACATCCTGGGGAATGCGCAATCCGGCTTCGGCCAGGGCCTGGTAAGCGCCGAAGGCGAGCCGGTCGTTGAGGCAGAGCAGGGCGCGCGGCTTCTGCCTGGCCAGGAGCTGGCGCGTCAGGTCATAGCCATAGCCCGGTTCCCAGTCCCAGGAACTCAGTTCCGCGGCGAAATTCAGCCCCGCTTCCGCCATGGCGTCGCGGATGCCGGCAAAGCGGCGGGAAATGGCTTCCGAGCGGAAGAGACCGGCTTCCTCGCTGGCATTATGCCCGAGCAGGACGATCCCCTCGCCGATCCCGGCCCGTACCAGCAGGTCGACCGCCATGCGGCCGCCTCCATATTCGTCGGGCAGGACGGAGACGGGAAAGCGTGCGCTCGTGCCGTTGAGCATGACTGTGGGAATGGTGATGGCGATGTCCGGAACGAAGACTTCGCGGGCGCGCATGGCGGCAAAGATCAAGCCGTCCACCTGGCGGTCCAGGGCCGCCTCGACCGCCTGGATTTCGCGCGCCGGCTCACCGCCGGTCTCCAGCACCAGCATGACATGCTTGGCGGCTTCGGCGCCGGCCAGCGCGCCGCGGATGAGCCCGCTGGCGAAACGGGTGGTGGCGACATAATCGGAAATGAAGGCGATGGAGCGGGACTTGTCGGTCCGCAGCGCCCGGGCCGCCACATTGGGGCGATAGCCCAGGCTGGCCGCCGCCGCATGCACCTTGGCATGGGCGTCGGCGGAAAGGCGGGTATCGGGCCTGCCGGTCAGGATCATGGAGGCGGCGGCGGTCGAGAGGCCCGCCAGGCGCGCGACATCGGCCAAGGTAACGCGTTTCTTTGCCAAGCGATCGTGTCCCCTCTGGCATGATCTGCACCGTCATGCCGTTTCGATTGGATAGAGATGCAAGTCCGGCTTGACAACAGGCCTGCCGCATTGCATGTGCTAAATGGTTTTAGCAGGGGTGGAGAATGGCTTTCAAGCGTCCCGATCACTGGGTTTGGGATTTCTGGCTCGCCGATGACGGCGAGCGCTTCCACTTGTTCTATCTGCATGCGCCCAAATCGCTCGGCAATCCAGACCTGCGGCATCGCAATGCTCGAATCGGCCATGCCAGTTCGGCCGATCTCAGCGACTGGACCGATCATGGCCTGGCCTTCGATGCCGGCGCGCCGGGCACGTTCGACGGCAGCGCCACCTGGACCGGCAGCGTCGTTCGCGACGATGCCGGCCTGTGGCGGATGTTCTATACCGGCTCGCGTTTCCTTTCGCCCGACAGCTTTGCCAATGTCGAAACCATTGGCCTGGCCACCTCGCCCGACCTGTTCACCTGGACCAAGGCCGCCGGTCCGGTCTGCGTCGCCGATCCGGCGCTTTACGAAACCCTGGGTACGTCGAGCTGGCCCGAAGAAGCCTGGCGCGATCCCTGGCTGTTCCACCATGAAGGCGACGGTCTCTGGCACATGTTGATCACCGCCCGCGGCAAAAACGGCACCGAGCCGGATCGCGGTGTCATGGGCCACGCCACCTCGCCCGATCTCGATATCTGGACGGTTCAGCCCGCGCTCAGCGCGCCGGGGTCGGGCTTTGCCCATCTCGAAGTGTTCCAGCTCGTTGAGATCGACGGCCAGAACCACATCGTCTTCTGCTGCGATACACCAAAGCTGTGCGGGGCGCGGGCAGGACAGGTGGGTGGTATCTGGAGCCTGCCGGTAGGAGCGATGCCCGCCTCGGTCGATTTCTCCCGGGCGCGGCTTCTCGTCGACGAAAAGCTCTATGCCGGCCGTGTCGTCACCGATCGGCAGGGCCGGGCCTGCCTTCTGGCATTCGACAATTCCACCATAGACGGCCAGTTCATGGGCGGTATTTGCGATCCCGTTCCATTGCGCGTCGATGCCGACGGCTATCTCTCGTTGAAGGTGCAGCCATGACCATCCATGGATCGGTAAAGCCCGGCTTCGAGCCGCTGGCCATTGCGTTCGAGCGCGCTTTCGAGGGGCGTCCGGCCATGGGAGCCGGCCTCCATGTTCTGCTTGATGGAGAATGCGTCGCCGATCTCTGGGGTGGCGTCGCCGATGCCCGCACGGGCCGCGCCTGGACCAGGGATACGCCGACAACGATCTTCTCCTGCACCAAGGGGCTGGTCTCCATTCTTGCCGCGCGCCTCGTGCAGGAGGGCCGGCTGGATTATGACGCGCCGGTCAGCCGCTATTGGCCCGAATTCGCGGCGGCCGGCAAAGAGGCGGTGACCGTGGGCCAGGCGCTGGCGCATCAGGCCGGGCTGTCGGCCCCGCGCGCCGATCTCGGCGAAGACGATATCGTGGACTGGAACCGCGTCACCGCGATCCTGGCCGCGCAGGAACCGCTCTGGCCGCTCGGCACCGGCTATCAATATCACGCGCTGACCCATGGCTGGCTCGCCGGCGAAATCATTCGTCGGGTCACCGGGCAATCGGTCGGCGCCTATTTCCGCGACCTCGTCACCGCGCCGCTGGGCGTCGATGCCTGGATCGGCCTGCCGGACGCCCTCGCCGACAGACCCGCCCATATCCAGGTCAGCCAGCCCTTGATCGATCTTTGGGCCGACGAGGCGAAAAAGCCCGGACCGAACTGGCCCTATAAGGCCATGACCCTGGGACACGCGCTGCCGGTCGATCTGGTCAGCGAGCAGGGCGGCTTCAACAAGCAGCGCATTCGAGCGGCCGAAATCCCCGGTGCCGGCGGCATCGCCAGTGCCGAGGCACTGGCGACCATCTGGTCCGCGGCGGTGACGCCGACACGCGGCGTCAAGCTGCTCGATGCCGGAATCGTCGCCGAGGCGACGCGGACGCAGAGCCAAGGTGTCCCGGTCTTTGGCGGCGATCCGCCCTATTCCCGCTGGGGCTATGGCTTCCAGCTCGATTCCGAGGCCCGGCGCTATCTTGCCGATGGCTGTTTCGGACATGACGGCGCGGGCGGACAGGTCGGCTTTGCCGATCCCGCGCGCCGCATCGGTTTCGGCTTCGTCACCAATTGGATGATGGGGCCGGAAGATCAGCGCGCGACCGGGATCGTCTCGGCCCTGCGCTCGATCGTCTAAGTCGCCGCCCATGGGCAGGAAGGCCATATTGACAGCGCCTTTTGCTCATGCGCTAAATCCATTTAGCAGGCGGAAATATCCGCTGCTCTTTGCCCTGGAGGAGGTCGTCTTGAGAAATCAGTCCCGCCACGCACTTCGTATCGCCACTCTTGCCCTGTCGGTCGTGGCAACCGCCGGCACCGCCCTTGCCGCCCCGAGCTGCGGCACCGACCCGGTCGTGCTCAATTCCTATTTCGAAACCGGATTCCCGCTGCCCACGCGCCTGGCCGAGGAATTCACCCGTCAATTCCCCAATGTCACCTTCGACATCAAGGAAGATCAGTTCGCCAACATGATGGAGAATTCCCCGCGCATCCTGTCCGAGCCCAATGCGCCGGACCTGATCCGCGTGCCCTCGATCACCGATCTGGTCGCCAATAACCTGCTGCGCAATCTCGATGACGACTTCACCGCCCTCGGCTGGGACCAGTTCCCCGCCGGCCAGCTCGTGCAGCTGCGCGTCGAAGAGGGTGGCCGCCCGCGCGGCACCGGCTCGCTTTACGGCATGGGCATCAATTACTCGATGACCGGCGTGTTCTATAACAAGGAACTGGCCGCCCAGATCGGCATGACCGAAGCGCCCAAGAGCCTCGCCGAACTCGATGCGGTGATGGCCAAGGCCAAGGAAGCCGGCATCCTGCCCGTCATGCAGTGGAACAAGGGCACCGGCGGCTTCGCCTTTCCGCTCCAGAACCTGATGGGTGCCTATGGCGCGCCCGAGCCGATCAACGACTGGATTTTCCAGAAGGACGGCGCCACCATCGATACCGAGGACAACCTCAAGGCCGCCGAACACCTCGACGGCTGGATCAAGGCGGGCTATTTCCCCTCCGACGCCAACGCCATCGAATATTTCCAGATGATGAGCCGCTATATCGGCGGCGAGGGCCTGTTCATGTTCAACGGCGACTGGGAATCGGGCAATCTCGATACCAATGCCAAGGACAAGTTCGGCTTTTTCATCATGCCGAGCCTGGAAGAGGGCGGCCGTCATGCGTCCATGTCCTCCCCGCTCACCTTCGGCATCAGCGCCAATGCCGCCAATCCCGAATGCGCCGCCTTCTTCCTCGATTGGGTTGCCCGCAACGAAGAAGCCCGCAAGATCAATGTTGAAGTCGGCGGTTCCAATCCCGGCGGCCCGACCGATCTGCCCATGCCCGCCGTCGAGCCCGGCTCGGTGACCGAGCAGTCGCTGGCGGCCGGCGCGACCCTGGCGCAGGACAATGGCGCCATGGACTTCATCGCCAATGCCACCGGCGCTATCTTCGCCGCCGGCTGGACCCCCGAACTGCAGAAGATGGTCGGCGGTCAGCAGAATGCAGCCGGCCTGCTCGAAGCCGTGCAGCGCGAATACGAGACCCAGCTCAGCCGCTGAGGCTCTCGCTCCGCTGCGCGCCTGTCATCTGAGTGATGGTGAATAACATGACCTCGACTTCAGCCGCGCAGCGGCCGGAAAAACGGCTCCCCCCATCCAGGGGGAGCCGCAGGACAAAGGTGACGGCCTGGCTCTTCATTGCGCCCGCCGCCATCGCCTATGCCGCCTTCGTGCTCGTGCCGCTGGCCATGAGCTTCTACTATTCGTTCCTGCGCTGGGACGGCATCGGCGAAGCCCGCTTTCATGGGCTCACCAATTACATCACCGTGCTGACCGATCCCAAGCTGCTGCAAATCATCGGCAACGCCTTCCAGCTCGTGGCCTATTTCACCCTCATTCCGGTGGTGCTGGGCCTTGCCGTCGCTTCGGTCATTCGCGGTCACATGGCCGGCCCCTTCGGCACGGCCACCCGCACCATCCTCTTCCTGCCGCAGGTCATTCCGCTGGTTGCCGCCGGCATTGCCTGGAGCTGGATGTTCGCCTCGACCGGCGTGGTCAATCAGGGCCTGCGCGCCATCGGCATGTCCGATTGGGCGCGCGGCTGGCTGGGCGATTTCGTCTGGGCCTTGCCCGCCGTGGGCATTATCGGCGCCTGGGTGCTGCTCGGGCTCTGCACCATGCTGCTGGTCACCGGCATCACCAAGATCGACCCCAGCCTTTATGAAGCCGCCCGGCTCGATGGTGCGCGTCCCTGGCACGAATTCCGCTACATCACCCTGCCGGGCCTGCGTCAGGAAATCGCCGTCTGCGTGACGCTCACCGTCATCTCGGCGCTGGCGAGCTTCGATATCGTCTATATCTCGACGCTTGGCGGGCCGGGCATCACCACCACCGTGCCGGGGCTCGAGATTTACCGCCTCGCCTTCGCCCATCGCCAGGTCGGCCTCGCCTCGGCCTTGGCTATCGTCCTCATGGTCCTGGTGCTGATTTCCATCGCGCCGATCCAGTGGTTCGCCCGGGAAAAGAAATGAAGACCACCCTGTCCAACACACTGGTGGCGCGCGGGCTGATCATTCTCTTGATGATCGTCACGCTTCTGCCCTTCATCGCCATGTTCTCGGCCGCGCTTGCGCCGCAGGGCACCTATCCCAATGGGCTGCAATGGCCTGCCGATCCGCAATGGGGCAATTTCGGCCGTGCCTTCGAAGTCTCGAAGATGGACCAATTGCTGCTCTCCAGCACCCTGATCGTGCTCGGCGTGGTCCCCGTTTCGGTGCTGATCGCCACCATGGCCGGCTATGGCCTGGCCAAGCTCACCACCAACAAATACAAGTGGCTTTATCTCATCTTCGTCTTCGGCCTGACGCTGCCGTTCGAAGCGGTGATCACCCCGCTCTATTACGAAGTGCGCGCCCTTGGCCTGCTCAATACGCGCTTTGCGATCATCCTGCCGCTGATCGGGCTCTACATGCCCTTCGGCGTCTATTGGATGCGCGCCCACTTCCTCAACGTGCCGCATGACCTGAGCGAAGCCGCCCAGCTCGATGGCGCCACCCGCTGGAAGGAATTCTGGCTCGTGCAGGTACCGCTGGCCCGCCCGGCGATCATGAGTCTCACGATCCTTCTCTTCCTCTGGACCTGGAACCAGTTCCTGCTGCCGGTGGTCCTGGTGCAGGACCCGATGCAGCGTACCATGGCCGGTGCGCTCGGCGCCTTCCAGGGGCAATGGGGCACCGATATTCCGCTGCTCTGCGCCGGGGCGCTGCTCATCCTGGCGCCCACTATCGCTCTTTTCCTCCTCTTCCAGCGCCAGTTCGTCGCCGCCCTCATGCAGGGCGCGGTCAAGGGCTAATCCGGAGACTTTCCATGGCAGGGCTCACCCTCCGTTCCGTTCGCAAGACCTATGGCGAAGTGCCGGTCATCAAGGGCGTCGATCTCGACATCGCCCATGGCGAATTCGTCGTCTTTGTCGGCCCCTCGGGCTGCGGCAAGTCCACCCTGCTGCGCATGATTGCGGGGCTCGAAGACATCACCGATGGCCAGATCAGCATCGGCGACCGCGTGGTCAACGATGTCGAGCCGCGCGACCGTGGCGTCGCCATGGTGTTCCAGTCCTATGCGCTCTACCCGCATATGAGCGTCTACGACAATGTCGGCTTCGGGCTGAAGCTGGCCGGCACGCCCCGGGATGTGCGCGACCGGAAAATCCGGGAAGCCGCCAAGGTGCTGCAGATGGAACATCTGCTCGATCGCCGTCCGGCCCAACTGTCCGGTGGCCAGCGCCAGCGCGTCGCCATCGGCCGGGCCATCGTGCGCCAGCCGGACGTGTTCCTGTTCGATGAGCCGCTGTCCAATCTGGACGCGGCTCTGCGCGGCGACATGCGCATGGAATTGGCACGGCTGCACCACGATCTCGACGCCACCATGATCTATGTCACCCACGATCAGGTGGAAGCCATGACCCTGGCCGACAAGATCGTGGTGCTCGATGCCGGCGTCATCCAGCAGGTCGGCTCCCCGCTCGACCTCTACAACGCCCCTGCTAACCTCTTCGTCGCCGGCTTTATCGGCGCGCCCAAGATGAACCTGTTGCCGGCCAAGGTCGAAGCGGCGAGCGAGAGCGGGCTGACGCTGTCCTCGGACATTCTGGCGGCGCCGGTCGTCCTGCCCGCGCGCGGCGACGTGGCTCTGGGCGACGGCGTCACGCTCGGCATTCGCCCGCACGATCTCCAGTTGGAAAGCAATGGCCCCTTCCGCGGCCAGGTGCAGCTCATCGAACGGCTGGGCAATGAAACCATCATCCGCATCGCCCTGTCCGATGGTATCGTGATCACCGCGGCGCTGCCGGGGCAGGGGGCCTTTGCAATAGGCTCGACCATCGCGCTCGGCCTCCGTGCGGAGGCCGCCCACGTCTTCGATGCTTCGGGCATGCGCCTATAGGACGCTGCGCAAGCGTGAGCGGTCCGGTCGGAACACTTTGCGTCCCATAGGCATTGGCTTTCCATCTCAAGGAGGCCGATATGCCAGACCGCTTCACCATGCAGGACCCGCGCCATCAATATCCGGCGCCGCCTTTTCCGCGCCAGCCGCAATCCCCGCCCGGCATTGTCGGCAAGATGGAGCCGCCGCCCGATCACGGCGAGGAAAGCTATGCCGGTTTCGGCCGTCTCATAGGCCGCAAGGCGCTGATCACCGGCGGCGATTCCGGCATCGGCCGGGCGGCCGCCATCGCCTTTGCCCGCGAGGGCGCCGATGTGGCCATCGGCTTCCTGCCCTCCGAAATCGACGATGCCAACGAGGTTATCGGCTATATCGAGCGGGCCGGCACCAAGGCGGTGGCGGTGCCGGGCGACGTGTCTGACGAGGCCACCTGCAAGCGCATCGTGGAAGAGGCCGTGGCCCAATTGGGCGGCCTCGACATTCTCGTGATCAATGCCGCGCGTCAGCAGGCGCGGGAAACGATGGATGCGGTCAGCAGCGCCGATTTCGACAAGACCATGAAGACCAATCTCTACGCGCTGCATTGGCTGAGCCAGGCGGCGGTGCCGCATCTGCCGCCGGGCGCCTCGGTCATCAACACCGCCTCGATCCAGGCCTATGAACCCTCGGCGCACCTGCTCGACTATGCCACCACCAAAGCCGGCATCGTTGCCTATACCAAGGCGCTGGCTGAACAACTCATCGAAAAGGGCATTCGCGTCAACGCGGTGGCGCCCGGTCCCTTCTGGACCGTGCTGCAACCCAGCGGCGGACAATTCCCCGAAAAGGTCGAGACCTTCGGCCAGAACAGCGCCTTCGGCCGGCCCGGCCAGCCGGTGGAACTGGCGCCGATCTATGTGCTGCTGGCCTCCCAGGAGGGCAGCTACATTACCGGCGAAGTCTTCGGCGTCACCGGCGGCAAGGGCATTGCCTAGAGGATCGTCATCATGAGCAAGCAGATCAACGGGGAACAATTGCGCGCCGACATCGATGCGGGCCGGACCGGGGACAAGGTCGCCTTCCCCGATCCGGCAGCGGCGCCTCTCGAAACCGATACCGAGGCCGGCGGCGCGGCAAGCCGCTATTACGCCGAGCGCCGGGACATTCCACCCGAAAACCGGGGCCGCTGGGATGGCCTTTGGCTCTATGGCGCGGCCATGGCCGGGCTCGCCATCGTCGCCGTCCTCATCGTGCGGCTGGCGGCCTGACGCCCTTATCGGGGACAATCATGAAGCATGGCGCTCATCTCTGCGTGGATATGCAAACCATGTTCGCAGCCGACACCGAATGGGCCGCGCCCTGGATGTCGCGCGTTCTGCCGGCCATTGCGGCGCTGAGCGAGAAATATGCCGGCTCCACCATCTTCACCCGTTTCGTGCCGGCGCTCCGGCCCGAGGCGGCAGCGGGGGGCTGGCAGCGCTATTATCAGCGCTGGCCCAATATGACGCGCGAGCGGCTGCATCCCGATCTCATCGAAATCGTGCCGGATCTGCGCCGCCATATCCCGCCGGCGGTGCAGTTCGACAAGCATACCTATTCCCCCTGGCATGGCGGGCGCCTGCATCGCCTCCTGCAGGCGCGCGGCGCGCGCACCCTGCTGATCAGCGGCGGGGAGACCGATATCTGCGTGCTCGCCACCATGCTGGGCGCCATCGATCGGGGCTATCGCGTCGTCCTGGCCGAGGATGCCCTGTTCGGCTCGGCCGACCAAACGCATGACGCCATCCTCACCGTCTATCGCAATCGCTTCGGCCAGCAGCTCACCATGTGCCGCACCGAGGACGTGCTTCATCATTGGGAGGATCTGACGGCATGACCCTTCTGGGCTATCACGCGGCGCATGAGCAATTTCCGCCCGGCCACCTGCTGGATTGCGTCACCGCCGCCGAGCAGGCCGGCTTCGCCCTGGCCAATTGCTCGGATCATTTCCATCCCTGGAGCGCGGCGCAGGGCCAATCGGGACAGAGCTGGCCGTGGCTCGGGGCCGCCATGCAGGCCACGAGCCTGCCCTTCGGCGTGGTCTCGGCGCCCGGCTATCGCTATCACCCGGCAATCCTGGCGCAGGCCGTCGCCACATTGGGCGAAATGTTTCCCGGCCGCTTCTGCATCGCGCTCGGCAGCGGCGAAGCCATCAATGAAGGCATTACCGGCCAGGCCTGGCCGGACAAGCCGGAACGCAATGCGCGCCTGGCCGAATGCGCCGCGATCATCCGGTCGCTGCTGGCCGGCGAAACCGTCACCCATCGGGGCCGGGTAGAGGTGGTGGAGGCCAGGCTTTATACCCGCCCCGCGGAGGCCGTCCCCCTCTTTGCCGCGGCAATCACGCCCGAAAGCGCCGCGCATGTCGCTGCCTGGGCGGATGGGCTGCTGACCACCACCGGCCCGGTCGACCGGATCGCCGCCACCATCGCCGCCTTTCGGGACAATGGCGGCGCCGGCAAGCCGGTGCAGCTTCAGCATTGTCTGAGCTGGGCCGCGACGGAGGAGGAAGCCGAGCAGGAGGCGGTGGATCAATGGTTTACCGGCGCCATCGGCGGGGATGCCGCCTGGCAATTGCGCAGCCCGCAGCAATTCGATGCGCTGCGCCCCATCGTCAGCGCCGATGCATTGAAGGACGCCGTCTTCATGTCCGCCGATCTGCATCGTCATGCCGGCGCGATCGCCGAACTGATGCGGCTCGATGTGGAGGCGATCTACCTCCATTGCGTCGCCCGCGAACAGCATGCCTTCATCCGGGCCTTCGGCGAAACGGTGCTGCCGCAACTGACCTCGGGAGCAAACCATGCCCCGCCGGCCCCGTGATCCGCATCCCGACGCCGAGCCGCCTCTCAGCGCGTCGGGACGCCCGCCCGCAGATAGGTGGGGTCGAAGGAGCACAGCGCCCGCAGCGCCTGCGGGTCGGGCAGGGTGATGCTCCTGTCGCGCCAGATGGCCAGCCCTTCCCGGCGCAGCACCTGTATCTTGCGGTTGATATGCACGGTCGACAGGCCCAGCGCATCGCCCATTTCCGATTGCGTCAGGGGAAAGCCGAAGCTGCCCTCGGCATCGACCAGGTCGACCTTGCTCAGGCGGTAATGCATTTCGCACAGCATATGGGCGACCCGGTGCAGGGCGGTGCGGCCGCCGACGCTGACCAGCAATTCCTGCATCGTGCTCTGTTCGATGGCCGCGCAGCGCAGGATGCCGGTCATGATCTCGGGATGTTTTTCCACCATGCCCGTCAATTGCGTCAGGTCGAGCTGGCCGACGCTGCTGGCGGGCAGCGCGATGACGTTCTGGGAGACGGCGCTATGGGAGAGAAAACCGAAATCGCAGATATCGCCGGGCACGAGGAAAGCGGTGATCTGCCGTGTGCCGTCGGGCCGGTAGCGGTGGCGATAGGCAAAGCCGCGCAGGAGGACCTGCACCGATCCGTCGCGGGCGCCGTCGCGCATGATATGCTCGCGGGCGCGGAAATGCTTGGTCTGGGTCAAGCTCGACAGGATCGCCGCCTGCGCGCCGCTGCTGAGCGATATCACGGCCGCCAGGCGGCGCAGCCAGGTTCTGCCCGAATTCGAAACTGTGCTCTCCATCATCATAGGGCCATCCGCAGAAGCCGGCAGCGCTGCGGCTCAGGAAGACTTGCATGGATAGGGGAAACGCTTGCTGGCGTTCCGAATACTGCGTTGTTTTTCAACGGGTACCGCGATTCTCGAATGAACCCGCGGAGCCTATCCATCTCCTTGGCTTTCGAAATTCACATAGGTTAAGGGCCTGTCGCGGCGCGATTTGTCGCTAGCGGATCGGTCGCGGCGGCTTTGGCCTCAATTTACGCGATCCGGCGGCGGCCTCGGAGATGGAAGCGGCCGGCCGTCGCCGCGTCGCAGCACCGCGCAAATGGTGCGGATGAGGCGTTCGTGCCTGCTCTGCTGGCCATCGCGCGCGCGATCGCCCGCCGGCGTTTCGGCCCGGCGGGCGGTGCCGGCCTCTCCGAGCAACAAGCCAGCCGCGGCGCGCGCGACCTCCTGTTCCGGGCAGGGCTTGTCCAGGCATGGCCGGTCCCGATAGCGCTCGGGCAGTGTCCGGGCGCCGGCCTCGGCCAGGAACAGAATGGGCGTGCCGCGCCGGGCCAGGAGATCGGCGAACGCGAAGACGTCCCGGCCGTAAAGCTGCGTATCGAGAATGGCGGCATCGACATGGCGGCGGCCGAGCAATTGGGTGGCATAGAAAAGCGTCGGAGCCGGCCCCATCGCCACGCAGCCCTGCAGGCGCAGGGCCTGGCAGATCGCATTGCCGGAAGCCTGATCGTCCTCGACGACCAGGATGCGTTTACCCTTGAGGTCCATCTGTGTTTCCCACTCCCCCGCCAAACGCCGGTGGCCGGCAAAAGGATGCATGTCCGGACAGCGATCCAAGCTGGCGGGTGCAACCGGATCGAGGCGGCGCGGATTGAGTGGAGCGGTCCGACCGGGGCCGACCAGCCAGCGAAACATTATGTCATCCGATATCCAGGCGACGATCCGCCGCGAATATTCCATGAAGTTCGGTACCCAGATCCTGCCCGAGGGCGTGCGCTTCCGTCTCTGGGCGCCCGGCCAGCAGCATGTCGGCCTGCACATCCACCAATTGGAGCGCACCATCGCCATGCAGGCCCGGCCGCGCGGCTGGTTCGAGGCGAGCGTGTCCGAAGCCCGGCCCGGCATGCTCTATACGTTCGAATTGCCCAATGGCGATCACGTCCCGGACCCGGCCTCCCGCTTCCTGCCGCATGACGTGCTGGGCCCCAGCGAGATCGTCGATCCGCTCGCCTTCGCCTGGACCGATCGCGGCTGGACCGGCCGGCCCTGGGAGGAAAGCATTCTCTACGAGCTCCATATCGGCACGTTCACGCCCGAAGGCACGTTCCGCGCCGCCATCGGCAGGCTCGATCATCTGGTCGCGCTGGGCATCAACACCGTCGAGCTCATGCCGGTGGGCGATTTCAACGGGCGCTGGAACTGGGGTTATGACGGCGCCAGCCTCTTCGCGCCCGATGCCACCTATGGCCGGCCCGAAGACATGAAAGCCTTCGTCGATGCCGCCCATGGACGGGGCATCAGCGTCCTCCTGGACGTGATCTACAATCATTTCGGCCCCAAGGGTAATCATCTGGGCGCCTATACGCCGCTGACCAAGAGCAGCGTGCGGACGCCCTGGGGCGAGGCGCTGAACTTCGACGGTGACGATGCGGCCATGATCCGCGAACTGATCTTCGCCAATGCCCGTTACTGGCTTACCGAATATCATCTGGATGGCCTGCGGCTCGATGCGGCGCACGAGATTCACGACGCCGGCCCGCGTCATCTCCTGCTCGAACTGGCCGAACAGGCCCGCGCCGCCACCGATGGGCGGCACGTGCATCTGGTGCAGGAAAATTCGCTCAACCAGGTCAATTGGCTCAAGCGCCGCGAAACCGGCGCGCCCTGGCTCTACGACGCACAATGGAGCGACGATATCCACCACGCTATCCACGCGGTGATGACGGGCGATCCGGGCGCCTATTACATGGATTTCATCGGCCGCATCGATCTCGTCGGCCGGGCGCTGGCGGAAGGCACGGGCTGGCAGGGCGAATACATGGCCCATGCGCAAAAGCACAAGGGCGAGCCCAGCGCCTTCCTGCCCGCCACCGCCTTCGTCGCCTTCATGCAGAACCACGACCAGGTGGGCAATCGTCCCTGGGGCGACCGCATTTCAACCCAATTGCCGCAGGAGGCGCTGCGGATGTGGAGCGCGATCCTGCTGCTCTCGCCCCAGGTGCCGCTGCTGTTCATGGGCGAGGAATGGGCCGCCGGCACACCTTTCCTGTTCTTTTCCGATATTGGCGAAGACCTGGCCGATACGATCCGCGCCAGCCGGAAAGAGGAATTGAAGAACTACCCCGACGCGCAACGGGACAATCTGCCCGATCCGATGCGCGAGGATAGCTTTATCGCCTCCAAGCTCGATTGGGACGATCCCGGTTCAGGCGACCATGCCGGCATGCTGGCTCATTATCGAAAGCTCATCGCGCTGCGCAAACAGGCCATCATCCCGCGCCTTGCCGGCATGGCGGGCCATTCGGGACGCTACGCCATTCTCGGCGACAGGGCGATCAGCGTTGAGTGGACACTCGGTGATGGTTCGGTGCTGACGCTATTGGCCAATCTTGGTGCTGAGCCGGTGGATGGCATTGCGGTCGAGGATAACAATCGCCTCTGGCTCGAGGGCGCCGTCGACGGCAGCAGGCTTGGTGGCTGGACCGCGCTCTTCAGCCTCGTTCCGGCGGATTGAGCAGGTGTATTTTTCGCGCGTTTCATTGATTTCAATGATTGGTGAAAAGTTTGGCTGCTGTCGTCTTGGCCGCGCCGGGGCGGAATGCTAGACTCTGCTTTGAGCTGTCAAATCCTCCCGTCATAAGAAAAATTTCATGCCTCGGATTGCCAAATTGGACCGCCTGCTTTCGGTCCTGTGCGAACGCATCTTCGTTTCCAGTGAAGTTTTTGCATCGCTGTCCTATCGCTCGGCGGCCGATGGTGAACGGCATGTCGTGCCGGGGGAGGATCGGGCCGGATGGGTGAAGGTGACCCGCGATCTGGTCTGGGGTGAACCGGATGGTTACTATTGGTTTGGTGGGTCCGTCACCATTCCCGAGCGCCTTGCCGGTAAGGCGGTGTTCTGTCGTGTTCACGCGCAATTCGGCTCGGTCATGGGGCGCAGCGATCCGCAATTGCTGGTGCGTGTCGATGGCCGCATCGCTCAGGGCGGCGACGGCAATCACCGCGAATTCCCGCTGACCCGCCAGGCTGTCGCCGGCCAGCGCTTCGATCTCCTCATCGAAGCCGGCACCATCGAAGATCGCCGCCAGCTTGGTTTCGCCGTTGAACTGGTCGAGCATGATCGCCTCGCCGAGATCGTCTATTACGATCTCAAGGTGCCGCTCGATGTCGCCCGGCTGCTCAAGCCCGACGATGCCCGCCGCGCCCGCCTGCTCCGCCATATCGATGCGGCCATCGACCTCATCGATTTCCGCCCCGGCCATCCCGAGCGCTTCGCCGCAAGTCTCGAAGCCGCTCGCCAGCGCGCCGACGCGCTCTATGCCGAAGCCGACGCCGATGCCATGCCGGAAATCGTCGCCACCGGCCACACCCATATCGACGTCGCCTGGCTGTGGCGGGTGCGCGAGACGCGCCAGAAAATGGCCCGTTCCATGGCCAATGCCCTCGCGCTGATGGACGAATATGACGATTACCGCTTCATGTATAATCAGGGCGTGCTGCTCGATTATCTCGAGGAGGATTATCCCGAGCTGTTCGAGCGCATTTCCGGCGAAGTGAAGACCGGCCGCTTCGAGATCGAAGGCGCGCTCTGGCTCGAGCCGGACGTGGTCATCGCTTCCGGCGAAAGCCTGGTCCGCCACATCGTCAAGGGCACGAAATACCACCAGGACAAGTTCGGCGTGACGCCGAAGATCGTCTGGCTGCCGGACACCTTCGGCTACACCGCCGCCCTGCCGCAGCTCATGGCGCAGTCGGGGCTCGACGTGTTCATCACCCACAAGATGAGCTGGAACGACACCAATCGCATGCCGCACGAGATCTTCTTCTGGCAGGGTCTCGATGGCACGCGCGTGCCGGCCTATTTCCTCACCACCCAGAAATACGAATATGACGGGATCAACACCACCTATTGTCCCGATCTGGTGCCCAGCCATGTGATGGGCACCTGGAAGCGCTTCAGCCAGCAGGGCCTGCATGACGAATTGTTCCTCGTCTATGGCCATGGCGATGGCGGCGGCGGGCCGACCCGCGGCATGCTGGAAAATGTCCGCCGCATGGAGCGCGGCATTCCCGGCTGCCCCAAGATCCGCCACGAACCCATGGGACCCTATTTCGACCGGCTGGTCACCCGCATGCGGGCCGAGCCCGAGGCCTTTCCCGCCTGGGTGGGCGAGCTCTATCTCGAATATCACCGCGGCACGCTGACTTCGGTGGGCAAGAACAAGCGCAATAACCGCCTCGCCGAACGGCTCCTGCACGAGCTCGAAGTGCTCGGCGTCATGGCAGCGCGGGCGGGTGCCGCTTATCCGAAGGACAAACTGGAGCGCCTCTGGAAAACGGTGCTGCTCAACCAGTTCCACGACATCCTGCCCGGCACCTCCATCGGCTTCGTCTACGAAGACAGCGACCGCGACTACGCCGCCTTCTTCGCCGAAGCCGAAAAGCTGCGCGTGGAATTGGCCGGCAGTGTCGCCGCTGGCCATGGGGTCCTCAATGCCGCCAGCATCGCGCGCTCGGACCTGCTGGTCCTGCCGGCGGGCAGCGCGGGCATCGCCATCGATGACGCTGTTGTTCCGGCACAATCAATCGTCGCGGCCGATGGCTCAAAAGCCAGCGCCGTGCCGGTCAAGCAGATCGACGGGCTTTCTGCCCGGCCAATCACTCTTGGCGCATCCGCCGCCTTGCCCGAAAGCAGGATCGGTGTTTCCAAAACCCTGCTCGAAAACAACCTGCTGCGCGCCCAATTCAACGCCAGGGGCCAGCTCGTCTCGCTGTTCGACAAAATCCGCAATCGCGAGGCGCTGCAACCCGGCGCCGTGGGCAATGCCCTCGTCGCCCATCAGGACATTCCCATCGATTTCGACGCCTGGGACATCGACGATTATTTCGAGGACGTTTCCTGGCCCGTCGATCATCTGGTCTCCGCCGAGATCGTCGAAACCGGCCCTTGGCGCGCCGCCATCCGCTTCGAATGGGCTTATGAAAGCTCGCGCATCGTGCAGGTCATCTCGCTGGCCGAAAGCGCGGCGCAACTCGAATTCGACACTTTCGTCGATTGGCACGAGCACCAGACCCTGCTCAAGACCGGCTTCCCGCTCGATATCCGCACCGATGTGAGCCGCGCCGAGACCCAGTTCGGACATCTCACGCGCCCCACCCACGCCAATACCAGTTGGGACAGAGCCCGCTTCGAAACCTCCATGCATCGCTGGGTCGATCTCAGCGAAACCGGTTTCGGCGTCGCCGCGCTCAACGATTGCAAATATGGCTACGACGCCAAGGGCAGTACGCTCCGGCTCACCCTGGTCAAGTCGCCCACCTTTCCCTGGCCCGAGGCCGATCAGGGCGAGCATCGTTTCCGTTATGCCCTGCTGCTCCATGCCGGCGACCTGCAGGCGGTGCACAATGCGGCGACGCTCTTCAACCAGCCCCTGCGTCTCATCGAAGGCAATGCCGCCGCCGCGCCTCCAGCCATCGCCAGCCTGTCGTCGGACCAGATCACCATCGAAACCGTCAAGCAGAGCGAAGATGGCAAGCGCATTATCCTGCGCCTCTGGGAAAACCAGAACCGCGCCGGCACGGTCACCCTCACCCTGCCGCAGGCCAGTCGCATCAGCGAAACCGATCTGCACGAAACCGAAACCGGCCTGCTCGCGGAAAACGCCGCCGAACTCGAACTCAGCTTCAAGCCGTTCGAAATCAAGACCCTGGCTTTAGGATGAGTTTGTTCGTCACCCAGCGTCCTGGCCCCATCGCCCCCTCGCCCCTCAGGGGAGAGGGCCGGGGTGAGGGGTGCAGGTCCCTCGGTAAAGCCGCCGAGCCGAACCCCTCATCCGGCGCTTCGCGCCACCTTCTCCCCTCAGGGGAGAAGGGCCATGTCGTCAAGCGAGCCCGTTCATGATCCCGCCCATCCCCGAAACCCTCCCGCAGCCCCCAGGTTTCCAGCTCGGCCATTGGCTCAAGGGCGACTGGCATATCCATTGCCGCCACTCAACGGACAGCACCAATAATCCGCAATCGCGGATCATCTCCTTTGCCGAGCGTCTGGGCTTCGATTATCTCGTCATCACCGATCACGACGTCCATGTCGGCGGCGCGGTGGCCCAGCACACCTGGGCCGATCCCGATTATCGTTCCGACAAGCTTCTCCTGTTCTACGGCGCCGAGCTCACCGCCCCGCGGGGCCACGTCAATATCCTCTCGCCCGAGCCCTATGATCACCAGGCTATTTTCGACGCCCGCAATGCGCGCGACTGGGACCTGCTCAAGCTCAAGCGGGACATGGGCATTCACTGGTCGGCCAATCACCCCAATCACAAGAACCATTACGGCTTCTCGTTCGATCTGGCGGACTCGGTCGAGATTTGGAACCAGGCAACCTGGCCGAAAAACGCCATCAGCGTGCGCATCTGGGACGATCAATTGCTCTCCGGTCGCATGATCGGCGCGCGGGGCGGCAGCGATGCCCATCACGGCATTCCCGACGATCCGGCGCTGATCGTGCCGCAGACGCTCGAAGGCACAGGCAATTACGTCGGTACGCCCACCACCTGGATTTTCGCGACATCGCGCGACAAGGCCGCGATCCTCACCGCGCTCAAGCAGGGCCGGGCCTCGATCAGTTCCAACCCCTATAATCCGCGCCTCGAATTCTATGCCGACCGCGATGGCGACGGAATGATGGACATGATGATGGGTGACAATGCCAGGCCCTCCGGCCGCCCGGTCAATTTCGAGGTGCGCTTGGTCGGCGGCGGCATTCCCGGTGCCGCCTATAAGGTCCGCGTGATCAGGAACCGCGAGCCCTTCGGCGAATTCGTCACCGACGGGGCCACCCGCTCGGTGCGCTTCACCGATACGCCATCGCCCGATGCTCGCGTCTATTACCGCGTCGAGATCGAAGGCCCGCAGGCGCCTTATCCGGAAGTGCCCAATTCCATGGCGCAGAGCCTCAACATGGTGGCGCTGTCTAATCCCATATATTTCAATTACGATCCGACCTTCTAGAGACGGCGGAAACAGCATTGGCGCGCGATCCCAGCCGCAAAGTCGGTATCAAGGACATAGCCGAGGCCGCCGATGTAGCGGTGTCCACGGTTTCGCATGTGCTCAATGGCACGGCGCCGATTTCGGCCGAAGTGCGCGAGCGGGTGCTGAATGCGGCCAATAGCCTGGGCTATCTGGCGCGGCGCCGCGAAAAGGCGGCCATTGCCGTGCTGCGCAGCGTGCTCCTGGCCGTGCCCTCCGATACCCTGCCGCATAGCGAGATCAATCTCTTTTCCTGGACCCTGCTCAGCGCGCTGACCCGCGAATGCGAACGCCGCGCCATTCGCGTCGTGCCGATGGAAATCGATCGTCCCGATGTCAGCGGCGCCCGCATCGTCGCACAGGCGCGGGCGGCCGAGGTCGATGGCATCCTGCTCCTGTCCGAGGACCGGCCCGACCTGTTGCACGATATCGCCGCCTCGAAAATTCCCACCGTGCTGATGAATGGCGAAGACCATGAAATGCAGGTCGACAGCGTCACGCCGGGCAATCGCTTTGCCGCCCGCTATGCCACCAATTGGCTGATCGGCCAGGGCCATCGCCACATCATGCATCTCACCTGGGAAGGCCGCTCCACCGTGCGCCGCCGCCGCGACGGTTTCCTCGATGCCTTCCGCGCCAATGGCCTGCCGCTCAAGCAGGCCCATGTGCACCTGGCCAATGGCTACCAGCCCGAATATGGCGCCGAGGCGATCCGGAACTGGCTCGCCGCGCATGATGGCACCATGGGCGATGTCACCGCCATTTTCTGCGCCGCCGACAATCTGGCGCTCGGCGTCATGCCGGTGCTGACCCGCGCCGGCATCCGGCTGCCCGAGGATGTGTCCATTGTCGGCTTCGACGGCGTGGCCTTGGGCGAATTCACCACGCCCCCCCTGACCACGCTCAGCGTGCCGCTCGAACATATGGGCCCCTCGGCGCTGCACCTGCTCGAACAACGCATCGTCAACGCCGCCCACAATCCGCCGGCCCATCGGCTCGAATTGGGCTGCCGCCTCACGGTCAGGGGCAGCGTGCGGGCCATTTGAGCATCGCCGTCTATTGGATCGAAGACCGCCTATGTCGCGTTGCCTTTTCGCGATTGCCGCAGGTTTTTCGGGTTTCGCATAGCAGCGCAGGAGAGGGAATATGGATACCATGACCGCAACCCGGCATCGCACGGCCTCGATCGATGGCGTCGATCTGTTTTTCCGGGAGGCGGGTAAGCGCGGCGCGCCGGGGCTGCTGCTCCTGCATGGCCAGCCCTGTTCCTCGTTCTATTTCCGCAACGTGATCGGGCCGCTGGCCGAAGTCGCCCATGTAATTGCCCCGGACCTGCCGGGCTTCGGTTTTACGGAAGCGCCCGAGGATTATCCCTATACCTTCGACGCCATGGCCGACGCCATCGAGGCGTTGCTGGACGAAGTCGGCATGGACCGGTTCTTTCTCTACGTTCATGATTTCGGCTCGCCCGTCGCCTATGCCCTGGCGCTGAAATATCCCGAACGAGTGCTCGGGCTGATCGTTCAAAACGGCAATGCCCATGAAGAGGGGCTTGGCGAGCCCTGGAACCTGGTCAAGTCCTATTGGGCCGATCCTACGCCCGAAAACCTGGCGAAAATTCCCGAATGGCTGAATTTTGAAGGGGTCAAGCACACCTATGTCGGCGACATTCCGGACCGCCTGGTGCCGCTCGTCGCGCCCGATGGCTGGCATCTCGATTGGGAACGCATGAGCCAGCCGGGCCGTATCGACATGCAGCTCCGCATCTTCGCCGATTACAGCACCCATGTGGCCCGCTTTCCGGCCTATACAACCTATCATCGCAAACATCAGCCGCCCGCGCTGCTCTTCTGGGGGCGCCACGACCCCTATTACGATATCGCTGAAGCGGACGCCTATGCCCGCGATCTCGATCAGATCGAGATGCACGTCCTGGACGGCACGCATCTGCTGTTGGAGACGCATCATGAGGAATGCGCACACATGATGCGCAAGTTCGTCCTCGATACGCACCGTGAGGTCGAAGGGTCCTGAAAGCCCCGGCGCCGAACCGGCAGCCCCCGATCCATCGATTGGCGCCGTCCACCTCTCCCTTGGGGGAGAGGTCGGCCCGCAGGGCCGGGTGAGGGGGCCTTTCGGCAAGCACCCCCCCTCACGGCATTGGTCCAAACATGTCATCCAGCAGGGCGCCGCGGGCCAGTTCCAGGGCGCCGATCAGGCCGGCGCGGCCGCCGGTGCTGCTGCGGGCGATGCTGACGGGGCGTGGCCAGGCCGCGGCGATGCGCTGTTCCACCCGGGCGATGAATTCGCGGCGGGAGCCGATGGAGCCGCCGAACACCACGATGTCGGGATCCAGCAGGGCCAGAATGGCCAGCAGGGCGCGGGAGACTTCGGCGCTCGCCGCGTCCAGCACTGCGAGCGCAATGGCCTCGCCTCCCTCGGCGGCGGCGAAGATGTCGCGCACGCTATGCGCGGCATCGCCGCCCGCCGTCACATAGGCCTGGCGGATGCCGGCTTCCCCGACCCGATCTTCCAGCGCGGCCACGCCGGCGGGCTCGATCCGCCAGAGCGGCATATAGCCCATTTCGCCGGCCCCGCCATGGGCGCCGCGCAGCAAATGCCCGTTGATCATCAACGCGCCGCCAATGCCGGTGCCCAGGGCGACGAAGGCGACATTGTCGCGGCCGGCAGCCACCCCGCCGCTGGCCTCGGCCAGCAGCGCCAGGTTGACGTCGTTGTCGATCAGCACATCGATGCCCAGCGCCGCGGCAAAGGCGGCGTGCGCATTGCCGCCTTCCAGGCCCGGCAGATTGCCGGCAAGGCTGAGTTCGGCGCTGTGCGGATGCACGGCTGCCGGCACGCCCATGGCCGCCATGCGCAGCCGAAAGCGCGGAATTCCGATGTTTTCGCAAAGGCTTTCGGCCATGCGGTCCAATTGCGCGGCCAGGCCCGCCATGCCGTCCTGCGCCGTGGGTTCGACGCTTTCGGCCAGGATATGGCCACGCAGATCGGCGATGGCGGCGGCCACCTTGGTGCCGCCCACGTCGAAGCCCAGCGCCAGCGCCGCATCGGCTTTCAGCGCATAGGACAGGTGCGAGCGTCCGGGCGCGCCGCCCAGCGCCCCCTCCACATGGACCATGCCGCGCATTTCGAGGTCGGCCAGCAATTCGGTGACCGCCAGCCGGGAGAGGCCGATACGCTGCGCCAGGGCGGGGCGCTGCAACGCCTCTCCGCTCATCATCGTCTCGACCAGAAGCCGTAAGTAACCGGTTTGTGAATTTTTGCGCGCCGCGAGCGACCCGGCGCCGGCCAATGCCAGGGGCGGGCTATAGCGCTGATTTAACGGCCAATCTTCCATTCAAGTTCTCCCCTGGCGGCTTGCTCAGCGTCGCAATGACGAAGCAATGCAAATTTTTTCTTATTGCGCAAAGGCCAGAGCCGCGCATAGATAGCTCTTGTAACAGCATGAAATGCGGCAAAGAGACAAGGAAATTGTACGGGCTGCTGCTGGAGCGAGAGAAAAAGGGAGGTTGATCGTGAAAATATTTTTGACGTACGGTCCGCCGCCCATGGAGACGGTTGATCCGTGCCGTATGTCACCGGATGGTGACATTGCCGGCCAAGCACGAGGGACAGGAAAAATGATGGGCAAGAATTGGATCGCGCGCCTTGCGGTCGCGGCGCTGGCCGGCACGGCTCTGGTGGCGCCGGCCTGGGCGTTTCAGGAAGCGCCGATGCTGGCCGAGCAGGTCGAGGCCGGCGCCCTGCCGCCGGTCGATGAGCGGCTGCCGGCCAATCCGACCGTGGTCAATGCGCTCAGCATCGGCCAATATGGCGGCACCTGGCATCGCGCCTATAATGGCCCGGGCGATCGCTGGGGCCCCACCAAGCTCATGGAAGAGCGCGTGCTGAAATGGGCCGCCGACGAGGACGGCGTCGCCTATCTCGAGCCGGGCTATATCGAATCCTACGCCGTCAACGAAGATTCCACCGAGTTCACCTTCACCCTGCTCGAAGGGCTGAAATGGTCCGATGGCCATCCGGTGACCACCGAGGACGTCGCTTTCTGGTATGAAGACGTGTTCCTCAATCCCGCTCTGGTGCCCACCATCGATCCGACCTTCGCGCCGGGCGGGGTGCCGATGCAGCTCGAGATCGCCGACGAGCGCACTTTCACGGTCAAGTTCGCCCAGCCTTACGTCTATTTCCTCGAAATCCTGGCCAAGGATTCCACCGGCGAGCCGAGCCTGGATCGTCCCAGCTTCATCATGCCGAAGCATTATCTCAGCCAGTTCAACGACAAATATGCTAGCGAGGACGAGCTCAAGGCCGCCGCCGCCAAGTACAATGTCGAGCGCTGGACCGATCTCTGGGGATCGCGCGGCAATGTCACCGCCTGGTGGTTCAATCCCGAATTGCCGGTGGTCACCGCCTGGATGATCGAGACCCCGGCGCCGGCCGAAACCGTCACCATGGTGCGCAATCCCTATTATTACGCCGTCGACCAGGAGGGCAATCAGCTCCCCTATATCGACCGCATCGCCCATCGCCTGTTCCAGGACAACGAGACGCTCAGCCTCATGGTGGCGCAGGGGCAGATCGATGCCCAGAACCGCTTCATGCAGCTGGCCAATTACACCTTCTATCGCGAGAACGAAGAGCGCGGCGATTACCACACGCTGCGCTGGATCGGCGCCACCGTCTGGTCGCTGATGCCGAACTACAATACCAAGGACGAGGTGCTGCGCACGCTCTACGAGGAGTTCGATTTCCGCGAGGCCCTGCAGCTTGCCGTGGATCGCGAGCTGGTCAACGAGCTGGCCTATTCGGGCCTGGCCGAGCCGCGCTCGGTGTCCCCGATCACCGGCTCGCCCTATTTCAACGAGGAGCTCGAAACCTATCTCACCGATTACGATCCGGACCGCGCCAACGAGCTGCTGGACGGGCTGGGCCTGACCGAACGCGACAGCGCCGGCTTCCGCCTGCGGCCCGATGGGCAGCGGCTCACCATCGTCATCGAGGCCAATGATGCGAGCCATTCCAAACCCCTCGAACTGCTCTCGGGCAATTATGCCGATGTCGGCATCGAGCTCTTGGCCCGCGTCATCGACCGCACCCAGTGGGAAAACAATCGCCGCAATAACGATTTCCAGATGCAGTGGATGCCGTTCGACCGTCTCTCGATCGTCCCCGCCGATCCGCGCCGCATGATGGGCGATGACGGTTTCGCCGCCGAATATTTCAAGTGGTACGAGACCGCCGGCGCCGAGGGCGTCGAGCCGGCCGCCGATCATGCCATCCGCGATGTGTGGAAATATTGGGACGAGGCCTCGGAAGCCGCCAGCGTCGAGGTCGCCGATGCGGCGGTCAACAAGATGATCGACACCTTCGTGCGCAATGCCTGGGTCATCGGCGTGGTCGGGGAGGAGCCGGCGCCGATCATCGTCTCCAACAAGTTCCACAATCTGCGCGACGGGCTGGTGCTGGACGATGTGCATCGCGGCAAGGGCATTGCCTATCCGGCCCAGTTCTGGATCGAGCAGGATTAAGAGTTCCCTCGTGAAGGGGGAGGCGGTCCGCCGCCTCTCCCGCCCCGCTGCCGGCAGGCCTTGCGCGGCTCCGGCCGCGCCTGGCATTTCCGGAACTGTCCGGGCAGGGGAGACAGGATAGACAATGGTTGCCTTCATTCTGCGTCGCGCGCTCCTGGCGATACCGACGCTTATCTTCATTTCCTTCATCTCCTTCGTCATCATCCAGTTGCCGCCGGGCGATTACGTCACCGCCTATGTCGCGCAATTGCGCCAGTCGGGCGAATATATCTCGGCCATCCAGGAAGCGCAGTTGCGCGAGCAATTCGGGCTCAACGACCCGATGCTGGTCCAGTACTGGCGCTGGATTTCCAACATCGTCTTCCGTGGTGAATTCGGCTATTCGCTCGAATGGAACGCCCCGGTCTCTTCGCTGATCTGGGAGCGCCTGGGCCTGACGCTGGCCATTTCCTCGGCGAGCCTGGTCATCACCTGGCTGATCGCCATTCCCGTCGGCGTCTATTCGGCCACGCGCCAATATTCCTTCTTCGACCACGTCTTCACCGTCTTCGGGTTCCTGGGCAAAGGCATCCCCGATTTCCTCCTGGCGCTGGTGCTGATGTGGATGGCCTTCGCCTATATGAATCTCGATGTCGGCGGACTGTTCTCGCCGCAATATCAGAACGCGCCCTGGTCCTTCGCCAAGTTCATCGATCTGTTGCTGCATCTCTGGATCCCGCTGGTCGTGCTGGCCACCGGCGGCGCGGCGGGGCTGATCCGCGTCATGCGCGCCAATATGCTGGACGAGCTGGGCAAGCCCTATGTGGAAACCGCCTATGCCCAGGGGCTCTCTGAATCCAAGGTGGTCTGGAACTACCCCGTGCGCGTCGCCCTCAACCCGTTCATTTCCACGGTCGGCTGGGCCCTGCCGGCGCTGTTCTCGGGCGATATCATCACCGCCGTGGTGCTCAACCTGCCCACCACCGGACCGCTGCTGCTCCAGGCGCTCAAGATGCAGGACATGTATCTGGCCGGCAGCTTCATTCTCATCCTCAGCGTTTTCACCGTCATCGGCACGCTGATCTCCGACATTCTCCTGGCGTGGTTCGACCCGCGCATCCGTTACGCGTGAGGTCCGCCCCATGACCGATCAAGCCATCGCCGCCCCCAAGGGCAAGGACCACAAGGAAGATCTCTACACCGCCAAGCCCTGGCAATTGATCTGGCGCCGCTTTTCCAAACACCTGCTCGCCGTCATTTCCATGTGGTTCCTGGTTATCCTGGCGCTTTCGGCGATCTTTGCCGAATTCGTCGGGCCCTATGATCCGTTCAAGGTGCAGCGCCTGCGCACCCTGGCGCCGCCCACCGGTATTCACCTCTTCCACGAAGGCCAGTTCGTCGGCCCCTTCGTCTATGGCCTGGCCCGCGAGCGCGATCCCGATACGGCCCGCGTCACCTATGGGCCGGATACGGAAACCGTGCTGCCGATCCAGTTCTTTTATGGCGGGGATTCCTATCGCTTCTTCGGCTTGTTCGAGACCAATATCCACCTTTTCGGCGTCGATGACAGGCGTGAGCAGATCAACCTGCTGGGCACCGACGATCTGGGCCGCGACGTGTTCTCCCGCCTCATCCATGGCGCGCGGGTCACGCTTTCCGCCGGCGTCATCGGCGTGGCCTTCGCCTTCGTCCTGGGCCTCACGCTGGGCTCGATCTCGGGCTATTTCGGCGGCTGGATCGATGGCTCCATCCAGCGGCTGATGGAATTCATCCGCTCCATTCCCACCATTCCCTTGTGGATGGGCCTTGCCGCCGCCCTGCCCATCGCCTGGGATCCCCTCTTCGTCTATGTGCTCATCACGCTGATCCTGGCCTTGATCGGCTGGACCAGCGTGGCGCGCGTGGTGCGGGGGCAATTCTTCGCCATCCGCAACGAGGATTACGTCATGGCCGCGCGCCTCGCCGGGGCCAGCGAATATCGCATCATCACCAAGCACATGCTGCCCTCGATGACCTCCTATATCATCGCGGCGCTCACCCTGGCGGTGCCGGAAATGATCCTGGGCGAAACCGCGCTTTCCTTCCTCGGGCTGGGCCTCAGGCCGCCCGTCGTCTCCTGGGGCGTGCTGCTCCAGGATGCGCAGAACCTGCGCTCGATTTCGCTGGCGCCCTGGCTGCTCTCACCCGGCGTCGCCGTGGTGATGACGGTGCTCGCCTTCAACTTCCTCGGCGATGGGTTGCGCGACGCGGCCGATCCCTATGGGCAGTAAGATCATGACCAAGTCCCCCATGCCCCCCGAGCGCCTGCTCGAACTCGACGATGTCCATGTCCACTTCCCGCTGCGCGAAGGGCTGGTCAAGGCCGTCAACGGCGTCTCCTATCATGTCGACAGGGGCGAGGTTCTGGGCATTGTCGGGGAAAGCGGCTCCGGCAAGTCGATCACCGCCCGCGCCATCATGCGGCTGCTGCCCAAGCGTGCCGCGCCGCCCACCGGCTCCATTCGCTTCCGCCCCCGCACCGGCGAGGATTTCGAGCTCTCCGGTCTCGACCGCAACAGCCGCGCCATCCGCCAGGTGCGCGGCCGCCATATCGGCATGATCTTTCAGGAGCCGATGACGGCCCTGTCGCCGGTCCACACCATCGGCGCCCAGATCATGCGCACGGTGCAATTGCATATGGGG
>Ga0160493_100168_pt1 | contig 32422 bp, 28 predicted proteins | sample DID2MG_2_FD_108262 | JGI IMG/M metagenome (GOLD analysis project Ga0160493, IMG submission 108262) | Enriched soil microbial communities from UW Madison campus, WI, USA - DID2878_E24_FP2 MG | ecosystem: Environmental > Terrestrial > Soil > Unclassified | place: USA: Madison, Wisconsin | collected... | reverse complement strand
TGGGCCGGCATTCCGCATCAGACCGTGGGCCTGCAGGGCGCCGAACAGGCCCGCCAGCTCAACATCTACCTGCCCATGGACGCTTTTCTCGAAATGCCCCAGCTCGGCCGGCTCACCGAGACCCTGATGGGTGGCGGCGTGGTCCAGCTCACCCCCGAATGCATCGGCCTCGAAACGCTGGAGCGCTGGCATGGCGATTATCGCAGCGGCAATTCGCTCCGCTCCGATCTGGTGCGGGCCGAGATCGGCACCATGTTCCGCCGCGCCGCCATCACCGGCTGGGACACCTTGCTGCCGCCCTGGGTGGAAAAGAGCGCCGCCCGCAGCCGCACCGCCAGCCCCGTCCGCTATGTGGTCCGCATGGTGCGCCACATCGTCGAGAATATCGCCGATCCTCTCACCGTCGAGGACATCGCCAGGGTGGTCAGCCTGCACCCCAATTACGCCACCAATATCTTCACCAAGGTGATGCATATCTCGATCCAGAAATTCGTCACCCGCATGCGCCTCATCCGCGCCCGCAGCCTGTTGTTCGACAGCAATCTGACCGTGGCCAATGTTGCCTTCCAGGCCGGCTTCTCCAGCCAGAGCCAGTTCTACGAGCATTTCCGCAAGGCCTATGGCCTGACCCCGTCGCAATTGCGCCGCGATACGATCGGTTGAACCTGCTCATTCACCGATGGTCACGCTCAACGTTAACAGTCTGCTAACCGCAAAGGCCGAAAGGCGAGCGTTGACAGGGGCGGGCGCGTGCTGCGATTTCAAGGCAGCAGGAGGGAAACATGCAGCAGGCCTTTTTGGGAAAAGTCGCGGTCATCACAGGCGGCGCTGGCGGAATCGGCCTCGCCGTCGCCCGCCGTCTGGCGCGGGACGGAGCGACGATTTCCCTTTGGGATCTGAGCTCTAAGGCCCTCGGCGCAGCCCGGCAGGTGCTCCCCGACGCCCATGTCGTGGTCACCGACATCGCCGACTACGCCGCGGTCGAAGCCGCCCGCCAGGCCACCGAACAGGCTTTCGGCCGCATCGACATCCTGGTCCATTCCGCCGGCATCGCCGGCCGGAACGCGCCGCTCGACGAATATGATCTCGACGAATGGAAACGCGTCATCGACATCGATCTCAACGGCACTTTCTACGTCAATCGCGCCGTGCTGCCGGGCATGAAAGCCCGCAATTACGGGCGTATCGTCAACATCGCCTCGATCGCCGGCAAGGAAGGCAATCCCAATGCCAGCGCCTATGCGGCGGCCAAGGCCGGCGTCATCGGCATGACCAAGGCCGTCGGCAAGGAATGCGCCAAATATGACATCGCCATCAATGCGGTAACCCCGGCCACCGCCAAGACCGCCATTCTCGACGAGCTGAAGCCCGAATTCATCGACTATATGCTCAGCCGCATTCCCCGCGGTCGTTTCCTGGAAGTGGAAGAGGCGGCCAACATGATCGCCTGGCTCGTCAGCGCCGAAAACAGCTTCACCACCGCCTCGGTCTTCGACCTGTCGGGCGGCCGCGCAACCTATTGAGCCGGGCGCTTCGGAGTAGAAAGATGAGCGATGTGACATTGGACGGGGATGAGGTTTTGCTGGTCGCCTCGCGCGGCATCGAGGATCGCCACGGCCTCTGGCTCTGGCGTCTGCGGGACGGTCAATGGCAGGGCCGGCAGGTCGACGCCGTGCAGCAATTGTCCGCCCTGACCGGGCATCCCTCTCTGCCGGTCGTCTACGGAACGGCCGGCATCGGCCAGGAGGGCAGTCTGCATGCCTGGCGCATCGACGCCAGCGGCGAGGCCAGCCTCTCGGAGGGATCCAGCGGGGGCGCCGATCCCTGCCACCTCGAAGTCGATCCTTCGGGTCGCGTCCTGATCGCCACCAATTACGCCTCCGGCACGCTGGCTCTGCAGCGGCTGGATGCGCGCGGCGCCTTTGCAGGCTCGCCCCTATTGCTCAAACTGAGCGGCAGTGGACCCGAGACCGATCGGCAGGATGACGCCCACCCGCACCAGGCCTTCTTCATCGGCGGCACGCTGGTGGTCATCGATCTCGGCGCCGACCGCATTCGCGAATTCGCCCTCGATCCGGAGGCCGACGATGCCGGCCTGATCACCGAGATCCGCGCGACCGCCGTGCCGCCGGGAACCGGCCCCCGCCACGGCGTCGTGCTGCCGGACGGCCGCCTGGCCGTCAGCGGCGAATTGGGCGAGAACCTGGTCGTGGGGCGTCTGGGGGCGGCGCCGGAACAATGGGCCAATGTGCGCGGCACCCGATTGAGCGGCCCCGCCAAAACCCGCTGGGAACGCAATTATCCCGGCGATATCCGCTCGTCGCCGGATGGCCGCTACGTCTATTTCGCCAATCGCAGCTACGATTCCCTGGCGACATTCGATGTCGGCGGCCCCGCGCCCATTCTGGTTTCCGAGCTTGATACCGGCGTGCATTGGCCTCAGCATATCCTGGTCCGGCCCGGTCATGTCCTGGTCGCGGGCTGGGATTCCGCGCGCGTTGTCGCCATGCCGCTCGAGGCTGGCATTCCCCAGGGCGTCGAGACGCTTTTCGATTGCGACGGCGCCGGCTGGCTGCATCCACACAAGCTGGCCTGACCGAGATCGTCGAAGGCTGGCTGCCGCCGGGATCGCCTGACCATGCCCGCCCAAACGAAAACGGCCCCGCGCAATATCCCGCGCGAGGCCATCCCTTTGGAGTCAGTGCGTCTTAGTAGACGTAGACGGTCAGCCGGCCGAAATTATTGGCCACCGCAAACACGTTGCGGGCGCTGAAGCCGGCGCGGTTGAGCGCGGTCGTCACGGCGGGTGCAGTCATCACCGAAGTCTGCATCACACCCAGCTTCGGGCTGGCCGAAATCGTGGCCGCCAGTTGGTTGCGTTGCGGGCCGCACAGCTTGACCGGGAAGATCTGCACGTCGTTGGCACTGTGCCAGTGCGACACGGCCCGATCGGTCACCGCAGTGCTGTTGAACAGCGCGAGTGCAGCCTGGGGATCGGCACCGATACAGGCCGCCGGGCCGACACCGCCGAGTGCGGCTGTGCTGCTGCCGCCACCGCCACCGCCGCCGGGACCGCCGGGATTGCCCGGACCGCCTGGATTACCGGGCCCGCCGGGGCCGCCGGGTCCACCAGGACCGCCAGGTCCGCCAGGTCCGCCCGGACCACCGGGGCCGCCAGGTCCGCCGGGTCCACCAGGACCATTGGAGCCGCCACCGATGGACACGTCGACGTCGAGCAGGCCGCCTCTGCCGCCCACGCCCACATTGGCATCAACCAGTCCGTTGCCGACGCCGGCATCGACGTTCAGCAGGCCGTTATTGCCACCGCTGCTGACATTGGCATTGACCAGTCCGCCATTCGAGTTCGGCCCGACATTAGCATCGAGAATGTTGCCGCCGCCACCGCCAAGTCCGAGATTGACCAGCCCGCTATCGCCGGCGCTGCCGGAGCCGATGGTGATGAGAGCGCCGCTGTCGGAACCGCCGATGACGCCCAGAAGCGATTGGGCCGATACCGACGCCGTCATCATCAGGGCGGCGGTCAATGCGCCTGCCAATATTGGAAGAGTAGTTTTCATGTTTGGCCTCCTCTTGCGCGCGGCACTTCCGTTTCGGGAAGCGCCTTTACTGATGCGGGGCGCCAATCGCCCTGTACCCGCGCTGAGGCTCAACTTAGGCCGCAGGGAAAACCGGCCGTGAGTAACAAACGGTTCGATCCCTGCCAGCATCTCCGGAAAAGGTAATGGTTACTGGGGTTTGCAACCAAAACAACGGACGCGAATTTACCGTAACAAACCTGCCGTGGGGCGCATTTCGATGCGGTCGAGGTGAGGAATAATATGAATTCGTTCGGGAAATGGATGAAAAAAATGGGAAACAGACAAAAGAAAGCTCGTGAATACAATTAAATCGCAATTTAATTAAAATTGTTCGACCTGAAAGCCCTCCGTCGAAACTTTATAAGAGTGCCATGAACATTGCATTGCCCCTGGTGGAGGCCTTAGATTTCTGAGGGCATTGCGATTCGTTCATGCATATGCGTGGGACATATCTCGAAATAATGAGGGGCTGCTAGATATACTAGATTTGTAATTTTGTACCTTTTTGCTGTGCGGCATGCGACAAAGGTGGAGTTTTGACTATTGAGAAGCAGGCTATAGGAAGTCGAGAAGACGTTCTGGACGCCCTGGAACAGATTTGCTCTTCGGAATATTTTTCCGAGGCCGAGCAGATACGAAAATTTCTTTGTTATGTTGTCAGAGAGACCTTGGAGGGTCGGGCCGATCGAATAAAGGCCTATTCCGTTGCCATCGAAGCCTTGGGGAAGTCGCCCGATTTCGATCCGTCCCAGGACCCGATCGTGCGCATAACCGCCAATAGATTGCGCAGCGCCCTGGCCAAATATTACAACGAGACCGGAAATAATCACAAAGTCGTTATTCGGCTGCCCCGGGGACATTATATTCCCGTCTTCGAGTTTCCGGAGACACAGGAGGACGCGGCCATCGGAAAGCCGTTCGTGCCGCGCCCGAAGCGTGCCCGTCTCGGAAACTGGCGCTGGCGCCTCGGGTTCCCCTTATGGGCAATCGCGATTGCCGTCCTGGCGCTGATCGCAATCCCGGCATCTGCTTTCCTGCTATGGTCGAACTTCTTTGCCGATAGCGAGGCTGAGTCCGGGCTCGGCCGCGTCTGGATCGTGGTTCAGCCGGTCGAGGCCGAGCCGGGTTCCTCCGGGGATCTGGGCGCGGCGATCGGCGGGCATTTGATTGCGCAATTGACCCGATATGACGGGGTAACCGTGGTCGATGCCGAGCGGGCATCCCTCATTCCGAGCGTCACCGGCAGCCTCTTGCCGGCCGCCGCCTGGTCCGATCATTACGTCTTCTCGCTGGCCGCGAATATCCGGCTGGATGAGGCCATGGCTTCGGTCCGGTGGTACCTGACCGATATGCGCACCCATCAGGTGATGTGGGCTTCCGACCGGATCGTGTCTGTCGGCGGCAATGCCGCCACCGAGATCGTCCAGGCGATCACCGGGGAATTGCTCGGCCTCGAAGGCGCCATTCCCATCATTCTCGATCGGGACCACCAGGCCGATTTCGAGAGCGATTATGCCTGCCTGGCCGGTGCGCAGCGCCAGATCTATACCGAGGATACGCTCCTGCTCGACAATTTCGCGACCTGCCTGGAACGGGTGGTGCGGAACTATTCCACCAATGGGCAGGCCTGGGCGCTGCTGAGCCTGGCCTATCACCGCCAGGGCCATTTCGCCGCCTCTTTCGGCCGCGACCCGACGCCCTTTCACGTCAAGCAGCAGCAGGCGGCCATGCGGGCGGGCGCGCTTTCGCCGGAAACCTTTTTCCCGCGGCTGGCGCGCCTGGCAATGGCCTATGATACCGGCCAGCGCGCCGCCTTTGACAGCCTGGCGAACTGGATGCTCGACCGCTATGGCGGCGATCCCCAGCTCAAGCTCATGATCGGCAAGGCCTTTGTTTCGATCGGCCGCTCGGACAGAGGGCTGCCGCTGATCGAGGCCGGCCTGCAGCAGATCCCGTCCATGGCCTCGGCGGGTCATCTCATGCTGGCGCTCGATCGATATGTGTCGGACAATCTGGAGGCGGCGCTGCGCTATCTGGACGAGCAGGCCCTGCCGGCCGATTACCGGTACTGGCTGGTCAGAACCGTCGTTCTGTCGCGGGCCGGCCGCCAGGAAGAGGCCGAACAGGCCTGGAATTCCGTCCTGCTCCTGCGGCCCGACTACGGCACTTCCGTCTGCTCCGACCTGACCCATGCCAATATCGACCCCGACTATTACAGCCGGATCGTCGACGACCTGGCCCGGATCGTCGACAGCCTGCCGGGCGACTGCCAGGCCGGCCCCGGGTAACGGTCGCCGCCACGCGGCCGTGCCGGGGACCCTGGAGTGATATTGCTTGCGCCTGCCTCGGCGCACCAGGACATGTAAGGCATCCATACCAGTTCTCTTCCCTCTTGAACGACGATGTTTGGACTGCTAATACGCATTAGCGCTAATACGCATTAGCAGCATGGGAGGACGGGGTGGCGCCGACGAAGCGACTGACCCAGAAGGACATTGCGCAACTTGCCGGCGTCAGCCAGGCGACCGTGTCGCTGGTGCTCAACGGCACCTCGACCAGCCGCAATCGTATTCCCGACGACACCCGCGAACGCGTCGAGAAGGTCATTCGCGATACCGGCTATGTGGCCGATCCGGTGGCGCGCCGCATGGTCAAGGGCCTCAACCGCATCCTGGGCGTCTTCACCTATGAGCCGGCCTTCCCCTCCGAGCAGGCCGATTTCTTCACGCCGTTCCTGTTCGGCATCGAGGAGGCTGCGCAAAGTCTCGGCTATGATCTGCTGCTGCTGACCGGGGCAGGGCGCGAGCGCAGGATTTTCGGCCAGAATGCCCGGCTGCGTCTTGCCGATGGCTGCGTGATTCTCGGCCGGCGCTTCGACAATACCGAGCTGGCCCGACTCGTGGCGGGCGACTTTCCCTTCGTCGCGGTCGGTCGCCGTGACGATGCCGGCGGCCCGGTGCCCTATGTGGGCGGCGATTATGCCCCGGCCACGTCCGCCCTGGTCGAGCGCGCCAAGGCGCAGGGCCATCGCCGCATCGCCTATGTCGGGCTGTGCGAGGGGGCCGAATCCACGCTCGACCGCTGGTATGGCTTTTCGCGCGCCGTCGGCGAGGCGGAACTGGTGACTGCCATCTTCGCGGTGGGGCGCCCGGCGGGCGAGGTGCTCGACGTGCTGCTGGCCGCCGATGCCACCTGCGTCTTTTTCACCGAATTGGCCGATGCGATCCGCGTCGAACAGGAAGCGCGCGCTCGCGGCCTCGTCATTCCCGATGATCTCTCGATCGTCGTGCTCGGAAACCACATCCGCGCCGAGGAGCCGGGCCGGCGCTTCACCTCATTCGTCATTCCGCGCGAGGCCATGGCCCGCGCCGCGACAGAAATGCTCGTGCGGCGCGTCGAGAACGACGCGCCGATCGAACAATTGCTGCTGCCCTGTGACCCCGTCGAGGGCGACACCCTCGGCATTCCCGTTTCCAAGACCAAGAAGACCAGATGACAAAAGAATTTTCCGCAGACCTGCTTGTTGTTGGCGGTGGCCTGGGCGGCATCGCCGCGGCCCTGGGCGCCCTGCGCTCGGGCCGCAGCGTCATCCTCACCGAGGAATATGACTGGCTTGGCGGGCAATTGACCAGCCAGGCCGTGCCGCCCGACGAGCATTCCTGGGTCGAGCAGTTCGGCGTCACCCGGTCCTATCGCCATCTGCGCAATGGCATCCGTCAATTCTATCGCGACCATTATCCGCTGACCGCGGCAAGCCGCGCCTGGGGCGATCTCAATCCCGGCGCCGGCTGGGTGAGCCGCCTCTGTGCCGAGCCGCGCGTCGGCGTGGCCGTCATCGACGCCATGCTCATGCCCTATATCGGCGGCGGCAAGCTGCGGATCATGCAGCCCTATCGGCCCGTTGCCGCCGAAATCGATGGCGACATTGTCCGCGCCATCACGCTCGTGCATCGCGACACCGGCGACCGCATCGTCGTTTCGGCGCCCTATATGGTCGATGCCACCGAGCTGGGCGACCTCTTGCCCCTGACCGGCACCGAATATGCCAAGGGTTTCGAATCCCAGTCCGATACCGGCGAGCCCAGCGCGCCGGCCGAGGCGCAACCCGACAATGTGCAGGCCGTCTCCGTCTGTTTCGCCATCGATCATGTCGATGGCAACCAGGTCATCGACAAGCCCGCCAATTACGATTTCTGGCGGAAATATCAGCCCGATTTCTGGGGCGGCCCGCTGCTCGGCTTCAAGGCGCCCCATCCGCGCACTCTCGAAATCACCGAGCGCAGCTTCACCCCGAACCCGGATGACGATCCGCTGCTGGTCGATGCCGATCAGCGCCGCAATCCCGGCGACGGCAATCTCTGGACCTTCCGCCGCATCGCCGCGCGCAGCAATTTCGTGCCCGGCGCCTATGGCTCGGACATCTGCCTCGTGAACTGGCCGATGATCGACTACATGCTCGGCTCCATCATCGACGTCTCCGAGGAAGAAAAGGCGGCGCATCTCAAGTCGGCGGCCGACCTCTCCTATTCCGTCTTCTACTGGCTCCAGACGGAAGCCCCCCGTCTCGATGGCGGCCAGGGTTTTCCCGGCCTGCGCCTCCGCGGTGACATCACCGGCACCGACCATGGCCTCGCCATGGCGCCCTATATCCGCGAGAGCCGCCGCATCCTGCCCGTGACCCGCATTGTCGAGCAGGACGTGTCGATGACCATCCACGGCAATGCGCTGTCCAGGCACTATCGCGACAGCGTCGGCATCGGCATGTACCGCATCGATCTCCATCCCTCGACGGGCGGCGACAATTATGTCGATGTGGAATCCGCGCCCTTCGAAATCCCGCTCGGCTCGCTGCTGCCGCGCCGCGTCAAGAACCTCCTGGCCGGCGGCAAGAACATGGGCACCACCCACATCACCAATGGCTGCTACCGGCTACATCCGGTCGAGTGGAATGTCGGCGAAGTCGCCGGCCTGCTCGCCGCTCATTGCCTCGATAACGGGCTCACGCCGCACCAGGTACAGGCCGACGATTCCCTGCTCACCCAATTCCAGGCACGTCTCTATGCGGAAGGCATCGAAATCCGCTGGCCCGACGTGCGGGGCTATTAGGCAAACATGTCTTCACGGGAGGAAACCATGACAAGACACCTGCTCAAGACCACGGCGGCGACCGCCGGCATTATCCTCGGCCTTGCCGCCACCGGCACGGCCTGGGCCCAGGACGCGGTCAATCTGCGCATGACCATCTGGAGCGCCAACGAGGCGCATCTGGCCATGTTCAACGAGATTGCGGAAGGCTTCAAAGCCAGTCATCCCAATGTCTCGGTGAGCTTCGAGCCGCTGCCCTTCGACAGCTACACGACGACGCTGACCACCCAGATCGCTGGCGGCAATCCGCCCGATCTGGCCTGGATTCTCGAAACCACGGCGGCCGATTTCGTCAATTCCGGCGCCCTGGCGCCGCTCACCGACGCCTTTGCCGCAATGGACGGCTATGACCTAGCGGACGTGACCGAAAAGGCCACCGCGCTCTGGACCAAGGATGGCCAGCTCTACGCCTACCCCTTCTCCACCTCGCCCTTCGCCATTTTCGCCAATAACGATGTGCTGAAGGCGGCCGACGCCAAGACTCCGGCCGAACTGATCGCCGCCGGCGAGTGGACCTGGGACAATGCCTTCGCCTCGGCCGCCGCTGTCGGCCAATCCGGCAAGACCGGCCTCGTCGTCCGCGACTTCAAATATCAGGTCTGGCAGAATCTTGCCTCGGTCTGGAACGGCTGGGGCGCCGCGCCCTGGAGCGCCGATGGCAAGACCTGTACCTTCACCGAGCCGGCCATGGTCGATGCGATGACCGCCATCCACAAGGCGATCTTCACCGACAAGGCCATGCCCGGCCCCGGCGAGGACATCGATTTCTTCGCTGGCGAAACCGGCATGACCATCACCCAGATCAGCCGTGCCTCGCTGCTGCCCAAGGAAAATCCCTTCGATTGGGACCTGGTGCCGCTGCCGGCAGGTCCTGCCGGTGAATATGCCGTGGTCGGCCAGGCCGGCGTCGGCGTCTTCGCCCAGAGCGCCAACAGGGACGTCGCCGTCGAATTCCTCGGCTACATGACCAATGCTGAGAACAGCAAGAAGCTGGCCCAGTTCTTCCCGCCGGCCCGTGCCAGCCTGCTCAATACCGAAACCCTGGCCTCGACCAATCCGCTGCTCTCCCCCGAGCAGATCGAAACCGTCGTGATCGCCGGCATCGCCAACGGTACCGTGCTGCCGGGCCACACCAACTTCGCCCAGATCCAGCAGACCATCCGCGCCGGCCTCGACGCCCTCTGGGTCCCCGATGCCGACGTGGCCGCCGTGCTTGGAAACGTGTGTTCCAGCGTCGGCCCGCTGCTCGCCCGTTAAGCGGGAGAGCTGGCTTGGGTATCTCGCCCAGCCAACACCCCCTCCCAGCCTCCCCCATCAAGGGGGAGGTGCCGGATCGAGTTTTTGGCACGATCTCGCCCAAACCACCGCACCCCACCCTCCCCCTTGTGGGGAGGGAAGCGAGATAGGACTTAGCTTGCTAAGTCCGTGATCGAGCAGGGTGGGGGTTTCTCTCCACACGCTCCGGCGCCTGGAGGGGCCGCCCACCCTTGATCCCTCCCCACAAGGAGGAGGGAGACGAAGGAACCAAATCCATGAGTGCCTCGGCCTCGCCAAACCCAAAGCCGCCTTTCTGGACCATCGCCCGGCGCGACGCGGCGGCAGGCTATGTCTTCATCGCGCCCCAGCTCATCGGCATCGTCACCTTCGTGCTCGTGCCGCTCGGCCTGGTCTTCTGGTATTCGCTCCACGAATGGAACGTCTTGGCGTCGAGCTTCAATTTCGTCGGCGCCGCCAATTACCAGATGCTGCTGGCCGACCCGAACCTGCCTCAGGTACTGATCGCCTCTGCCATCTTCTCGGCCGGCCTCGTAATCCTCAACATGGCGCTGGCCCTCCTGCTCGCGGTCCTCCTCGATCAGAAGCTCAAGGGCATCGTCGTCTTCCGCACCCTCTTTTTCTCACCGGTCGTCGTTTCCCTCGTCGCCTGGACCATCGTCTGGAGCTTCCTGCTCCAGAACAATGGCGGCATCAACGGCATGCTCGCCATGCTCGGCGTGGAGGGGCCGAACTGGCTCCGCACCCCCACCACGGCCATGATCTCGGTCGTCGTGGTGCAGGTCTTCAAGAATGTCGGCCTCAACATGATCCTGTTCCTCGCCGCCCTCCAGGGTGTGCCCAAGGAACTCTACGAGGCCGCGCGGGTCGATGGCGCCGGAGCCTTCAAGCAGTTCCGCCGCATCACCCTGCCGCTGATCTCCCCAACGATCCTCCTCACCTCCATCATCACCATCGTCGGCTCGCTGCAGGTCTTCGCCCAGATCGCCGTTCTCACCCAGGGCGGCCCCGGCATGACCACCACGGTTCTGGTCTATTACCTCTACCAGCAGGCCTTCCAGTTCCACTTCTTCGGCTATGGCTCGACCCTGTCGATCCTGCTCTTCGTCATCGTCGCGGTCCTGACCTTCGTTCAGTGGCAGCTCCGCAAGCGGATCGTCTTCTATGAAAACTGATCTCAGCCCCCGCATGAAGACGGCCCTCTATGGGCTGATGTGCGTCCTGCTCATCCCCTTCGTCTTCCCCACCTGGTGGATGGTCACCTCGTCGGTCAAACCGATCAGCGACATCTTCGCCTTCCCGCCCGACCTCTGGCCGCGCCGCTTCGATTTCTCGACCTATGCCCAGGTCTTCGAACTCCAGCCCTTCGCCCGGCAATATTGGAACTCGGCCTATATCGCCGCGCTGGTCACCGCAGGCACCATGGTCATCTCCTCCATGGCCGGCTATGCCTTCGCGCGCATAAGATTTCCCTTCAGCAATGCCATCTTCATGGTCGTGCTGCTGGGCCTGCTTATTCCCTCCGAAGTCACCATCGTGCCTTTGTTCCAGATGTTCCTCGGCTGGGGCATGATCAACACCCATTGGCCGCTGATCCTCGTGCCCATCTTCGGCGCCCCCTCGGTCTTTGCCACCTTCGTCATGCGCCAGTTCTTCATCGCGCTCCCCAACGAGCTCGAGGAAGCCGCCCGCGTCGACGGCCTCGGCCGGTTCAAGATCTTCTGGACCATCGCCCTGCCGCTGGCGAAACCGGCCCTCGGAGCCGTCGCCATCTTCACGTTCCTGCATTCCTGGAACCTCTATCTCGAACCCATCGTATTCCTCTCTTCGACCCAGATGTTCACCCTGCCCCAGGCCCTGACCCAGTTCACCGATGCCTATGGCGGGGCCATGTGGAACATCCAGCTCGCCGCTGCCACCATGACCGCCATCCCGGTCCTCCTGGTCTTCATCGTGGCACAGAAGCAGTTCGTCGAAGGGCTCGCCCATACCGGGCTGAAAGGCTGACCCCATGGCTCCTGTAAGTTTGAAATCCGTTGCCAAGAGCTATGGGCCAACCCATGTGCTGCATGGCATCGACATCGATATCGCCGATGGCGAATTCGTCGTTCTGGTCGGCCCTTCCGGCTGCGGCAAGTCCACGCTGCTGCGCATGATCGCCGGTCTCGAAACCATCACCAGCGGCGCCATCGAGATTGCTGGGCGCGTGGTCAACGACCTCGAGCCCAAAGACCGCGACATAGCCATGGTCTTCCAGAACTACGCGCTCTATCCGCACATGACCGTCGCCACCAATATGGGCTTCTCGCTCGAACATCGCGGCGGCTCGAAAGCCGAAATCGCCGAGCGCGTCCAGTGGGCCGCCGGCGTTCTCGGCCTCACCCATCTCCTCGACCGCTATCCCCGCCAGCTCTCCGGCGGCCAGCGCCAGCGCGTCGCCATGGGCCGCGCCATCGTGCGCAACCCCCAGGTCTTCCTCTTCGACGAACCGCTGTCCAACCTCGACGCCAAACTCCGCGTCGTCATGCGCGGCGAAATCAAGGGCCTGCATCAGCGCCTCGGCGTCACCACAATCTACGTCACCCATGACCAGGTCGAAGCCATGACCATGGCCGACCGCATCGTCGTCATGAACGGGGGGCGGGTGGAACAGGTCGGCGCCCCGCTCGATCTCTACGATCGCCCTGCCAACCTCTTCGTCGCCGGCTTCATCGGTTCTCCCTCAATGAATTTTATCGAAGGCACTGTCGCAAACCAGGGATTGGTTGGCCGAAACGTTACCCTTCCGCTAACCAATTCGCCCCAGATGGGCACCAAGGCGGTCTACGGAATCCGCCCCGAAAACCTCTCGCTGGCCGATGACGGTCTTCCGGCCAGGATCACCCTCATCGAGCCCATGGGCCCGGAAACCCAAGTGACGATGACCCTCGGTGATCACACCATTACCGGCGTCTTCCGCGAGCGCATCGCGGCCCGCCCCGGCGACATTATTCACGTCCGCCCGGACCTCGACACCATCCATCTCTTCGACGCCGCAACGGGCCTCCGTATCGAATGACCTATCCACAAACCAAGCTTTATCAGGCCCTTACGAGTGGTGATTTCCCCATCATCGTCTCTCTGGCGCGGCACGATCTCGACCTCGCCAAGGCCGCCCTGGACGGCGGCGCCTTCGCCCTGAAGACACACCTCAACGCCTATCACCGCGCCACCGGCACCACCTTCGGCACGTTCGAGCGAGAACGCCCCTTCTTCGAAGAGCTGGCAAAACTCGGCTGCCCGCTGCTCGTGATGGCCGGCCAGGAGACCGTGCCCACGGCCTCCGAAATGGACGCCCTCGCCGATCTCGGCTTTGAAGGCTTCAACGTCTATATCGACCACATGCAGCCCCACCTGCTGCAATCGCGCCTCCGCCCCATGCCGGCGCTGTCCTCGACCAGTAAAGCTGAGGATATTCAACGTATTGCCGCAATCCCCGGCTGCCTCATCGAGGCCTCGATCATGCCATTCGAGCGCTATCGCAGCGCCATGACCGATGCGGACCTGGCGCGCTATGGCGCCGTGGTGCAGGCCGCAAATGTTCCGGTAATCGTACCCAGCCAGCTCGCCCTCTCGCCCGAAAACGCCGTCCAACTGCGCAATGCCGGAATAGCCGCCCCATTGCTCGGCGCCATCGTCACCGGCGACACCAGCCAGTCCATGTACCGCGCCGTGAAATCGTTCGCCTGAGACAATGGCCGTCTCGGCCTCGATGCGATGGCGCGAGGCCGCCCCAGCGACCAAAGCGGACTGATCGGTTTCCATCCAAAAGCTGAATTGCAATCCGATTGCGCGCCGGAGATTGACATCGCCGGCGGCAGCTCGCATTTTTGCGCCTTCACCAGGGGTGTCCCGACAAGGGGCTGAGATATTGCTGGGCCGCAAGGCAGCGCAGGGACCCTACGAACCTGATCCAGTTCACACTGGCGTAGGGACGGTGCGGATGCCTTTCGGTCGCGCGACCGATCTGTCCAAAGGCCTCCTTTCTCCTTCCCGTCAGAGCTGGGTCTCCATTGCTTGCGAAGCGAGGAGCCTCGATCATGACATCCATTCCCGCCCCGACCGTTACTGCCGGGCCGTTGCCGGCATCTGCCAAGATCTTCAAGCCCGGCATTCTCTATCCCGACATCCGTGTGCCGATGCGCGAAATAGGCTTGCATCCGAGCGCCGGCGAACCGCCAGTCACGGTCTACGATTCGTCCGGCCCCTATACCGACCCGGCCGGGACTATCGCCATCGAGAACGGCCTGCCACGGTTGCGCGAAAGCTGGATTGCCGCGCGCGGCGACGCCGACGCCTATGCGGGGCGGCATGTCAGGCCAGAAGATAACGGCTTCGTCTCGACCGACCGGCTGACGCCGGAATTTCCCGTCCGCCACAGCCCGCTCCGCGCCAAAGACGGCAAGGCGGTCACCCAGCTCGCCTATGCGCGCGCCGGCATCATCACGCCGGAGATGGAATTCGTCGCCATCCGCGAAAACCTCGGCCGCGAGCAGATGCGCGCCGCACTGGAGCGCGACGGCGAAAGCTTCGGCGCTGCCATCCCCGATTTCGTGACGCCGGAATTCGTGCGCGAGGAAGTGGCGCGGGGCCGCGCCATCATTCCGGCGAACATCAACCATCCGGAGGCCGAGCCGATGGCCATCGGCCGCAACTTCCTGGTCAAGATCAACGCCAATATCGGCAATTCCGCCGTCTCCTCGTCCATGGCCGAGGAGGTCGAAAAGATGGTCTGGGCCATCCGTTGGGGCGCCGACACCGTGATGGACCTCTCGACCGGTCGCAACATTCACAATATCCGCGAATGGATCATCCGCAATTCGCCCGTGCCCATCGGTACCGTCCCGCTCTATCAGGCGCTGGAGAAGGTCGGCGGCATCGCCGAAGACCTGACATGGGAGGTTTACCGCGACACGCTGATCGAGCAGGCCGAGCAGGGCGTCGACTATTTCACCATCCATGCGGGCGTGCGGCTGCACTACATCCCGCTCACCGTCGAGCGCGTAACCGGCATCGTCTCGCGCGGCGGTTCGATCATGGCCAAGTGGTGCCTGCACCACCACAAGGAAAGCTTCCTCTACGAGCATTTCGAGGAAATCTGCGACATCTGCCGTACCTATGACGTGAGCTTCAGTCTTGGCGACGGCTTGCGCCCCGGCTCCATCGCGGATGCCAACGACGCCGCACAGTTCGCGGAGCTGGAGACGCTGGGGGAATTGACGCGGATCGCCTGGGCGAAGGACTGCCAGGTGATGATCGAAGGTCCCGGTCATGTGCCGATGCACAAGATCAAGGAGAACATGGACAAGCAGCTCGCCGTCTGCGGCGAAGCCCCGTTCTACACGCTCGGGCCGCTGACGACCGACATCGCGCCGGGCTACGATCACATCACCAGCGGCATCGGCGCTGCGATGATTGGCTGGTTCGGCACGGCGATGCTCTGCTACGTCACGCCGAAGGAGCATCTGGGTCTGCCCGACCGCGACGACGTCAAGACCGGCGTTGTCACTTACAAGATCGCCGCCCATGCCGCCGATCTCGCCAAGGGCCATCCGGCGGCGAAGCTGCGTGACGACGCGCTCAGCCGCGCGCGCTTCGAGTTCCGCTGGGAGGATCAGTTCAACCTGTCGCTCGATCCCGAGACGGCGCGATCCTTTCATGACGAGACCTTGCCGAAGGAAGCGCACAAGGTCGCCCATTTCTGCTCCATGTGCGGCCCGAAATTCTGCTCCATGCGCATCAGCCACGACATTCGCGCCGAGGCGCAGAAGGAGGGCATGGCGGCGATGGCCGAAAAATACCGCGAGGGTGGCGACCTCTATATGCCCGTTAACGAGGAGGCTTGAGCATGACCGCACCGTCCATCCTGTTCGCGCGCGTTCGCGACACCGCGCCGCTCGTCCAGTGCATCACCAATTATGTGGCGATGAACGTCGCCGCCAACGTGCTGCTCGCGGCGGGGGCTTCCCCCGCCATGGTCCATGCCGAGGAAGAAGCCGGCGAGTTCGCCGCGATCGCGGGCGCGCTGACCGTCAATATCGGCACGCTGTCCCCCGCATGGGTCGCCGGCATGAAGGCCGCCATCGCCGGCGCGCGGGCGGCGGGAAAACCCTGGGTGCTCGACCCGGTCGCCCATTTCGCAACCACCTTCCGCAGCCAGATTGTGGCCGCGCTCCTCGATCTGCGCCCGGCCATCATTCGCGGCAACGCCTCGGAAATCATCGCGCTCGGTGGTGGACAAAGTGCGGGGCAGGGCGTCGATAGCGGCGATCCGGTCGGTGACGCCGAAGATGCCGCGCGGCAGCTCGCCCTGTCGACGGGGGCGGTCGTGGCCGTCACCGGCGCAATTGATTTCGTGACCGACGGCGAGCGGTCAGTCCGCATATCGGGCGGCTCGTCCTTGATGCCCAAGGTCACCGCGCTGGGCTGTTCGCTGACCGGGCTTGTTGGAGCCTTCGTCGCCGTCGCTCCGAAACACCCATTTGAGGCGACGATCGCCGCCCTGGCGAGTTTTGCGGCTGCGGGCGAGGTCGCAGAACGCGGCGCACAGGGGCCGGGAAGCTTCGCCGTCCGGTTCATCGATAGCTTACATGAACTTGCGCCCGAAAGCCTCGACGCGGACGGAAGGGTCGTTGCCGTATGAAGCGGTTCGATCTTTCGCTCTATCTTGTCCTCGACCCCGGCCTGTGCCGGCTTCATTCCATGGTCGAGACGGCGCGGCTTGCCGTGGCCGGCGGTGCGACTATGGTGCAATTGCGCGACAAGGAGGCCGGCACGGCCGGTCTCATCGCCGTCGGGGGCGCGCTGATGGATGTGCTGGCAGGAACCGGCGTGAAGCTGATCGTCAATGATGATGTGGAAGCCGCCGCCGCGATCGGCGCCCATGGCGTTCATGTCGGGCAGGACGACATGCCGCCCGTCGAGGTGCGGTCGAGGATCGGGCCGGACATGATCCTGGGCCTTTCGGCAGAAAACGAAGCTGCGGTCCGCGCGGCTGATCCTGCCGTGGTCGACTATCTCGGGCTCGGCCCGGTGTTTGCAACACCAACCAAACCTGACCACAAGCCGCCCATCGGCTTTGACGGACTGGCGCAGCTCGCCAGCTTGAGCTCGGTGCCGGCCGTCGCCATAGGGGGCTTGAAGGCCGAGCATGTGCGCTCACTCTTTTCGACCGGCGTGGATGGCATTGCTGTTGTCTCGGCCATATGCGGCCAGCGCGCGCCTGACATCGCCGCGCAAAAACTGATGGCGATGATTGAGAGCGAGCGGCGCCGTCGAGACACCTGACGAGAGCGCCGACGGAAATGCGATGCGGCGTTCAGGTGGTCTCCGCCGCTGAGCTTGATAGGAGCCCACCGTCGGAGGTTTGTTTCCAGAGCCTGTAGAAGTGATGGAGCGGCCCATGGCCATGGCCATGGCCGACCTCCAGTTCCGCGCTCGCGGCGAGTGCGCCATGCAGGTAGGTCTTGGCCGCGCGCACGCTGTCCTCCATTGACCGGGTGGGCAGGAGCGCTGCGATCGCGGCTGACAGCGTGCAGCCGGTGCCGTGGTCATTGCGCGTCCGGATGCGGGGCGCCGAAAGTTCGATTGTCGCGGATGGCCCATGCAGCAGGTCGGTGCTCTCCGCCGATCCTTCGAGATGGCCGCCCTTGAGCAATACCCATTCCGGGCCCAGCCTCAGCAGCTCTTCGACCCGTATCCGCATCTCCGCCAGCGTCCATTGTGGCTGGGTGTCGAGCAGAACCCCGGCTTCCGGTAGATTCGGCGTGATGATTGTTGCAAGGGGCACCAGCAATTCGCGGATGGCGGAGACTGTTTCGGGCTCCAACAGGCCGTCGCCACTCTTGGCGACCATGACCGGATCGAGCACGATATTCTGCGCGCCATAATGGCGAAGGCGGTCTGCGATCACTGCGGCTATGTCCGCATTGGCCACCATCCCGATCTTGACGGCGTCCACCCGAACATCCTCGAAAACGGCATCGATCTGCTCGCCGACAAAGCCCGGTTCGAGGGCGACGAATGCTCGCACCCCTTGGGTGTTCTGCGCCACTACGGCGGTAATCGCGGCCATGGCATAAGCCCCGCTCGCCGAGATGGTCTTGATGTCCGCGTGTATGCCCGCTCCGCCCGTAGGATCGGTGCCGGCGATGCTGAGAACATTGGCAATCATTGGCGGCCTCGCTCGAGAGGCCGGCAAAGGATAAGGCGCGTCGACCTGTCCCTTCGCCGGCATGATCCGGATCAGGTTCAAAGGGTCACTGCGCTGCCTCGCGGCCCAGCAGAATCTCAGCCCCTTGTCGGGACACCCCTCGGTAATGACGACATTAGCACAGCTCTGCCGAACGTCCATCGCCGGTCACTCGACAAAGGACCGGCAAGTTGACGTTCGAGACCCGAATCTATGGGGTGATGCAGCCCATTTTCGCCAATTGGGCGGCGACCCAGCTGCGATCGTTCCGACCTTGGTGAATGGCCTCCATCTGGCGCGTCTCGGCCTCGTGCTTTGCTTTTGCTGCTTCATAGAGGCGTTCAAGGTCGTCGAAAGGCACCGATACGACCCCGTCTGCATCGCCGCAGATGAGGTCTCCCGGGGAGATGACCATGCCTTCGAGGGCGATGGGCGCGTTGACCTCGCCGGGGCCGTCCTTATACGGCCCGCGATGGGTGACGCCCGAGGCAAAGACAGGGAAACTGCCGGCGCTGAGTTCGGCGCTGTCGCGAATGGCCCCGTAGATCACAATGCCGCCCAGCTTCTTGTGCGCGGCATAAGCGACCATGAGCTCGCCGATAATGGCATTGGTCAGGTCACCCCCGGCATCGACCACGATGACATCGCCCGGCTGGGCAAGGTCGAGTGCGGCGTGCACCATGAGGTTGTCTCCGGGACGGGACTTGACGGTGATTGCGGGTCCGCAGAGACGGTCGCCGGCATAATAGGGGCGCAGGCTGGGTCCGCCGGCCACCAGACGCTGCATCACATCGCTGATATTGGCGACCGGCAAGGCGCGGAAGCGCTCCACCCATTCGGAAGAGGCCTGGCGGGTGCGGTGGAGAACGCGGAACTGGGTCATGACTATATTTCCGGGTTGAGGTCAGGCGTTGACGGGCATGCTGGCAAGCGATGGCTTGGCCTGCGCGGCGACCTCGAAGGTGCCGTGTTCGAGAAAGGTGAGGATATTGGTGGCGCTCTGGACCGCCATGTTGCGTAGCGCCGACCGACTGGCGCCGCCGACATGGGGCGTGGCGATCAGGTTATCGAGACCGAACAGGTGATGGTCTGGCGCCGGAGGTTCCTGCGCAAAGCTGTCGAGGGCCGCACCGGCGATATGGCCATTGGCGAGGGCGTGGTGCAGGGCCATTTCATCGATCAGCCCCCCGCGAGCGGTGTTCACCAGGAAGCTGCCCGGGCCCATCAGGGCCAGCTCCTTCGCACCGATGAGGTTGCGCGTGCGCTCGGTGAGCGGGCAATGGAGGCTGATGACGTCGGCGCGTTCGAGCAGCGCGTCCAGGGTCTCCACCCGCTCAACACCCTCATCGGCGGCCACGGCGCCGGGGTCGAAAGCCAAAGCGCTCATCCCGAGGGCCCTGGCCAGGCTCGCGGCCCGTCGGCCGATATCGCCATAGCCGATGACGCCGAAAGAGGTGCCGGCGATATCGCGGCCGACATAGCTGGTCTTGGGCCAATTGCCGCCCTTTACCGCTCGGTCGAGAACCGTCACGTCCTTGAGCAGGGACAATGTCAGCGAGAGGGTAAGTTCGGCCACCGATTGGGCATTTGCCGAGAGCGCCCGGAGCACGGGAATCGATCTGTCGTCGGCAGCCGTCAGATCGATATTGTCGACGCCGGAGCCATGCTTGGCGATGACCTTGAGGCGATCGGAGGCCTCGATCACGCTGCGGTCAATCTTGCCCTGCCGCACGAGGATGGCGTCCACGCGATGCGTCCGTGCCGCCTCGCGCAGCGCCTCGGTCCCGGCATATCCGTCGACATAGATCGTCGCGCAACCTTTTGTTGTTAATAGGCTTTCAGCCTCTTCCGCCAGCTTTGCGCCGGTGACCATCACCGTCCATCGCGTGCCGCTCTGCGGCTGCTGCTCCGTCACGCCGTCCTCCTGTCCGTGCCCTCGTGTTGACGAGCACCGTCTAGCGTGTATTGTACTACATGAAAAGTGATTGTACTAAGTACAACAATAACACTTTTCTGGAGGACGTAAATGCCTGGCAATTCCACTGCGGTAGCGGCCGTCGATCGTGCCGTTGCTCTGCTCAGCGCATTCGGAGAGGAAGACGTGAGCTTGAGCCTGACCGAGTTGGCGCGGCGCACATCGCTGGATAAGTCGACTGCCTTGCGGATTGCCCGCACGCTGGCTGGCAATCGCATGCTGGTGCAATGCGAGGACTCGTCCTGGCGTCTCGGCCCCAAGCTCGCCCAGCTCGGCGCGCGCTATACGGCGTCCTTCGTTCCGGAAAAATTCATTGCGCCGGAGCTGATCAAGCTCAGCGACGATACCGGGGAAAGCGCCGCGATCTATGTGCGCGAAGGCGACACCCGCGTCTGCCTTGTGCGCAAGGACTCGGCTCAGTCGATCCGCCACAGCGCCCGGCCCGGTGATGCCATGTCCTTGGACAAGGGCGCCGCCGGATGGGTGATCATGGCCTTCGGCGGCCATGTGGGCGAGTTGTGCCAATCCATTCGCGAGCGCGGCTATCACCTGACCCGGGGCGAGCGGACACCCGATGTCGCCAGCCTTGCCGTACCGCTGTTCGGCGCCGGCAACACCCTGTTCGGATCGCTCGCGCTGACGGGGCCGCTCGTCCGCTTCACCGACGAGGCTGCGGAATCACATCTGCCGCGCCTTCTCGCGGCGGCCGATGCGATCTCGAAAATTCTCGGCTCCGAAACGCAGCCGGTTCGGTCCTGAAGACCAAAAACCAAAACACGAAAATCACCACAGGAGGAAGATTACATGAAACTGTTTTCAAGGCCGGCTCTGGCGTCGATAGCGCTCGTAGGCGCGCTCGCCGTGCCCGCAATTGCTTTGGCGCAGGACTACACCAGGGATACCATTACTTTCACCGTGCCGTTCCCGCCTGGTGGCGGCACCGACATCCCGGCCCGCCAACTGGTTGATAAGATAAATTCCAATACCGGATGGTCAATAATCGTCCAGAATCAGCCAGGTGCCGGTGGCAATATTGGCATGGCGCAGGTCGCGAGATCGGCCCCGGATGGCTTGAATATCGGGATGGGCCAGACGTCGAATTTGGCCGTCAACCCATCTCTCTATGCCGATATTCCCTACGACGCCCTGAACGATTTTACCCACATCGGTCTTTACACCACCCAGCCAATGGCGATCGTGACTTTCCCCGGCTCGCCTTATCAGGACCTGGGCGAAGTTATCGAAGCCGCGCGGGAAAATCCCGGTGCTATCCTATATGGAACGCCAGGTGCAGGCACGGTCGCGCATTTGTCGCTCGAACTGCTTGCCACCGAAGGGGAACTGGAGCTGACGCACGTTCCCTATCCGGGCATCGCTCAGGCAATTTCTGACGTGATGAGCGGCGTCGTCGATATCTATATCGGCAGCGTGCCGAGCGTATTGCCGCATGTGCGTGCCGGCAGCGTGCGTCCGTTGGCTGTTACATCAGCGCAGCCGAACGCAGTGCTTCCTGACGTTCCCACCGTTGCATCATTCGGCTTTGAAGGCTTCGACGCGGCCGACTGGAAGGCCGTTGTCGGACCGGCCGGGTTGCCGGAGGAAGTCGTAACGGCGCTGAACGCAGCACTCAACGAAGCGCTCGAGGACGAGACGCTCCGCAATCTGCTGATTTCCGACGGCAGCACGCCGCTTGGTGGCTCGCCGGAAGAATTCAGGGATTTTCATGCGGCAGAATTGGAAACCTGGGCGGCGGTGGTCGAAGCCTCTGGTGCATCGGTCGACTGATCCATTTCTCGGACGGGTCGCGCTATTGGGCGCGACCCTTTTGCGTCCAGGCGAGGATATTAATAGGGAGTCCGGCATGGCGGACCGCAACTATTCTGAAATTGTCCCGGGAGTGGTTATCGCCCTTTTCGGCGCGATCGTGGCCATCTATGCCGCCCAGCATTACACAATTGGCACCCTGCAACGCATGGGCCCCGGCATGTTTCCCATGGCGCTCGGCGTCCTGATTGCCGGCCTCGGTTCCATTCAGGCGCTGACCGGCTGGGTAAACTCCAGCCTGCCGCGCGTTGACCCCAGAACGATTCAATGGCGTGCCGCCCTCTTTATTCTCGCGGGTGTCATCGTCTTCTCGCTGCTGATCCGCACTGCGGGTCTCATTCCGGGCGTAATCGGTGTCGTCGGCATTTCCGCTTTTGCCGATAAAGGCGCTCGTGCAATCCCCGTCATCATTCTCAGCGTCATTCTGTGTGCCATTGCCTGGCTGATTTTCAGCCTTGGCCTGGGCATGCATTTCAAGCTGATCGGCTGGCCATTCTGATGTCCTATTTCGACAATCTCATCCTCGGGCTGCAAACCGCGCTCTCCTGGTATAATCTGCTCTGGTGCTTCATTGGGGTATTTCTCGGCACGCTTCTCGGCGTCATTCCGGGCATTGGCGTGGTCGCAGCCATTTCCATGCTCTTTCCGCTGACCTTCCAGCTCGAGCCGACCGCCGCGCTGATCATGCTCGCCGGCATCTGGTACGGCACTTCCTATGGCGGTAGCACGGCCTCGATCCTGCTCAACGTTCCGGGCTCGGCCACCAATGCCGTTACCTGCCTCGATGGCTATCCGATGACCCAGCAGGGTCGCGGCGGCATTGCCCTGTTGATGACAACGGTCGCCTCCTTCTTTGGCGGCTCGTTCGGCATCATCCTGCTCATGGGCTTTGCCGGGACCATCAGCGCCTATGCGCTCAGCTTCTCGTCGGCCGAATATTTCTCCTTGATGCTGCTCGGGCTCATCGCCGCCTGCAATGTGTCCAATGGTTCGATCATCAAGGGTCTGATCATGGTGGCGCTCGGCATCCTGTTTGGCCTTGTCGGCAGCGATATCTATACCGGTACGCGGCGGTTCGACTTCGGCATTCTCGACCTTGCCGACGGCATCAATCTCGTCGCCCTGGCCATGGGCCTGTTCGGCGTTTCCGAAGTCGTCGCCAGCGTCGGCAAGGTGGATGGCAAGCAGGTCGATCCCAATTCGGTCAAGCTCTCGGCCATGAAGCCGACCAGGGAGGATGTGCGCCGCTCCTGGCTGCCGATGATCCGCGGTTCCTCCATCGGCGCCTTCTTCGGCACGTTGCCGGGCACCGGCTCGTCCATCGCCGCCTTCATGGCCTATGCGGTGGAAAAGCGCGTCTCCAAAACGCCGGAGAAATTCGGCACCGGCGAGATCGAAGGCATCATGGCGCCGGAGACGGCCAACAATGCTGCCGACCAGACCTCCTTCATTCCCACGCTGGCCCTCGGCATTCCCGGCAGCGCCACCATGGCATTGATGCTGGGCGCACTGATGATCCATGGTATTGCGCCCGGCCCGCAGCTGATGACCGAACAGCCCTCTCTGTTCTGGGGCCTGGTGATGAGCTTCTGGATTGGCAATGTTCTCCTGGTCATCCTCAACGTGCCGCTGATCGGGGTTTGGGTGCGCCTCTTGATGGTGCCCTATAATTGGTTGTTCCCGGCGGTCCTGATGTTCATCTGCATCGGCACCTATAGCGTCAGCAACAGCGCCTTCGACGTCATGCTCGTCGTCATGTTCGGTGCTCTCGGCTATGCCTTTCGCGTCGGCGGCTATCCGGCCGCACCCATGCTGCTCGGCTTTGTTCTGGGTCCGATGATGGAAGAGCATTTCCGCCGCGCCATGCTGCTGTCGCGGGGCGATTTCGGCACCTTCCTGAGCCGCCCGATCAGCGCCACGGTGCTGGCCATTGCGCTGCTGGTCCTGCTCTGGGGCCTCAAGCCGCTGATCTTCAACCGCAAGCCAGCCTGACGGCTGCGTGCCGACAGGTCCGCAATTCTGGTGGCTTATTGGCCGGAGCGCTTTCATCTTTCGCTCCGGCCTGAGCAACCTCTGCAGGCCGGAGCGTTTGAGGCAGGGTTGAGGGCCCTGCTATAACTTGCTCATCGCTGCCTGAAGGCCTCCCTCGCGGAAAGGCACCTGCAGGTCTCTCAGGCCCATTTCTATCCCGCAAAGTGTCGCCATCAGGGTCAGTTCATTGCACTGGCCGAGATGTCCGATCCGGAAGATTTTGCCTTTAAGACGCGTGAGACCCTGCCCCAGCGAGAGATTGTACTTGCCAAGCACATGGTGGCGGAAGACATCGGAATCATGCCCCTCCGGCATGATAACGGCCGTCAGGACGGACGAATGGGCCTCTTCGTTTTCGCAGAGGATATCGAGGTTCCATGCTTGGACCGCGGCACGGGCGGCGGCGGCCAGGCGATCGTGGCGCGCAAAGACATTCTCCAGCCCCTCTTCCTCGAGAAGCGCGATGGCCTCCTTGAGCCCGTAGAGAAGGTTTGTCGCCGGCGTGTAGGGGAAGTAGCCGGTCTCGTTGAGCGCGATCATTTCGGCCCAGTCCCAGTAGGACCGGCGTGAGCCGCCAGTGCTCGCCACATCGAGCGCGCGGGCAGATAGGGCCACGAAGGCCAGGCCCGGGGGCAGCATCAGCCCCTTCTGCGAGCAGGTGACAGTCACGTCGGCGCCCCAGGCATCGTGTTCGTAGCGCAGCGAGCCCAGCGACGAGATGGCGTCGACGAGCAATAGGGCAGGGTGCCCTTCGGCATCGATGGCATCGCGAATGGCCTTGATCGGGCTGACCACGCCGGTGGACGTCTCGTTGTGAACGACCATGACGGCCTTGATCTCATGCCCGGTATCGGCGGCGAGACGGGCGCGGATCGCCTCGGGGTCGGCCCAGTTGCGCCAATTGCCGGGGATGAAGTCGGTTTCGATGCCCCATTTCTCGGTCAGCTTGCGCCACTGCGTGGCGAAGTGGCCGGTCTCGGCCATCAGCACCTTGTCGCCTTCCGAAAAGAGATTGACCACCGCGGATTCCCAGGCGCCGGTACCGGAGCCCGGAAAGATCAGCACGGGATATTCGGTGCGGAAGATGCGTTTGATTCCCCCAAGCACCGTGTCGGCAAGGACCGCGAATTCGGGGCCTCTATGGTCGATGACGGGCATGCTTATCGCTCGCAATACCCGGTCAGGGACGGGACTAGGGCCCGGAATTTGCAGAAAGTGCTGGCCGAACATCTGGTTCATCGTATGCCTTGTGGTCTCGCATCAAACTGAACGCTATTTTGCATTCATTTTGTGCAGACAACAAGAATTTTGAATTCGATATTTCTGGTGCTATGAATTGGAGGGGCAAATCACGAGGACTCTATGGCCATTGCGGACGGTGAAGGCGAGGATGGCGCGGCGCTGCTGTTGGAACCGGTGCACAGCGTAAACGGCTCGCTGCATGACGAGATCCTTGCGGGGCTGCGGCGCTACCTGATCGAGGGCAGTCTTCCGGATGGCGCTCGCATTCCCGAGCGGCTTCTGTGCGAGACCATGGGCGTATCGCGAACCCCGCTGCGCGAAGCGCTGAAGGTCCTTGCCTCAGAAGGACTTGTCGAGCTCCTGCCCAATCGCGGGGCCCGTGTGCGGGCTTTTACCGAGAATGACATTCGTGAGCTCTTCGAGGTCATGGGCGGCCTTGAGGCCCTGGCCGGTCGCCTGGCCTGTCAGAACATAACGGATGCCGAGATCGCCGCGGTGGAGCAGCTGCATTACGACATGTATGCCAGCTATATGCGCAGGGATCTGCCGACCTATTTCGCGCTCAATCAGAAAATTCACCTGGCGATCGTCGCTGCGGCAAGAAACTCTGTCCTGGCAACGACATACGCGAATTTTTCCAGTCGCTTGCAGCGTGTGCGCTACAATGCCAATCGTGAAAATCACAAGGATCGCTGGGGCGAGGCCATGCGCGAGCATGAGCAGATTCTCGATGCTTTGCAGCGCCGGGCCGGGCTCGAGCTCAGCGATATTCTCTTCCGCCACCTGCAGAACAAGCGCGCCGCAGCCCTTCGTTATCTCGACGATCATCCCTCCCAGGATGGCGACGGCGCCTAATGGTGCACGAAAAATGCACTTTTGTGCACCTCTGCACAGTCATGCGTCAAAAATTGCATTCATTTTTGCGATTTCCTCTTGAGTTGAATTCATAATCGGGCATTCTGTGCTGGTTTATGCATTCGGGCGAGGGGCCATGAAAGCGATCGTTGTCGGCGGGGGTGTGATCGGTGCGGCCGTGGCTTATCGCTTGGCCGAAGCCGGCACGAAGGTAACCCTGGTCGAGGCCGGTCGTATCGCCGAAGGCACGTCTCTCACGAGCTTTGCCTGGGTCAGTGCCTGCGAAAAGATCGATTCCGACAGTTATTATCGCCTGAGCCTCGCCGCTGTTGACGCGCATAGCGATCTGGTGGCCGAATTCGGCAGCAGGGGGACCTGGTATCGTCGGCCGGGCGTGATCCAGTGGCTTGGGGCGGGCTATGAGGGCCTGGCGCTGAGCGAGGGTCCGATACAGCAGAAGCTCGATCGCCTGCGGGTGCTGGGTTATCCCGCGGAGGCGGCCGGGCCCGCGGATCTGGCAAGGCTCGAACCCGGCCTGCGCCCCGAGGCGCTGGGCATGGGCGATCAAGCCATTCATTATCCCGAGGATGGATATCTCGAAGCGCCGGTGATGATTGCCGCGCTGCTCGAAGCTGCTATCGAGCGCTTCGGCCTGACGCTGCGCACGCATACGCCGGTGCGGCGGGTGTTGACCGCCCATGGTCGCGCGACCGGCGTCGAAACGGCGGCGGGCGAAGTTTTGTCAGCCGACGTCGTCGTCAATTGCGGGGGACGCTGGGCCAATGAAGTTGTTGGCGACCCCGGACTTGAAATTCCCCTGGCGCCCACGCTCGGCCTCATCGCCTACACGCCTGCCGTTGGCACCGCCATACACAAGGTGCTGCGTACGCCTTCGCTCAATGTGCGCGCGGATGGCGGTGGACGGCTGCTGCTGCGCGCCAACGATCTCGATGAAACCCTGAGCGTCGACGACACCGCACGGCCGGATCATCCGGCAGCCACCGAGCTGGTGCGCCGGCTGGGCGAGCTGGTGCCATCCTTGGCCGGAATTCGTGCCGAGGCCGCCCGTATTGCTGTCCGTCCCATCCCCCTTGGCGGCCTGCCCTGCGTCGGTGCCATTCCCGGGCTCGCCGATTATTGGGTGGCTGTCACGCATGGCGGCATCAATACGAGCGCTTTCATCGGCCTCGCCCTCCGGGACGAAATATTGGCAGGACGCGCGGCGGCCGAATATGCGCCTTACCGCCCGGATCGCTTCTTTGGGGTGGCTGCATGACCGGGTCCGAGCCGCTTCTCAGCGTCGAGCATTTCTCGCTCAGCTTTGGTGACAGCAAAACCAACCTCATCGACGACATTTCCTTCTCCGTCGAGCCGGGCAAGACCCTTTGCCTCGTCGGGGAATCCGGTTGCGGCAAGAGCGTGACCTCGCAGGCGCTGATGGGGCTCCTCGCCAAGGGCACCGCGCGCGTCACCGGCGGCACGGCCAGATTTGCCGGTCAGGACCTGTTCGCGCTGCCGGAGCGCAGTCGGGCCGATCTGCGTGGCAATGACATCGCGATGATTTTCCAGGAGCCGATGACCTCGCTCAACCCCTCGATGACGATTGGTCAGCAGATCGTCGAGGGTATTCGCCGTCACAAGCCGGTATCGCGAGAGGCCGCGCGGGGCCGTGCGCTGGAAATGCTCAGCCTCGTGCGCATCCCGGCGCCGGAAAAGCGTTTCGACGCCTATCCTCATCAGCTCTCGGGCGGCATGCGGCAGCGGGCCATGATCGCCATGGCTCTCGCCAATTCGCCCAGGCTGCTTATTGCCGACGAGCCGACCACGGCCCTGGACGTGACGATCCAGGCACAAATCCTGGCGCTGATCAGCCGCCTGCAAGTCGAGACCGGCACGGCGATGATCCTCATCACCCACGATCTCAGCGTGGTCGCAGAAGTGGCCGACCATGTGGCGGTCATGTATGCCGGCCGCATCGTCGAGGTGGGGTCGGTGGACGATATTTTCGCAGACCCCCAGCATCCTTATACGCTTGGCCTTTTCGGCTCCGTGCCCTCGATCGGACGGCGCACAGGCGCACTGGCGACCATCGAGGGTTCGGTGCCGCCGCTCGAGCGCATGCCGCAAGGATGCCGTTTTGCGACCCGCTGCCCCTTTGCCGATCAACGGTGCCATGAGCAGGTGCCGCCCAGCTATGAGCCAAAACCCGGCCATCGCGTCGCCTGCTGGTACGCGCCGCTCGAAGCGCATGTGAGGGCGGCATGAACGGGGCCGGCGACGTTATTCTCGAGGCGCGCGAGATCACCAAGCACTTTGGCCATCCGGCCAATTTCATGCGGCAGTCGAGCCTGGTCCATGCCGTCACGGCGGTGTCGCTGTCCGTCAGGCGCGGCGAAACCCTGGCGATCGTCGGAGAATCGGGTTGCGGCAAGTCCACGCTCGGCCGCCTGCTGCTGCGGCTGATCGAGCCGACTTCGGGCAGCGTGGTCTATGAGGGCACCGATATCACTGCGCTGGGGCAGCGCGACATGCGGCGGCTGCGGCGCGAGTTGCAGATCATTTTCCAGGATCCGTTCGCTTCGCTCAATCCACGCATGACGGTGCGGCAGATCCTCGGCGAGCCCATCCGGCTCCATCGCCTTGCCGCCGGCAGGGATGTCGACGATCGCGTGGATCAGCTGATGCGCACCGTCGGGCTGCGGGCCGACTGGAGCGATCGCTATGTGCACGAGTTTTCCGGTGGGCAGCGCCAGCGGATCGGCATCGCGCGTGCTTTGGCGGGCGATCCCAAGCTGGTCATCGGCGACGAACCGGTCTCGGCGCTCGACGTGTCGATCCAGGCCCAAGTCGTCAATCTCCTCGGTGAACTCAAGCACGATTTCGGCCTGACGCTGGTGATCGTCGCGCATGACCTGGCCGTCATCCGCCACATGAGCGACCGGGTGGCGGTCATGTATCTGGGTGAGGTGGTGGAATTGGCCGCGGCTGACGACATCTATGAAGCCCCGCTCCACCCCTATACCTCGGCCCTGTTGCAGGCGATTCCGGTTTCCGATCCGGCTGCGCGGGGCCAGCGCCAATTGCTGCAGGGCGATCTGCCCAGCCCGACCGCGCCGCCTTCCGGCTGTCGCTTCCACACGCGCTGTCCGCATGCCCGCCCACGCTGCAGTCAGGATCATCCCGAGATGGAAGCGGCCGGAGACGGCCGGTTCGTCGCCTGCCATTTCTGGCGGGAGATTCAGTCGGCGGGGATCAGCGCCCCGGCCGCAACCACCCGACGCTCGGCGCTTGAACTGCGCCTCGGGCTTTATCGCGCGAGACAGGCAGAGAGAAAGCAGGGCGACCGCTAAGGGAGTGGTTCGCTCGAAATACATCCGGGAGGCCGCGCAGTCGGCCGGGGAAACAAAGACAACAGGAGAGAACGACGATGAAGAAACTGGTATTGAGCGCAATGCTCGCAGGCTTGATGGGGGCGACCGCGGTGTCCGCGGCCGACCTGAACGTCGCCCTGCAGGACGATCCCGATATTCTTGATCCGCACCGCGGCAATACATTCGTTGGCCGCATGGTTTTCGGTCCCTTGTGCGACGCGCTTTTCGATATCGACACCTCCCTCAATATCGTGCCGCGCCTGGTGGCCGACTGGACCTGGTCCGAGGGGGATACGGTTCTGACGATGAACCTGCGCGAGGATGCGCTGTTTCATGATGGCAGCCCGGTCGATGGGGATGCAGTCAAGGCCAATCTCGAGCGCGCCCTGACGCTGCCGGAAAGCAATCGCAAGGCCGAGCTCGCGTCCATCGCTTCCATTGAAGTGCTTGGCGAATACCAGGTGGCCATCACGCTCAAGGCGCCGGACGCCGCTTTCCTGGCCAACCTCACCGATCGCGCCGGCATGATGGTTTCGCCCGCCACTTTCGAAACGACCGGCGAAGGCGGGCTCGCCTGTGCCGGCCCCTACAAGCTCGTCGAGCGCATCCAGAACGATCGTATCATCATGGAGAAGTTCGCCGACCATTGGGACGCCGACAATTATCATTTCGACAAGGTGATCTACCGTCCGATCCCGGACACCACCGTGCGTCTTGCCAATCTTCAGTCCGGCGACCTCGACATCATCGAGCGTCCCGCGCCGTCCGACATGGAAACGATCAAGGGCGACAGCAATCTGGTTTTCGACATCGTCACCGGCCTCGGCTTTTATGGTGTGAACTTCAACATGGGCAATGGCGACCGCTCGCAATCGCCCATCAACCAGGACAAGCGGCTGCGCGAAGCCCTCAACCTTACCATCGACCGCAACGTGCTCAATGATGTGCTGGGGATGGGTACCTACCCGCCGGCCTACCAGCCGTTCTCGACCGCCTCCTGGGCCTATAATCCCGAATTCGATGGCGGCGGACGCGACATCGAACGGGCCAAGGCGTTGATGGCCGAGGCCGGACATGAATCGGTGTCGTTCGAAATCCTCTACGCCAATAACAGCGCCATGCAGTCGCTCTTCGAGCTGGTGCAGGCCATGGCCAGCGAAGCGGGCTTTAACATCACCTTGCGGCCCACCGAGTTCGCCGCCTATGTCGATGAGCGCGAAGCAGGCAATTTCGAAGTCAGCCAGTTCGGCGCTTCCGGTCGCATCGATCCCGATGGCAATTTCCATCGCTATCTCGCCTGTGGCAGCGCCGGCAATGTCGGCCATTATTGCAATGACGAGCTGACCGACCTGCTCAACCAGGCGCGCGTCATCAACGATGTCGAACAGCGTAAGGCGCTCTACGACCAGGCGCAGAAGATCGCCGCCGAGGATCTCCCGGCGCTCTACTTCTATTACACGCCGCGCACCTGGGCCTACAGCGCCAAGCTCGACGGCTTCGTCTCCTATGCCGACGGCGTGCTCCGTCTCGCCGGGCTCAAGCCCAAGCGGTAACTGAACAGGGCAGGTGGCGGCCATGTCGTCACCTGCCATTTCACCAAGGCTCCGTCGCAGTGCTCAAGCTTATCGTCCGACGCGTTCTCGTCGCCCTGCCGACCCTGATCATCCTGTCGATGATCATCTTCGGCCTGCAGCGCCTGCTGCCCGGCGACCCTATCCAGACGATGATGGCCGAGGAATCCGATCCTCAGGTCATTGAGTTCCTGCGCGAAAAGTATCGTCTCAACGACCCCCTGCCGGTTCAATACCTCGCCTGGGTCGGCAATGTGCTCCGGGGCGATTTCGGCAGTTCTTTGCGCACCGGCCTGCCGGTGACGGAGATGATCCTGCAAAAGCTCCCGATCACGGTGCAATTGGCGACAATGGCCATGATCATGGCCATGCTGATCGGCATTCCTGCGGGCATTATCGCTGCCGTGCGCAAGAACAGCGCGGTCGATTATGCCGCCAATGCGGTAGCGCTTTCGGGCATGTCCGTACCCAATTTCTGGCTCGGCATCATTCTGATCATGGTCTTTGCCGTCAGCTGGAAAATCCTGCCCGCCTCGGGCTACGTGCCGATCACGCAGGATTTCTGGCTGTCGATCAAGAGCATGCTGATGCCGGCCTTCGTGCTGTCGACGGCGGTCGCTGCCTATCTCATGCGCCATACGCGCAGCGCCATGCTCAGCGTTCTCAGCTCCGACTATATCCGCACCGCCCGGGCCAAGGGGCTGCTCAGTAATACCGTGATCATCCGGCATGCCCTGCGCAATGCATTGATGCCCATCGTCACGCTGGCGACGCTGCTCTTCGGCGACCTGCTCGCCGGCGCGGTCCTGACCGAGCAGATCTTCGTCATTCCCGGTTTCGGCAAGTTGATCGTCGATGCCGTCTTCACCCGCGATTATGCCGTGGTCCAGGGCGTGGTGCTGTTCACCGCCATCGGCTTCATCGCCATGAATATCCTGGCCGATGTGCTCTACATCGTCATCAATCCGCGCCTGAGGCATCCCCAATGACCCTTGCCTCGCAGACCGAGATTGTCGCGCCGCGCCGCCGCTTCCGTGGCCTGAGGAAACTCGCCCGCAATCGCGGCGCGCTATTGGGCGGCGCCATCGTGCTGTTCTTCGTCGTGCTCGCGGTCTTTGCCCCGCTGCTTGCCACTCACGATCCGTTCGCCTCCTCCTTTACCAGCGTGCGCCAGCCGCCCTCGGCCGAGTTCCTGCTCGGCACCGACGAGATCGGGCGCGATATTTTCAGCCGCCTGCTTTTCGGCGCCCGCGCCTCGCTCATGGCCGGCGTGGTCTCGGTGGGCATTGCGCTGGCCATCGGCG
>Ga0160493_100164_pt1 | contig 33168 bp, 32 predicted proteins | sample DID2MG_2_FD_108262 | JGI IMG/M metagenome (GOLD analysis project Ga0160493, IMG submission 108262) | Enriched soil microbial communities from UW Madison campus, WI, USA - DID2878_E24_FP2 MG | ecosystem: Environmental > Terrestrial > Soil > Unclassified | place: USA: Madison, Wisconsin | collected... | reverse complement strand
GGGGCTGAGCAAGGCGGCCGCCCGCGAACGCGCCATCGATCTCCTCGCCAAGGTGCAGATGCCGCGCCCCGCCCAGATGGTCGATGCCTATCCGCACCAACTTTCCGGCGGCATGCGCCAGCGCGCCATGATCGCTCTCGCCATTTCCTGCGATCCCAGCCTGCTCATCGCCGACGAGCCGACCACCGCGCTCGACGTCACCACCGAAGCGCAAATCCTCGAATTGCTGAAATCGCTGCAATCCGAATTGGGCATGGCGATCATCTTCATCACCCACAATTTCGGCGTCGTCGCCGATATCGCCGACCGGGTCTCGGTCATGTATCTGGGCCGCATTGTCGAGACCGCATCGGTCGATGACATTTTCTACGCGCCCAAGCATCCCTATGCCCAGGCCCTGCTGCGCTCCATTCCGCGTCTCGGCGTCGATCAGGGCCGCCGCCTGCCCACCATTCCGGGCATGGTGCCCGATCCGTTCAGCGTGCCGGATGGCTGCGCCTTCAATCCGCGCTGCGGCCATGCCGTGGCCGGACTGTGCGAGGTACAGGCACCGCCCGAAAAGCGCTTCGGTAATCAGATGTCCCGCTGCCACGTCGCCGAGCAATTTGCCCAGGAGCCCGCCAATGTCTGATCTCCCGGCGACTTCCGGCCTTTCCCTGCCCGACGACGTGCTGTTCTCGGTGCGCGGCCTCAAGAAATATTTCCCCATCCACGAAGGCTGGCTCAAGAAGCATGTCGGCGACGTCAAGGCCATCGACGATGTCTCGCTCGATATCAAAAAGGGCGAAACCTTGGGCCTCGTGGGCGAGTCCGGCTCCGGCAAGTCCACCGTCGCCCGCCTCATGCTGCGCGCCTATTCGCTGACCGGTGGGCAAATCCTGTTCCGCCGCGCCAATGGCGAGGTCGTCGATCTGTCCGGCCTCACCGACCGCCAGATGCGGCCGCTGCGCGCCGAGATGCAGATGATCTTTCAGGATCCCTATTCCTCGCTCAATCCCCGCATGACCCTGCTGGAACTGGTGGGCGAGCCCATGCTGATCCATGGCAAGGGCAATGACGGGGAAATCCGCGATCGCGTGGCCGAACTGCTCAAGGTGGTGGGCCTGCGCCCCGAATTCATCAATCGCTATCCGCATGCCTTTTCCGGCGGCCAGCGCCAGCGCATCGGCATTGCCCGCGCCCTGGCGCTCAATCCCAGCTTCATCGCCGCCGACGAGGCGGTCTCGGCGCTCGACGTGTCGGTCGCGGCGCAGAACATCAACCTCCTCCAGGATTTGCAGGAGCAATTCGGCCTCACCTATCTGTTCATCACCCACGATCTGGGCATGGTCGAGCATATTTCCAACCGCGTCGGCGTCATGTATCTCGGCCGTCTCATGGAGGTCGCCCCCACCGAGGCCTTGTTCTCCAAACCCCTCCACCCCTATACCGAAGCCCTCATGGCCGCCGTGCCGCAGCCCGATCCGCGCGGCAACCGCGCCCGCAAGCGCGTGCCGCTCAAGGGCGAAATCGCCAATGCCGCCAATCCGCCCTCGGGCTGTTCCTTCCATCCGCGCTGCCCTTATGCCCAGGCAAGATGCAGCGCCGAAGTGCCGGCCCTGCGGACGGTTGACGGCGGTCGTCAGGTGCGCTGCCATTTCGCCGAAGAGCTATCCCTCGTCGGAGCCATTGCCTGACCATGACTGACCAAGACCTGGCGGAGCGCTACGCCCCGCAGCTCATGCTCGACCGCGCCGAGCCCTATCGCCCCTACGCCTATGGCTGGACCATTTTCCGCAGCCCCGGAAAATCGCCATCGTCCAAGTTCGAGGTGGCGCCTGAAGGGGCCTTCGCAATCGAATATGCCATCTATTACGACTGGGATATCGGCCACCTCTACGACCTCGAACACATCTGGGTTCATGTCGGCGAAGACGGGACAGTCACCAAGGTCGAAGCCTCCTCCCATGGCGGCCGCAAGCTCATGGATATCGGCAACGGCCTGCCAGAGTTTGCGTCTCTACCGTATCTCCCCCTCCCATCTTCATTGCCCGGCTTGTCCGGGCAATCCATCTTGCCTAACACTTTGGACCACCGGGACAAGCCCGGTGGTGACGAAGGGGAGGCAGCATTACAGGCCACCCACCCCATCATCTACGCCGAAGCCGGCAAGCACGCCCATTGGGCCTCCCCCGACCACATGGACGCCGCCGACCGGCAGAAACTCACCCTGGTCGGCTCCCGCCTGACCGGGCTCGATGGCGTCCTGCTCACCACCCCGCTCGGAGAGGCCGGCGCCTATAAAGCCACCGCCGAAGACCACCGCCTCGCCCGCCTCCGCATGGCGGCCGACGCCTTCACGCCCAGCCTTTCCTATGCCCCGCTCGAAACGCTGCCGGCCCTCATCCCCTGGCCGCAGCTCGAGGCTGAAATCCCTCAACGCATCGCCGCCGAGCTGTCGGCCCTGCGCCAGACCCAGCCGCATTTCGCCGCCATCTTCCTCGATTGCGGCGATACCCTGATCGACGAACGAACCGAGCAAAAGCTGCCCGGCAGCGAAGTCGTCATCCGCGCCGAGCTGATCCCCGGCGCCAAGCAGATGATGGACGACCTGAAAGCTCGCGGGCACAAGCTGATCCTCGTCGCCGACGGGCCGCGCCAGACCTTTCTCAACATGCTGACCCATCACGGCCTCTGGGACCATTTCGACGCCCATATCATTTCCGAGGATGTCGGTGTCCACAAACCCGATCCCCGCATGTTCGACGCCGCGCTCAAAGCCGCCGGTCTCACCCGCGACGACGCCTGGCGCACGCTCATGATCGGCAACAACCTCTCCCGCGACATCAACGGAGCGAATGCGCTGGGCATCACATCGGTCTTCATGTCGTGGTCGACGCTGCGCACGCATATACCGGCCGACCCTTCCGAAGTGCCCGATCATCACATCAGATCGCCGTCCGAATGCGTCGGATTGGTCGATCATCTCGAAACCGCGCTTCAATGGCGGTTTCGCCGCGCTCAACGTTAACAGTCTGCTAACCAGATCGACCCGATGGCCACCTCGATGCTGCAATTGAACAAGAATGACAGTCTCAATGCCTGGGAATTGTCGGCCATCGAAGCGCGCTACTTTCCCGGCGAGCCGGCACCAGCCAGCGATCCGCAAAACTACAAATATATCAATGGCTTCGTCGATGTCGGCGATCTGCCCTGCCGCGTCGCCACCTGGAAGGAGGTGGCCAACCGCGTCGTCGAGCTCAAAAATGACTGGCCGGTGGAGGGTCTCTACCTCCCCGGTCCCAATCGCCGGGTAGAATTCTCCGGTTTCCAGCATCGTCCGACGCGGCTAAGCCGTTGGTGCAGAACCTATATTTCCGCTCCCACTGACCGCTATTGTTCCTTCCGCCTCTTCACCCGCGGCGGCATCCACATCTGGGTCGACGGCGTGCTCGCCGCCCGTTTCGAGCCCTTCACCCGCAACGAGACCCAGCAGACCGTGGTGCATCTGCCCATCAAGGCGGCAGGCAGTGAAGTTGTTGTTTTCACAGAAGAAATGGCGGAGCGCGACGTCAACTGGTTCTTCGAACTGGTGCTTCAGGACGCTGTATCACTGGACGTCTCCCTTCCCGGCGCAAAGGCCGAGAGCGGCCCCGTCGAAGCGCTGAAATCACTCTCCGCCCAAGTCCGGCCTGTCGGTGATGTCGTTGATTCAAAAGGGGTTTTGACCCTGAAATTCGACGATGCAACCGATATCGACGTCTCCATTCACGCCCGCATCACCTCCACCTCTCACACCCACGCCGCGCTTTTGGACTGCACCCTGACCCTGCCGGCCGGGACCACGGAACTGCCCATCTGCGAAGGTAGTGTATTGCCGGATGGCTATCATGCTGTGGCGCTTACATTTTCCGCCGGCGGCGCCAGTGTCGACCGCACCATAGCCTGCGCCATCCTGCACGATACGCGGCCGCGTCTCCTTAATGGTGATCTCGCCGCCCGAAAACGGCAAGCGCTTGAATATGCTGCGCAATTCGGCGAAATGCGCATGGGCACTGCGCTCGCCCTGCTTGCCTTGGGCCGTGCCGAAGACCCGCGCATCCGGCCCATTCTTGAAGAAACCCTCCGCGCCATCGAGGAGCGCCGCGACTGCGCCGACTTCATCGCGGTACCGTTGCTCTGGGCCTATAAGTGCTATGCCGCTGATTTCGCAGGAGATTTACGGCTGCGCACAGAACGCGCTTTGCTCGATTTCCGTTATTGGGTCGATGAACCGGGCAATGACGCCATGTGGTTCTGGAGCGAAAATCACGCTCTCTGCTTCCATGTTTCGCAATTGCTGGCCGGCCATCTCCGGCCCGACGAAATCTTCACCGCCTCCGGCCGTATTGGCCGCGAACAGGCGATGCTGGCCATTCAGCGTCTCGGTCTCTGGCTCGATGCGGTGGAAGAAGACGGTCTCGCGGAATGGAATTCGGCCGCCTATTACCCGATTGATTTCATTGGTCTTCTTGCCCTCGTCGAATTCGCGCCCGAGTCCCTGGCGCAGCGCGCCACGGCCCTCTGCGACCGCATCTTCACCATGCTTGCCCTCCATACATTGGCAGGCGTGCCCGCCGGTTCGATGGGCCGCGCCTATGACAAGGAATTGCGCGCCGGGCCGCTGACCGAGCTTGCTCCCTTCGCCGCCGTCGCCTTCGGCAAGGGCTGGCTCAATAGTGGTGTCGCCGCGCTCCCCATGCTCGCCGCCGGGCGCTATGAGCCGCCCAAGGGCTTGACCGAGCTTGCCTTTCCGCCGGCCGGACAGGTCGTCGAAGCCCGCTATCGACAGGGATATGGGCCGGCCGCGCTGCTTTCGCTTCACAAGAATGCCCGCGTGCAGCTTTCCACCAATAGCGGTGCAAAACCAGGCGCTTACGGCCATCAGCAGCACGTGCTCGATGTCCGTTTCGCCAGCCATCCCATGGCCCGGAGCTGGATCAATCATCCCGGCGAAGACGACCCCTGGGGCCACCAGCGCCCCTCCTATTGGGCTGGCAATGGCAGCCTGCCGCGGGTGGGCCAGCACGGGCCGGCGGCGTTGCTGCTGTTCCATCTGGCGGGGGCGCGGCTTGGCTTCACCCATGTCTATGCCGCAACCAGCGGCATCGAGCACCACCTTCGCGGCGATACGCTGATCCTGCGCAGCAACGGGGCGATGATCGCCTATAAGGCGACAAATCCGATCGAGCCGGTCCTGGCTGGTCCCGGCGCGGGCATCGAATATCGCAATCATGGCCTGGTGCAGGGCTGGGCGGGTATCGTCAGCCATTCCAATGACTTGGAGGCCTTCGCCGCCGAGATCGCGGCCTGCGAACTGGTGCTCGATCCGGACGGTGCGCGGCTGAGCCTGCACCGGCCTGGCGGCAAGGCCATGACCCTCGATTGGACGGAGGGGCTGCGCGTCGATGGCGAGCGCCCCGCCATGACTGACCTGTCGGCCCTTCCGGAGATCGCCGTTTCTCCCTGAAGCGCGGGCATTGCCGACCGTCATTGGCGTGTCATTCGGGCGGCGTAGAAGGCACTCATTCGAATGAGTGAGTGCCATGCGCCATCAGGGATTGTCCTGGGAAGAAATCCGCGACCGAATTGGCGACGAGATCGCCTCGGGCCGGCTGCTGCCCGATATGCGGCTCCCGTCCGAGCCGGAAATGTGCGTCCTCTACAAGACGCGCCGCCATTCGCTGCGCAAGGCCTTGGCTGCTCTGGTCGCCGAGGGCAAGCTGCGGGTGGAGCAGGGCAGGGGCACTTTCGTGGAGCGGGCGCCGCTCATCGATTATGTTGTCGGCGCGCGGACCCGTTTCCGGGCAAACCTCATGGCGCAGGGTCTGGCGGCGTCGGACCAGCGGTTGGAGGAAATGCGGATTCCCGCCAGCCCTCGCGTCGCGGCGGCCCTGCGCATCCTGGCCGGCGCGCCGGTCCACGCTCGCTCCAGCCGGGGCTTCGCCAATGAATTACCGATCAATCTGAGCTGGTCCTATTGGGATGCCGGGCGCTTTCCCGACATCACCGAGCGCCTGCGCACCTGCCCCTCCGTCACCGATGTCTATGGCTCCTACGGCATCGCCGATTATCGGCGGTTGCGCACCACCGTCTTCACCCGCCTTGCCTCGGAAACCGAAGCCGGCCTGCTGATGCTGCGGCCGGGCCAGTCGGTCATGGTCGTGCAGAAGGTCGATGCCACACTGGATGGCACGCCCATCGGCTTTTCCGAGGCTGCATGGGCTGGGGACCGGGTGCAGTTCACCTTCGATACCGATCCTGTTTCATCCCTTCCTGTTGAGAGGAAAGACCATGTTTAACGAAGTCGGCAATGGCGACGGCGATCACGCGGGGATGCTGGGCATCCTGGCTCGCGCCCGCCCGGACAGGCTCAAGGCCATGGCCGAAAGCCTGCTGGACAGAATGGGCGATATAGAGGTCATCGCCAACCGCACGGGCCTCGTCATGGTGCCGATGCGCGACAGCGTGGAGCAGGTCGATTTCCATCTGGGCGAGGTGCTGGTGAGCCAGGCCCATATCGCTGATGCCGAGGGACGCATCGGCTATGGCATGGTCACCGGCCGTGATCTCGAGCGCGCCATGGCCATGGCCGTCATCGACCTTCATCTCTTTGTCGCCGGTCCCGACGACACTCTCGCCCGCTTCCTGGCCGAGGAACGCGCTCATGCCTTGGCCGAAGACGAAATCCGCCTGCGTCAGGTCGAGGCGACCCGCGTCGAAATGGAGACTTTCTGATGCTGATCGTGGCGCCACCCGATGCGGCCGAAATCCGCTGCAATGCCGTTTTCGAGGCGCTGCTCCGAGCCATGTCCCGACCCGGGGAAGCGCAGTTTCTGCCCACGCCCGGCATGGCGGGGATCATCGAGGCATTGATCGATCTCGAATGCACCGCCTATGCCGAAGCGGCAGAACTGCGCGCCCGGCTCGCCGCGACCGGCGCGCTTCTGGTCGAGGACATTGCCCAGGCCGGCTATGTCTTCGTCGACAGCCCTGTTGGGTTCGAGGCCTGGCTGCCTTCGATCAATCGCGGCTCGGCGCTCTATCCCGATGCCGGGGCGACGCTGATGGCTGTCGCCGGCCATGAACGCGGCTCGCGACTGCGCCTCATGGGGCCGGGCGTTGCCGAAAGCCGAGACATCCTCGTCGATGTTCCCGCCGGTTTCTGGGACCTGCGGGCGCAGCTCTCGGCCTATCCCGAGGGCTTCGATCTCATACTGGTCGATGGCGTTTCGGTCATCGCCATTCCCCGTTCTACCCAGGTCGAGCTGCTCTGATGGCCTATGTCGCAACCCGTGGTGGCGAGAAAGCCATCGAGCAGGCCGAGCGGCTGTTCCGGCAGGACCTCGGCACGATCGATGCGGATCGCGTCGAAACCATCCGCAGGACCATGCCCTATCTGGTCGATCGGGTGATGGGGGAAGCCTCGCTCTATAGCGAGGAACTGGCGGCGCTGGCCCTGGCGCAGACCGGCGGCGAATTGTCGGAGGCCGTGCTGGTGCTGCGGGCCTGGCGCACCACCCAGCCGCGCATCGCCATTGCCCGACCGGTCGAGCAGTCTCAATTGCTCACCCAGCGCCGCATTTCAGCGGCGTTCAAAGATATACCGGGCGGACAGATTCTGGGGCCGACGCTGGATTACGCGCATCGCGTGCTCGCCACCGACGTTCTGGAAGGCCGCCCCTATGCACCGCCTATGGTCGACATGGCCGATCGGCCTGCTCCGCAGCACCAGCCGGCCCTGGCCGATTGGCAGCGCGGGCAGGGCCTGGTCAAGCCTGCCGCCCGATCTGAGGTGGCGCCGGAAGACATTCCCGACCTGACGCGTGAGCCGCTCCTGTTCCCGGCCTCGCGGGCTCATCGCCTGCAAAGCCTCGCCAGGGCCGAGACCGGCGGGGTATTGGCGCTCGGCTATGCCGCCATGCGCGGCTATGGCAATGCCCATCCCACGGTCAACGAATTGCGTCTCGCGGAGGCCGAAGTGGTGGTGCACCATCCCCGTGGCACCCAATTCTCCGCCGGTCGGGTCCGCGTCAGCCAAGCCGAGGTCACCTCCAAGGAAAAGGGCGGCTATCTCGAACTGGGCTATGCCGCCACCTTCGGCTGGAACGAGGTCAAGGTGATCGCGGCGGCCACGCTTGATCTCAATTCGGCCGAAGCGCCGGCCGGCTCGGCCCTGCACGAGGAATTCTACCTCTATCACACCGAAAGCGTGGAAGCCTCCGGCTTCTGCATTCACTTCAAGCTGCCCCATTACGTCACCTTCCAATCCGTGCTCGATGCCATGCGCGACGCCAAGGCGCGGCAAGCTTCGGGACGAGCATCGGCGGAAAACCAAGAGGAACCGGCAATATGAGCCTGGCCGCAGTCACCAAGCCCTGGGCCGCCACCAGCTATGGTTTCCTCGATGCCTCGGCCAAGCGCGAATTGCGCCGCAAGATGCTGAAGGCCGTGGCGGTGCCCGGTTGCCAGATGCCCTATGCCAGCCGCGAAGTGCCGATGGCGCGCGGCTGGGGCACGGGCGGGCTCCAGGTTACGCTCACGCTGGTCAATCCCGGCTCGGTGATCAAGGTCATCGACCAGGGCGCCGACGACGGGGTCAATGCAGCATCGATCCGCCGCTTCGTCGGCAATGTTTCGGGCGCGGCGCAGACCTGGGACACGCTGGAAGCCAGCATCATCCAGTCGCGCCATCGCATTCCCGAAGAAATCCTGCGGGAGGATCAGATCCTGGTGCTTCAGGTGCCCGATCCGGAGCCCCTGCGGGATGTGGAGGCCGATATATCCGTGGCCCGGCAGATGCATGCGGATGCCGATTACGGCAGGCTCTGGCTGACGCTTTACGAGCAGATCGTGCGCAAGGGCCGCATCATGCAGGGCGCCTCCTATCCCGCTTTGGTCAATGGCCGGCATGTAATGACGCCGTCGCCCATTCCACGCTGGGACGTGCCAAAGCTGCATATGTCCAAACACCTGACGATCCTGTCGGCAGGCCGTGAAAAACGGATTTTCGCCGTCCCGCCCTTTACCAGGGTCGAGCCCTTGGTGTTTTCCGACCGACCCTATCTGGTCGAGGACCATGCGGGGCTGACCTGCCAGCGCTCGGGGATTTCGGGCTTCTTCATGAACGAATTGCCCGTCGATGGCGGGGGTTCGCGCTTCGAAGTGTCTGACAGCAATCTGGGGATCAAGGCGATCCGCCGGATGGAGGGCGAGCCGGATGGCATCGGCGACACCTGGTATCGCAATGGGGAATTTTCGGCATGACTCTCGAAACGTCTTCGGCATTGCAGCGGGCCGCTCCGCGGCTCATGGCGGATGCGCCCGTTCTCACCATGGCCGGCATGTCGCGCGCCTATGGGGCGGTGCAGGCCCTGCGCACGGTCGATGTCGGTGTCTATCCCGGCGAAGTCATGGGCATTGTGGGGGAGAGCGGCTCGGGCAAGTCGACGCTGCTGCGCATGATGAACCTCGAGGATACGCCCGATAGCGGCGATTATCGGCTGCGGCTTCCGGGCCAGGCCGACAGAAATCTCTTCGAGCTGGGCCGTTATGAGCGCCGCATGCTCCGCGCCCGCCATATCGGCATCGTCTATCAAAACCCACATCTGGGGCTGCTGATGCATCACAGTTCCAGCGGCAATGTGGCTGAACGGCTGCTGGTCGCGGGGGAGCGCAGTTTCGAGGCTTTGCGCAGCAAGGCGCGCGTGGCCCTGGACGCGTCGGAATTTCCGCTCGCGCGCATGGATGCGCGGCCCATCGAATTGTCCGGCGGCATGCAGCAGCGTGTGCAATTGGCCAAGGCCATCGCGCTCGAACCGTCTCTGCTCCTGCTCGATGAGCCGACCACGGGGCTCGACGTATCGGTGCAGGCGCTGGTGCTGGATACGCTGAAGCGCCTGCAGCGCGAGCGGCGCATCACCATGGTGCTGGTCAGCCACGATCTCGGGGTCATCCGCACCATGGCCGACCGGGTCATGGTCATGCGCCATGGCGCGGTGGTGGAGCAGGGTCTGGTCGACCAGGTGTTCCAGGATCCGCAGCACCCCTATACCCAGCAACTCGTCCACGCCAAGCTCTAGGAAAAGCCATGAATGCCAATTCGTTCATCCTGCGGGTCCAGGGCCTGACCAAGACCTTCAGCATGTTCCATCTGGAGGCGACCCTGCACGCTTTCGAGGATGTCAGCTTCGATCTCAGCGCCGGCGAATTCCTGCTGCTGCGCGGCCATAATGGCGCGGGCAAGTCGACGCTTCTGCGCACCATCTGGCGCAGTTATCTGCCGGTCGCCGGGCGGGTCATCTACCGATCGCGCCATGGCGAGATCGACCTGGCCAATGCCGCCGATGTCGATATCGCCTTGTTGCGCCGAGAGGAAATCGGCTTCGTCACGCAATTCCTCAATGCCCGGCCGCGCGTCGCGGCGCAGGACATCGTGGCCGAGCCGCTGCTGCTGGCCGGGTACGACCGCGACGCCGCGCTGGAGCAGGCGCGCCACTGGCTGGATCAGTTCGGCGTGCGGCGTGAACTCTGGCTGGCCTATCCCAGCACGTTTTCCGGCGGCGAGCAGCAGAAGGTCAATCTTGCGCGGGCGCTCATCCTGCCGCAGCGCCTGCTGCTGCTCGACGAGCCCACCGCCTCGCTCGATGCGGGCGCCCGGGCCACCCTGGTCAGCCGCCTAGCCGAACTGAAGGCGCAAGGCGTCGCCATGATCGGGGTTTTTCACCATCCCGGCGATGTCGCCCAGTTGATCGATCGCGACATCAACCTGGGCACGCGCGTCGCGGCCGCGGCCGAACATGAGGAGCCCCGATATGTGGCTGTCTGATTTCCGTATCGTCCTCAGGGACCGCATCGTCGAGAGCGGCGCATTGCGCCTCGAGGACGGCCTGATCGCCGAAATCCGCGAGACATCCGTTGCAGGCGCCGATCTCCAGGGCCAGGGGATGTTGCTGATGCCGGGCATGATCGACATGCATGGCGACATGATCGAGCGCGAAATCGAGCCGCGCCCCAATGTGCGCATGCCGATGGAAATGGGCTTGCGCGATCTCGATGTGAAGCTGGCGACATCGGGTATCACTACCGCCTATGCCTCGCTCTCGTTCAGTCCCGGTTCGACCTATGGACACATGCGCTCCTCCGAGTTCACCGGCGAAATGATCCGGGCCGTGCGGGCGCACCGGCACGACATGCTTGTCGATCATCGCGTTCATGCCCGGTTCGAAGTGACGTTTCCGGCGGCCTTGTCCGTGGTCGAGGATTTGATCGGGACCGGCGCGGTGGACCTGGTTTCGCTCTGCGACCACACGCCGGGCCAGGGGCAATATCGCGACCTGGCTTTGCAGGCGGCCAACATGGCCAAGACCAAGGGCGTGTCGCTGGAGGTGGCGGCGGAGCAATTGCAGCAGCGGATCAGGGAGCGACGGGAAAGCGCCGGCGACCTCAAAGCCACGCTGCGAGCCATAACCCAATATTGTGCACTGCATGGCGTCCCCGTCGCCAGCCACGATGACGACACGGTTGAAAAGGTGGCGCTGATGCATAGTCTCGGGGCCAATATCAGCGAATTTCCGGTGACGCTGGAGGCGGCCCGTGAGGCCCGGAAATTGGGCATGTTGACCGCGATGGGCGCCCCCAATGCGTTGCGCGGAGAATCCTATTCCGGCAATCTTTCGGCACGTGAGGCGCATGCGGCGGGATTGCTCGACCTGCTGACGGCCGATTATCACCCCAGCGCCATGCTGCCAGCGGTCCTGGTGCTGGCCAAGACCGATCCGGAAGGCCTGGCCGGGGCCGCCCGGCTCGCCAGCTTCAACCCGGCGCGCGCCCTGGGCCTTGAGGATCGCGGTGAAATTCGCGAGGGTTTGCGTGCCGATCTGCTCGTCGCCGAAGACAGGGACGTGGGCCGGGTTCGTGCCACTTTCGCGGGCGGCCGCCTCGTGCATTCCGATGGTACGCTGACCTTTGAGCGCCGCCAGGAGGCCCTGATTTCAGGCTGAAGTGGCGGTCAATCGGAAGAGGCAGGCCCGCCGACATAGATCGGGTTGCTCAGGGCTCGTCTTATGGGTTGGTCCCTGAGGTCGACATTGCGGAGTTGCCAGGGAAGTTCGCGACCTTCGAGGAGAGCGGCGAACTCAGCAAGCATCGTGGCGCGGGTGGTTTCGGAAGCGATGATTTCGGCGCGGATGAAACCCTGAGGGGTCACGGGGATTTCGGCCTGCCAATCGGTGCTGGTGATTTCGGTGCGGGCGATTTCGCCGCTTGCATCGATGAGGGAGAGAATTTCCCCGGCGGCGCCGCGCGCGGTGACGGACACGCTGGAGATGGCGCCGGTCGTGCCGCCCATGGGGGTGCCGTGGGCGCTGATTTCGAGATGCGGGCCGGTCGGGCTTTCGGTGACGTAGCCGTGGCCCGATTTCATGGCGGCGAGGACGGCGTCTTCGGACAGTTCGGGTAGCCAGAACACCGTGGTGGGGCGGGCGAGAACCAGCGGGCCTTCGGGCTGGAGGGCGATGGGCTGGTGGAAGTCGGAGCCGCCGATGGCGGAGAGTTGGAGGCCCGAGGCGAGGCGGGCCTGCCATTTGTCGAGCGCGATCCAGTTCCAGGCCAGCCAGGTGGATTGCCAGACTTCCTGGCAATCGGCCTCGGGGAATTCATAGTCCCAGGCGATGGGGGGCTTGTCGTGGTTGATGGAGAGAAGACCACCCTTGTCGTGGACCAATTGGGCCAGGGTGTGAGCGTCGGCTGGTCTCGTCATGCGGAAATCGATCCACTCGTCCACGCCATAGGCATTGGCATGGCCTTCGGCGGTGGTCACTTCCATGGCGCGGATGAAGACGAGATCGGGGCTCGATTGCGGGTTGAAATAGCGGCGCTGGGTGATGGTGTTGTGATCGGCAATGGCGAGGAAATCGAGACCGGCCTGCTTCGCGGCTTGGTGGAGGATTTCGGGGGCGCCGCGCGCATCGGAATGGAAGGTGTGGCAATGGAGGTCGCCCTTGTACCAGCCGGCGCCCTGGCGCGCCGGAAAGGTGCGGATGGGCTGGGGTTCGAGGGCGCGCGGCGCGGCATCGAGAGCGATCGTCACAGTGACGTCGGTGCCGGTCTCGGGGATTTTGTAGAGGCCGAGAATGACGTTCCAAGTGCCGGGCTGGATTTCGCCGTGGATATAGCCGGGCGTGGCATCGTCGGTGGCGATGAAATAGCGGTCGCGGGCGCCGCCGCTCCAGCCCCGGAAGCCTTCGGCGGTCGGATAACCCGTATCGCGTGGATCGAAGGCGCCGAGATCGATGACGCAATCCTCCGCCTTGGGATAGGCGAGGGTGACGTCGATGCGGGTGGTGCCGGCGGGGACATCGAAGGGGATGTAGAAATAGGGGTTTTGCGACTGGTCGGCGCGGGTGATGTGGGCAGTAATGGTAGTCATCTGTTGTCAGCACCCTGGCGCTGGAGGCTTGATGGTCGTCCTTCTCCCGCAAGGGGAGAGGGGAGGTCGGTGTTAGCCGTTGGTCCCTGGAATGCGCTTGCCTGTGCTGTCGAAGAGATGGACGTGTTCGGCGGTGAAGCCGAGAGTGACGTTCTCGCCGAGTTCGACATGGTCGTCGGTGAAGATGCGGGCGGTGACCCTTGCGCCTTCACCGCGGTCGATGGTGACGAGGCTTTCGGGCCCCATGTTTTCGTTGGCGAAGAGCGGGGCGGTTATGGTGTTGGCGGCGTCGGTGCCGGCGATGTCGAGGTGTTCGGGGCGGACGCCGAGGGTGAGCTTGCTGCCGGCGGCCAGGGCCGTGCCGATGGCGTCGGTCATGGGCAGGGCGGCGATGGTGAGGCCATCGGCCTTGAGCCGGAGTTTGCCGTCGCCCTTTGCCGCTTCGACCTCGACCAGGTTCATCGGCGGATTGCCGACGAAATTGGCGACGAAGGTGGTGGCGGGGCGGCGGTAAATCTCGATGGGCGAAGCATATTGGACGATGCGGCCCTGATCCATCACCGCGATGCGGGTGGCGAGCGCCATGGCTTCGGCCTGGTCATGGGTGACGTAAACGGCGGTCATGCCCATGTCGCGCTGCAGGTGATTGAGGAAGCCGCGCGCTTCAAGGCGCAGTTTGGCGTCGAGATTGGAAAGCGGTTCGTCGAAAAGGTAGACCTGGGCCGGATAGACCAAGGCCCGGGCGAGCGAGGTGCGCTGCTGCTGGCCGCCGGAAATCTGGCTGGGCAGGCGGTCGAGCAGGTGGCCGATCTTGAGCACGTCGGCCACTTCCTTGGCGCGGCCGTGGCGCTTGGGCACGGCTTCGCCGCGGACCTTGAGCGGATAGGCGATGTTGTCGGCCAGGTTCATGTGCGGATAGAGCGCATAATCCTGGAACACCATGGCGATGTTGCGGTCCTTGGGGTGGAAATGGGTGACGTCCTGCCCGCCAATCCTGATCTGGCCGGAGGTCGGAGTTTCAAGGCCCGCAATCATGCGCAGGCTCGTGGTCTTGCCGCAGCCAGAAGGGCCGAGCAGGCAGACGAATTCTCCGTCGCCGATATCGAAGCTGACATCGGAAACGGCCTTGAACTCGCCGAAGCTCTTGGTGACGTTGCTGAATTCAACAGATGCCATGAAGTTTACGCCTTGATGCCGCCGAAGAACCGGAAGCCGAACTTCCAGCTGACGAAGAGATAGAGTGCCACGACGGGCAGCGAATAGATGAGGGAATAGGCCGCGAGCAGCGTGACCACGGGCGTGCCGGCTTCCGAATAGAAGGAATAGATGGCGACGGCGGCCGGCATGTTGGCGCTGGACCGCAGCAGGATGAAGGGGATGAGGAAGGAACCCCAGATATTGACGAAGGCCCAGACCACGATGACGACGATGCCTGGACGGATGACGGGCAGGGCCACGTCAAAAAAGGCCTGTACCGGGGAGGCGCCGGCAACCATGGCGCTTTCCTCGTAGGATTTGGGGATCGAGTCGATGAAGTCGCGCAGGATGAACATGGCGGTGGGTAGGAGCCCGCCGGCAAAGGTGAGGATGACCGCGAGATGCGTGTCCATCAGCCCGGCCGCCGAGATGATGAGGAAGATCGGCACCATGGCGGCCGAGCCGGAAACCACCGAGGAGAAGAGCAGCAGGATATAGGTGACCGCGCCTTTGCCGGGGATGGAGGAGCGGGACAAAGCATAGGCGGCCAGCGTTGCCGCCGCGCCCACGAGAATGACGCCGCCCACGGCCTGGATGAAGCTGTTCCAGAGGGCCTGCATGGCAAAGGAATTGCCGAAGACGGTGGCGAAATTGGACAGCGTCCATGGATCGGGCACGGCGAGGCCCAGCTCGGCGCGCGCATTGAAGGGCGCGAAGATGAACCAGAGCAGGGGTAGCGCGAAGAGGATGCCGATAATGGTGGCCAGCGCCGAGAAGGCGATGCGACCGAAAAGCGCGGGGAATTTCATGGCTTCGTTCTCACGTCCTCGGCGCCTTCTTGCGGCCGATGCTCAGATAGACCAGCGCGAAAGCGAGGTTGATCAGCATCATGATGACGCCCACGGCAGCGCCCTTGCCGAACTGGAAGTCCTGGAAGGCGACGCGATAGTTGTAGATCGAGACCAGTTCCGTCCGGTAGCTCGGCCCGCCATTGGTGAGCAGGAAGGGCGTGAAGGTGTTGAAGGTCCACATGGTGATGAGGATCAGATTGGTGACGATGTGCCCGCGGATCAGCGGCACGGCAATGTCGCGGAATTTCTGCCAGGAGGTCGCCCCGGCCACGTCCGCCGCCTGGAAATAGGAGGGCGGAATGGACGAGAAGGCGGAATTGAACAGCATCATCGAGAAGGCAGCGCCGCGCCAGGTATTGAACACGACGATGACCCAGAAGGGCTGATCGAGCAGGAAATCCCCGCTGGGCAGGCCGATGGCATTGAGCATCATGTTGAGCGTGCCGGCATCGCGATCGAGAAAGGCGAACCAGGCAAATCCGATGACCACTTCGGGCAGGATCCAGGCGGCGATGACGAAGGTCTCGGTGATGCGCTTGATCCAGGGCGGCACGGTCTGGATCAGCCAGGCGAGCAGCAGGCCGAGCAGGGCCTGGCCGATCAGCGCCGAGGCCAGCACGAATTGGGTGGTAAGGATCAGCGAGAAGCCGAACTGGCCGCGCTGGAAGAAGGTCGCGGGGTCGAACAGGGCCAGGTAATTGGCCAGGCCCACGAATTCGGGATTGAGCGCGGTGCGACCGAGCAGGGTGCGGTTGGTGAAGGAAACGAAGATCACCCAGAAGAAGGGCACGATAACGAAGACCGAGACCAGGAGCCCCGCCGGAGTGAGGAAGGCGGCGCCGGCGCGATTGGACAGCAAGGAAAAGTTGCGGACCTTTTTGGGCTCGGTGGTGATGGGTTCGGTGGTCATGCCGTTTTCCTGATCGCGTTCAATGCGCGGTGTCACTCCGGCGCAGGCCGGAATCCATGCTGTGTCTTCCCCTCAGGCTGGATGTGGCCTTTGGCCTTCAGCATGGATCCCGGCCTGCGCCGGGATGACGTCATGGGGAGGAGGGCTTGGTGCCCAGAGCCTTTCCGTCCGTACCCGATGTCCCTTGGGACACCGGGCAGTCCGGGGAGGATCTTGTCGTCAGAGCAGGCTGACCGTGTTGTCGGCGCCGACGATGGCGGTGACAGCGGCCTTGTACTGGGCCATGGCTTCTTCCGGCGAGAGTTCGCCCGAAACCACGGCTTCGGTCATGCGCTGGATTTCCGAGGAGACCGCGTTGTAGTTCGGATCGTTCGGGCGCGCGGTGGTCAGCGGCAGCAGGGTCTGGCTGGTTTCGGTGAGGAAGGGGCTGTCTGGGATTTCGACATCCGTGCGGGCGGTGATGCGCGGCTGCAGGTCCTGGAAGGCGGCGAGCTGCTCCGGCTCGTTCATGAAGGAGAGGAAGGCCCAGGCCTCGGCCGGTGCGTCGGTATTGGGATTAAGCACGAAGCCGGTGCCGCCCGAAATGGTGACGAAATCCTGGCCGCGAATGCCCTTGCCGGGCTCCTGTGCCGGGACCTTCGCCCAGCCCTGGACCTCGTCGCGATTGGCCACGGCGAATTCGGAGCCTTCGGGGGTCACCGAGCGGTAGAAATAATCGCCCTCGAGCAGCAGCGCGGTGACGCCGTCGCGGAAATTGGCGAAGGAGCGGTTGCGGCCGTCGGCCAGAAGCTGGGCGCGCTGGTCGCCGAGCTGTTCGTCGACATAGACGGTCTTGTAGAGGTTCAGGGTGTCGAGAATGCCCTGGCTCTCGACGATGAACTTGCCGTTCTCGTCGATGACGGATTCGCCGGTGCCCAGCAGCAGCAGCCAATAGCCCTGCATGGTGGTGGCTTCGCCCATGGCGACGCCGGCATTGATTTGGAGCGGGAAGCTGTCTGGCTTGACCGCCTTGATGGCGCGAGCGGCGTCGAGCAATTCTTCCCAGGATGTCGGCTGCCAGGTATCGGCGTCGATGCCTGCTTCGGCCAGGATGTCCTTGCGGGTGTGGATCATGCGCACGTCGGTGCCGAGCGGGATGCCGTAATATTTGCCGTCATAGAGCATGAGGGCGCGCGAGCCTTCGGAAAGGGCGTCCCAGCCGGACCAGTCGTTGACTTCGGCGCCGGCAACCTCGTCGAGCGACTTCAAAAGGCCCCCTTCCACGAAGGAGGGGATGAGGAAGCCGTCGAAGGCTGAAACGTCGGGGCCAGCGCCGGTGGAGAAATCCAGGGCCAATTGCTGGGTGAGCTGGGCATCCTCGCCACCGAACTGGTTGAGGCGGACATTCACGCCCGGATTGGCGGCCTCGAAGGCGGGAATGACGCTGTTCTCGATCCATTCGGCGGTGGCGCTGTTGACGCCGCCGATGACGCAGCGGCAGGTGACATCGAGATCGACGGCGAAGGCCGGCGCGGCCATAGCGGTGGCGCCAACAAGACCAAGCGCGAGAGCGCGCAGACGATTGCTCATAGCAATACCTCCCATGTTTTGGCTCCGAATTCTCCGGTAGCCGGATTGGCCCGCAGCAGAGCGAGCTGCTGCACAGGCCCGTTCAGAATGAACACGTTTTCAAACTTCGTCAATGCGGAGAATTCGCAGCCGAAATCGGCGACCGGCCGGTCGCCTGGTTCGAATGGCAGCTTTTCACGACGTTCCTGTGACATTGGTCGGTTGAATTGCCAGGCGAGCGCTCGTGGGTCGGCTTGACAGTTGCGCCGGATGTCGCCAGAAAAATGAACACGTTTTCATCCGCATCGGATGGTCGGGAGGATTATGGTGAGCGATAGCGAGCAGGTGCCGCGCGGCCGGGCGACTGCGGAAATGGTCGCCGCGCGGGCCAAGGTCTCGCGGGTCGCCGTGTCGCGCGCCTTCAATGCCCATACGTCGCTGAAGCCGGAAAAGCGCGAGCTGATCCTGCGGATCGCGCAGGAGCTGAACTATACGCCGGACCGTGCGGCGCGGGCTTTGGTCAGCGGCCGCTCGCACCTGATCGGAGTGATCGTGCCGGATGTGTGCAGCCATTGGGAAAGCCAGGAAATCGATGCGCTGACCACGGCGCTGCAGGCGGAGGGCTTTGCCACCCTGCTATTCAAGACCCGCACCGACTATTCGATGGATGAGCAATTGCTCTCCTATATGCGCGGGTTCAACCCGGATTCGGTGATCGCCTTCGTCGAGAACGTCAAGCCGCAGACCCTGGCGCGCTTTCTCGACCGGGCCGTGCCCATCTATGTGCATTACCCGCTGCCGGGAGGTGGGGAGGAGCCGGAGAGCGAGCCCCTGCATGACCGGCTCAATGTGCTGCAATATGACGGCATCGACCAGGCGGTGGCGCTGTTGCAGGGCTATGGCGCCAAGCGCATCGCTTATCTCTCGGGCCTCGAAAAGTCCCGTGCCAACACCTCCCGCGAGGCGACGCTGCGGCAGGTCATGGCCAATCGCGGGATGGAGCCGCCCATCGTGGCGAGGGGCGATTTCAGCTATGACACGGCCTATGGGGCCACGCTCGACCTGTTCCGGGTGGGGGCGGGGGCCGATGCTATTTTCGCCGCCAATGATGTGGGCGCTTTCGGGGTGATCGATGCGCTGCGGCACGAGCTCAAGCTGCGTGTGCCCGAGGACGTCAAGGTCGTCGGCTTCGACGATATCGCCCAGTCGCACTGGAAAAGCTACAATCTCACCACGGTGAAATTCGACCTCGAGGAGCGGGTTCGCGGCCTGGTGCGGCTGATCCTGAGGCGCCTCAACAATCCGGATGCGCCGGGTTTCCACGAAACGCTCAATACAAGGCTCGTCGTGCGCGGCACGGTGGGCTGACCCATATGACCCAAAAGATCCATCTCGTCTTCAAGACCCATCTCGATATCGGGTTTACCGATCATGCCGCCAAGGTGCGGCGGCAATACCATGAGCAATTCATTCCCCAGGCCATCGCCACGGGCGAGCATTTCTTCCGCGAGAACCCGGAGGCGCCGGCCTTTGTCTGGACCACGGGCGCCTGGCTGATCTGGGACCATCTGCAATCGCAGGATGCCGGGAAGGTGCGGCGGCTGGAACAGGCCATCGAGCGTGGGTTGATCGTCTGGCACGGCCTGCCCTTCACCACCCATACCGAGTTGATGAGCCCGGCCCTGTTCCGGGCCGGCCTGTCCTATGCCGCCGAGCTCGATGCCCGGTTCGGTCGCAAGACCATCGCCGCCAAGATGACCGATGTGCCCGGGCATACCCTGGGCATGGTGCCGCTGCTGGCCGAGGCGGGCATCCGCTTCCTGCATCTTGGGGTCAACACGGCCAGCCCGGTGCCGGATGTGCCGCCGATCTTCCGCTGGCGGGCGCCTGGCGGTGAAGAAATTGTGGTGATGTATCAGGGCTCCTATGGGGCTACCGATTTTCCCGCCGGTCACGATGTGGGCCTCAGCTTCGCCCATACCAACGACAATATCGGGCCGCAAAGCGTGGGGCAGTGCGTGGAGGCGCTGCGCCATATTCGGCATGAGTTCCCCGACGCCGAAATCGGCGCCTCGACGCTGGACGCTTTCGGGGCCGCGATGTGGGCCCGGCGGGACGCCTTCCCCATCCTGACCCAGGATATCGGCGATAGCTGGATTCATGGCGCCGGCAGCGATCCGGAGAAGCTGGCACGGTTCCGCGCCCTGTCGCGGCTTTACGACGGCTGGGTGGATGCGCCGAATCCCCAACGGCTGGCCTTCGGGCGGGGCCTGGCCATGGTCGCCGAACACACCTGGGGCGTCGATATCAAGACCTATCTGCGCGACGAGAAGGCATGGGACCGGACCGATTTCGAGGTGGCGCGGGGCAGCGATTACCGCTTTGCCTATGCGGAGCAATCCTGGACGGAGCAGCGCGGCTATCTGTCGAGCGCCATGGACCGGCTCGGCGCTGCCGACCGGGCGGCGGCGGAAACGGCACTGGCCGGGCTGGCGCTGCCCGCGCCGTTTCCGCCGGTGCCGGGCACGGTGATTGGCGATGGCGGCTGGACGGCCGATCTCGATATCGCGACCGGGGATATCCTGCGGCTTACCGCGCCGGACGGGCGGGTGGCGGAGGGCGGTGCCGAGGGCCTGCTGGCCTATCGCCACGAAAGCTATGATTGGCCGGCATTGCAGGCACACCTCGATTCCTATCTGCAGCATCGGCAGGAATGGGCCATTTTGGACCATGACAAGCCGGGCCTGGCCAAGGCGAAAACGGCACGGAATGCTTCTTTCCGGCCCAGCTTTCTTGGCATTGCCGCGGCAGGAAAGGGCGCCGTGGCACAAATGCCCGGCGAGGCGCATGCGCAATTGGGCGCGCCGGCGCGGGTGGAATGGCGCCTGCGCGGGCTGGATGACAATCGCGTGGAAGTGAGCCTGGTGCTGCGCGACAAGCCGGCCAATCGCATGCCGGAAGCAGGCTTCCTGAGCCTGACGCCCGCCGGGGCCGACGAATGGCGCCTGCGCAAGATGGGGTTGTGGAACGAGAGTGGAAACATCGCCTCGGGTGGTGGCGGGCAATTGCAGGCCATCGAGGCGGCGCGCAGCGGTTCTCTCTCGGTCATTCCGCTCGACTGCGCCCTGGTGGCGCCGGCCGCTTCGCCCTTCATGCCGTTCCAGCCGGAACGGCCCGATTTTTCCGCCGGGCTGCGCTTCAATCTCTACAACAACAAATGGGGCACCAATTTCCCCATGTGGTGGGAGGGCAGCGTGATGTTCCGGTTCGTAGTGGAGATGGATCCTTCCCAGCCTTGAGGGGAGGGCGCGCCAGCGCCCGCGTAAACGATGCCCCGGCGGGTGAGGGGCTGCACGGAACGGGTTAAGTCGCTGTCGTCACCCTGTCATTCATCTGGCCTATGGGCAGGCGGCGCAATCCGGACTATGCCTACTTCATGATCTCGCTGCCCGACCAGACCATGCCACGCCCGGCCAGTGGCACTTTTGTTGCAATCGTGGGGCCCAGCGGCGTGGGCAAGGACAGCCTGATCGCCTATGCGCGGGACAGGCTGGGCGGGGACATGGCCGTGGTGCGGCGGGTGGTGACGCGGGCGGCCGATGCCGGCAGCGAAGATCACGACAGCATGTCCCCGGAGGCTTTCGCCCAGGCGGAGGCGCAGGGGCGCTTCGCGCTGAGCTGGGAGGCGCATGGCTTGCGCTATGGGCTCCCGGCGACGCTGGAGGCCGACCTCATGGCTGGCAGGTTGGTCCTCGCCAATCTGTCGCGCGGCATGATCCCGGCGCTGTTGCGGATTTATCCCGATGCGCTGGTGGTGGAAGTCACGGCGACGCGTGCGGTGATCGCTCAGCGGCTCGCTGCACGCGGGCGCGAGACCGCCGAGAGCGTGGCGGCGCGGCTGAACCGGGTGCCGGAGGCGCAATTGCCGCCGGGCACGGTACGGATCGACAATTCCGGGCCGCTGGCGGTGGCGGGCGAGCAATTCGTGCGCCTGCTGGCGCGGATTATGGGGTCGGCCTGAGGTCCACTTTGTAGCTCGGCGCATCTGTGGAGCTTCACCGAACGGTCATCCAATCGTTATTTTGACGTCACCTGGTCGCCCTAGGTCTGCCGCATCTCAATAGCGGGGGCTGTGCCGATGCTCAGGATTTCTCACGTTACGCGCCGGTTTGGCGACAAGGTCGCCGTGGACGATGTGACGCTGGAAATCCCGCAGGGGCAGATGGTGGGCATTATCGGCCGTTCGGGCGCCGGCAAGTCGACGCTGCTGCGCATGATCAACCGGCTGAACGATGTTTCTGACGGCTGCATCGAGTATTCGGGGGTCAAGGTTTCACAATTGCGCGGCGCGGACCTGCGGGCCTGGCAGCGGTTTTGCGCCATGATCTTCCAGCAATTCAACCTGGTGCCACGGCTCGACGTCATCACCAATGTGATGCTGGGCCGGCTCAATGGCCGCAATCCTGTGATGAACCTGCTGCAGCTTTTCACTGCCGAGGAACAGTTCGAGGCGCTGAAGGCCCTGGAACGGCTCGATATCGCCCAGACCGCGATGCAATGGGCACAGACCCTGTCCGGTGGTCAGCAGCAGCGCGTGGCGATTGCCCGGGCGCTGATGCAGAAGCCGAAAATGATCCTGGCGGACGAGCCGATTGCCAGCCTCGACCCCCGCAACGCGCAGATCGTGATGGACAGCCTGCGCGACATCAACGCCGAGGGCATTACCGTCATCACCAACCTGCATACGCTGGACACGGCACGCGCCTATTGCGAGCGCATCGTGGGCATGGCGGCGGGCAGGGTCGTGTTCGACGGCACGCCGGATGAGCTCAGCACCGATGTCGCCCGTGCCATTTACGGCGCCGACGGCCTCAAGGAGGCCTTTTCGGAGGCCATGACCTCGACGGCGCTGGCCCCGCTCAAGCCGGCCTTCCTGCCCAAGACGCCCAGCAATGCGCAGCAGGCGCCCTGATCTTTTTTCAAAGTTCCGCAGCCGGCCGGGCCGGTTGCCGATCCCTCACGCGTCACCAAGGAGACTTCACGTGATCCGCAAACTGTTCCTGGCCTCACTGGCCCTTTCCCTCTCCACCTCCGCCTTCGCCCAGGACGTCAATGTCCTGCGCATCGGCCTCGATGGCGGTGAAAACGAGAGCGACCAGCTCCGCCGCTCGGAATGCGTCGCCGAGCCGCTGAAGGCCGCGACCGGTGTTTCTGAAGTCCAGTTCTTCCCCTCGCCGGACTATAACGGCATCATCCAGGGCCTGCTGGGCGGTACGATCGATATCGCCATCATGGGCGCCTCCTCTTATGCGGCGATCTATCTGCAGAACCCCGATGCGGTCGATCCGGTGCTTGTGGCCCAGCAGCAGGACGGCTCGACCGGCTATCACTCGATCATGGTGGCGCGCTCGGACAGCGGCATCTCCGATCTCGAATCCACCCGCGGCAAGAAGCTTGGTTTCGCCGATCCTGATTCGACCTCGGGCTATCTGGTTCCCAATGTCTCGCTGCCGAACGATCTGGGCGAGGCCATCGAGACCTTCTATGGCGAGACCGGCTTTGGCGGCGGCCACGAAAATCTCGTACTCGGCGTGCTCGACGGCACCTGGGACGTGGGCACGACCTTCGGCTCGGGCCAGGGCGAATGGAGCGAAGGCTATACCACCGGCAATCTGCGCATCATGGTCGACAAGGGCATGCTGGACATGGACGACCTGGTGGAAGTGTGGAAGTCGCCGATCATTCCGAACGGCCCGCTGATGGTGTCCAACAGCCTGCCGGCCGAGACCAAGGAAAAGGTCACGGCCTTCTTCATGGACCTGCCGAACAGCGATTTCGAGTGTTTCGACGCCTTCACCGCCGGCGGCTACACCAAGTTCGTGGAAGCCGGCCAGCCGATGTACCAGACCATCATCGATGCCCGTAAGTCGGTGATCGGCGGCTGATTTCAGACCGGCTGCGGTGGTTGCTTGGTCACCGCAGCCAACCCAAACGCGGTGTCATCCCGGCGCAGGCCGGGATCCATCCCGAAATCTCAAGGTGGACCCCGGCCTACGCCGGGGTGACATCGAGAGTTTGGAAAGTTCATGCTGATGGCTGACATCTCTGCACATCATCCAAATCTTTCGCCCGCCGGCGACACGCTGCTGCGCCATTACCGGGCGCAGGTGCTCAACCGGCGGCTCTATTCGGTGCTGATCGTCCTCGGAATCCTGGTTACGCTCGGCGCTGCCATGGCCTATGCCAATGCCGCCAATTCGGGGAAGTTCTTCGAACGGCTCCCCTTCATGTTCGATTTCATCAAGAACTTCGTGCCGCGCGATCCGCTCGAAATCTTCCGCGCCATGTTCGATCTGGAATCGCCCTATTTCGATGGCTCGGCGAAGTACAATTATACGGCCAACCGCATCTGGCTGACCGACACGTTCTATGTCCCCTATTTCCTCTACCAGTTGATGGTGACGGTCAACATCGCCATCGTGTCCACCCTGATCGGCGGGGCGCTGGGTTTCTGCCTCTGCTTTTTCGCGGCCACCAATCTGGTGGGGGCGGGAATGGTGCGCTGGGTGGTGCGGCGCGTCATGGAAGTGCTGCGCGCCTTTCCCGAAATCGTCATTGCGGGCCTGCTTGCCGCCATTTTGTCCATCGGGCCGATAGCGGCCATCGCGGCGGTGTCGCTGCATACGATCGGAGCGCTGGGCAAGCTGTTTTTCGAAGTGGTCGAGAATGCCGACATGAAGCCCGACGAAGGGCTGAAATCGGTGGGCGCGAGCTGGCTGGAGCGGGTGCGCTACGCCATCGTGCCACAGGTCATGCCCAATTTCGTCTCCTATGGCCTGTTGCGGCTGGAGATCAATGTGCGCGCCTCCACCATTATCGGCGCGGTGGGTGGCGGGGGTATCGGCGAGGTGTTCCGCCTATCCATCGGACGCGACTACGCGGCGCAGACCTATGCGATCATCATCCTGTTACTGGTGACCATCATCGCCATCGACCAGTTTTCCGGCTGGCTGCGCCGGCGACTGGTGGGCGACCAGAGCTTCAACTTTGCCAAGGCGAGCGTCTAGATGAGTGCGATCAGTGTCGCCGAACGTCATCGGCTGGAAGAAAAGTTTCCCGAGGTGTTCAGGACCTCGTTCCTCAAGCGCCACGGATTGCTCGTGGGCATGGCGGTTGTGCTGCTCTATCTCGTTTTCTGTTGGTTCTTCTTCAATGTCGGGCCGGCCTTGCAGCACGGCAAATGGGATCGCGCAGCGCTCTATGTCCAGGACTGGTATTCCTGGCGGGCGCAGCCGCGCCTGCGCTTCGGCGAAGACGGCACGATCAATCCGCAATGGTCGAGCCGGGGGCAATATCCCGAAGGCGCCCAGATCGACTGGCTGGTGCCGCGCGCCGATGGCGGGATGAGCGTGCATTTCGGCCCCGACCGGCTGGAAGTGACCACGGCACAAGTCGATGTCTATCTGAACGGCCAGGTGTGGCCGGTGATGATCGGTGATGGAGCGGCTGTGGCGCCTGAGAATGCGCCGGATACCATCGTGCAGGACCGCGCCAAGGTGCTGGTGGATTTCGGCTTCGAGGGGCAGGCGGAAATCCGCGACAACCAGGTCTATGTGCAGCGCCGGTTCCTGGGCTGGGCCAATTTCCTCTACGATCCGCGCTCGCCGCTCTGGGGCAATGACCTGTTTTCCACCCTCGGCCTGATCTTTTCGGGCGATCAGGTGGTGGCCGGCAAATCCAATGCGCAATTGGTGCTGGACGAATGGCTGGGCAATCGCGCCTGGCAGCATGGCGATATTCTGACCAAGCTGCTGCAAACGCTGGTCATGGCCTTTGTCGGCACGCTGCTGGCCACGGCCTTCGCCTTCCCGCTGGCTTTCTTCGCCGCCCGCACCATTACGCCCAACCGCACCGCCAATTGGCTGATGAAGCGGTTCTTCGATTTCATCCGCTCGGTGGACATGCTGATCTGGGCGCTGTTCTTCACCCGCGGCTTCGGCCCGGGCCCGATCCCGGGCATCGCGGCGATTTTCTTCACCGATACGGGCGCCTTGGGCAAGGTCTATGCCGAGGCGTTGGAAAATGTCGACGACAAGCAGCGCGAGGGGATGAAATCGGTGGGCGCCAGCCCGGCATCGGTCAACCGGTATGGTGTCGTGCCGCAGGTGCTGCCGGTCTTCGTGTCGCAGTCGCTCTATTTCTGGGAGAGCAATACCCGCTCGGCCACGGTGATCGGCGCGGTGGGCGCAGGCGGCATCGGGCTGAAACTGCTCGAAGCCATGGGCACCAATTCGGACTGGGACAAGGTCGCCTATATGGTGCTGCTGATCCTCGTTGTGGTCTTCGTGTTCGACAATATCAGTACGGCGATAAGGTCGCGGCTGATTGGGCCGGCGGGGCATTGAAGCGGGCCAGCACAATTCGTCACCCTCGGGCTTGACCCGAGGGCTCTGTGTTTTTGGGTGCATGGAAAACGCCCTCGGGTCGGGCCCGAGGGTGACGATCCGGGGGAAGGGTGGAATCCCGGTTCCCAGCTTATCAGGATAGAAACAGAGGTTCCCGCTGTCGCGGGAATGACTCCGTGAATTATTCCGATCAGCGAAACGCCGGGATCACGTGCCGCCCGTAATTGGCGATGATTTCCTCTTCGTCGCCTGAGTCCAGATAGATGTTGAATTGGGTGACGCCGGCGGCTTCGAGCTCACGGACCTTGCTCACATGCTCGTCGGGCTCGCCCAGGACGCAGAAGCTTTCCACCACGTCGTCGGTGATGAAATCGAGATAGGGATTATCGGCCTGGCCGTGCTTGGCATAATCGTAGCCCCGGCGCTTTTCGATATAGGCGGTGAGGCTGTGGGGGACCTTGTCGCTGTCCGAGCCGTATTTTTCGACGATATCGGCGACGTGGTTGCCGACCATGGCGGGGAACCATTTCACCTTTTCGATGGCGCGCTTCCTGTCGCCGAAATAGGCGGGAGCGGCGGCCATGGAGCGGTAATTGGACATGTCCTTGCCGGCAGCCTTGCCGGCCTCGAGGCACTGGTCGGTGAACCATTTGCAGAGGCCCGGATCGGCAAGTTGCAGCACGACGCCGTCGGCGCTTTCGCCGGCGGTCTTGAGGGCGAGGGGACCATAGGCGGCGATCCAGCTCGGCATGTCATGGCCGACGGCCCAGGGGAATTTCACGGCGGCGGGGATTTCGCCGTAGGAGACCTCCTCGCCGCGCACCATGGCCTTGGTCTTGTCGATGAATTCGGCGACGCGCTTGAGCGTGGCCGGCTTCTTGCCCATGACGCGCATGGAACTGTCGCCCCGGCCCACGGCGAGGTCGAAGCGGCCGCCGGATTGCTTGGAGAGCGAACCGAAAATGGAGGCGGCGACCGACCAGTCGCGCACATCGGGATTGGTCACCAGCGGGCCGAAGCGCATCTGTTCGGTATGTTCCATGCACATGGCGATGGCGGCGTAGCAATCGCGCCAGAGGATGTGGCTGTCATAGAACCAGCAATAGGAAAAGCCGGCATATTCGGCGGCCCGCACCAGATAGCGGGCACGTTCGGCCTCGATGAAGCCCTTGAAGGTGATGCCGAATTCCATGATTTCTCCCGCGCTCCCTTGCCGATCAGAAATTTGACCAGCCGATCAAATTTTTAAGGGCCGCAGGCCGATTGTCAATCGGGATTGTGCGAGGGCGCTTCGGGGATTGCCTCGTCATAGACGATGACGGGGTGGCCTGCAAACCCATCGTGAAGCAGACGAGCGCGCACGCCATAGACATGGCGCAGCAGGGCAGGGTCGAGCACGCGGGTCGGCGCACCTTCGGCGGCCAGGGCGCCGGCCTTGAGCACGATCAGATGATCGCAGAAACGGGCGGCGAGGTTGAGATCGTGCAGGGCCAGCAGGATGGTGGCGCCGCCCGCCGCCTTGCGGCGCAGCAGGGCGAGCAATTGCAATTGCGCGCTGATGTCGAGATGGCTGGTGGGCTCGTCGAGCAGCAGCAATCGGGGCGTCTGCGCCAGGGCACGGGCGATGTGGACGCGCTGTTGCTCGCCGCCGGAAAGGGTATCGAAACGGCGGGCGGCAAAGGCGGTCATGCCGGTTTCGGCTAGGGCGGCGGCGACGATGGCCCGGTCTTCGGCGCCATTGGCGCTGGCCAGGGCCGATTGAAAGGGAATGCGGCCGAGCGCGACGACATCGCTGACGCTGAGGCGTTCTTCGGTATTGGCCGATTGCTCGACGAAAGCGGCGAGCTGGGCGCGCTCCCGGCGGGCCATGGCGAGCAGATCCGCGCCCCCGAAGCGGACATGGCCGCCGGATGGCGTGAGGCCGAGCAGGGCGGCCAGCAGCGTCGACTTGCCGGCGCCGTTGGGTCCGATCAGGCCGGTGACCTGGCCTCGGGGCGCGGTGAAGCCGATGCCGGACAGGATGGTCTTTCCGGCCTTGCCGACGGAGAGATTGGCGACTTCAAGGCTCATGTCATTCTCCGGTAGCGGAGCAGGACGAAGAGGAAGACCGGCGCGCCGATCAGGGCGGTGATGATGCCGACCGGCAATTCGCGCGGGTCGAACAGGGTGCGCGCGGCGGTGTCGGTCCAGAGCATGAAGATGGCGCCGGCCAGCATGACATGAGGCAGGAGCACGCGATGGCGCGCGCCGGTGGCGAGGCGCACAGCGTGGGGGATGACGAGGCCGACAAAGCCGATGGCGCCGCCGATGGCCACCATGATGCCGGTCAGCAAGGCGGTGGCGCCCAGCAGAATCCAGCGCAGGCGCGGCACGTCTATGCCCAGGCTGGCCGCGGCATTGTCGCCGAAGGCGAAGGCATCGAGGGCGCGGCCGGACACCAGGATGATCGGGGCGCAAAGCAGCAAAGCCGTACCCACCAGCGCGGCATCGGCCCAGAGCGAGCCGGAGAGCGAGCCCATGAGCCAGCTCAGGATTTCGCGGTAGGAATCTCCGGTTGCGGACCAGAAGATCAGGTAGGAGGTGGCGGCGGAGGCCAGGGCAGAAATGCAGATACCGGCCAGGATAGCGCGCGAGGGGGTGGCGCCGCCCAGCAATTGCGCGATGAGCAGGGCGAGAGCCAGGGCGCCGAGGCTGCCCAGGAAGGCCCCGAGCGGCATGAGCAGGGCAAAGCCGGCAAGCAGGAACAGCACGGCGCCGAAAGCTGCGCCGGAGGACAGGCCAAGCAGATAGGGATCGGCGAGGGGGTTGCGGGTCAGCGCCTGCATGACGGTGCCCGCAAGCGCCAGGCCTGCGCCGATACCCAGGGCGGTGAGCACGCGGGGCAGGCGGAGTTCCCAGACGATGGCGTCGCGCAGGCGCGAGACCGGGCTGTCCGGGAGCAGGCCGAAATGATGGAGGATGACAGACCAGGCTTCGGACGGGGTGATGTCGGCCGGGCCGACGGTGATCGCGGCGATGGCGCTGAGCAGGAGCAGGAGGATGAGGGCGGGGAGGGAGAGGTGGTTCAAGGGGAAATGGAGTGTGCCGGCACCCCCTCCTTAAGCGAAGCAAGCGGCTTCTTGGCCCCCTCCCCCTTGAGGGGAGGGCCGGGGTGGGGGTTCCGAAGGGGGAGCGTGCTCACATGGTTGTGGGGATTGCTGATAGGCCTGAACCCCCACCCTCGGTCCCTCCCCTCATAGGGGAGGGAGGCGACAGAGCCGACAGACCCGACAGACCGCACGGAACCGCTCATTCCGCGAAATCCAGCCCCGCCAATTGCGCCGCCATGTCCGCCGTGGCGGGCACGTTGCGTACCCCCGCTTCGGACGCCGGGAAGGGAATGACGAGATAGCGCTGGTGGATGACGGCGTCGAGCTGGCTGGTGATCGGGTTTTCCGCCAGCAGAGCCTTTTTCTGTTCCGCCGAATTCCAGGCGGCGTCGACCAGGATGATGACGTCGGGATTGGCGGCGACGATGGCCTCCCAAGAGGCCGAAATCCAGCCTTCCTCGATATCGGCATAGAGGTTTTCGAGCCCCAGCGCCTCCATGATCATCGCCGGGGCATTGGTGCCGGCTCCGACATAGGGGGTCTTGGTGCCGGAGGAATACCAGAGCGCGGTGAGGCCGCGATCGTCCGACGCGATACTGGCCAAGAGGGCCGATTGCTGGTCGATCAGGCCATTGGCGGCTTCGATGACGTCGAAAATCACGCCCATTTCGCCGAATTCGGCAAACAGGCGCTCGAAGGTCAGTTTGGGCGGAGGGACGGATCGGCAGGCGGCGGGGGCGACATAGGTGGCAATGCCCAGTTGCGCCAGGGTCGCGCGCTCCCCGGCGCCATCGGCGGCGAAATTGCTTTCCCAGCCGCCATAGATGAAGTCTGGCTCGGTTTCGAGCACCACTTCCTGGCTGGGCAGCTTGTCGGAGAGCACGGGCAGGGCGGCGCCGGCGGCGGCGAGATCGGCGGGCAGGGGGCCGTCCTGGAAGCCGATGCCGACAATGCGCTCGCCCAGGCCGAGCGAGAGCAGCAATTCGGTGGCGCTGGATTTGATGGCGACCACGCGCTCGGGCGGCTGGTCGACGACGAGGGTCACGCCGCAATTGTCGAGGGTCAGCGGATAGGTCGTGGCGGCCTGGGCGGGCAGGGCCGCCAGAATGGTGGCTGCGATGGCGGCGGCGAGGCGCATGGCGCTAATCCTGCGCAAGGTTCTTGGCCTTTATTTCCGCCATCGCCGCTTCATAGCCGAGGCGATAGGCTTCGGCGCTGCCGAAGCGGAACATGTCGTCGTCGCCGGTGCGGGCGAGGGTGCGGGCGCCGGGGGCGTCGAGGTCGGTCACGAAGCGGTCGAGGCCGCGCACCACGGCCACGGGAATGCCGGTGGTCTTGCCCTTCACAAGGTCGGCGGCGCCGGCGATTTCGTCGGCGATGACCGCCTGGGTGACGTGGAGCGGGCGGCCATTGGCGTCATTGGCCCCGCGCAGGTCGTCGGTGATCTGGATCCCGGCGGCGCCGATGGCCATGTCGGTCTGGCCGACGCGCCAGGCGCGGCCGATCGTGTCGGTGACGATGATGCCGATCTCGACGTCGAGCCGGTCGCGCAAGCCGGCGCAGAGGGCGCGGGCGGAGGCGTCGGGATCGGCCGGCAGGCGCAATGCGGTGCCTTCGGGTACATTGGACATGTCGATACCGGCTGCGGCCATGACCAGGCCCTGGCGCGTCTCGACGATGCGGAAAGTGCCGCCGGGATGGACCCGTTCGGCCACGATGCGCACCGTATCGGCGGCGATGGCCTTTTCGCGGTCGGCGGCCGGAACCTGCATGCCTTCGGACTTGGAGACGATCTTGGAGGTGACGACAAGAATGTCGCCAGGCCGAAGGGCAAGGTCGGGGTCAGCGGCGGCCTGGACGGCTACGGCATTGGCGATCAGGGCGACGAGGTCGTCGTCAGGCTGGATTTCGGGGAGCCCGGTAACGCCCCAGACGGAGAATCGGGGGATCATGGTCGGAAACCTGCTTGTGTCTGAATGTTATCCCACACGCGATCGTCGCCCTCGGGCGTGACCCGAGGGTTCTGTTCTTGCGGCACCACAAGAAAGTTAAAAGCCCTCGGGTCAAGCCCGAGGGTGACGTCCAGCGTGTGTGGGCGCTCGTCCATGCTCATCCCACCAGTTTTCGCAGTCGCGGCAGGATTTCTCGGGCATAGAGATCCAGGAACCGGCTCTGGTCGGTGCCGGGCGCGTGGAAGACCAGGTGGTCGAAGCCGTAATCCATATAGGTCTTTATGGCGGCCACATGCTCGTCTGGATCGGAGGAGACGATCCAGCGTTTGGCCACCCGCTCGATGGGCAGGGCGGCGGCGAGGCGTTCCATTTCCTCGGGGTCCTGCACGGAATGCTTCTCCTCCGCCGAAAGGGAGAGCGCGGCCCAGTTGCGGGTGTCCTCGAGGGCGCGGGCGGGGTCGGTATCGAAGGAGACCTTCACCTCGATCATGCGCTCGAAGGGCTTGCTCTTGAGCTCGCTTTCGGCGCGGCCCGCTTCGACATTGGGCAGGAGCTGGTCGAGATAGAGCTCGGCGCCTTTTCCGGAGGTGCAAATAAAACCGTCGCCGGCGCGGCCGGCATATTTGGCATTGAGCGGACCGCCGGCGGCGATATAGATCGGCACCGGTTCGGCGGGCTTGTCGTAGATGGTGGCGTTGATGGTCTTGTAATATTGGCCCTCGAAGCTGACGCGATCCTCGCGCCAGAGCTGGCGGATGAGCTTGACGGCCTCGCGCAGCCGGGCCGAGCGTTCCTTGAGTTCGGGCCATTCGATGCCGGTGGCAGGCACTTCGTTCAGGCTTTCGCCGGTGCCGACGCCCAGGATAACGCGGCCGGGAAACATGGCGCCCATGGTGCCGAAGGCGTGGGCGACCACGCTTGGGTGCAGCCGGAACGTGGGGGTGAGCACCGAGGTGCCCAGAACGATTTTTTCGGTGCGGGCAAGCACCGCCGACATCCAGCCCGGCGCGAAAGGCGCGTGACCGTCATTGTGTTTCCAGGGCTGAAAATGATCGGAAACGAACACCGAATCGAAGCCGGCCCGCTCGGCCTGGAGCGCGAAGCGGAGGAGGTCGTTGGGGGCGAATTGCTCCGCCGATGCCTTGTAGCCGAACCGCATGTCAGGTCCTCCCGAGCGTCGGTGATCTATTTTTGATCGTTTGGTCAAAAAACGTCGATAGTCAAGCCGCTTCGTGCTAGAGACGCAACCAGACTGTAGGGCAACATCGGGATAGTGCCTATCCCGGCAAAAGACGGCGCATTGAATGAAAGTAATCTTCGACACCGATCCGGGCATCGATGATGCCATGGCACTGCTTTATCTGAGCAAATTGCCGGAAATCGAGCTTCTGGGCATCACCACCGTGGTTGGCAATGCCGACATCGCGACGACGACGCGCAATGCGCTGTTCCTGCGCCGGCAGTTCGGGCTTTCCGCGCCGGTGATCCGGGGCGCGGGCGAGACGCTGGATGGCGTCGTCAAGGACGAGCCGGTGATCGTGCATGGCCATAACGGCCTGGGCGACATTGACATTCCGGCGGTGGACGACAGCGCATTGCGCCCCGAAACGGCGCATCAATTCATCATCGACACGCTGCGGGCGCATCCGGGCGAGGTGACGATCATCGCCGTGGGGCGCATGACCAATCTGGCGCTGGCGCTGCGGGCGGCGCCGGAAGTGGCAGGGCTGGCCAAGCAGGTCATCATCATGGGCGGCGCCTTTGGCTAT
>Ga0160493_100160_pt1 | contig 33608 bp, 56 predicted proteins | sample DID2MG_2_FD_108262 | JGI IMG/M metagenome (GOLD analysis project Ga0160493, IMG submission 108262) | Enriched soil microbial communities from UW Madison campus, WI, USA - DID2878_E24_FP2 MG | ecosystem: Environmental > Terrestrial > Soil > Unclassified | place: USA: Madison, Wisconsin | collected... | reverse complement strand
GCAGTGCCGACCGGACGCAGGATCAGTTCCTTGGCGCGGGAGAGCAGGTTGGTGTTGATGCCCGAGGACACGACCACGTAAGCGTAGGTCGGATCGATGCCGCCCGAGAGGTTCACGGTGGTAATGTCGACGGTGCTTGCGACGACAGTGACGTTGCCGGCAACACCCATGACGCGAGCGGTGAGGAGAACCTCACCGGCTTCCACGCGGACGCCAAGACCAATGTCAGGACGGGCAGCAATAGCGGCACCGATCAGGCTGGCCTGTTCGTTGACGGTTGCGCCGATCTTGATCTGGCTGGTGCCGAGCGGGTTGGCCTTGAAGGTGAAGGTCACGGCGCCGACAGTGATGGTGTCATCAGCATCCGGAACTGCAACGACGGTGATCTTGCCGCCGGTCGCCTTCGCACCGTCGGTACGGAACTCGGAGCCAGGCATGATCGCCATCAGGTTGTCGAGGGTCGTCTCAGCCATCGGCACGTTGACCGAAACGGTACGACCGGTGATGAGTTCTGCAATCGGAGTGTTACCGAACTGATCGACGGTAACTTCGTGAGTGGTCGTGGCAACTTCCACTTCAACGCCGCCCTTGGTGTAACCAAGATCAACGCCGTCGAAGAGCACATTGCATACGCCGAGCTTCACGTTATCGGTGGACGAGGCCATAGTGTGCGGTTTCCCATAGTAAGTAAAAACTTACTTATGATAGCAAGGCGCGGCGATGAACGCCAGAAAAATCTGTATTTACGGCAGTACGGCTTTACGGTTCTACATCTGCCAGGGCGAGACGAAGGCGAACGCGGTCGTGAAGTTGATCGACCACTCGATACCGTTGCCGTCAGAGCGCGGGAACTGGATAGGCAGATGCTCTGGGGTGAAGATCGCGACACGCACGCGGCCGTTCTCGGTCTGCTCGTGGATTTCGCTCTTCTCGACCCGCACTGCCTTGACGACCTGGCCGGCGAGATTGATGCCAGCCTCAATGTCGTGGTGACGCACGATCATCTGGAGCCGCGGCTTGTACCAGCCGGGAATGTTGGGATCGATCTTGATGCCAGACAGAGGCGAGCGGATCAGCACACCGGACTTAATGTCGGCCGGCATGTATTCGCGGAACACGTTGCCCTCGCTCAGGCCGATATTGGCGTCAAAGAGCTTCTTCTCCAAAACGTCGTAGATCATGGCTAACCCCTTGTATTCGCCCGGACGGTCGTCGCGATCTCATCCGGCAGTCTCTGTTGTTCCATTTCGAGCGCGCGGGTCAGGAAGTGGCGACCGATCTTGAGGGTCTGCCCAGCCTGCTTGAGCCGCGAATTGGGACCCATATTCGTCTCGTCGTAGTTCTCGTGAACATCGAGCGCGTAGTCGGAGACGTTGGTGCCATCGGGTGCGGTCATGCCGCCCACGGAAATGAAGATCATCTTGCGCCGGCGGTTCTCGACCTCGTAGTCGGTGTCGCGCACGATGGATTCCTCAAGATAGCCCTGATCAACCGGAGCCATGGCCTTGGCATTCTCGACCACGCGATTGGCAGCTCGATCCATCACCTTGCGGGAGCTGTCCGAAACCCTGCTTGCCACGTTGCGCAGCATGGCTTGCACGTCGGCCACACCGGTGATCGTCATCTTGGGCTTCATTCGGTCAGAAGCTCCAGGTCACACTCGAAATGGTCGATGCGGCCGAAGACGTTGCGGCGCGCGTGAACGGCCTGGACCAGGTAGGACTGACCCTCGAAGGCGAACTTGTCGCCCACGCTGATGGAGATGAACTTGGCGACGAGGATCTTGGCGCGTTCTGCCAGCATCTCGTCAGCCGCGCCACGCGAGGCCGAGGAGTCGGCGCGCACAGAGGTCTTCTCAGCGCCAATGGAGATGTTGACGAAGGCAAAGGGGCAGGCGACCGCGTCACCGTGCCGAGCCTGGCCGTAGCGGTTGTAGGCTTCCCGTCGATAGAGCTGGCCGATGAGGTTCGGAATGAACATTAGCGGACGATCCGATGATCGAAGTAGATGAAACCGCGCAGGTGCTGCAGGGTGTCTGCCGAGACGCCAGTGATCAGCCGGCGCGTGTTGAGCCGGATCGAGCTTTCACCAATGCTCTCGGAGATGACGCCGTACTTGAGCTTCTCTTCGATGGTGTCGCCGCGCAGCATCTCTTCGGCCTCGGTCATCTGAGCCATGCGAAGTGCAGCCTGGAAGCGCTTGGGCAGCAGGGCGAAATCATCGGCCGACAGGTATTCCCAGTCCTCGGGAAGGATGACGAGGTTGACCGAGCTGTCGAAGCGGCCGCTCTGGCTGTTGATAATTTCGAGCGCCAGGTCTTCCGGCAGCAGCGAGCGCTGCACCTGATAGGGAATAGCGATCAGCCGGTAATAGGCCTGTTCGAGCGCAGCGGCGCGGCGATCTTCGTCAGCCGAGTCCCAGCCGGCCGTGTCCAGCATCTGCTTCATCGAAGCGTGCGCGGCCGTCATGGTGATGAAGCTGTTCTGCGGCGGCACCAGACGGCCGAGTCGGTGAACGCTGTAGTAGATCGCGTCGGTCTGGTCGACGCCGTCCACACGGATCGTCAGAGCGACCGAGCGCGCGTCGATGGTTTCACCGGCGCGCACCAGATTTGCGAAGTTCGGAATGGTGAAGGTCGCCACATTCTCGGCAGGGTCAATCGTGCCCTCTCCAAGCAGCTCGATCACGCTTTCGTCCCCATCGAGAACTTCGGCGGTGACCCGCGTGACGGAGCCAGGCTCGCCGTACTTGTCGAGCGGCACAGCGATTTCGAGAGCGGTATTGTGGCGAACCTTCATGTCTTATTCCGCAGAGCTGCCGGCGTCAGAAGCCGAGCTATTGTCGTTCGGGGTGTTGGTCGGCTCGGGAGCCGGAGTTTCCTGCTCAGCAGGCTCTTCGGTTTCAGGCTCTTCGACAGGTGCAGGCGGCTCATCGATCGGAGCGACAACGGCGCGCTGCTGGGCGTAGAGCTGGTCAACCGTGATGTTGAGCATCGGATCGGTGGACGGGGTGACGGGACGGCCGCCGGCTTCATCAACCGAGCCCTTGCTCTGGGTGACCTTCTTGTCCGGGTTGCGCGCCTTGTAGGCGTCCTGGGCAGCGAGGATCAGCTCGATCAGGGTGGGAATGGAGCGGTGACGGACCGACCAGGGGTCAGCGACTTCGCGCAGAGCCTTGATGCCGCCCTTCTTGGCGATCGCTTCGAGTTCGGCGCCGGTGTAGAAGACCGTCTTGGAGTGCTTGGCGCGGATTGCAGCCTCGCGCTGATCAGCGATCATCTCTTCCTGGGTAGCGGTGCGCAGCGGCTCGACCACATCGGCGCGAATGAGCGCCTGATCAATCACGCGCTGAGAGGGACTGGCCGCGCTTTCGATCTCCTTGCCGTCTGCATCGACAGCGACACAGGCGACCGAAGCGCTCAGACGGTCTGCTTCGTTCTTGGAGATTGGATCGACCGACAGTCCTTCAACGAACTGGTATGGGCCAACCTGACCGGTGAAGCCGACAAAGCCTGGTGCGACGATTTTCAGATGGTACATGGTGATGTTTCCAGTGGGAGGAAAAGCGGCAACCGAAGTCGCCGCCCTATTGCTCGGGTAAGACCGGTCGCCTTACGGGTTTTCCGGATCTTCTTCCGGGACTTCCGGATCGGGTTCCGGGAAGATCGTGTCGTCATCGACGCCTGCAGGGAGAGTGGGCTTGGTGTCGGGGCCGCGATCGCCGGTCATCCAGGCGGCTTCGCCTGCTTCACCGATGCGAGTGGTGCCGGCGTCATCATAGACGTCCGCGCGGATGATATTGCCGAGCCGGCGAATGGTTGCGGGTGCCAGCGGAGCGGACCAACCGACGAAAAATTCAACGTCGTGCAGCAGACCGCTCATGTTGGTGAACCCTGGCTCAGTGAGCTTCAAACGGGGCATGATTTCCTTCCAATAAAAAAAAGTGAGGGGCACTACTGCGCCCCTCACACTATAAGTAAGAATTTACTTACTGTCCAGATTAGACGTTGGTGATGCCGCGGAGGCGAGCAACAGCGTGCGTGGCCTTCAGGGCAGTACCAGCGTACCACTTCACGCGGTAGCGCTCAGCGTCCTGGGTGTGGCTGGTGCCGATGTTTTCCAGGTGGATACCAGCAGCGCCGCCGCCGAAGATGCCATGGAAACCGTCAGCTTCGTTGAGCCGCAGAGCGTAGATCGACGTGGTAGCGTCGTTGGTGCCCTGAACTTCGTCAGCCGGGATGAAGTCGTTGATGATGACCGGAACACCATCGTAGGCAGGAACGCTGCGGCCGAAGTTTTCCAGCATGATGTGGTCCGGAGTGTTGCCACCCAGAGCACGCAGGAGAGCACGGATACCGCGCCAGGTGCCCTTGCGCATCATCAGAACGTCGGTGCCGAGCTTCACAGCGTCGTTCAGCTCATCGAGAGCGGCGAGCGACACGGCGTTACCATTGGCGCCGGCAACCAGAGTCTGCGAAGCCGGGGTCAGCTTGCGAATGCCGGAGAACTCCTTGGAGTTCGTGGCTTCGTCGCCGACCACGAGGGTGCGACGGAACAGACGGCCGAGGCCCTTGGCCTTTGCAGCGAGCTGAATCGCGACCTGGTCATTGAGCGAGGACTGCACGGAGGTGGTGAACTTGTCCATCAGGACGTCGCCAGCCAGAACCTTGAGCTTCGCAGTCACTTCATCGAAGGTCGCAGCGCCTTCGGTGATGACGTCGTAAGGATCAAGGAAGGTGCCTTCGCTGAGTTCCTTCTCGCGGACATAGGCATAGACCTTGTCCGAGACCTGGGTGAAGGGCAGCAGGGCAAAGAGGTCATCGCGGTCGATGATCTCTTCGATTACGCCACGCTGCTTGTCTTCCTGAGACAGCTTCGCGGCTTCAGTTACGAGCAACGGCATTAGATACTCCTAGAGAAAGCCGAAAAAGATTGTTCGGTAAGTAAGAAATTACTTACCGGCGATCCTACATCAACTAGGAGGGGTGGATCAAGGAAAAAGTAAGCACTTACTTATTTCCTTGATCCAAAATGTGCGATTAGCTCTTCTTGGAAGTGAAGTCGCCGAGAGAAGCGGCAATACGGCTGACGCCATAAAGCTCAGTAGTTGCCTTCTTCTCGGTGCCCGACTTGTCAGAAGTGGTCGTCGAGGAATGACCACCCTGCTTGAGCTTTACCTTGACAAGAGTATCCCGATCCGGGTCAGCTTCGATCAGGCGTTTGAGGCCTTCATCGAACGACAGCGGTTCACCCGAGCCATTCACCATCATGGTGCGGCCCTGTTCGCCGGCGGGCTTGTCGAAAGCAACGGTCTTGCCGTCAATCGTCTCGAAGTGAGCGCCATAGAGCTTGCGCGCCTTGTTGGGCGTGAGCAGCAGCTCATCCTTGATATAGGTGGAGCTCGAGAACGAATTGCCGATGGTCAGGTCAGCGATCACAGCCTGGTCAGCCTTGCGAGCGGCATTGAGCTGCTCGATCTGCTCCTGGAGCGTCTGCTTTTCCTTGTTGTGCTCTTCGACCATCATGGCCTTCACTCGGTCAAAGTCGCCGCGTGCTTCAGCTTCAGCAGCTTCAGCGTCGGCAGCAGCCTTGGCGAGTGCCTTGACCTTGGCCGGGTCCAGACCTTCATAGGCAGCAAGAGCGGCATTGGCCGCGTCGGCAGCCTTCGTGGCGTCCTTGAGCGCGGTCTTCTTCTTCATCACTTCCTTGAGGAGCTTGGCATTGGCAGCCTTGAGCGCCTCGACGTCATCGCCGGCATTGCCCAGGTCGACGTCTTCATCGCCGTCACCTTCGTCTTCAGCGCCGTTTCCGTCGCCTTCGCCTTCGCCTTCGCCTTCGTCGTTCTTGTTGGAAGTGTCTTCGCCTTCGTTGCCGGAGCCGCCTTCGCCTTCATCGGCGCGGTTCCATGCAATCGTGCCGGCACCCATCCACTTGTGCATCGGCGCGCCGAAGCGGGCACCCGCGAAATCGGGATTGGTGTGACCTTCGCCGACATTGGCAGTAGTGGTCATCAGTTTAGTCATCGTCGTAGTCTCCTTGCCCAGTCTCTCGGGCGGTTGGTAAACTTTGGTCAGCTCGGTTTCTTGAGCTGGGTATGCGGGCAGCGATCGCCGGTGTCTTGGCGTTCGCTTATGTGGTTGTCCGGGTCACTTGACCTTGACGGCTAGGGGCTGCGGTGGGACGCGCCGGCTGAGAGCCAGGTGCGCCAGGTGGCGGGAGATCAGACTCTTCGAGCCACTCCTCAATGTCGCCTTCCAGCTTCTTGCGCGTTTCGTCATCGAGCTGCGGGAAGAGCTTGGTCACCAGCTGTCGCATCTGGAGGCGCCGCGTTTCCTTGGGCGCAGCCAGCTTGGAGAGTGCTTCGGCTGTGATCAGCTCGTCATTGAGCCCAACAACGTCAAACGTGGTCGGATAGGTGACGACAGGTTCTTCGAGAGTCTTGCCATGCCAGAGCATGACAATCTCAGCGATGGCGTTCTCGACCTTCTCGCAGGCCTGGGCCTTGGAGAGTAGGAGCGAGTTCACACGCTCAAAGTCGTAGGCCTTGGCGACACCGGAGGAATTGTCGATACCGACAGAGTTGTCTTCCTTGGTGCGCTCGCCGGCCAGACCGATGGTGTGGTAGATTTCGTTGATGATCTTGTTGACGGCCTGCAGGATCACACCGGCCTGCTTGGGGTCAGGCGAGATGTATTCCGGCCGAGCCGCTGCACCCATGCCCGCGTCATAGACGAACACGCGCTTGGTGCTGGCTTCGAGAAGCTGCTGATAGGGATCGGAGCCTGGCAGCAGCGACTGCGCCGGGATCACGAGCTGGCTGAACGTCTGATCCTGGATGATGGCATCCAGGTTCGAGAGGTAGTTGGCAACCGAGCGGTCCAGATAGGCAATGTCATCGATCAGACCGGGAACCAGATACGGGTCCTCGACCGTGATGTGATCCGACAGCACGACCGGAACCTTACCCAGATTGTGCTCGCCGGCGTCGATCAGGTTGACCTTGCGCTCGCCCTTACGCTTGCCCTTGCCGATGGTGATCTCTTCCTCGAAGAGATACCAGGCATCGCGGGTCCACAGACGAACACGCTCGGCCACTTCACCGTCATCGTTGAACGGGTCGGCGTCCTTGCGCTTGTATTCACGCAGCTTGATCCAGAGCAGGCCCAGATCGCCGTCTTCGTCCCAGGCATAGTCCAGAACGTCTTCGGCACCCACGACATAGCCGTAGATGCGCAGCTTCTGCTTCTTGGCTTCGGCGACGGAAACCGCCGTGGCGCCTTCAGGCGGAGTATAGTTGTTGTCGATGACAATGGCGCAGCGGCCGCCAATCGAGTTCGAGGTCGAGGCCGAGCGCATGAGCTGCTCGATCCCCTGCCCTGCAATCGTGGCGCGCTTCCAGAACTGCTTGACCTCTTCGGGAGCGGTGTTGGAGCGAGCGACAGGCGCCTTGAACAGGTACTTCTGCACCAGCTCGACCACTTCGCGGGTGTGGTTGAAGCGGTAGGCGCGAGCGATACGGTTCTCGTATTCCTTGTCGCCTTCCTTGTGGTAGCGGAAGATATTGGACGCAAACCATTCGCGGCCGCCCCGATAGGTGGCAGCCAGAAACGCCCAGTGCGACACGCGGCCCAGATATTCGGGGTGCCGACGGTCGTAAAAAGCAAGCAGGTCTGTTTCAGTCGTGTTGGTCATGAAGCGCCCAGGTCAATTCGTCCAATCATAAGTAAGAACTTACTTATTGGCAAGTTAAAAGGAATAGCCCTTGACCCTGTCGTTCCGGAACGGGTGACGGAAATCAGCGAAATAGCCCAGAGCGTCGGTCGGGTGCTCGGTGCCGAGCTTCTTGTTGATCTCGCGGGAGCCTTCCTTGTAGATCGTCTGCTCCAGGCTATCGATGAGCTTGCGGCAGCGCTGATCCACCTTGAGCCGGACCGTGCCGTCAGCGGTGTAGAGCAGACGGTTCACAGCGTTCACACGGTCGTCGATGGCCGGATGCTTGGGCTTGTACTGGATATTGCGGAACCCGGCTTCGCGCAGAATGTCGAGCGAGCTTTCGCCGCGCGCGTGCCCACGCTGGGCGCCGGCCGGGTCCGGATAGATCGTGATCTGGTTCATGTACTGGAAATAGCGGCGCGCCAGCTCGTCGGCGGCTTCTTCCACGTTCGAGCCGTAGAGCACAGCCTCATCGATCGCCCAGATTTCGCCGTTCGGCTGCTCCTGGAGCATGATCAGGCTCATCGGGTCGATGTTGAAGTCCATGCCGACATAGATCGGCAGCCGCGGATTGAACGGGTAGTCGCCCACATGCACGGCGCGGTCGAACGGGTAATAGACGCGGCCGGACATACTCTCGAAGCTGGCTTCGTATTCCTGGCGGAAGGATCGCGGATCCATGTCGCGCCGGCGCTGCTCGATCTCGGCCTTAGGAATGAACGGCGACGTGATGGTCGGATACTGCCAGCTCTCCCATTCGTTCGTCTCGACCTTGCCGGTGTCGCGATCCACGAAGGTGCGGCCGCGCTGACCCAGTCGGTACTTGTCGTAGAGCCAGTTGAAAGCCTTCGGGGTGCCGATGATGATGGCACGGCCGCCGGTCGTGAGCAGGGTCGGCTGCAGAACCATGTCCCAGGTATCCGGATGAATGTCCTGCGCCTCGTCGACCACGACGAAGTTCAGGCCCACACCACGCAGGGAGTCTGGCTTGTCGGCGCCCTTGAGCGCGATGCGGCTGCCGTTGACCAGCTTGATGGTCATGCGGGTTTCGTTGATGCCGTTCTTGGCGATCCACTTCTTCGGGACCGAGTCCTTGAGATCTTCCCAGAGAATGTCGCGCGCCATCTGGTAGGTCGGTGCGACGTACCAGACGAGCTGCTTCTGCTTGGATGCAGCGGCCAGGAGCAGCGAAATCTTGGACACCTGCGTCTTGCCCCAGCGTCGGCCGGCGACGATCACGCGGAAACGAGCCGGCGAGTTCATCACCAGCTTCTGTCCCTTGTGGAGCTTTACGGTGAAGTCGCTCACTTCGCGCCCTCGATACCGTCCAGATTGATGTTGGTCGGATCGGGATCGGCGCCGTTGCGCTCCATGTGGTCCATAATGTCGCCCAGGGTGAGATCCTGCACGGTGAAGCTGGGCAGTGCCGCCTCATCCTCGAACTCATCGGCGCGCAGCAGCTTGAGCGTGCCTTCGAGCAGCTCCAGCTGGATCTTGGTGTAGCGGCCCAGGGCCTTGAGATCGCCGTCGACCGTTTCGAGCGGCTTGCCGGCCTTGAGCGTATCGGCCACGATCTTCTGACCGACGAGCTTGGCCTGCTTGAGCAGCTGGAAGCCCTGCTGGCGGGTTTCTTCCAGGCGTTCGGGGCGCTGATCTTCAAAAGTCACAGCGGCGGCCACTGACGCGCTTTTCACTCCGGCCGCAGTCGCAGCAGCAACTTCGTGAGAACGCGAGCCATACGTCGCCCCTGCGTCACGGAAGCGCTTGGAAAGCGTCTGTCGAGACACATTGAACTGCTCTGCGAGCTGGGCCATGTTTTTGGTGCCCAATTCGTAGAGTTCCCGCGCGGCGGCAAAGTCGGCTTCGCTGAGCCGGCGCTGTTCCTTGGGCGCGGCTTCTTCCGGTTCCGGGAGGTCCACGGTCACCGGCGCGTTGTCGTCCAAAATGTCTTCGTCTTCGTTCATAAGTAAGTGCTTCCTTACCGTCGTCCGGACCGTTCACCGGAGAGGTCAGAAAAATCCTGATTTCCTTATATATAATATATCTAAGTAAGTATTTATATACTAAGGAAACGAGGCTTTTTCTGCCCGTCCTAAAACCACCGGAAACCTTCCTCTGTGGGCACCAGAACCGTCCGGCCATGAGGACCCACGACCTCGCGCTTGAGCATTCCGCCCTTTTCCAGGAACTGAATGGACACCCGGATCGCCGAATAGCTCACCGGATAGGACAAGAGCCCCATCAACTCCTTGGTGTTGATGAAGGCCCCTGCCCTGGCGGCATCGATAATGTGGCGCATAATCTCGCGCTGCTTCTCGGTTCGCTTAACCGGCGCCATCGTCGACCTCCAGCGATACGAAACCTTCCGGGATGCGCAGCGGCTCATTCACGCCCTGCCAGTGGAAGGCGGTGAGCGGCAGGCGCTGCGGAACAGTGCCCTTGGGATCGACCGAGCGGCGCACACCGTACATCGGGGACGCCAGTCCAACCTGCTGGATGGCTTTGACCGAGTCACGCAGCGACATGGCGGCCACTCGAACCTCGCCACGAGCTCCGGACCCCGCGGTATTCTCCAGGGCGGAGTTCTTGAAATAGAAGTCCTTGAGCAGCTCCAGCATCTCGGCCTGGATATGCGGCGGCTTGCTCTCCACGCTTTGAACGATCGCCTCGTAGTCGGACGGGATCGCATCGAAGTGCTTGCGGAAGAACCGCATGACCTTCTCGTACTTGTTGGCGTTCATGGGCTTCACGAACTTGAAGCCAGCCTTCTCGCCGAAGGAGTTGAACTTGGACATGGAGGACTGGATCTCCATGATCGGCGTGCCTTCCATGCGCGCGACCAGGTTCATCATCCGGTAGCCGGCGCCGATACCGCGGTACATCGTGTCAATGACGAAGCGCGAGATCACCCGGAAGTTGGCGTTCACGAAATGGTAGCGGTTGGTGTTGGTCAGCGGCGTCTCATTGGCGCCAGGCTTGAGCTTGGGGAAGACCTGGTGCCGCTCGCGCAGCAAACCCTTCGGCGCGCCAGTCACCAGGACTCCGATCGTGCGGCCGTGCAGCGTCATCCGCCAGAACCGCGGACCAACCGGCAGCTTCTCAGCCTTGTAGTGCAGATCGTGCAGGAGATCCCAGTCGGCTTTCGTGCCGCGTTCGACGATCATCTCGTCGAGCAGAGCGAAGCGCTGCACCGGATTGGGATTGCGGGTGACGATGGTTTCGAGCTGGTTCATTTGGTCTTCTTGCGGCCACTGTCGCCGTAGCCTTCGGACACGCGCCAGATGTTCCGGAGCGGGTATTTGTAAACGGTGCCGTCCTCATCGAGTACGCAGAACAGCTTGCCCTTGGTGTAGGTGTTGGCCGCGGTGTGCTTGATGACCTGGCTGGTTTCGATCAGCGAGATTTTGACTTCGATCACGGCCAGCTGCTCCCGGTGCTGGCGATCAGCACGATGTTGAGGACGGCGAAGATGCCGAGCAGGATGCCGAGCAGGCCGGCGACGGTGTCAGGTTTCATTTCGGGTTCGTAGCCGTGGTCACTCACTGCCAAAGACCTTCTGCTGGGATGCGTATGAAATCGCGTTCAGGTGGCTCGCCAGCGTGTCAAAGCGCTCCAGACGAGCTGCGCTCAGGCAAAGCTCTTTAGCAGCTCTGGTGAGCTCCCCTGTCGATTTGCCGACGTATCGGAGCACATGCGCTTGCTTTTGGAGCGCGACTTCGCGGTCGGGGTAGATTTCAGGCTCGGGTTTGGGGAACCGGGAGAATAGGTCAGACATGGAGCGGGTGCTCCTCGACCACTTCGCGGATCTTCTCCAGCGGGTATCGGATCAGCCGGCCGGCCTGCACGATGCAATAGAGCCCCTGCTGAGTGTAGGTGTTCTCAGCCTGGTGCTTGATCGGCGCGCCGGATTCCGAGAGCGTGACGGTGACCTTGATCATCCCAGCTCCTGCGGCAGTACAGCTAGGAGTATAAACGCCAATACAGCTAGCGGTACGAAGACTGCGGGATCACTCAACACGGATCAGCTCCACTTTTTCACGGAAACGCTTTTCGACGGTCAGATTGGGCGCCAGCTCCTCGACCAGGTCGGTGTGCGTGGTCGCGACCATCAGGATCTTGCCTTCGCGCCGCGCGACCTTTGCCATGTTGTAGGCAACTGCCTTGGCGGTATCGCGGTCCAGCACGGCGCCGAACTCGTCGGCGATCCACACATCGGCGTCTGAAGACATGACTTTCGCCAGCTTCAGACGGTAGCGCTGACCGTCGGACAGCTCGCCTGGTTTGCGAAGATAGATATAGGCGTCCGAGATGCCGGCCTTTGCCAGCAGGTCCGTCGCCTCAATGGTCGTATTGCCGACCAGGTCGATCACCGGCTTGTCTGCCAGCTCGATCTCATTGAGGTCGGCGACCTTGAGCCCAGCCTCGCGCATCTGCGCGGAGAGGTCCTTGAGCAGCAAAGACTTGCCGGAGCCGGATTGCCCAGTGATGTAAACCACGTCCGCGGCATTCACTTCGAGGTCGAGGTCCTCATAGACCACGAACTTCTTGTCCGAGAGGCCCAGACCGAAGGCTTCGGCGATCTCCAGGACGCGCGGCGTGCGCTCTACCGACGTGTCGAAGGCACGGTTGATCGTATAGACTGGCATCAGAGCACCGTCGTGTCGGAATGAGCGACGATCGTGCCGTCGTTGAGCATCTGCGGCATCGAGCGAACCGCTTCGGTCAGTTCGGTCTGGAGCGCAGCGAGCGCACCCACAAAGGTGGCCGGATAGTCGTAGCGATGGGCGCCAGGCGGACAGTATTCGGTCAGGATGGCGCCGACCGGCGATAGACCCACGATAGCGAAGCTGTCGATCTGACCGGCTTCAACCAGCCGGCGAATGTCATCGAGCGCCTTGAGCTGACTTGCCTTGGCCTTTGCCGAGGCCTCGTCAACGATCTTGGCGCGCTCATCGGACGGCAGCGGCTTCTTCACGCTGATGTTGGTGTTCGCCGGCCCGGGAAAGCTCAGGATATTGTCATCAGACATAAGTAAGCCTTTACTTACCGTTAGCCACACGCAAGGCGTGCAGCAGTGCTGGGATGGCTTCGAGGCCGGTTGCGATCTTGACCTCGGTCAGGAGTTCACGAATTTCGCGGGACTCGGCGATGGTCACGCGCTTGAAGCCTAGTGCATCGGTCACCGGCGCCGCAACGTCGTCAATCGTGGCGATCGATTCCTCGTTGGCCTTGGCCTGCTCCTTGACCGCCTCGCCAATGTCTTCGGCGAAAGCATCGTTGTCCATCACGCCCAGGTCGTCGGTTGCGAAGTCGAGTTCCTTCTCGTCAAAGCCCAGATCGAGCATGTCAAAGCTCAGCTCTTCGGCCAGCTCGGCATTGATGCGCGCCAGTTCAGCCATGACGCCGGCCTGGTCGTATTCGGTCGAGGTCACGCGGTTGTCGGCAAGACGCAGCGCGTCGGCCTGCAGCTTGGTCAGATCAGAGCGAACAATGACCGGGACACGCTTGAGGCCCAGATGAAGAGCTGCCATGCGACGGCCGTGACCAGCAATGATCTCACCATTCGTCCAAACGACGATCGGGGAGTTGAAGCCGAAAGCGCGAATGGAGTTCGCCAGCTTCTCGACCTGTTCCTGCGGGTGCTTCTTGGCATTGGCTTCATAGGGGACAAGTTTTTCAATGTCCCAGACTTCGACTTGGGGTTCGTTCTTACTCATTGGAGGCTCCGGAAGTGCCGAGCAGATAGACGAGGGCATCGCCGGCGTTGGTGAGGTCGTCTTCGGTCGTGAAACCCTGGTCGCGCTGGGCTTCAGCGATCATCTTGGTGAGGCGCTCAGCGTCGGCCAGCGACAGCTTGAAGCGCATGATCTGATGGGTCTTTGCAGGGCGCTCACTCGCAACATCGGCTTCGCGCTGCTTTTCTTCGGGAACTTCAAAATCCTCGTCGATATCCAAGTCATCGAGCGCTATAGACGAGCTAGAGAAGATCGCAGCAAGATCGGTTTCGCCGTAGGGCAAGAACTCTTGCAGATCAGCAATGTCGCCAATTTCCTGGAGGAGTTCAGACAGACCCACAATATCGTCGGCGCCATAACGAGCATTGTCGAGAACGCCGATTTCCTTTGCTTGGATTTCGGAGATTTCGCCCAGATCGCAGATGGGGATTTGCTTGTAGCCAAGCTCGACCGCCTGCTCGAAGCGGTGCTGGCCGCCGATGATCTCCCAACCGCCTACATCTGGCACCTTGCGACAGATGATGGGCTTGAACAGACCGTTTCGCACGATTGACTCGCGGATACGGGCTTCGTTTGCGGGAGAAACCTGGTTCGTATTCCAGGGGTTCTTGCGGAGTTGCTCGACGTCAACGGTGATGAATGAAGGTTTGACCATGTCAATTCACTAAGATAAGTAAGGACTTACTTATACCATATGGACAAAGTTGCAAGAGATAATTCGCCTATGGCACACGTAACCGTCGCCTCGAATGCCGTGATCGGTAAACTCTACGGCCCGAACAAGGCGGCGCCAGACCCCGCCGTCGTGACCTACGTCAACAACCTGCTGTCGTTCAAAGTCGATGGCGCCGGCTTCGGCGGGCTCGGTTGGGACGGCCGCTCGTCGTTCTTCGACGTGACCAACAACACCTTCCCGGCAGGCTTCGCGCATCTGGTGTCGACCGAGCTGGCGAGCATCGGCCACACGGTCGGCGTGGTGAAGAAGCCCCTCCCCTCCCCTCTTGGCCCCGAGAATCCGATCGTTGACGAGTTCGGCAACGACAATCCGGACTACGACTATCAGCTCAAGGCCCTGCGCCAGGTCGAGAAGTATGGCGCCGGCGTCATTCAGGTCGCGACTGGCGGCGGCAAATCCAAGATCGCAAAGCTGATCATGGCCCGGTATCGGCGCATGACGCTGTTCCTAACCACGCGCGGCATCCTGATGTACCAGATGGATGACCAGCTCAAGGCGATCGGTCTGAACACCGGACAGATCGGCGATGGTGAGATGCGCGTCACCAAGGGCGTCAATCTGGGCATGGTCCAGACGCTCGTGTCGGCGCTCCAGGTCCCGAAGCTGTCGGACGAACGTATAGCTGTAATTACAGCTCTACATAAATCCAGAAAGCGGGATCAGGGCAAGAACCCGACGTCCGACGCTGAAATCACCCGGATTGCCCAGGAGCGCTACGACGAGAAGGTCAAAAAGCGCAACCAGATCATCAAGATTCTCGAAATGGTCGAGGTCGTGATCGGTGAGGAAGCGCACGAGGCCGGCGGCAACAGCTATTACGAGATCTTGCGGCACTGTAAGAATGCCGCCATCCGCGTTGCGCTGACTGCCACGCCGTTCATGCGCACATCGGCCGAAGACAATATGCGGCTGATGGCCGCGTTCGGCCCTACCCTCATCCAGATCAGCGAGAAGATGCTGATCGACCGCGGTATCCTGGCAAAGCCCTATTTCATCTTCCGGGACGTCGCTCCGCACCCCAAGCTCTACAAGACCTCGCCCTTCGAGCGCGCCTACACGCTGGGCTATCTCGAAAACGAGGCGATGTACGAGCAGGCGCTGGCCGACGCGCTCAAGGGCAAGGAACTGGGTATGCCCACGCTCTCGCTCATCCTGCGCAAGAAGCACGGCGAGGAGATCGAGCGTCGGTATAAGGCGGCCGGTCTGCGCGTCGAGTTCCTCAAGGGTGAAAACGACCAGGCTGAGCGCAAGGAGCAGCTCCGGCGCCTGGCTGCCGGCGAAATCGACGTCTGTATCGGCACAACCATCCTCGACGTGGGCGTCGACTGTCCGGCGATCGGTCTGTTGCAGCTCCTGGGCGGCGGAAAGGCAGAGGTTGCGCTGCGCCAGCGTATCGGCCGCGCTCTTCGTCGCAAGAAAGGCAAGCTCAATGCCAGCCTGATCATCGACTACACCTGCAACAAGAACGGGTCGCTCTCGGAACACGCGCGCCAGCGTCGTCTGATCATCGAGAGCACGCCGGGATTTGTTGAGGGTATCGTCCAGGACTCGGAAAACTTCGACTGGACCATGTTCGCCTAGCCGGAAATACAGCGATACAGCTATACGGGAACACAGAAAGGGCGCTACGGCGCCCTTTTTCGCTGTCACCCCTGCAAATTCGCGCTATAGAGCAGTAAGTAAACACTTACTAACGAGCGCTAGATGCCCAAGACACTCCCAAAAATCATTGCGCTGTGCGGCAATCCCAAGTCAGGCAAGAGCCTGACCGGTGAATTGCTCGCAGCAGAGTTCGGCTACTCGATCCAGGACGACGGCCGCTTCCTGCGCGACATTGCGATCGCCAATTTCGGTCTGACCGAGGAAGACGTCACGACCCAGGAAGGCAAGGCCAAGAAAATCGTCGTCAACGGCGCCGAAATGACTGTCCGCGAGCTGCTCGGCCGGCTCGGCGACGCCTTCGAGAACGAGTTTGGTGCCGATGTGATCCCGGAGATCGCTGTGCGGCGCGCCCAGATGACCGAGAACGGCCGCTACCTGTTCCCGTCAGTCCGTCGTGAGCAAGGCGCCTATTACAAGGCCCTGGGCGGCGTGGTGATCGAGATTGACTCCCCTGCCCCACCCTCGCCGTTCAAGTTCGACTCCTACAACAAGGATCATGTCGACCATGTGATCAACAATCCCGGTCCCGAAGGCGGCATTGAAGCGCTGCGCTCGGATATGGGTCGGATCCTGGCAATCGCATGACGTCCGCGGCCCTACTCGCACAAAACGCAGATGGAAATCTGGTGCAGTTCGGCCAGATGCAGCTTCCTCCGGACCACGAGCTTGTTGTGGCCCGGGGAGGCGGCTACCCTACCGGCTTCCTCTATCTGCCCTACTCCACAAAGCTGAGCCGCTATGTCGAGCGCAAGTTCGTGATCCGCAAGGAAGAGGTCAAGGTCGCCGGCAGCGAGAGAGCCGAGATGGCTGCTTTGACAATCCATCATAAACTGGATGAGCTGTGGCAAAAGGTGCTCGCCGGCAATATCTCCGACCCGGTATTCACGACGGTCACCGATCGGGTGCGGAACGTCACCTATTACAGGGTTTTCGGCCTCTCCTACGAGGTCAAGGACCCGATGGAATTTCACGCGCTGGTCCAGCACCCGCTCGTGTACACTAGATTTCATTAACCGAACCGGCGTACAGCTAGCCTCCTAACCGTCTATATGACTGGCCGGAGAGCTGTATCATGCCCGATCTAATCATAGCCTGTCTGTCCCAGAAAGGCGGCGTGGGCAAATCCACGCTCACCCGCCTGATTGCGCGCACCTACGCGGCCGCTGGCTGGGAAGTGAAGATCGCGGACTTCAACGTCCGCCAGAAAACCTCTGTCGATTGGGTCGCCAATCGCATGGAGGACAATGTCGAGCCGGCGATCGCAGCCGAGCCCTATTCCTCACCCAAGAACATGAAGCGCGAGACGGCCAACCTGGTCGTTGCGGACGGCAAGCCTGACTCGGATCAGTCGTCCCTGGAGATCGCGCGCCTGGCTGACCTGGTGATCGTGCCAACGGGCTTCTCGTTTGACGATCTCAAGCCGCAGCTGGCATTCGCCGCGGAATTGGTCGCCAAAGGCATCAGTCGCGACCGGATCCTGTTCGTGCTCAACAAGATCACGGAATCCGAGCTGGCTGTAAATGAGGCAAAGCTGGCTATCCGGCAAGCTGGCTTCACAGTCGCCAATTCGGAGCTGAGCTCCAAGACCGGCTACCAGATGGCCCAGAACATCGGCCGCGCCGTCTCGGAAACCAAATATCCCTCGCTCAACGACAAGGCCGAGGAACTGGCCGCAGAGATTGCGGCGCTCGTGAATAAGCTCTCGGAGGCAGCATGACCGACAAGACCAAAAGCGCAGCCGTGATCCCGCCGCCCAAGAAGCGGGGCTTCGGCCTGGACAAGCTCGTTGCCGAGCCGGCAGCAGCAGCGGACAACATGAAGGAGGAGGAGATGGTCAAGCTGACCTTCAACGTGCCTCTGGCCTTCCACACCGAACTCAAGACCGTCGCCGGCGCCCACCGGATCACCATGAAGGAAATCCTGTTCGAGGGTTACGACCTGTGGAAGCAGAAAAAGCAGATCAAATAGCTGTATAGCCGTAAAGCATGAAAGCCAGCTAGGTGGCTAGCTGGCTTTCATACGGAGATAACAAGTATGGCCTCTGGCTGGCAATGCCTTACACTAGCTAGGGCGGCCGAGGACGGCGCAAGTGCTTCAAGGCCCGTTTGGCTTTCGCACGGAGATAGAGCAGGGCAGGGGCGGCCAAAATCGCCACGGTGAGCACTGGCGCGAAAGCAAAACCATACGCCAGTGAAACGAGCACAACCACCCATTGAAACCAGTCCATAAAACCGCAATGAAGCCATTGCGAGATCATGGTGCGGGGTTGGCTCGGCGCACGCTTCATTGCGGTTTCATCGACTGGTTTCAATTCGACTTCACCGGCACTGAAACGGCCATTACAGGTGCATCGGTCCAAGCGTCATACTTGGCCGCCACGACGACAGCTTCCTCGGCCGTAGCACCACGCTCCATAGCCCCAAGCGCATATTCAGCGCCCGAGCCAATAGCGAAGAACTCCGCGTCCAGCGGACCGGACGGATAGAAGCCATCGTTGAAAAACAGAACGTCACCCTCGGCAGTGACCACAAGCGCCTCGAACCCGCCTTCGCCCACGATAGGGATTTCTGCTGGGTTGCTGTCAGCGCCATCGGCAAACCACTCAGCGAACTTCTCGGCGAAGCCTGGCTGATTGGTCGACGTACCGATCGTGGTGCCATCCTTCATCTGAAAAATCTTGGATTTATGGCCGATAAAGCGGGGAGAGCCTGAGAAGGCCCGGGTATCGGCTGCAAAGATTCCGTCGCGCAATGCGATGGTGCTCATAGGAAGAGCCTCTAGGTGAAACTAGGCAGATCCTAGACGCCACACGAAAATAAGTCAACGTTTACTTATCCAGCTATACAGCAAGGCGGAAAGCAGGCTAGCCGTAAAACTGGCTCTACAGTCCGCTGCTCGTCGAGGGTGCGCTTGTCTTCTCGGCCGGCTCGTCGCAGGGCTCGCCATAATAGGTCAGGCTGACGACGGCGTAATCGTCCATGTTGTAGGCGGCCACGCCGATCCTGGTGAGAGGGTAGGGGAGTTCGGTCGACGTCTCGGCATAGAAGTCCAGGTCGCCACGAATGAAGGCTGCTCCCTTGGTGCCTCGGGGACCGTTCCACTGTTCCTCGAAAGGCGGCATGGAAGGATATCTGGTGACCAGATTGGCGTGCAGCTCGCTGAACGCGCCCAGAACCTCCTCGGGCTCGCCAGTGCGGAAGGCAACGACCTTGCACGAGACGCCAGCTGCATTGATCTCAGCCACATAGTCGGTCAGCAGCGGATTGGGCTGGGGAGGCGTCGAGGTCGCGACGTTCCCAGATACGGTCAACTCTCCAGACAGCTCGGACGCGGGCACCCCAAGCTCGATCCCAAAAGGCGCGAAGCGCTCCTGGGCATGTGCGGCAGGGAGAAAGAGGCTGAGCGCTGCAAGCGCGAGGACGGTTTTCTTCATGCCTCGACGTTTAGCGGCGCCAGGGCAGGGGAGCAATATGGGACGACAGGGATGACGGGATTGGGGATCCAGGGAGTAGGGGTGCCGGATAGGACGACTACCGTGTCCGGGATCCGGGGCTCATCAAGTATTCGTGCCGCGGTTTGGGGGTGCCGGATAGGGTCGCCGGAAGTAGTGCCACAACAGAAGGCAATGCCTAGAGAGCAACGCGAATTTCTAAGACTTCGCTTGTCACGCTGAAATCGGCACTCTAAAACATAATCATCGCTTCACAGAGAGCGACACACAAACAACGAAAGTGAATGTAAAATGTCTATCGCTGCTAATCTCGCTCATATCGCTTCTGTCAACGCTTTCGCTGCTGCTATCGTGCAGCGTATCGCGAACGAAGAAAGCAAGTCTTCGCTCACTGACAATAAGCGTATCAAGTTTGAAAAGTTTGCGCGCTACGTCATACAAGACAAAGTGAGCGACTTGCTTGTCGCAGTCGAATACGACGCGAATTTTCCTCTTTCGACGAAAATTGAAGGAAAAGAGTGCGACGTTTACACTGTTGAGAAAGTCGCAAACTATCTGAAACTCGCTTTCTCTGACGATAGCGTCAAAGAGTCTTGCGTTGCTATGATCAAGACTGTGATCAACTGCGCGAAAGCTAACGAGCTTGTGACAAGCGACGATTTTCGTGTCGCTTGCTCGAAAGATCAAAAGATCGACGCAAAGCGCAAAGCGCTCATCTGTCAGAACAGCGCAATTCAGTCTTTAGGAACGATCAATTCGCAACATCGTTCGAGCTATCGCGCACTCGAAGCGCTCAAAGTCTTGAAGCGCAAGAGCGCAAGCAAAACGAAAATCGAGTTTGAAATCGACACTGACAATGCAGTCTATCAGCGACTTGAAGCAATCTTTGCTTAACTAGTCGAATACTAGACGAATACTAGAGCGCACTGAAAAGTGCGCTCTTTTTGCGTTTGCACTAGCGCGACACTGTGACGTGTCGCGCATTGCTATTCAGAAGCGCGCTAGAACGCACAGAGACGACGCACAGAGACGCTCTAGCGCTGAATATGAGCGTACATAGCGCAAATCGACTAACAGCGCTCTGTGACGCTCTGTGAGCGTTCTATGCGTTTTCGCGTTTCGTTCACGTTCAGCGACAGAAGCTGACAGGGGCAGTCGACTTTAGACGGGCGCGGACGCGATTAACCGACGGTCTAGACCGTCGATCCCGAGGATGCTGCCTTACCTAACCGATGCTCTGCTCCGCCCACGGCTGACCGTGGTCCATACCTAACCGCAAGCGCCCTTGGTCAACCTTGGTTAGCACGTCTCACGCAAAAGCGCACCGTCTCCGATGCGCTCATGCTTGCTACGCTGCGATCAAACCGAGCATTGCGAGTTCCTCACGCTCCTGCTCACGCATGATCCGAAGACGACGCATCTGCTCTGCGCGCTCAAGCTGCATTTCGTCCATGCGACGATCAGCGAGCTGACCGAGCTCGATGCGACGTTCGACCGGAGCGCTGTGTGCGAGAGCAGTGTAGCGATCAACCAGCGTCTTGAACTGCATCTGACCGAGAGCGCGCTTGACGCTGTCCGTCGTCTTGTTCGTGAACTCGTGAACCGCGAGCAATTCCTCAAGCACGAGTGCAGCGCGGTCGACGAGCTTTGCGAACTGGATGTTTTCGATGATCATTTGGATTTTTCCTTTGTTTGTGTGCTGTCGTTTTCGACAATCTGACTTTCGCAGCTCGTTTTGCGGATAGCGGGAGGGTTCTTGCGGCGCTTAGAGGGTCGCCATCATGAGCAGGATCGCAGCGGACCAGATGGCGAGCGCGACGAAACCGAAATGGCGCTCGGCGGACGTGCAGACGAGCTCGGCGATCTTGTCGGTGATCTTGTAGGCGGTACGCATAGCTGTATCTCCGTATAGCTGTATATACGGCTACTATAGCGCTCGCAGAGACGGGTTGCGGCTGGCGTCTATTGGCAGAATGTGGGGCAGGGGACGGCCTGGCCGGCAGAAGGATGGCCTCGGCCTGGATGCCAATGGCCTAGGTTAGCCTCGGTGCGGCTATGCCTGGCCTTGGTACGGTAACGCCAGAACCTAGGCTGGGACGCGCCGGCCGCGGTTAACCGAAGAACGCATACGAAAAGACCGACACGATTGCTCGTGTCAGTCTCGGTTTAAGCAGCTTGTGCGCTGCGCTCTACAATCCGGACGATCTGCGTGAGATACGCCCAGCGACTTTCACCTTTGTTGTCTGTGTAGTCGAACAGCGGTCGGCCGTTCTTCTCACCGAGACCTTCAATGGTCACGGTCTGAGCAACCTCGGAACCGAAACCACCCTTGACCACGACGGTGTCACCAGGCTGCAGAGTTTCGAGCAGGGCGAGAGAGAGCATTTGTTTTCCTCATGTTTGTGTAAGCACTTACTTACTAGCAAGCGCTCACACGGATTGCAGAAGGTGTCTGTCGGACGTTAGATCGTCGTCACAACTTGCTTGAGCAGTTCAGCGACATGCTCGGTCGCGTCTTGCAACGTGTCGTAGCGAAAATACTCGACCTTGATTTTTCCTTCTTTCTCAAGTCGGTCGAAAGCGTATTCGCGGCCGTCATGCGCAAAGTAGCACGACGCATTGTGAAGCAGACCGACGTCGAATGTGCTCAACGAACCGATGAGCGCTGTCTCATAGCGGTCTTCAATTCTCGGATCGTGCAGGTTCAGCACTTCGAGATACTGATGCTGTTGGACAAAAAGCTCGAAAGCTTCTGCAAGATCGCTGTCGTAAGCGTTGCGCTCTTCGGTCGTGATTGGGTGTCGCATGTGATTTCCTCATGTTTGTGTGACACTTGACATGTAGCGAGCGCGCAAAAGGGTTGCGCGTGGTGTCTGTCGGCGCGTGTCGGAGCAGGGCGCTCGCTACCAGGAAACCGAGGTCGACCTAGGTTGCCGGCAGCCAAAACCTCGGTCGTGGACAAATCGCCAAGTGTCCTGGATTCCCCTGGGCGGGGACGCAACCTTACCTAGCCGGTGGAGCCCGAGGCTGCTGCCATACCTAACCGCGGCACTCCTTGGTCTCTCATGCGCAAACGAAAAAGGTGCAACTCTTTCGAGCTGCACCTATAGTTCACCAGGAGAGTTCTTCGCGTATAGCGGTCCTTTATGCAGCCAAGCGCTCCTCCAGTGCTCGCGTCTGCGGGGTGTCAGTCAGGCGCCATACCGGAGCATTGCGCGAGCCGACATTCTCGACGACGCCGAAGAGCTGCAGGGCGCTCATGGTCGAGCTGCGCTGCGTGTCGACCGTGCTTTCAGATACCGAGTGACGCACCAGGACCTTCTTGATGTGGTCCTGCACACGCACCTTGTCCGAGACAGCCGCATCGGCGACCAGACCGGTGAACTCGAGACCCGCAGCACGACAGGCGAACAGCGACCGCACGATCGCATTGTTGACCTTGTTGCGAATACCGACGCCGGCGAGTGCTGCTGCAATGTCCGCGACCTTGTCGACCGCATAGACATTGAACCGCTTGTTGCCGCGTTGGGTGTTGACGAACCCGGTGTCGAACTTGAGTGCGGCGAGCACCTTGACGACCGAGTCGTTGGAGAGGCGACCGGCATAGGACTTGAGCAGGTCCAGCTTGCGCTCCGTACCGCCATTGTCCTTCTCGAAGGTCTCGCGCTCGTCGAACTGCTTGAGGACCTCAGCCTTCGTCTGGGCGGCGATTTCTTCGGTGATCGACTTGACCATCTCGGAGAGATCACCAGGCACGCTCACCGGATCGGGTGCAGCAGCAGCCGGCGCCTCTTCGGTCTTGGCCGGAGCCTCAGCGGCCTTGCTCTTGGCCTTCTTGGTCTTCTTGTCGGCCTTGATAACAGCGGCCGCTGCAGTGGTGTCGATAGAGGCGGCTTCGTTCAGCAGTGCTTCAAGATTGTCCATTTGTCTTCTCGCTTTTGTGTGAGAAAGCTGTTTCGCTTTCGATAGTGAGAAGATAGCAAACGCTTTTTCGGGTTACGGCTGGTGTGCGTCGGTTAGTGCAGCACGATTAACCGTGTCACGGCGCTCTCTATAGGCACCATGGTCCCTGGTCCGGTTGGCGGCTCCCGTCCATGGCGAACCGCACACCCTGTCCTCGGCCGACCTAGGCTCACCGAGGCGCACCGTGGTTCTCTATGGGAATCCGCAACCTTGGAACGACCTAGGGCACACAATTCGCCAAGCGATCTGGTCCCCTGTGGGCAGGAACTCAGCCTTACCTAACCGAGAATGCTCATAAATCGCCAAGTGCCTGGTCCCCGTAAGGTGGGGAGTCAGCCATACCTAACCGGAGCGGATCGCGGACTTGTACGGTGACTTGTGCGGTCGACCGGTGTGCTCATAATTGTCCGTGTTTCCATATAAGATAATATCTAAGTAAGTATTTATATATTAAGGAAACGAGGACAATTGTGGACATGGCACATTCTCCGGCAACCAGAGACAAATCCTCGGTAAACCAAGGCTTTCCGCGTTTTCCGGATAAAAAGAGACACCGGACCCTATAGAGAAGCACCTCTAGAGAGTACCGGTGTCCAAGTGGCTGTGCCTTCGCTCGGTGCCCAGCTTCACACAAACATAGAAAGGTGCAGCGCATAGAGCGCGCACAACGCAATGCCGAGCGCATCGCGAAACTGTTATGATGCTTATACTTGAACCGTGTCTGGGATCAAAGCAGGTGTTGCCGGTGTGCGAATCCAGCTGATTTGCGTTGACAACCAAGTCGCCGCGCACAACTCCACTATCTCTCTTTCTCACCCTCTATCTCTACGCACACAGGCACCTATATGAGGTTCTCTCTATAGGCACGTCTCTATGTGTGGTTCCTCTATAGATGTCTCTCTTACACCGGAGTGTCTGTATGCGTGGTTCGTCTCTATAAGCGATATGTATCGGTAGTAGAGAGGCCTTGAGGTAGCCTGGGATTGAGTGTGGTGCTTGGTGAGCGAGGTTTGATAGTTTTGTGAGAGATTGTCTGTCTTTGGCCTAGAAGCGACTCAGTGAGCTTCTAAAGAGCTTGGCCAGAATTAGCCTAGAGCAGGATAGACGAGCCTCAATCAGATTGCTTTTAGGGAAAATAGCCTGAATTGGCCTTTTCAAGATGAAAGACGTAAACCTAGCGTCAACATCACCGCTAGAATGGATGCGGTGGTAATGAGCTGGGTGATCTATTTCAGGGAGTGCGGATGGGAGCGGCCGGAGTATTAATTGGTGCTCACCGCATCTGAATTAGCGGTGGTGTTTACACGTTTGGTTTGGGCTAGCGTGGATCGCAGCCCTTTTCGCGAAGTGCGGCTTTGATGGCCAGGTCGGTGCTCATGGCTTGTTGAGGTAGTGGCGCTGGATCATGGAGACGGCGACGATCACGATCGTGACCGAGACTGGTGCCCAGAGCCAGAGGAAGGTCATCATGTCCATGTTACAATCCTTTCGCGAGTGCTCTATGCGAGAGCAGGTTGAAGATTACACCGATGGTCAGTCCGAAGCCAGATAGGCTCGCGATGTTGATTACGCTGGCCGTCGGCGCCAGGAAGCCCATGCCGAATCCTATATAGGGAGACGCGACCGAGGCGATAAGGGTTCCGGTCGACAGATTGCTCCAGAAGGTTGCGGCGAGCTGAGCTTTGGCAAGTTTGTTCACCGGGATAGACCTCTATTGGTGAGCCACGTTTCGAGCTCGGTCTGGAGCGCGCGCAGCTGGTCCATTTCTTCCTTGGAGCCCTCGATCCATTCCTTTTGGATCTCAGGGTGCTCCTTGAGGGCTTCGACCTGGTCGGCGTCTTCCGCGAGCGACAGCTCGGTGTTGCGGAGCACGATCCGGATGCTCTGGGCGTCCTGGAACTCTTCCACATTGTCGTTGTAGTGGGTCTTGATGGTTTCGCGCCATCTCAGTGCGGTGTGCATTCTAGAAGGCTCCCCAGTCTTCAGTTTCGGCTCTTGGTTTATCGTCAAATAGGTCCGGGTCAACCCAGTCCTCAAGAACGAAGGTTGCGCGCTCGATGTGCCTGGTGATTTCGTGGAAGGCATCTTCCGCCGGCATGTCCACGGTGATCGGCACACGCATGTCGGTCTTGGACGTGTGGATATAGGTCGTGTTCTCCCAGACGGTGTCCGTCACCCTCTTAGCCAGGATGACGGTGACCCCGCCGCAGGACAAACCGCGTATAGAGACGCTGCCGTCGTTGAAGGTGTAAGGGTGACGGGTCTTGGTGATCAATCGACGCTCCAGACCTTGACCATTTCCTCGACGCTGCTGAACGTCTCGGTTTCGCCGTTGGTGTCCTTGATCATGACCTTCCACACACGGTCGTTCACGTTGAACAGGCCGATGGTGCCGAAGCGGCGCTCGCTGGATTTGACCCAGGGCTGTTCTTTGAGATGGAGCACGCCGAAGTTGGGCCAGCGGTCTGGGTTGCGGATCATCTCCGCGTCCTCTGCCATGCGCTTCTTGCCGTGTTCGGTTTCGGGGCCGGGATAGGTCATGGCAGTGTGTCCTCAAAGGTTTGGTGTTGCTCGCCGTCGAGCTTGATCAGGTGAGCGTTCTCGCAATTCATCATGGCGAGACGCAGCGGTATGTTGTTGCCAGGTCCAGTCTGATGGTTCAGCCAACCCACGCAATAGACCTCCTCGCCGACCGGATGCTCATGGCACGCCATAGCTGGTCGTTTCTGGAGAGAACCTGGTTCGGCAATCGTGCTGCTCAGGGCTTCGTGCAGCTCGGGGCTATAGCCGTGCGGTATCTCGTTTGGATCCGTGCTCACCTTCCAGGGGCACTTGGCACACTGGTTGAGGCGTTTCAGCTTCCAACTCATTATGCGTCGTCCTCTAGCTCGAGCTTCATCCTGTTGCCGGAGAGCGTGCCCTCTGGCGTATAGGACTGAATGATTGCCGATCCGTGTTCGAGCAGATCCGCAAGAGGCTGATCCATCTCGCGGGCGTCAGCCCAGGATGCTCGGAGCTGACCGACCGTCAGGATGAACTCGCCGGCGTTTGGGAAGCTCACGCCGGTCACGGTGATGCGGACCTTTCGGTTATCGTCAGCGGTCATTGGTTCCTCACGCTGCGAGTGGATAGAAGATTTCTTCGGCCGGACCGTCGACGTTCTCAAAGTCGTCGTCCCAGGCTTCATACGACACGGCGATCTTCAAGAACTCCGGCAGCGCGTCGGTGAGCAGACCGTGCAGCTCCTTGAGCGAGTCTGTGGTTTCGGCCCGCGGCGTGACGAAGCTGAGATCGCGGAAGTGTGCGCCGGCACCGGAGCTATCAGACTCCATGCCCTTCTCTGCAAGGACTTCATCAATGATGCGGTCCCAATCGAAGTCGTAGCCGTTCGAGCCGGAAATCTGGACATTGACGTAGCGTTTCATTGGTTCTCTCCAGTAAGGGTTTACTTAGTGGGCAAGCAAGGCGCGGACGATGCGCGACGGACGGATCCAGAACAGCTCGCTCAATGGATATTCGTCCGCGGTGCCGTCCAGCTGACGATCCTCGTGATCGACCGGAACCAGCATCGAGAAGTGCAGCCCGTCAGCGCAATGCTCGACATAGGTGTCACAGCCATCGATCAGATACTCGAAGCAGGCTTCGTCAGCTGCCTCCCAGCCCATGAGCACTTCGACGTCGCCCAGCTGCTCATTGAGGCGCTTGGCGAGACGAGTGTCCGGAAGCTCTGCCAGGATGCGGTCAGCAGCTTCACCGTCGATGCGGAATTTGATTTGATGATGCTCGATGCCCGTGAACTCGTTGGACGTCGAGATGGTCAGATCGTGCAGCATGTTTTTCGCTCTGCTTGTGTGATGCTGACACTATAGCGAAGCGAGATTTGGGAAGCGGCTGGTTTCAGCTGGCGCGTTGCGGAATATGAGATACCAGGCCCAGGGATAGGGCAGCGGCTTCAATTTCGAGGCGCTTGACGTCCTCACAGATCAGCGCGTGACCTACTCTGGCGTCCTCAATGGTACAGTAGCGGCGCGTGTTGAGCCCAAGGTAGTCAATGTCGCTGGCGCCTTCCTTGGCGAAGACCATCGTCTCGAACAGCACCGGCGGTCCACCCCGGTGATTGTGGTCCAGGCTCAGGAAGACGGTCGATACCCACAGGTTTGCGAACTCGGTCGAGCAGACGGTGCGGTCAGCAGTCTCCATCCATGCAGCGGCTGTGCGCATGTCCGTCTTGGTGAACGTCCCGTCCTCGTTGAGGATATACCAGTCCATTTCTCGCCTTTATCGTCTTGCGCAGGGAGCTCACCAGCTGGCGCGAGACGCCATGCTTTTCGATCAGCTTTGCTGTCGGCACGTCGGGGTCCTTTAGGAGCGCGCGCCGTATCTTATGGGAAGCGGAGTTTTTGTCCATCGAGCCGGCGGGTCGGCCTCTGGAACGATTCGATGTGGCTTTGCGTTTGCGGGGCGCAGCGGCTTTATGGATCCTTGGCACATCGGTTTCATGGACACGGCACCACTCAATCAGCCGACTTTCATCTACCATGCGCGGCACGTCCTTGAGCTCCAGGGTGCGGCCAGGCGTGTGTGTCCGATACCAACCACCCGAGACATATCCGTCTTCGGTCAAGGTTCGGGACCAGTAGCGCTCAAGGTAGGCTTTCCTGTTGGAACCCTTGAGCTTGAACGTCCAATGACGCTCCTCGTCGCCCACGATTTCACTCACAAGTAGTTCGTCCTTGAGACGAAGCGCCACAGTTCCTCTCCCGTTGCTCTGGTGCGAGCCGTCGATCCCGCTCGGAGCATTGACATATTTATCCAGCAGCCCCAAGTATTTGGGTCAGGCTTTCACCTGACCCGACTTCATCTTATTGTGATGGGGCGTCGAGCAACGCTGTGACGGTGCTCTCCAGCTGAGCGACATTTGGATTAACCGGCGATGGCAAAACCTCTTCTTCGTCCTCGTCGGACTCGTATTCGTGTCCATAGACCAGGGCGTAGCGCTCTTTGGTTGCTTCCAGGGGCGCTTCTTCAAAGACGCCATCCTTGATGGCGCCCATCCAGGCAAAGTTCCAACCCTCATCGAAGGCGATGGTTCCGAGCTGGATGTCTTTCATTTCCGGCCGCCCAGCCAGGACCTCGAAGACCGGCGTCGGCGGCGACCAGGCAGTGTCGAAACGGAACTCATAGGTGAAGACGCCGGCTTCGTTATCGTCCTCGACAATTTCACCCGGGACGAAGCTGTAGGCGTTCCATTTGGTGCCCCAGTTGGCGATCGACCAGTCGTACCAGCTGGTGTGCCCCGTTTCCTCGTAGGCTTTGATGGCGTTCTTGGCAGCGTCGATCACGCGCGGATTGTTTTCCATGACGTGTCGCACCAAGGCTTCGACCGTCAGGATGCCCTGGCTCTTGTAGTAGGGGTAGTTGAGATAGTCCTCGATGTCGCGCGAGCCGCCGAAGCCGCTGGGCACATCGTTGCGACCCATCATCGCCAGACCGATACCGACGTCGCTGGAGGACTCGGTGTTGCGGATGGACGCCGGCATCGGAACGATGGCGTTGAAGTCGAAGCAGGGCTCTCCGCCTTCGTCCTGGACACGGATGAAGGTCGAGATGAAGGTTTCGAGCGCGGCGCGGTTCGCAGACGCGACGATTACGCGGTGCGTGACGTGATTGGGCATGGTCGTTTCCTCGTGATAAATAAGGGTTTACTTAGGTCAGTAGGCGCCAAAATCGGGTCGATCGCCGTAGCGGCTCAGACCTTCATCGAGTGCAATCTTTTCGGCTTTCGCCTTCTTGTTGGCTGCGCGCTTGTCCGCAACCTCCTGGCGCATCTCCTGGCGTTCCTTCCGGTCGGCGCGCTGCCAACGAAGTCCGCGGAGACCGTCACGCGCTGCCTTCTCATTCTCGTAGGTGCGGTGCGTGAGGCGCTGCACACGGATCTCGGTCACGACCCATCCTAAGGCAGGATGGTGTCCCAGCACGTAAGAGATGCCGGGATAATCGCGGGTCTCGACCTGTTCGTATTCGAGCCAGCGATCTGGGTAGCCATACCTCACGCTCATGACGGGTAGCCCTTGCCTTCCTCGAAATCCATCATGGCGCCGTTGGCGTCGCTGATGATTTCCTCGGCGTTACCTTCGTGATAGGGACCGTCGTAGATCACGCACACAGTCAACTTTCCGACCGAGTAATAGACCTGGCCATCGAGATCGGCGCAGTATTCGGAGGCCGCGAGCACGCCGACTTCGTCTGCCGCAAAGTTCTGGACGTCCTCGCCGTCATAGACGCGGATCTGATCAGCCTGGGACCCGGCGATCATGGCGCGCAGCTTTGCGCGAAGGTAGATGAGGCCGGGGCAGTATTTCTTGGTCATGTCGCGTGTTCGCTTTGTTGATCGATATAAAGAAGATAGCGAAATCTCAGTTGGGATGCGGCTGGCGAAGATCGGTTAGAACTCGCCGAAGCCTGGCGGCATGGGATCGTGCTTGCGCTGGACACGACGATGCTGGACGCGCAGGGCGGCGTTGTACTGAACCTGAGCTGAGGCCCTGGTCTGATGCAGGAAGCCCTTGACCGGCTCTCCGTCCTGCCAGCGAGTGAACCAGACGCGGCCGTCGGGATTCTGCTGGAGCTTGAAGGCGGGATCATCGAGGTCTTCCTGCATAAGAACCGGAAGGTCGAAGAACAGGGCGTATTGGCTCGAGTTCATTGGTAGATGGTCCTCGCAACATTGAGCGCCAGGTAGAAATTGGAGAACTCCTCCAGCATGGTGACGGTATCCCCGTCCTGCTCGAACAGGATGAAGTGTCCGTCCTCGGTGTGCTGGATGCAGGCGACGACCTTGTCGCCCAGAACCAGATCGGTGATCGGGTCCTCATCCATTTCAACAAGTGCTTCGCGGGTCACGAGCATTTCCATATTCCCCTGTGAAAGATTAGAAGGCGCCGTAAAGGTCGTTCTCGACGTAGTTTTGCTGCTCGATGACCTTCTCGCGTTCGCGCATTTCCCGGTCGAGCTGGGTACACATTGACCGGATGAGGTTGTCATTCATGGTCGTCTGCGTAGCCAGGGCGCGCAGCTCGGCGCGGTGCTCCTGGACGTCGGGGTCATTGGCGAACTTGTGGATCACGTCCTGAGTGCGCTGCGGATAGTGCGTGAGCATGATCCGCATTTCGTTGAGCAGCACCGTCGCGTTGCGCTCCGGCTTGGTCATCATGACGGCATTCAGCTCGGCTGAGGCACACAGCGTCTGATAAACGGATAAGGCCCTGGCGTAACTGTCGAGCGACTGCTCGCCGTCGTCGCCTTCGGAGTTGGTCAGACGGATGGTGAACTGTTCACCGATCTTGAGCAGGTCGATGCGAAGCGTGGAGTTCTCGGCTCGATAGAGAAGCGTGGACACTTTTATTGCTCGTTGTGCGCTAAGTAATTGCTTACTTTATAGCGCACAACGAATTGGGATGCAGACGGGTCGTGTCGGGACTATGCGTCGGCTGTTTGATTGGCTAGCCAGGCGTCGTAGAGCTTGTCCTTGTCAGGACCGGCGCTGTCGATGGCTTTCTCGAGGCTTGCCATGAGGGCGCCACGCTCCTCGGGCGGATAGTCCGTCAGGTTCTTGACCGGGTTCTCGGTCGCCTCAGGGTGCATGGCACTGTACCGCCGGCGCATCTCGGCCAAGAAGATTAGGGTAGAAAACTCAAGTCGTTTCCGGTTTTGCATCTTGCATGTTCATCCGTATGAAGCGTCTGACCATGCTCGGGGTCCAGGACGGAAAGATATTCGGTCTGTAGGTCGGCAGGCAGGCCTGGTTAATCAGGACGCACAGTTCGTTAAGGCTGACGTTGGGGTCCGCCGTCTGTGCGTCTAGGACTATTCTCCTAACACACTTCACGTTCTCGCGCCACTGCTCGTCTCGGCGCTCATTGGCGATCTTCAGGTTTGCTTTCCGGATCGCCTTCTTTTCGTCACTTGTCCGTGCAGCCGGAATCACCGTGACAGACTGCGACCTAATGTCCTCCTCAAGGACGGTTGCAATCTTTTCCGCCAGGTCGCGGTCGCCACCCACCAGAGTAGCGACTTCGCCAATTGCTTTTGTTGTGAACAGTCCGGTCGTCATTAGTGAACGCTGCCGCCCTTCTCCAAGCCACTGAAATCAATAACGTTTTTGTCACTGATTAGGTCGAGCGCGGCTTTTCTGAGCGGTTCGCAGCTGCCGGTTACGATCATGGAGAGAAACAGCTGGGCCTGGAGATTCGTTCCGGAGCTGTCAACAGAAATAGATGCCGCAGCCTTATCAATCTCGGCAAAATCTCGTTTACCGATAATGGGCCGGATCGAGCCGTCAGCGCCGATAACGATTGCAAGATCGTCGGCTTCCAGGTCGAGACTGGCAATTCCATCATTGAGATCAAATGATTGGGTCAAAGAGTAGGCTCCTGCTTTGTGCAACTGTTCGATTGTGTTTATAGCGCCATTGCAAAGGGTCTGCGTTATGGCGTTAAAAGACTCCTGCAGGCATTGATTCGACGTCATGGGTCGATGAAATGTCGGTGCATTCCATAGACTTAGTTGAGAAAAGGACGTTCGCGCTTGCCTTGGATCTGTCGTGTGTCGGTGATTACTCACCGCATCGCCCGATCCGCGGTGGAAAGGCTCAAAATTTGGGCTTGTCGGGAGGAGGTCATTCGTCTAGGACCGCATTCCTAACAACGTGAACGAAAAGGAAACGTCGCGGTGATTGATAAGCCCCCGAGTATTAGACCCTCTCTGCTCCTTGCAGAGATCCACCAAACCATTGTTCAGCATTTTGAGCGGGCCAAGCTGCCCTATGAGGCAAGTTATCACGCAGAGGGCGCTTACCCGCTCGCTGAGCTGGTGATCGAGGCTTACGTTCTCGGAGCCGGAATAGCCGACTTCGACCAGGCAGCTTTGAGGCGCTGGACGCCCAGTGTCGCAGCTTCGACGCTATAATTCGGATGCTTTGACCAGAAACTGAGCTTGCGCCGGCAAATCTCCAGCTCCTTTTCGAGCGAGTGGCGTTCAAGTCGGTCAGGCGTCTCTTTCGCCATAAAACTCAAGGTGAGAAAGTTCTCATAGTGCTTGAGAAACTGTTTGGTGCCATTCATGCGCCAAACATCAATCGGACCAGAATGCTCTCTAACTGACGTGTCCGAATAAAAGTACATCGCTATCTCCTGTGACTGATAGAGCATTGTCGCAGAACAAGAATTGGATAGCGGCTGGTATTGGTAGGTTGTTGAACAGAAGCGAGAAAGCCGGGTCGTGAGGACCCGGCTTAATAAAGTTAATACTTACTTCCAACACCCCGGATAATACGGCATACACGAGGGGCGAGACGGCCCAGTGATCGGGTTGGTGTACCCATCGAAGATGGTCATGCTTTTCCACCCCGGCGGTTGCCGTTCAGGGTCCGAGACGTTGCTCGGCCGATAGATGTAGATCTTCGGCAGAGGCGCGGGAGGAGGCGGCACATAACGCTGCCCATGTTCCCGAACGGATTGATCGAGCTGCCGCCTGGCGTCCTCGACCTGCTTGCGAGCAAGCTCCATGATCAGATCGTCACCAGATAGGGCGTTTGCCGCTGCCGGCTGCGCAAGCGCTGCCGACAGGGCCAGGATAGCGATGAGGGCGAAGCGCTTGAGCATGGCAGGGACCCTCCGGTTAGTTCACGCCGCGAGCGGCGGCAGGGTTGACGTCGATGAAGGGCACAGAGTCGCCAGGCACCATCGTCGTGGGCAGGATGCCGTCCCAGCGTTCGGCAAGCGTCAGAGCGACCAGGTTGGGACTTTCCTTGAGAGCTTCGGATCGAGCACGGATCGCATCAGCTTCAGCCTGACCTTTGAGGCGAATGGCTTCAGCGGCAGCTGTTGCGGTGGCGACCTGAGCGTCGGCTTGCGCCTGGGCGTTGATCACCGTTGTCTTGGCGACCTCGGCAGCCTTGCGCGCTTCAACCTCAGCCTTCATGCGGTCGTTGATGTTTGCCTCATAGTCGTCCGGCAGGTCGAAAGGCTCGATATTGACCGTTGCGACGATCAGAGGTGTACCTTCAACCGATTGCTTGATCAGGTTGGAGAACTCCGCATTGAGTGTCCCGCGTTCCTGAACAGCGCGCTCGGCGTTATATTGTCCAAAGACGGTTTCAAGATATGCGCCGACAGAGCGTGTCAGGAGCTGCTCGACCATGCGATCGGCGGCGCCATACTTGAGGTAAACCTCTTTCACCTTTGCGGGGTCAACGCGATAGGTGACCGAGATATTGCTGACGGTCGCCGTCTGTTGGACGCGAGTGTAAGCTTGCAGGCCCTGGAAATTGGCGACGTGGTCGCGAGACG
>Ga0160493_100159_pt1 | contig 33865 bp, 38 predicted proteins | sample DID2MG_2_FD_108262 | JGI IMG/M metagenome (GOLD analysis project Ga0160493, IMG submission 108262) | Enriched soil microbial communities from UW Madison campus, WI, USA - DID2878_E24_FP2 MG | ecosystem: Environmental > Terrestrial > Soil > Unclassified | place: USA: Madison, Wisconsin | collected... | reverse complement strand
CGTGGTCGATAAAGCCGCTGATGGCGCGCACGAAGTCCGGGGTGGCCGTGTCGGGGATATTGGGAATGTTCACCGACTTGGGGCGACGGGTTTCCAGGTCAATGTCCACATAGGCCTGAGAGCCGCGCTGGGTGACTGCAAGTCCCTTACCAGTCAGCAGCGGAATGAGCTTCGTGATGACCTCACGCAGCTTGACGATTTCCGTATTCATTGAGTTTTCTCCAGAGCGAAGTAAGCGTTAACTTACTTATAGCGCGACTAGCTTTGGGAAGCGGCTGGTGTGATCAGGATTGCTTCATCGCTCGCGCCGATGATGACGGTGACTTCTAGACCGCTTTCGTCCAGCCCGCGCACAACGGTCAAACTGGACGTCTGCACAGTCTCGGTGTCGTGCAGCTCGCTCATCCTTTCATAGGCCTCCTCGGCGGTAACCTGAACGAAAGCAGAGCAGATATTTACGATAGACATTTGGATCCTGGGGTTCTGGAAAGTAAGCGTTTACTTACGGACGCTTACTTGTGAAAAGGTCGCATCACTGCGACCTTCAATGATGTATTTAAGGGAAGGTGAAACTTACTCCGCGAGGTCCTTGAACGCGCGGGTAAGGGTATTCTTCATGCGGTCGTTGAGCGGCTGGTCCACGTCGCCGTTCAACTGTCGGATGAATTTGAGGATGGCGAGTTCGTTCTCGCTCACCGAGTTTGCGAGCAGATCGGCGACAACGCCTTTCTGATCATCGCTCACATACTGCAAGATAGCCATCTTGAGCAGCATGAAGGCGTCGACTTCAAGCGCCGCAGCCAAATCTGCAACGCGGTCCAGGGAGAGCTTCGCGCTACCGTTTTTCAGGTGCGTGATCATGTTCTGATTAGCGTAACCGGCGCGGTCCGCTATATCCTTCTGGTTCTTGCGATCCTGAAGCTCATGTAACCTCTTACTTATAAAAGAGGCCATTGCTTCGTTGTTGGCCGCTGCCATGTATCGTAATCTCCCATTATTAAGTCTCTTACGCGCTGCACTCTGCGCTTTGCTATGTGCTACATATAGACGCTTGCTTTCAGGGACAGTAGCAGCATCGGTAGGGTTCTTAACTAAGCACGTACTTACGGAGTCGTCTATAGGGGTTTTAGAAGATTCGTCAACAGGGCGCGTCAGCACAAATTTCAGTTCCATAATCTATCTTATGCGAATCTGACAAACGTAACTGATTGCCACACAAGGATTTTGCGTGGTTCCATAATATGCCGGCCGGTTATGGGAACAGGATGAGGGGTATAATGCCTCACCGATTAAGCAAACGTTACCTTGGTAAACCGCGACTCGGACGATAGCGAGTCAACCCGGCCGGCCGGCGTTTTCACCGTCATTCACCATCTTTGCAAATCACTATGAATCGGCGATTCCTAGGGAGTGATCTCGATTCTGCGAGTGATGACCATGACTGAAGCCGAAAAAGCCCGCCGTCAACGCGCCTCGGAAAACTATCGCCGGCGCCGCGCCACACAAGCTCAAGCCCAGGTGCAAATCTGGCTCGATACGGAGCTGCGCGAAAAGATGGATGAGGCGGTGAAGCTCAAGGGTTATCGCAACCGGTCCGAGTTCATCAGTGAACTGCTCAACAAGCAATTGGAGAGCGCTGCGATGTAACAGGGCAAAAGCTAAAGGCCCAGAGCCGGCAAGCTCTGAGCCTTCGAATTAGCGCATGGGTCGAAAAACAAACCTCGCTCAGCACGAGTGTTTTCCCACCCAGCCACTGATTTGTCAACAGGTCGATTCGGCCTGACGGCGGAGCTTTGCCCAAATTTTGGGGTTGGAAATGCAAACGCAATCTACGGGTTGGCGGGTGCCGAGGGCGGCTGTCTCGCATCTAGAGCTGCGCAAGGCCGAGAAGTCCTCGCTATTCGAGGCACAGCGCCTGGCTATCAAGGTTTTGGGGCTCAAATCGGCTGCTCGGTTCATTCTGGAGCAGCTGGTCGGCTTCTATGGCGGTGAGCCGATCGGCGGCCGGATGCTCGTGTGGCCGTCCAATGAGCTGCTAGAGGATCGCACTGGTCTTTCCGAGCGCACGATCCGCTACGCGCTCAAGGAGCTGCTCGACCAGGGCGTGATCGGGTCCAAGGACAGCGCCAACGGCAAGCGCTATGCGCGCAAGTCGCACGCCGGCCAGATCATCGATGCCTTCGGGCTCGACCTCTCCCCTCTCCTGCACCGGATGGATGAGTGGCGACAGCGCCATAGAGCGCTGGTTGATTTTCAGCGCGAGCAGAAGGCCAAGCGCGAGGAGATCACCATTTTGCGCAGGTCGTGCCAGGAATGGCTCGTCAGGACTCCTAGCGAGGCGCTGGAGGCCGAATACGATCGTCTGGTGCGCTCGATACCGCGGCGCTCGTCATCCCAGCCGGTGAGTCCCGTTCTCGAGGCCTGGCGCCTGTTTAAAGCGGAAGTTGAAGCCCACTATAATGCCGCCAATGCCGGCAATGATTGCCGCCACAAAGACTCAAACAACGATACCCCTGACCAGTCTTGTTCCAAAGGCCGGGAAGATGAAGGGGTTCAGGCTGAAACGGAGCCAGAGCTGCAATTTCAGGACTTGCTGAGGGCTTGTCCTGATGCGCTTGCCTTTGTGGCGCCGGTGCGAACGCCGAACGAAATGATAGAAGCGGCGTCGAGATATCGCGGTCTGATTGGTGTGTCGGCCGACGCCTGGGGCACAGCCTGCTTTGAGATCGGCACCCTGGCGGCGGCCGTGACGTTCATGCTGGTCTTGCAGCGCAAAACCAAACCAGTGAAGGGCGCGACCCCGATTCAAAATGCGGGCGGATATTTCCGATTCATGACGAGAGCGGTCAAGGATGGGTCTGTGGACCTCGCGGCCGAGATCCACAAGTTTAAAGCGAGGCGCTAGATGACCTCGATGCCGGCTGTCTTGAGATCCTTGAGCAGCTCCGTCTTGGCACCGGGATATTCGACCGTCTCGAAGATATGCTCGCCGTCGTCGCTGTGCTGTACGGTCGCATACCAGCCGCCGTCGTCGCCAATGTCGACCGATGCCCAAACGTCGCTGGCGTCAGCGTTGCGCTCGTCGAGGGCTTCGATCATTTCCGTGAAGTTGGCCGGCTGCGGGTCGCCAAACTTATTACGCTGCATCAGCGCACCGTCCGGCGGCGCGCCGTTATCTCGCGCTTCCTCGGGAACAGGACATTGATCATGATATAGGCGCCGACCACGAGGGCGATCACGGCTACCTGCTGGATATAATAGGCGATCTGCCAGTTCATTCTGCTGCCTCCAGGATCGAGACGTCGTTCTTGTCGTCGCGGAACTTGATGAAGCGCGGATGCCGGAGCGAGCCGTCTTCGGTGACCTCGTTGTATTTGACCTCGACCAGTCGGCCGAGCAGCTTGAGTTCGGCATTGGGCATTTCAGCCTGCTGATCAAGCGTGACGGTCTGGCCCTTGAAGCCGGGTTCGAGCGGGAGATGGAGCTCGGTCGCGTCGTGCAACCAGAGCTCGTGAATCTCGGCGCGCATTTCGTCCTTCATGCCGGAGATGCGCACTTCGACGCCCGCACGATCAACGATGATGCCACCTGTGCCCTTTTCCCACTTGCCGTCGCGATCGCCATTAAAGAAGCCGATGATCGGCAGGTCTTCGGTGTCTTCGGGCTTCATCTTGAGCCAGTCGACCGACTTGCGCTTGGCGTAGAAGCCCTGCGGGTTCTTGACCATTGCACCTTCATAGCCGGCGTCGAGGAAGTCGGCGTAATACTGGTTCAGCTCCTCCTCGTTGCGGACAAGATAGCGCGGCGTCAGGAGAACGACCTCGCTTGCCAGCCCCTTGACGAATTTCTCGGTCAGACGTCGGCGGTCCGTGTAGGTCCGCGGCACTGCGTCCTCGTGTTCAAACTCGGCGCGGCTGAGCAGGTCATAGACATGCAGCTGGGCCGGCGCGTCTTCGGAGCTGCGGCGCAGGGCACCGGAAGCCTTGTTGAACGAGCCTTCTGCCTCGGCGACCATAGCTTCGCCGTCGATGATGAAGTTGAAGTCCTTGCGCTCACGACCGCCGACCAGAGCGAGAAGATCGGCATCGTCAATTGTGGTCGCAAAGTCGCACACGGCGTCCATGATCGGCTCGACCAGGTGCTCAAGGGAATCGACCCGGTGACCTGTGCGCGTAAAGAAGCCCCCTACCCCATTCTCGACCATGAAAGTCGAACGATGGCCGTCGAGTTTTGGCTCGATCGCCTGCGGCCAGGACTTCACGCGCTTTGGCGCGTAGCTGTCGGCGCGCATCACGCGCATCACCTTGAACAGATGGGGCGCAACCTTCTGAATCGAGCTGGCGCCAGCACCCATCCGCAGATCGCGGTTGAGGATCATATAGAGCAGCTCGCCGGATTCGGGTTCGAGCTCCATCATGATCTTGCCGACTTCGGCTTCGGCGGCGTGACCGGTCAGCTCGCGGCGCGACAGGCGCTCAAGCAGCGATTCAACGAGGGTCGGCCGCAGCGTCACGTTGAACGGCGACTGGTGTTCGGTGCGACCTGGTTTGATGCCGAATGTGATCAGGGGATCGTAGGTCCATTTGAGGACAAACTCGCCCAGCTCGGAGCTGGCAAGGATACCCAGCAGGTGCATTTTCTCTGCACGGCCGGATTCCTCGCGGATCTCCTTGATCAGTTGCATGACGTCTTTGACGGACATTGGCCTTCCTTATGCGTTGATCGCTGCGGACATATCGCCAGTTGCGGCAGCGTGATTGGTTGACGGGATTGGCGCCGGCTCTTCGTTGCGCGTGACGTTTTCGAGCGGCCTGATGGGCGTGAACTGCGGGCGCGGCTTTGCCTGGAGCGTCTCGCGGGAAGCCTTCGGCTGCACGTAGGGCTGCAAAGCCACCTTCGGCGCCGTCTTGAGCTGGTCACGGATGCGATCGTTGGCGGTCGCAATCAGCTCCTGCTCGACGGCCGGCACTGCGTACATATTCAGGTGAATGTCCTGGACCTTGACCGGCAGGATGGATTCGAGCACTTCGGCGCGCAGCTTGCCGTGCTTGGGTTCGTCCGGAGAGACGTAGTGCGGATAGAGCGCTTTGCGCCCATAGATGCTCTCGCGATATTCGAGCGCAGCGGGACACTTGCTGGATGCGATGCACGCCTGGCAGCCCTTGCGGACCGCGACCGTCTTGCCGCCGAACATTTCGTTGCGGAGCGTCGTGCAGTGCTCAAAGTGGGTCTTCACATTGAAGATGGGGCACGTAAATGAAAACTTATTTAGCACCTAGAATGCTCCGAATTGTTCATTGTTGTCATAGACTTGCGCCGGACTGGTCAGATAGACACGAGCGTCCCCGGTGACGCGGGCGTAGAACTCGGCAGGAAACGAGTCTTGGAAGTCGTCGATCCTGCTGTAGAAGTCGTCAGCGTTCCTGCTGTGCAGTTGAACCGAGCCGACGTAGCCGTTGCTGTCGTAGGACCGCTTAATGTCGGCGTATGCATCTGCCAGCGAGGCGTGCGGCACGTCGGCGAGCGTGTGCTGGAATAACGAAGCCTTCTCACCATCCTCTATGCACACGAGGATCAGATCGTCGCGGAGCCGAGCCAGTGCGATGGAATTGCGCAGATCGTGGGTGTACAAGTCACATTCATACATGAGCCGAGCTCTCGATTAAGTTCATGCTTACTTATAGCGTTGCGCGAATTGGGATGCGCTCTGGATCGGCAGGGTTAGAAGCTGCCCCAGTCTGCCGGCATAACGCGATCGGACATGTCCTCGAATCTGAGGCGATCGATAGTGTCAGCCAGCTTGTCCAACTGTTTGACCGCGTCCTGGCGCAGGATCAGATTGGCGAATCTGAGGCTCGTCTGCACCCGGGTGCTGGGCATCCGAACCTCTGAGCGATCCGCTTGCACGAACGGCATCAGACTGCCTATCCATCCCTGCCCCTGGTGCCGGCCAAACCGACGATTAAATATCGCCACGGCATCGTCGACCGGGAGCATCAGTAGCTCCGAAAGGTAGCGGCCCTCATCCGAGAACTGCTCAAGCGTAAGAATAGCCTGGTCGTTGAAGATCAGCGCGCCGAGCCACTTGGTCTTCACGCCCTTTCGCATCTCCACCCAGACGCCGTGCCACTCATTGTCCATCATCGAAACGGGTTCCTTAGTCGCAGTTTAATGTCGAGCGAAGGCGTCCAGACCTGCGCGTCGAGATAGGCCTGGCGCACCACATGCGCCGGCACTTCGTTGGGGTCTTTTCCTTTGGGCAGGAGTGCGATCTTGGGGACCAGGCCGATACCAGCCAGGTGCTTTGCCGCGGTGAGAGCAGCTTCGAGCGCAGCAGGCTCGCCGTCCCACATGATCGTCACCTGTTCCAGGCCGGCGTGCTTGAGCTTGATGAAGCGGCCCAGCTGGTCATTGCCGCCGGTGTCGCCCATCGACAGATGCTTGCCGAATGAGCCGATGGCGACGACCTGGCGCAGATTGGGGTCCTGGTCGAACGCAATCTTGATGGCTGCAACGTCGAAGGCGCCTTCGCCGAGCACGACATGCTTGGCGTTGAGGACGTTGTGGGCGTTGTAGAGGTATCGGCCAGTGCCAGGCAGAGCGATCGGGAAGAGATACTTCCGCTCGCTGGTGCCGGTCACGTCGCGCCCCTGGAACGTCTTGAGCGAGCCGTCGAGGTCGAACACCGGAATGATCACGCGACTGTCGAAGGTCTGATACTTCGTCTCGCCTTCCTGCTCGTAAATCCACCAACCATGCTGGCAGTAGCGCAGATGGAAATAGGCAGCGATTTCGCCGGTGAAACCGCGATCCTCGAGATATTGCAGGTTCTGCCCTTCTGGCGTGGGCAGCGGGATCGAGACAGGGAGTTTGACTTCACCGGGATCGACGGCCGCTTCATAGACGCGCTTGGGACGCCAGCCCTGCTCTTCCAGAGCCTCGATCAGGATTTTCTTGGTCGCGCTCCAGTCGGTGTCGAACAGGTGCTTGGCGAAGCTGACCTTGTTGAAGGGCGTGTTGCACTTGAAGCAGTTACCCCGGCCCGTTTCCAGGCCGAAGTAGGTGCGCCAGCGACTGTCACCACAGGCCGGACACTCCTTGATGTTGAGCTGCATACCCGACGAGCCGCGAGTGACCTTGAAGGCAACGGATTCGCGGTCGAGCAGATACTCAATGTCCAGCTCTTCCTGGATTTCTTCAAAGTCGACCTGGCTCATTCCACAATCTCGCCGGCGGCCGTGATCTGCACATCAACCTCGTTGCTGAAATCGCCCATGGTGATGAACTCCATGGGCTGCGCGATTGCGTTTTCGACGTCGACCGCGATGCACTCGGCATCGTCCTTGCAGCCGTCGTAATATTCGCGCTTGAGCGGGTATTCGACCGTAACGGTGATGGTCATGCGGATCTTGGTCATGGTCACTCCTTGCCCAGCACTGCGGTCAGGAACTGCATTTTCTCGCGGTTCTGTTTGATGCGCAGCGTGAAGCCATCTTCTGTGTTTCGGGACAGAGCCCAGTAGAGCCTTGCCTCGCCGTCTTTCTTTTCTTCGTCGGTCGCATTGAGGCCGATCAGAATGTCGACGGTACGGGCCTTATTCCAGTCGTCGCCGACGTCGGTTGCCTTGGCAGTGACCGCTTTGGCGCCGTCGCGGTTGGTCTGAGTCGCGGTCAGCATCGCCAGGTCGAACTCGAAGGCGATTGCGCGCAGGTCGATATAGATGGTGCGCAGGTTCTCGATCTGGTTATCGGACCGGTACTCGGCAGCCATAATGTCGGCATAGTCGACCGCGCACAGATCGAGGATGATGCCCTCCTTGCGCATATCCTCGATCGCGCGATACAGCATCGACGGCTTCATGGTGCCGGATGCGAAGTCCTTCATGATCAGCGCGCCGGCATTGGCCTGGGCGGCCTTAAGACGGCGACCGACCTCGTCAGGGTCCTTGTAAAGCTCGCGCATCGCGGTATCGGCGATAGCAGCGTCGAGACGGTTCGAGATAATCTGCGAGGACACTTCGAGGCTGAAATAGGCCGTGTTGAAGCCCTTCATCGAAGCGTTCTTGGTGAAGTCCCCGAGCGAGAGCGACTTGCCGGACTTGGCAGGCCCCATGATGCAGCTCAGTTCCTTGCGGCCCCATCCGTGATGGTAGAGATACGCATCCAGCGTCGAGTAGCCGGTCGTGATGCCGTTCTTGACGATGCGCCCTGCCAGTTCGTCGTGACGGACGGCCGTTCGGTTGTCGATTTCGCCCCAGAAGTCGTAGAAGCTGCCCTGGTCGTTGATGCCGGCCTTCATGGCTTCTTCCATGATCTTGGCGATCTTGGCGAAGTCACGCTTTTCCAGCAGCGGCAGCGACTTGATCATCGCCTGCTCGAAAGCCTGATGCTTGACGAAATCGTTGACCTTGAGCGCTACATAATCGTGGCCGCCTACATCGGCCGTGAGGCTCTCCTGCAGGAACCGCACAACGTCGGTGCGCTGATCGTCGCGAATGATCTTGCGGTCGATGGCGTCCTTGATCACTGACGGCAGCAGCGTCTTGTCCGGGATGCCGCGATAGGTCTTCTGATAGTCCTGAATCACGCCGACTACGGCCGCAACAGCGTCTTCCGTGAAGTATTCCGGCCTCACCGAGCCCTTTACCTTGTCCGCGAACACGCTGTCGCGAAGGATCAGGGTGCCGATCTTGCGCTGAAATTGGCTGTCGAAATCGAACTTAGCTTCGACGTCAAAGTCGAGAGCATCTGGCTCGGGGTTGTTGATTGCAGCTTCTAGCATAGTGACCTGAGTAAGTGTTTACTTAATGCTCTGCACGAGCAAATTTATAGCGTAAAGTGAACAGGGATTACATTTGGATCAGAAATGTAATCTCTGTTTACATTCGGTTGGCGACCTTCTCCCGCATCTCGTCGCTGAGCCGGGACATGACCTTCTCGTAAGGCAGAGAGCCGTTCTTGATCAGGTCTGCGAGAATGTCGGACTCATGGGGTCGCTCCTTGGCCTGGGCCATGAGGTACTCGTGATAGTCGTCCTGATAGCTGATACCCATGTAGTTCTGAGCCTGGAAGGCTTTGTGCTCGGCAAAGAAGATTCGGGACTTCTTGATCTCTTCCCAGCGTTTGAGCGCCATTTCGACCACGTAGTCGGTGTAGAGCTGCCCGGGCTGCGGAAGCGTATTGCGCTGCCAGTTGCGCAGCCGGGCATCCATCGTGAGCCGGATATATTGCTTGTAGGGAATGCCGATGGCGTCGGCGACCTGGCGAGCGCGCCAGCAGGAGGAGAAATAACGCTTGGCCTTGGAAAGGCCGGCAGCCAGACCCTCTCGGAGCTTTACCTCATCCTGGGGCTGGACGAAATTTGCGCGCTCGCGGTCGAGCATCTGGGCATAGAACTCTCGATACACCGTCTCGTAGTCGCGGACGAACTGCCAAGTCGCCTCAAGGGTGGTCAGCATCCGATAGTCGAACCATTTGGTCTGAAACAGGCCAAGCTCGAAATCCAGGGTGTCTTTTTTGGTGACGTGCTGGAAGGTGAAAATGTCATCAGCCAGTGGGCTCTGACGCGCACTGGCTGATGGGGTAGTCGGTGTATCTAGAGTTTCGTTCAACATACAAACTCATATAGCGAGTTCGCGTCGGGGTTGTTGAGCTCTAGGTTAGTTTTCGTAAGCCTCGACAATATCCTGGATGATGCCGTGGCGAACGATGTCGTCGACGGTGAAGGTGACATGCTCGATGCGGGGAATCTTCGCCAGGCGGGGCAACGCATCGGCCAGTCCCGACGTGACGTGTGCCGGAAGGTCGCACTGCTTGATGTCCCCATTGATGATGAACTTAGAGCCCTCACCGATACGGGTCAGGAGCAGCTTCATCTGGGTCTTGGTCGCGTTCTGCATTTCATCGGCGATCAACCAGGTGTGCTTGACCGTGGCGCCGCGCAGGAACTCAAGAGGTCGTGCCTCGATGACGCCTTTGCGGATCAGGTAATCGAAGTGCGTGGAGCCCAGACGCTCAACCAGAGCATCGCGAACCGGACGGAAATAGGGTTCGTACTTGTCATCCAGCTCGCCAGGAAGGAAGCCGAGACCCTCGCCTGCCTCAACAGCAGGACGGGTGACGACGATCTTCTCAATCAAACCTTCGCGGAGCAGGTCAGCGGCGCGCGCAGCTGCCAGCCAGGTCTTCCCGGTGCCGGCCGGACCAGTGCCGAAGATAATGTCGGCAGAGTGCATAGCGGCGTCGTAGGCGCGCTGTGCAGCATTCAAAGGCTTGACGGGAGCGAGGTTTGGTTTGATGGCCGGTGTCGCGTCAACCGGAGCATCGATCTGTTCGCGACGAGCGGCTCGGGCCGCATTCCGCTGCTCTCGCTTTTCAAGGCGGCTGGCGGCGCGGGCGGATCTCTTAGTCATAAGCGAGGGTCCTAAAAATAGAAGTCGCTAGTCATCCTACAGACAAAACACCCTGATGTAAGTAAGAATTTACTTAGCATCAGGGTGTTTTTGCACTTGCCTTATTCTATAGGACTTAGCCTAGAACCCTGCATCACGACGATAGTCCTCGAGCTCGGTAGTGCCATTCATGAGGATCTCGATGATCTCATTCTGCGAGGTGGCATTCTCAAACTGGATCTGGACGCGAGCTCGAAGTCCGTTCGCAAAAGCTGCGAAGGCGAGCCAGCGGTCGGAGTGCCCCTTGACGATCGTGGCCTTCTCGATGAGCTGATCAAGCCGCTCTTCATCGGTCGCCTCTCCAAACTGAGCCGCACAAACGGCCGTCAAGAACGGCGCCAGGTTGAAGGCCGGCTCCGGCGCGGCCAGAAGCGCCTCGGCTTCGGCCTTCTGAATCGGCCAGGTCTCGACCTCGCCCTGCGGATAGGCAGTGAGCAACACCGAGCCGGCGGCATTGAGCACCGACAGAAAGCGTTCGTTGGAAGTATGGCGGATATGGGCGAGATGAGGGTCGGTGATGGTCTCGGGGATAGTGTCGGTCATCTGATTTCCTTTAGATCAGTCGGCCCTGGATGGTGCCGTAGTTGTTCAATACGCAGTTCGCTCTGCCGTTTAAGTAGGGACCCGCGAGCCCACCCGTTGCGCCGGCAGTGCCAGAGCCCGCGTTACCAGCAGCACCAGTCGCGCCCGTTTGGCCGTTAGTGCCCCAGGCACCACCGTTGCCGCCCTTGCCGCCTGCGCCCGCATTGGTTCCACCAGCCGCGCCGTTAGCTCCGGTCCCGGCATTGCCGTCGAAGCCCTGGCCGCGCGCGCCTGCGCCGCCTGCGCCGCCTGTGGTGCTGATCGGCGTAATGAGTTGTCGGGAAAGTCTATAAAATTCCCAGCTTCCACTATTCTGGACAAACGCCTGTCGCGTGTAGCGCCATCCTCCAAGATCGAAGGATGAAGGGTTGGTAGAGCCGACCTGGCCCAGGGTGCGCTGGTAGATAGGGGTGGCGCTGCCCCAATAAACCTTGAGGCGGACCGTATTGGCGTTCATGGCCCCACCAGTTAGCCATTCCCAGTGGTAGTTGTATGTGGAGAATGCAGGGTAGGAATATTGGTTGTCGGACCCAGCCCCGCCGTTGCCGCCTCGGCCACCACCGCCGCCACCGGCCCGAAGCGTCCCGTAGTTGTTGACCGTGGCGAGCTCGCCGTTGCGGCCCTTAAAGGTGACGAGGAGAGCGGTTCCGCCAACACCAGAATTGGCAGCTCCGCCGATACCGGAGATCGTGCCATAGTTCTCGATGACGAGCTCACCGGCCCAGCTTCCGGGCTGACCAGAGGCACTATCACTGGTCGCCAGGGCGTGCCCGGTATAATTCGCACCGATCTCAACGCCAGGCGGGATGATGACAACCTTGCGAAGATTTGCATCGCCCCAATCAGCGGCACTGAAAAAGTTCTTGATAATCGGGCTGACGCTACTGGAGAGGGTTACAACCCTCTCAGCGGCATAATATTGCTTCCAAACACCGCCCTGACGAATATAGGCAGCCTGAATTGGCTTCCAGACGCCATTGTGTCGGACGTGAAGCGCCTTGGCTTCTTTCCAAGCACCTGCATGCCTCACATGAACCGGCATCAGCTCACCTGATACCAGACATCGCCATCAACCCCGCCGGAAGGTGCTGCCGTCGAGACCGTCGTGGCTCCATTCTGCAAAGTCTGGGCCTGGGTTTGCTGAACCGTTCCAGCTCGGGGAGCGAACCCAATGGAAACCGGGAGGTCGACGATATTTACCCCGTTATACCCGGCCACAAACTCCGTAATGAACGCTTGCGGGTAAGACCAGACAGTGTTGCTCTCGCCGATATAGACAACCGGCTTGCCGCCATCGATCGTGAAATATACTGGCAGGTTCCGAGCGTTTGGCCCGCCGACAGAGTAAGCGGTCACGTTCCACCACTGGGGACCAGTGGTATAAAGATAACCAGCGATCACCCACTCCTGCGTGGTGCCGGTAGCATAGTTGAAAACCACTACCCGGAACGCCAACATCGCACTTGTCCACTGATCCAGTTGGATGCGCAATGCGCCCGTGGTGGTGGCGTTATTTCCGATGCTGGCTGCGATATTCCTGGCGATAGCTCCACTACCCAACCGATCAGACCTTGGGAGCAGAAGTGACGCATCGACGGCCGTAGCCCCAGCGGCGATGCCGCTCAGCTTCGTCTTCTCGGCGTCAGTGAAAGCATTGGTGTTAGAATTGCTCTCATAGGCGGTTTTGATCGCGGAGGCCGTAGGGTTCACCTGCGCGCCGGCAGCGATACCATCGAGCTTGGCTTTATCCGTCGCGGACATGAAGCCGGCCTGGCCGGTCGTCGCCGTGCTGTGAGCGTCGCCGCCGGAGCCGACATGACTCGCAGGCGCCTTTGCATCGAGAGCGTTCTGGGTGGCCGTCGAGATTGGCTTATCAACATCGGCGGTGTTATCGACGTTTGACAAACCGACACTGGCCTTGGTCAGACCGTCAGTAACAGCCAGAATAGCCTTCCGAACACGTTCGGCAGTCCAGTTCCGGGCAACGGTCTCGACACCATTCTGGGCCTCGACTTCACTGACAACAGAGAGGGCCTCTTGGGCGCCGAGAGTCGAGCGCGCGGCCGCCATGTCGTTGTCACCCAGCAGAGTGAGCATGAATGGCGAAACGACAGAGCTGTCCAGCTTCTGACCGATAAGCGCGGTGATATTAGCCGCGAAGTCGGGATCGTCGCCCAAGGCCGCGGCGATCTCCTCGAGAGTGTCCAGCACGCCTGGCGCCGAGCCAACCCAATCGGAAATACCCGCATTGATTGCCAGCCGGACGCGCTCCGCGCTCCACAGGCGATGTTCAGTTCCCACGCCCGCCGTCGCCTCGGCCTCGGTAACGGCAAGCAAAATGGCCTGTGCGCCGATATCAGCCAGAACTTCGGCCGGCGTGCGGTATTCGAGTCCTGTTCCTGCCGGGTTTTGCCGAAGAAAGGCTTCGGGAATCGTATCGACAGGCATCGTCACGGACGCAGCGGCGGCCTCTGCCGCTGCCGCAAAACCTTCGGCGGCCTCGACGGCCGTATCGACTTGACCCTGAACGACCAGGACTTCGTCGCGTGTCGCGAGAGTAACGTCGCGCGCCTCGGTGGCAGCGCCAGCGGCATCGTGGGCGAGATTGTTTGCGGTCTGAGCGGCGGCCGCGGCAGTCTGCGCCTCGGCGCGTGCCGTCTGAGATGCGTCACGAGCCAGTTCGCTCGCCTCTTGGGCAGCGACGGCCCCAGCCTCGGCGGCCTGTGCATCGTTGCGCGCCGCAGTGGCCACATCGCGCGCCGCGAATGTGTCGGCGCGCGCGGTATTCGTGTCGATCAAAACTTGATCAGCAAGAGCCCGCTGGTCAGCCGCCTTCTGCGCATGGTGCTTGGCGGAGAACTTTGAAGGTTCGACTTCAAGGTCGACGTCCTTGTCCGCCCACTCCTTCGCCTTCGCTTCGGCAGCTTCCGCTCCGGCGCGAGCGTCATTTGAGGCCTCAAGATCAGCTCCGACCAAAACTGCCACGTCCTGGGCTTCGTTACGCGCAGTTTCCGAAGCGACTTTCGCAGTCTCTGCGGCGACATTGGCCGCCGCAGCCTGAGTGGCAGCATCCAAAGCTGCATCGCGATAGGTGCCAGCCGTATCAGCAGCATCCTCGGCCTGCTGCATCGAGCTCAGCGTGTCGGTGCGCGCCGATAGCGTCTCGGAATGAAGCTGGACAACTTCAGCCTTAAGGTTGGACGACTCGGTGGCTGCCGCTTCCGCGGCCGTGCGCGCCACCTGCGCCTGCGCCTGCTGATCCGAAGCGAACGCTGCCGCATCGGACGCATCAACAGCCGACCCAGCGGCGGCCGCAGTAGAAGCCTCGACAGCAACCTTATTTGCGCGGACTTCGTCGCGAAGCTCGATAAGTTCCGGCGTGATCTCGCCAGTTTTACCCTGCGGACCCTGTGGACCCTGTGGACCTTGTTTGGTGAGTTCGACAGCAACTTCGTGGCCCTGACGGACCTTTACGACGATGTCCTCGGCGAAGTTGATGACCGCTTCATCGGCCTGACCGGGCACGTTGACGCGAAAATCTTCCCCAAGATTGATGATCAGCTCGTCCATCAGACCCTCGTGATCGAGCGCTTGACCGGGATCTCCAGGTCAAAACCGAGATGCACAGGCTGGGTGAGATCAGTGCGGACGATGTCCATCACGACTTTGCCGGCGCTCCAGTTCGCCGAAATGGCGCCGGGCAGCATGATTTCGAGAGTATTGCCATCGACCCGAGTGATGTTTCCGTCGGTCGTGGTCAGGGTCGCCAGAGCAACATCATCATTGGCGTGTTTGCGGATCTGCGCGGTGAACTGCGCGTCTGCTTCAAAAACATCCAGAGCAGAAGAGTTGACGGTGAACTTTAGGCGCCACTCACAACCCGTCTGGATCGCCCGGCCCTTGAGATACTGCGAATAGGACATGAGGACTCCGTGCGAATAAGGCTTTACCCTATCCAGTGGATTTACATAAATAAGAACTTACTTACTACATACCACGCCAGAATCCATCCTGCAATGTAATTAGGGTCCGCGAGCCGTCCGGGTACTGGATCACATGTGTGGTACACCAACCACTTGGTCCCTTATTGTAGCCATGCTGGAGCTCCATGACGCCAGCAACAAATACGCCGTCCAGAATGGCCGGAGAGTGCTTGTCGCCGATGGTCATGGGTCGACCCAGGCGCGCGAAGCCTGCTGCCGATCCATGCGCGCCGTTCGTGCCGCGGTGACCGTGATGACCCAACTCGATGCCGTCCAGGATGAAGCTATCGACGCCATCGTAGATCCAGTGAATGTCGTCCGGAGCGCCCAGGTCCTTGACCGCCCATTCGAGCAGCGAGAACTTTGGCGTGGGCTTGCCGGCGTCCAGGCAGTGAGCCACTTCCTCGCGCCACTGGTGGTAGGCCAGGTCGAGCTTGAGCCCATAGGTCAGGTTGATGCCGTCCAGACGATAGCGGCCTTCGCGGACATAGCGCTCAAGGGCAACGTCATGGTTCGACTCGACAACGTGAATGGTGCTATCTGGCTCGATAAGCGAGCGCAGCAGTGTCAGGAAGCGGACAGTGCGCTCAACCTCGCCCTTGACGCTCTCTCGCGATCTGACGGCCATTTCATAGTCGTGCGATACGTCTTTCTCGCGGTGATGCGAGCGGCTCTCGTGGTCGTGGACGTCTTCGATGAAAAGATGCTCGGGCCGAAGAACCTCAAGCAGCGAGCCGGCAGCCTTGTCGCCAGTCTTGTAATCGAAGCCGAACGTCGCCATCGAGTTCTTGCGACCGAGCTTTGCAACGTGGGCGTCCGCAAAAGTGATCGCACGCGCCCTGTGGCCGCTCGTAACGACGCCGCCCGCTACCCTGTTGTCCAGATCGTAGAAAGAGCCGTCAGCGGCCGCGGTAATCTGCCGGCAGAACACCCTGCCCTCTTTGTCGAACTGGACGATGACGGCACCCAGGACGTGATGGAAGATCGACTTAATGCCAGCCTTGCGCGGCACGACCTTGGGAATGGTCACGGCACCGGTCGACATGACCTGGTGCGCCTGCTCGCCTGGCATGGTCGAGGGCACCGAAAGCAGCTGGCGCCGCGCGTGCGGATAAACAGCCCAGCGGCCTTCGCCATAGCTGGTCAGATCTGAAACGGGACGCGGCGACGTAGGCAGAGTGTTCATCTCGCCGCCGAACATGAAGTTGTCGCCGATGCGCAGCTGGCCGAAGCACAGACTGTCCTCGATCCGCGGATCATAGGAGCGAGCGGTCGGCGAGTTCTCATCCCACCAATTCGTTTCGTAGGTCCAGGGGCCGACGATGACCTCGCCATAGTGGTGATCGGCATAGGCGACCAGGTTGTCCCAAAAGGCGTCGTGAATGGGCGCATCGTTCTGCGCACCGGTGAAGATAAAGGTCCGCTCGGCAGCGTCAGCGATCGGCGCAACGCGCAGCGTGTCTGTCAGCCATACGCGCGGCGTCTGGGCGACCTCAACATAGTCACCGGCGACCGCATCGTAGCGACGGCTGGTGCGATGCTCGATGACCAGGGCTTCGGGATTGATGACCGGATAGCGCGTGCTGGTGAAAAGCGTGTCCATAGCGGCGCTGATCAGGCCGGCGCGCTTCTTGGCGTGGTCGAGAGGCGAGAGCTTCTCTTCGGCAACCGGAGAGGTCTTGGTCTTGCCGTATGTGCGCCGGATCAGCTCGGGTACGCTGTCGTCAGTCTCTCGACGGGTCCGGAGGATAGCTGCAAAATTGCGAACCGTTTTGGCAGTAATGTCGAGCTTTGCTGCAACGTCTTCCGCGGTAGGATAAGTTTCAAGATCGTTGTAAGCCGCAGCGAAGTTGAGAGCTTTGTCCGAGTTCACAATTGTCCTCGTTTCCTTAGTATAGATATACTAATTAGAGTTTATATATATTAGGAAAGGCGGACTTTTATTCCGCTGTTCCTGCCTGATTGAGGCTCCGGTCAAGGTCTTCGTACAGATTGACGATACCGGTGAGCTGAGCACGGCAATCCACGAGAGACTGACGGTCCCGGATCCAAAACTTTTCGACTTGAGACTGATTGAGCGCCGTATCAGGGATCATCACCGGCAACCGGCACTGGGTCTGACTGGCCGGCAGGTCAGGCAGATCGATCGGAACCCTAGCGGACGTTGTTGATGCGCACGCTGGCAGGAGCACTGATACCGCAAAGCAGAGCATCAGGGTCCGCATCTGCTTGAGCGTCGGCATCGGCAAGCGCTTCTTCGCGGACACGTTTGGCATTTTCGATCTCCTTGACGAGTTGGGAGTAGCGGCGATCAGCAAGACGCATCGCCTCTCGGTTGGCGGCTTCCTGCAGTTCGCGTTCGCGGACGTAGAAATCGGAGGCAACTCGGTGACCGTTCTGGTATCCGTGGAACCAGATGGCGCCCGAGGCGAGTACGACACCCACTGTCGCGCCGATGATCAGGTACTTATTCAACCTCGTCGTCTCCTTGCGTGAGATGGCGCCGCTTCTCGCGGTCGTCCCAGGTTGCGCCGAACACGTAGGAGCCCAGGATCGCCACGACGGCGCCCAGCAGGGTGATCAGTGCGTTCTGATGAATTGCGTTGTCCTGGCCCCAGATGATCAGGTACTGGGCGTTCCCGATCATCCAGGTGAGAATGACGATCATCCAACGACGCCGGCGGGGCCAGTTGTCGAGGTAGAGCGTCTCTTGGACAGTTTTCTTCTTGCGAGGGGCCAATTAAGCCTCGTTGGTTGACACGCGGCCGTCGGAACTGAGAACCGGGAGTTTGAAGCGGTCTGCGTTCGGATAGACGGAAGGCCAGCGGTAAGCCTGGACGCGACTGCGCGCGAAGGGACTGATCTTGACCATGTCGTTCTGGTTGCCGCCGAGCACCATCAGGTTGCCGTGCTGGTCCTGGCCGACGACGAAGCCGACATGACCGCCGCCGTTGCGCGAGAAGGTGACCAGACAGCCATAGGCAGGGGCGTTGAGCTTGACGCCATAGTCGGACCAAGCGAGCGCACGAGCGACCTTGGCAGGGCCGATGATCTTGAAGCCGGACTTCTTGAGTACATAGGCGACGAAGCCGGCGCACCAGGGCGTCTCGTCATCCTTGAACCAGCTCGCACCGATTGCCGACCAGATGCCGACGATCCAGGGGTTGTGCTTGGCGCCTTTGATTTCCTTTTGGCCGATGTGCTTACGAGCTTCGGCGATCCAGGGGAGTTCAACAAACATAAGTAAACCTTTACTTACCAACTTGCGGATAGGAAAAGACCTGAGCGCTCTGCTGGGTCTGCTGCCGGACTTCCAGCTCACGCACGGCAAGCGCCATGTCGTTTACCGAAGCCTCGACCTTGCTCAGTCGCTCGGTCGTGTTGGCATTGAGCTTCTCGATTTGATCAGCTAGCTGGGAGTTCCAGACCTGCTGGTTCTGGCGCAGCTCGGCAATGTCACGCGCCTGGTTGGAGAAATAGGTGACGCCGCCGACCATGGCTGTTCCAAGCGTGACGACGCCCAGGATCATGGTGAGCATCTTCTGATTGAAGTAGATCCCCAATTCCTTGTCGGGCATTCGTACTCTCCGGAAAGTAAGTTCTTACTTACTACACGGTTTTGACGCGCGGGTAAATGCCTAGAAGGACCAGTCTGGTGAAGATGTGAACGCCAGCCCAACAGATTAATGCTCGCACTGGATTTACGCCGAGTGCAAGTAAAGCAAGCTGGAACTGTCGATCAGCGTCAGTTCGCTTTGCGGCATATTCCGGATCGTTCGGCTTCAGGATCGACAACAGATAATCGTGCAGGATCGCGGCGCGTGTGCCTTTGTCTCCCCATGGCGGCATGATCGGCCAGAGGATACGCGGCACGGTGGCGCCGTCAGAAATGAAGCCAGCGGGAACGCGGATCTCGACTCCACTGCCCTCATGTCCGACCTCCCACACGAGATCCTCGCGCAGGAAGGCGTAGCGAGAGTCGGAGAAGCTCACATCGAGCGGACCAGTGAACCTACTCATGAGACCACCTCAATGCCCTTTGCGGCGAGAAGCTCATCCATAGCCGCTTCTGCCTGGGCCATTAGACCGGTTGCCATCTGAGCTTGCACGACCTTATTGGCGAACAGCTCCATATCGCGCGCGTCGCCGATCGTGAACCTATCGGCTTCCGGCAGGGTATAAAGGGCATCTTTGCGCACCGTCTCACCGTGAGCCATCAAGATCACACTGATCTCGAGGCCCACCACGATAGTGTTTGTCGGATCCAGCACCATGTTCTGCGGGCTGGGCGCATTGAAATACTTAAGCTGCAGGGTTGGCATTTGCAGCACCGGAAGCAAGGAGGTCCTCGAGCTTATGAATAAGCTCGTGGTCATCAAGTGTGTCGTAGCGACCGTCGACGACGGTCTCAAATTCGTCGATCATGCGGTGCAAAGGCGTGCTCGTATCGAACACCTTAAAGGCGACCGTAGACTGATTTGCGCCGAGATCGGTCGAGATGGAGATAATCTTGATCACTGGGTAAACTTTCCGATGGTGACGTGAAAGGTGAGGTTGAAGCTGGAAGCGAAATCGAAGACGGATGAGGCCGGATCGGGGTAATTGACCGGCGTGCCCTGACTTGGCGGGTCATAGTAGATTGATACGACGCCGTTACTTTCGCTCCGACCGTTGATCGCCTTGTTGGACGATTTGAACTTGACCTTGACTATGCCGTTTTCGACATAGATGGACATGATCCGGCGCAGCCAGGAGGCTCCGCCTGGCTGAAAAGCGCTTTCCAAGATCATCGAGCCCTGACTCAGGATCTCGCCGGCCGGAAGTGTGCCGACAAACGTCCCATACCAGGGGTCTGTGCCAGCGGCAGTGCGTGAGCCAGACACTTTGACCTGAATGAAGTCTGCATCGATGCCATTAATGATCGAGGCGATATTCTGAACCTGCTCCCATTCGCGAGCTTGGTATGACCTCAGAACGCTGCAGCTCACCTCATTGCGCCAACCCTGCTTGGTGGTGCAAACATTCTTCCATTCGCACACGTTCACGTTGTCGCAGTAATAGCCGTAGACGCCGTTGCGGGTCTCCCAAACGCATACGTTTTGGTAGCCGCAGACATACTGCATCTGGCAGTCCTGATAGTTAAACATGTAGCTCGCGGTGGTGTGTTGGTGCGAGTTGGACGAACCGCTCGTGGGGAAGCTGACAGACAGCGAAACGGTTGCGGTCTGCAGGATGTGCGGCATGGGCTGGCTCGTATCGAGCGTGGTATGACCGACCGCGTCCTTCACCAGGATACGATTAGGCGAGGTGTGAAAACTCAAATCGAGCATCCTTTCGAAGGTGTGCCGGCAAAACTTCCATTATAGACGCCGTCATCAATCACCGTGCCGGCGGGTGTCACGATGCGAAGACCGCCGCCGCGCACATCGGCCACGGGGCCGCGGATCAAGCGAAAATCGGGATTAGCAGCAACCGAGCGAATATAGCGGTAGCTCGTGTTCAGCTTGCCACGCGATGCGATCATCTGGGTCGGGGTGATGAGAAGCGTCTTGTCGCCGGACTGCGCGATCGGACCTGTGAAGACATAGAGCGAGTAGGTCACGTTCAGGGCAGCCAGGCTGTCGTTAAACGTGTGCCAGTGCTCACGCAAAATAGCGCTGGTCTGGGTCATCCGCAGCATGATGTAACGCGATGAGGCTGCGCCGTTGCGTTGCACAGGGGCGGCGCCTGGCATCTGCTCGCCATTTACTACCAGAATGCCGTGCGGCACATAGCCGGCATTCGGGAAGGAGAGCAGCGGCCACTCCTGAGTGCCGTTGAGCGGCCTCTTGTTGTTGACCAGATACTTGTCGCTCTCGGCGCTGGCGGCACGCGCCGGGTGCGAGATCACGCCATTGTAAATGTGAGCAACGCCCACATAGTCGAGCGACGAGTGAAAATAGACCTTGTCCAGATTGGCAAGCGGACTGGTGAAGGCCGCCTCATGGCCGCCCTCATAGATCGCGACGTCGCCACTGACGCCATTGGCGAAGAGCTTCTTAGGCACCGTGATACCTCCGAAACTCGGAGATGTTCGCCCGCCACACTCCGTCCAAACGCTCGATAGTGGACAAACGGTCGTAGAAGTGATGAAGGAACCAGTCATCCTCGAGCATCACGCCGCAGTGGTTCGGCGACTTGGCATCGCCAAACTTGAAGAGCACGGCGTCACCTGGCCGGGGCGTGATCACACGTTCCCAGTCACCGGTTGCCGGGTGGGTGTCGAAGGCGTCGAAGTTGCCGCTCAGCATCAGCTGGCGATCGGCCTGGAAGGTTGGCAGGAGGATGCCCAGCTCGCGCCAGTACCATTCCCGCGCCAGGCCGTAGCAGTCGCTCTGCCCCATCACGTATTGACGGTTCTGGTAGGGCCGGATCGTCTTGTAGCTTTCGGGAAGGTAGAGCGCGTGCCGACCGCTGGGCCATTCGACCACGCAGGTCGGCTCCTCAACTTCCTCGGTCAGCTCAAGGCTTGCGGCCTGGATCACCTTGTAGAAGGGAAAGCCGCGCTTCTCGGTCGCCCAGAAGGCTTTGCCGCGGTACTGGTCGACATACTGAGGCTGGGCCGGGTCCATACCTTGAACCCACGCCTCGCCGATCTGCACGAGCGGCACAATGTCCTGCAATTGTGTGCGGATCATCTTATACCTCGATCGAGATGGTTTTGTTGTCGAGATCGACCACGAACTTGCCGTCGGCCGACTGCATCTTGCCGGCCGTGATCGTGCCCATGTTTGCGGTGATCGCGGACAGCTGGGTCACGCCCAGAACGGTCGCGGTGATCGTGCCGGTCTTGATCGAGGAACCGTCGATGACCGTGCGACCGTATTCGGCAACCAGGTTCGTGCCGCCGCGATAGGCAGCCAGAATGACGTGGTTGTCGTTGATCGCGGTCGCAAAGGTTGCGGTCGAGCTGATCGTGCCGGCGTTCTTGACCCAGTAGAGGTAGAGCGTGCCGGTCGTCCAAGCGGCATTGCCTGCGGCGATCGCAACACTCTTGCCGACGCCATCGTCGTCCACAAAGCTGATCGTGCCGGCAGTCCAGGCCACCCGATTGGTGCTGGGCTTGTTGTGCTCGAACTCGATGCCTTCGAGATGGATGCCACGGTTGCCGATGACCATCGAGTTGGCACGAATGGTATTGGCCGATACCGCGCCGCCGTCGATCTTGGTGTTGTCCCCTGCCCTGCGCCAGTCAGCCAGCGTGGTTTCGCCGGAGATGACGATCTTGCCGGGGTCGATCTGCGTGTTGCCGGCATTGATCACTTCGGCAAGCGAAGCGTGAACCGGCGTCGTGATCGACTTCATCTCGGCGCGGTTCGAATAGTTGCCGGTGCGGTCAACAGCGCGCACGCGCACCTGGTAGGTGCGGTTGGGCGAAACCGTCCATTCCTTCGACGTACTGGCCGACTGGAAGGATACCCAGTTCCCCGAGCCTTCCTTGATCTCGTAGTCGTAGTAGGCAAAGTCCATTTCGGTCGCGGGATCAACGCTCGCGGTCAGGACCATGCGAACGGCGACACCAGCTTCCTCAACCACCCGGGTCGACAGAGCCAGACCTTCCGGCACGGCAGGCGCTTCCAGGTCGAAGGCGTTGAAGGCCGTCGTGGCGTGGAACTCGCCAGAGATCAGCATGTCGGCCATGCTGAACGTGTCGTAGGCGCCGATCTTGAAATAATAGGTCGTGTCCGCCGTGCCCGGAATGTTCAGCGGGTTGGCGTTGCCGACATAATAGGGGTCGGCATTGGTATCGACGGGGCTCGTCACCGAGCGCCACAGCTTGTAGCCGCGATAGTCGGGGTCTTCCGGCTGCGGGAAGCTCATAACGATGGTCGAGCCGGCCACGCCGAAGCTCGGCGCCGGAACAGCAGGCGTCGGATTGTTGAAGGTGCGCGACACGGCCGTCGACTCGCGACCGAAAATGTCGGACACGGTGACCTCGACACGCAGAGAACGCGCAGGGCCGCTCACAGAAGCGCGTACACAGTCGGCCGCGTTCGTTGCTCGATCATACGTGAAACTCTCGCCGGTGACGCGCTGTGTGCGCAGGAGAGTGCTTCCAGCATACACTTTAACAGTGTTGAACGCATAATGCGGGCTAGCGATGTGGGCCGGCACCCCGTCAGTCGAAGTGGGACTGGTCGACGTGGCGAAATTGTTCCGCCAGGTCACGCGCAGATCGGCGTCCGAGAACGTCGTGCCGGTTTCGTCCTTGAGGCCCAGGCCGGTAACGTGCGGCGTGGGGAAGCCGGCCGTGCCAGCAGCCTCATAGGCGATCTCCAGCGGATCGGAGCGCTTGCCGGTCGTGCCGATCGTGGCGATCCGGAACAGGTATTCGCCCTGCTCAATGTCGCGCAGCTCAACCGACGTGCCGTTGGTCGGCCCCAGATTGATGACATTGCCGCTCGGATCGACAGCCGTGACGTCGAACCCGGCCCAGAGGATCGAGTTCATCGGCGGCGACCAGGAAACCGTCAGATTGAGGCGGGTCGTGCCGTTGAGCACGTAGCCGCTTTCGTCGACGCGACCATTCAGAGGCGGCGCAACAACCGTGGTGTCGCGGTGGGTCGGCGGCGCCTCGAAGATGACGCCCTGCTCAACGCGATCATACTTGGTCGGGTCGTGGATGAGCGCCGTGATCTTGAACTGGTTGGGCTCTTCTTCCTCGACCGCAAGCACGCGATACTGAACCGGACGAATGTCGGTGCCAGTGATCGTGAAGACGCCGTTGACCAACGGGTCGGTCGAGAAGCGGCTCGCAAGGGTGACGGTATTGTCTTCGCCGAAAGAAGCGATCTCGCGGGTCTGGACCGAGCCATCCGGAAGCGTTGCCATCAGCGAGTAGGTCGACATAGCGTCGGGCTCGAACTTGCGGTCGAGCTTGACGGTCACGCCAGCAGCGTGCGCGATACGGCCACCTAGCTGGGCACCCTGACGCTTGTTGTTGGCGACAGCGATAATGTCGCCAGGACGAAGCTCAGCGTGGTCCCATGCAGCCTTGTAGGTGATGGTTTCGGTCGCGTTCTGCTCGGTGTCGAGGATCCACTTGCCGTAGCGATGCGCCTGGCCGCGCGTGACGGCGCCGGTCAGGTTGACGGTCTTCTCGCGCCAGCCGTACTTTTGGAGCGCCTTGTTATCGATGACCACTTCGGTGTCAGGACGGTAGAAGTCGTCCTTGTTGTTGAAGCGGACCATCACGACGGTGTGGCGAGCCTTCAGACCGGTGCCCGAATAGCTGAACTCGCCGCCGATGACGTTGGCCGGCGTGACCAGCTTGACCGGGTCCTGCGGCATGTCAGCGGTTGCGAAGACCTGGCCGAGCGACCAGTAAGCCATGCCGCGCCAGATGGTCGAAACCTGCTGCAGGACGAAATAGGCTTCGTCGCGCTTGGTGATCTGGCTGTTGAAGGTGAAGCGCGGCTCCATAATGTCGGAGCCGTCCATGCGCTTGAAGCCAGACGGGATCATCTGGTCGCAATATTGAGCGACGGTGTAGAGCGACCACTTGTCGACGGTGCCGGGATCGATGAGATCGCCCAGGCCGTAGCGGTTGTTGTCGATCAGGTCGTAGAAGACCCAGGCCGGATTGTTGTGCCAGGCGATCTTGAACGTGCCGTCCCAGACGCCGGTGTATTTCCGGGTGATCGGATTGTAGTTGCTCGGAACCTTGGTGCGGATACCGCGCACGCGAGCATAGCGCGCCGGCATGGACGAACCCATGTCCTCGGCGTTGCCGCGAATGGTGAAGGCCGCAGTGTGCGGATAGGTGAACTTGCCCTCGACCAGGAGAATGTAGCTCTCCCAGTGGGTTTCGTTGGTGATGCCGCTATCTTCGTCCGGATCATCCGAAATACGACGAACGCGCAGGTCCCACGGATTGCCGCCGTCAGGCAGCGGAACATAGTGCTGGATCTGGAAAGGCGAGAGCGACTTCTGGTTCTTCTCGTGATGAACCAGCACTTCCTGCCAGGTGCCGCCGGATGGACGCACGTCAATCGCGTAGCTCACATCGGTGCGCTTGAGCGAGCCGTCCTTCTCGTTGCGGTGCACGAGGGCCGGAATGCGCATGATGACGCGCACAGCGGTCGCGTTCTCTTCCACAATGGTGCGCGTGACCGGACCCAGAGCCTTCTTGACCTGGACCTCGACACCAACAGGCGTCTCGACGCCATTGACGGCCTTGAAGTAGCCTTCGTCAGGCAAGCCGAGATGGCGCTCGATGATGACGTTCTTGTAGTTATAGGAGCCGTCGGTGTTCTGAACCGGGGTCTGGTCGAAGTAGATGGCCTTGGAAATGTCGCCGGTCAGGACATTGCCTTCCTGGTCGACAAAGCCTTCGATGACACCTTCAGACAGGATTTCGACGGTACGGACGTGCGCCTTCGTGCGGCGCGTGTTGGCGTCAGACTCTCCGCCACCCTTCTTGCCGCCGCCTCCGCCGCTACCGCCGCCCGAGCCGCGGATACCCTTATTGATTGCGTCGAAGTCGATCATTTGCCGCCCTTGCCGCCGCCGCTGGGGTCGTCGACCGAGATGTTTTCAATGGTGATGCCTGCCGAGATCGGGACGGTGCCGGCGATGACCTCGCCGTAGATGAGCGGCACTGCGCTGCCCTGGCCGCCGATGTTCTGCGGACCCGTCATCAGAAAACTGTTTTCGTTCTTGTCCTTGCCGTCTTCTTCCGGCGCCATCAGCTGGGAGACACCGGCGAGCGCGACAGCGGCACCGATCATTGCCAGGTTGCCCCAGCTCACGCCGGACAGCAGACCGGTCGACATGATCGGCGTCATCAGTGCGCCACCCGAGAACGCGAAAGCCGCGCCCACGAGAGCAACGCCGAGAATGACTTTGAGCAGGCCCGAACTGTTGCCTTCCTTAGAACCAGCGACGGCCGGCATGATGTGCAGATCGGCCTTGCCGAGCTTGAACTCGGTCAGCTCTTCTTCACCCAGCGAGAGGCCGGACTTCACGTCGCCGCGGATGATGTGCCAGGCGCCGTCACGCAGCGGACCGGCGATCGTGGGGAAGTTGGCAATGAGCGCACGCACAGCTTCGCCGGCCGTGCGAACGTCCAGCGTATGAACGGTGCCGAAATCCTTGCCGAGCTGACCGTGAAGGTGGATGGTGCGCATCAGGCGTTACCCTCGTAGCGCAGCCACATTTCAGCAGCTCGACCCCAGATGCCGGCCGGCTCACGGCGCGACATGCGCATGGGCAGGTGATGGATGATCTGGTCGCCGCCGATCAGCACACCGGCATGGTTGCAGATGCTGGATCGGATCTTGATGAGGAAGGCGTCACCCGGACGCGCTTCTTCCATCGGAATTTCGCGGAAGCCCTGCTTGGCGTAGTGATCGACATAGAAGTTGTCGCCCAGCGTCCACCAATTGTCGTCGCGCGGCAGGTCGTAGAGATCGATGGGCTCGTAAGGCCACTCGATCCCCTGCTCTGCCAGCTTGTCCTTGCCCAGGCGGAAGGTGTCGCGCACCAGCGAGTAGCAGTCAGCCACGCCATGCACGAAGGGACGGCCCAGGATCGGCAGCAGCGGTACTTCGGTGCCCCAGATGACCGGAGTGTCAGCAATGCGCTCGGCATCGAGCACGATGATTGCCCACGGCACGGCAGAGCGCGCCTGGCCTTCCATATCAGCCTTGGACGGGAAATAGGGGCCACCCGGATGCGAGTGGACGATCATCTCGATATTGGAGCTGAGGTAGCGCTGCATTTCCTGCGGCGCGATGAAGAAATCCTTGGTCGGGTCTTCGGCTGCGTTGGTGCAGGGCACATATTCGCCGTCGATGATCAGACCGCAGGATTCCTTGGGAAACTCGGCGCGTGCATGAGCCTTTGCGGCGTCGAATGCTTTGCGATGGGGATAGTCGAAAGTAAGCATTTAATTACGTGCCACTCCAGGAAAACCGCCGAATGGCAGTGGGTTATTGGCGCCAAATCGTGCCTTGCAGCAGCTCAGCCGACGAGAGGGCTGGTCATCCGCTGGCGAGGTCACCGGCTGGTCGTTAATGTCGTAGTACCGGTTGCCCACATACGGGCACTGCGCATTGGAATAGTCCCAGTTGCGGGTGCCTTCGTTCCAGATGCGATAGCGCCAGAGGCAGGTGTCGCGAACGATGACGCGGGCCGGCAGCATCCGACCTTCCTGATCGATGGCAGCAGACAGCTCCCAGCTCACAGCTGTGTCGGTTTCCGCGGTCTTGCGCTCGACCTGGAAAATGTCGGGGCCGTAGAAGGCTTCCGGGTCGGCTTCGGTCTGGCCGTCCAGAAACTTGGCGAAGGTGCGCACGCGATAGAGCTTGCAGCCCAGCATGTCGCCGTAGGTGTTGACCAGCATCTGCACGATGCCGGAGGAGTTGCCGAAGGTGACGGTTGGGGTCGGCAGCGCGCCTACACCGGAGGTTTCGAGGCCGTTGAACTCGACGTCCACAGCTTCATAGGTCTGCCCGCCAAACTTGACGGAGCCATGCGTTTCGGTCCCCTGGCAGAAGCGCAGGAGAGGGCCGCCGAGCTTGGTCGTGTCGAGTGTGAAAAGAGAGACAATAGCCGAAGGGTTAAGGCTTTGTCCTTCAGTCTGAATAGCGGTCATATGCGGAGATCATTCCTAAATCTCCGCATACTATAAGTAAGAACTTACTTAATCGCAATAGGCTAAGTTTCCAGCGTAAAGCTCTGCACCAGCTTTGCCTGGATGCGCCAGATGCCTTCGTCTGTATCGCGGGAGAACTCCTTGCAGGTCCACTTGAGATGCTCGCCCTTGCCGAACGGCCGATAGTAGAACGGCAGGTAGCCCCTGTGACGGACGAAGAAGCCGTAAATGTCCTCCATCTCTTCGTAGAGCAGGCCGTCCCATTTCAGGGAGAGCGTCTCGCGCATGTGGTTGAGGCCCGCCGGCGTGGGCTGGGTGTAGCCGTCGCCGAACGGGGCTTCGAGGAGCTTGATCTCCGGGGAGAACGCGGTCCCCGGAGATGGTCCAATTATCGGGCGAAAAGTCTGTAGCATTATCGGGTCCTAGAGTTTGCGATGTTGCCGGGGCGCATCGCCGTCATCATTTCCTGCACGACCAGACCGCGAAGTTCGCCCTGGAGCTGGCGCGAAATCTTCTTGGCGAGATCGTCATTCTGCTCAGGCGTTCCGCCATTTGCGTGGACGGTGACCGGAGCGTTGATCTGGACATTGGACGCAATCGACGTGCCGCCCAGGTGCTGCATCTGCTCGGGAGTGAAGACGCCCTCGCCCTTCTTGGCGATGATCGGCACTTCACCTGGAGCCAGCTTGCCTGCGGGGCCGATGATGCCGCCGGTGTGGTACTTCTTGGCGCCCGCGAAGACGGACGGGTTGACGACCTTACCGGCAAGCCGGGACTGGCCGACGATACCGCCGGTGTGGGCCATGCCGAACAGCTTGCCCATTCCGCCGCCTGCCTTGGCTCCGCCGCCCATAGCAGCCTTACCCATGCCACCCTTGGCGCCAGCTCCGCCGCCCTTGCCGCCCATACCGCTCATCATGTATTTGATGACCGAGTTGAGCATGTCCTTCATGATGCCCTGAAGAACCGATCTGAGGTCGCCGGTGCCCATGATCAGGTTGGTCAGCCCGTCAGCCAGGGAGTTCATCCACTGGGTCGACTGCCTGGCGAGGTTGCCCTGAAGGTCACCCCACTCCTGCATCTGCCTGGCCATCGGGTTCATCTGCTGCGCATACTGCGCGCGGATAGCGGCCTTCTCGGCCTCGTACTGACGAACCAGCTCGACGCCTTGAGCTTCCGACTGATCGACAGCCGCAATCATCGCGTCCAGCTCGGCCAAGCGCTGCTGCATGGCAAACTGACGAGCCTGGCTCTCGCTCATCAGCGACTGCTGGATGGACTGAGTGCGCTTCTGCGAGGCCATCTGAGCCTGCAGGTTCTCGGTCATGTGGAAGTTCGACAGGAGCTGCTTACGGTGCTCCAGAGCGTTGGCATATTCGGTGCTGTCAGCGCCGTAGCCGACCCGAACCGCCTCTACGTGCGCATCGATCTCGGCGATGAAGTCGCGCAGCTTGCCGGTCGAGCTTTCCACACCGGTGCGGAGCTGCTCATGCAGATCAGCGGCCTTGCCGGTGAGTTCGACTTCCTGCTTGGCGAGGTCTTCGAGGCTCTTCGTGGCGTCCGCGCGTGCGTCTTCAGCGTCCTTGATCCGCTGGACAGCATCTTCGTACTCCTTAGCCAGGCGCAGGACCTCACGGTAGTGCTCGGCACCGAGATCGGTCTCGCCATACTTGCCGTCCTGGATCTGGCGCTGCACCTGCTCGACGGTCATGCCGTCGTGCGCAACACCCTTGTTGGCGTTGTCGATCGCCTTCTGGAGCTGGCTGACGGCGGCGGCCAGAGCGTTCGCCTGGGTGCGCTCATCCACGAGGTTCGCGCCGGCGCGTGCGTCAGCAATACCGGCCTTAGCCTCGTCATAGGTGCGTGCTTCGAGGGTCTGGTTCAGCGAAGCGACCGGTGCGACGAAGCTGTCACCGATAGCGCTGACAGAGCCCTGGTCGAGCGTGACAGACACCGGAGTGCTACCCGTGCCGCCGACCAGCCCCATTGCTTCCAGAGCGGCCGCTGCGCGCTTCGGACCCGAAGTGATCATCGACTCGTTAGACGGACGCTCGAAGGCACGCATGAAGGTGTTCGAGGCCTGCTCGGGAGTGCCGGCCAGACGCAAACGATTGCCGGCAGCGGCCTCGTTGGTCATCAGCTCGTGCTGGATATACTCAAGCTGGGTCTGGTAATCTTCCCAGGACGTACCCTTGCGCGCCGCGAAGTTCTTCAGGCCGATAGCTCGGGTCGAGTTCCACTGGGCGATGCCAATGCTGTCCGAGCCGTCACGACCATCACGCGGATTGCGGGCGCTGGGGTTCATGCTGCTTTCGCCGGACAGATTGCCGACGATGCCGGCAGCCTGCTCGCGGGTCCAACCCTGGCTCATAAAGTAGTTCATGGCCTGAGCCATGCGATCACGCTTGCTGGCATTGCTGCGGGTCGGCGCCAGGTTGCTGTAGCCGCCGAAGCTATCGATACCGCCGCCCAGACCGCCATTGGCGAGCGTCATCATGCTGTCGAAGCTGATGCCGTTTAGGGCGCCAGAGAGCAGCATAACCTCTTCCTTGAGAAGACGGACATTGCTTGCCGTGGTGTTGATCGTCTGCTGAGTGGTGTCACCGAAAGCCTGCTGCTGCGCGGCAGCTGCAACAGCCTCTGCTTCAGCTTCGAGACGGTCGAGCTGAAGAATGGCGTTCCGGGTCTGCTCATCGAGCTGAGGACCAAGACCGGCGAACTCGCCGCGCTCCAGACGCCAGTCCAGTTCCGCGATCTCGTCAGTCGGCAGACCCTTGGCTTCCTGCTCTGCGCGCCACAGATTGAGCGCGTTTTCGTCGAGCAAGGCCCTGAGACGGTCGTTGAACGACTTGCGGCCTTCCATGACCTCGTCGAGCTTCTTCTGCTCGGCCCAGGTCTTTGCGATCTGGTCACGCAGCTTGCGGAACTCGGTTGCGCCATCCTTGACGGTGCCAAAGTCCTGATCCTTGATCGCCTTGTTGAGAGCCATGATGACGCGCACGGTGTCGTCACCGCCGGCGCCCATTGCGTTCATGCTGTCCTGGAGCTTGACGAGCGCGTTCGAGGCATCCTCGAAAGCCTTGTCACTGACATTCGGGGAGTCGATCAGCTTGATCGAGGCCGGACCATTCTCAATCAGGCGTGCGCGGCGTTCGGTGAAGTCTGCGATCTGGGTATTGAGGTTGTCGTAGATCGAGGAGTAGATGCCCTTCTCATCCTCGCCGGCAGCCTCCATCAGCTTCGCGACTTCATCGAAGTGAGCGGTGTAAACGTCGATCTGTCGGCCCAGGAACTCCAGCTGGTTGTTGTGCATGTCCTGGGCGTACTTCTCGCGCAGGCGCACCACTTCCTTCTCGTTGCCTTCAGCGGCAGCGAGGGCCAGGGTGTATTCGCTGGAGATCCGCTTACGGGCTTCGTCGTTCTTGGAGCGGTCGAGACGCAGCTCCTCGTTGATCTGATTCTCGTGTGCCGACATACGCTCGCGCATGACTGCATTGGCGTGGCGCTTCTCGGCAGCCTCACGACGAGCCAGCATTTCCTGGTGCGTCTTTTCGAGATCGGCCAGAGCGTCTTCGCCCTCGGCAATACGCTTGGCGAGACTGTCGCCCGAGGTCATCTCGTTGATGCCGTCGAACAGGTCGAACCAGAACTTCTGAGGACCCGGAGCGGTATCGTTGGCCGCGAGCATGTCGCGTGCGTTCTGAAGCGCGTTCTTCTGCGCCGTGATCTGGGCTTCAATCGTGGTGATGTGCTTGGAATATTCTTCCGAGATCGCCGAGAACTCTTCGGCGTTGGCGCTGTCGAAATTGTCCAGTGCAGCGGCAGCCTCGTCGGCCTTGTTGGTGAACCAGCCGAAGTGATCTGCGAGCAGCACGATGCCGGCGCCCAGCAGGCCAGCCCAGCCCAGGACACCAGATGCGATACCTGCAAACCGGCCCAGAGCGCCGGCAAGGCCACCCAGGGCCGAACCCATGCGACCCAGAGCGCTGCCGTTGAGCAAGGGACCCAGCGTCTTGAGACGGGTCGCCTGCGTTGCGAGAGCGACGTTCTCGGCATTGAGTGCAGCGGTGTTGCGCTGTGCGGCAGCAGTAGCGGCAGCCTTCGCCTGGCTCGACGCGCGCAGATTTGCCGACATGGCGACGGCGCCAACGGAGATGTTTGCCAGACCGCGCGCGACATTGCCCAGGCCATTGATGATCGCGGTGCCGCCAAGAGTGCCTGCCAGCAGGAGGCCGGCGATCTTGATGGGCTCCTGCATGTCGACCAGGACTTCCATCACATCGCGCACGATGCCGACGATCGAGCCGACGCCTTCACCCAGCGAGCGCGCCCATTCGGAAGCGGCCGGGGTCGCCAGGAAGTCGTTCAGGTTCTGGAGCTCATCCTTGATCTTCTCAAAGAAGCCCTCGCCGGCCGTGCGGGACAGCTTGATCAGGTTGGTCGACAGCTGGGCCATCTTACCGTCCCAGGTGTCCATCATCTTGAGAGCGGTGCCGCCGAAGGTCAGCTCAAGTTCTTCGTAGAACTGGTCGAGCGCGTGAGAAGCCTCAACACGACCGGTAGCGATGGCGTCCACAAGGTCGGCCATGCTGACGCCCATCGAGCGAGCCATCAGTTCCATTGCGCGGGGCATGGATTCAGAGAGCTGCTGACGCATTTCTTCCATCTGGATCACGCCCTTACCGCGCATCTGGGAGATGCCGAGCACGATGCGATTGAAGGACTCGTCGTTACCGCCGGCCGCCGCAATAGCGTCGGCAAGCGACTGCATCGAACCGGTGAGCGGATCGGTGCCGGTCGCCTTGAGCTTGACGAAGCCGTTGGTCAGAGCCTGGAGGCTGAAAGGCGCCTTGGACGCCATGTCGATGAGAGTGTCGATGCTTTCGGTCGCATCCGCCATTGGATCCTTGGCGGTCGACATATTCGCCATCAGCATCTGCAGGCGTTCCATCTCGGCGTTAACCGAGACGACCTTGCCCAGGACGTTTCCGATGGTGCGGTTGAAAGCGTTGAAACCGATAGAGACAGCGCCAACTACGATAGCGACGTCGCGGAGAGTGCCAAGGAATGAACCTGTGCCCTGCTCCGCGCGCGCCATGGACTTGTAGATGGTTTCGCCATTGGCGGCCATCTTCTCCAGCTGCGGATGGGTCCGCATGAGCTGCTTGTTGAACTGCTCGACGGTTTGACCGGCACGCAACATGCCGGTCGTAAACGAACCGTCTGCAAGCTGGAGTTCTACGCGAATGGCCGACATTACTACTTCCTAAATAAGCTCTTACTTACTGACCGGAAGCAAACTTGGCCCGCAGGCTCATAAACTTGTCCCGATCGTATTCGGGATCCTTTTCCTGTTCCTGGACTGGCTTGGTTTCATCAACCTTGTACGCGGTGTTTATCGTCACCGGGGTCGAGCTAACGTCGCCATCGAAAAAGAAAATCTCACCCATTTGTTTACCCAGGGCATCGACCTTCTTCTCGAAGCCTTCTTGCGAAGAGACGGATGCGAGAAGAGAGATTTGCCGTAGGTCGTCTTCGGAGCGGAGGCGCTCGATCTGGCCGTAAAGAAACCAGAAGCGCCTCAGCTCAAGGTCCAGGAGCTCGTTGAATGAGAAGTGATATTCTCGGAGCACCTTGGCGAACAAAAAGCCGAAGTCGATAGACTTTAGGTCGCCGGCTGGGAGTTTCCCGGCTCTGCTGCCTTCTCGACGGACTCGGCAGAGCCCACGATTTCGGCGCCGCCGGTGCGCACAAGCAGAGCGATCTGCTGCAGGTGATCCATCGGCCAATCCATGACGGTGTCACGGTCAAGGGTCGGGAAGCCGCGAACGATGATGTTGGTCATCACTTCGACTTCTTCGAGCACGTTGCCGCTCAGAGAGAGGCGTTCGAGTTCCTTGAAGGTTTCCACGAAGTCGCGGACGCGGGCTTGGTGCATCTCATGCTTGACCCCATCGACTTCGATGATGATCAGCGGGGCGCGTTCGAGCGCGTCGAGATTGATGTAGAGAGGCTTGTGGGTAGCAGTCACGGTATCGTCCGATGCTAGGGTTGATATGGAATGACCGGCACAGAATTGCGCCGGTCACTGGTTCGTAACTAAGAGCTTACTTAGCCCTTAGTGCGCGCCGACCGGGACGTCGCCAAAGGCGAAGAGCATACCGTCTTCACGGATGAAGCCCTTGAAGGCGGCCTGGAACACACGTTCAGCGT
>Ga0160493_100155_pt1 | contig 34857 bp, 38 predicted proteins | sample DID2MG_2_FD_108262 | JGI IMG/M metagenome (GOLD analysis project Ga0160493, IMG submission 108262) | Enriched soil microbial communities from UW Madison campus, WI, USA - DID2878_E24_FP2 MG | ecosystem: Environmental > Terrestrial > Soil > Unclassified | place: USA: Madison, Wisconsin | collected... | reverse complement strand
CCTTCTCCCCGAGAGGGAGAAGAATGGGCCGGCGTCTGTTTCGGTACAGCGCCTCTTATTCCTCTCCCCCTCGGGGAGAGGGTGGATCGGCCGAAGGCCGAGACGGGTGAGGGGGTTGGGCGGCAGGGTGATGGATTTCTGGCGCCGGTGCGTGGGAGCACCCCCTCCCAGCTCCGCTAGGCCTTCGGCCAAGCTGCGCTACCTCCCCCATCAAGGGGGAGGTGGGGCGGGGATCGACGGCGGGGCTGGCCGCTCAGGCCGCTTGCAGCAGGGCCGGCAGGTCGGATTGGGGGGTGAGCGTGACGCGGGCCCCGAGGGCTTGCAGTGCGGCCAGCCGCTCGGCTGGAACCGGGTCGGCATGGGTGAGGACCACGTCGACCCCCGCAAGCGAAGGGGTGAAGGGCATGTCGCCGAGATTGAGGGGCAGCAGCGCGTCGATGGCGACGACTTTTTCCACCTTGTCGGGGAAGAAGCTCGCCAGGACCAGGGCCATCATGCCGCCCTGCCCCTTGCCGAGCAGGCCCAGCTTGCGCCGGCCATAGCGCGCCCAATTCTCCTCCAGCAGCAATTCGAGCTGGTAGAGCGCATCCCCCATGGTCGACAATTCGGGGCGCTCGATGGGGCCGATGGTCCAGAAATAGCCATGGGTGAAACCGGACCCGCCCCTGTTCTGCACCCGCACGGCGCGCACCGCTATGGCGAGCGCCGCCGGGCCCAGCAGGGCGGCCAGCGCCTCGGCATCTTCCAGCATGCCCCAACGGTCATGCAGGACCAGCCAGGGCATGGCGTTTTCCGGCCCGCGCCGGCGCGTCAGCAGGACGCTGCGTGCGCTCACTCTTCCACCGGGCAGGCATCGATCCAGGCGATGATGGCCTCGACCTCATTGTCGCGCAGACGGCCGCTGGGCGGCATCTTGGAGCCCGAGCCGCCGGCCTCGATATGGGTGCCGAGGATCTTGTGGGCGAGATAGCTCTGCGCCGAATCGCCGGGCGTGACGCGCGGCATGGCGGGCAATTTGGTGCTGGCGACGCCCACCAGGTAATCATAGCCGCTGCCCTTCTGGAACGAGACGCCGGAGCCGGGCGAGCGATCATTGTGGCAGGCCGCGCATTTGCGCGACACGATGGGCTCGACATCGGCGACATAGGCGTCGAGGCAGGCATTGGCGAAGGCGGCGCTGGAGCCGAGAACAAAAAGCGCCGCGGAAACGGCAAGCCGGATGGACTTCATGGCATTATCCCTGCAAAGACGGGCCGCAAAGGGATGCGGCCCGCGAAACCGAATGTCACGCGTCCTGGCTGGCCGCATGCTGGCCGGCAAGATAGCCGAAGGTTATGCCCAGGCCTAGCGTGCCGCCACCGCCCAGATAGCTCTTGCCCGAGGGCGAGGCCGCGGCATTGCCGGCGACATAGAAGCCCGGGATCGGCTGGTCATGCACGTCCAGCACCTGGCCATTGGCGTCGAAGACCGGCCCGCCCTTGGTGTCCAGCGTGCCCGGGGCCAGAAGGATGGCGTAATAGGGGCCGGTTTCGGACAGGGCCGAAATATAGGGGTTCTTGTTGCCCTTATCGACGCTGACGGCGTGGAAATAGGCGTCGATCGGCGATTCGCCGCGGTGGAAATCGAGATCGACGCCGGTTTCGGCAAAGCCGTTATAGCGGGCGATCGTGTCCTTGAGATTGGCCAGGAAATCGGGGCCCAGCCTGTAAGTGCCGATGCGCTCGGCCAGGCTGTCGAAACGGGCCTGGATATTCTCGGTCAGTGCTTCCAGCGTATCGCCGGTGATGACATAGCCGGGCAGGTCCGCGCCGGCGGGCGGAATCAGATAGCCGCCGAATTCGCGGGCCCCGTCATCGAACAGGAAGACCTGGTAGAGATTGGGATAATCGCCGGTCCACTGGTCGTAATAATGATGGGACCGGGTGCGCTCGGGATAGACGTATTTCTCGTCATACATGCGCTTGCCATGCTTGTTGACGGCAATGGAGCTGTCGCCGCCCAGGAAGAAGACGCCGCTGGGCACGCTGGAGAATTCGAGGACTTCCTCCAGGATTTCCTGCTGGTTCCAGGCCTCGTTGAGATTGCCCAGCTTGACGCCGAGTTCGCTCGACATGTTGATGAGGTCGCCCTCATTGGTCGGCACGGCGCAGCCGCCCATGGCCGGATTGCGCTGGAATTGCGTGCGCATATGCGGATTGTGGGTGAAGCCGCCGGTGCCGAAGATGACGCCCTTGGCGGCGCCGATGCGCACCAGCCCGTCGGGGGTTTCGGCATGCACGCCAATGACGCGGCCATCCTCGTTGCGCACGATCTTGACCACGCGATGCTCGGTGCGGATATCGAGCCCGCTATCCTCGGCATAGATCGACATGTAATCGATCATGTCGGCGCCGCTGCCGGATTTGCCATCGACCATGGTGGCGAGCTGGCGGCCCAGGATCTGGCCGTTTTCCTCAAGATGGCCGTGATAATCGGGGGCCGGCTTGCCGTCCCAGGACAGGAACACGCCCGAGGGCAGCGCCCCGGTCTCGTCGAGTTTCTCGAACACGCCGGCGGCATTGTCCCAGAAGGCATTGAGCTGGGCCCAGTGATGTTCGGTCATGCCCAGAGTGGGGCTGTGATCGTTGTAGAGCTCGGGAAAGGAGACGCGGGCGACGTAGCGCAGATAGGTGTCCTTGTCGTCCTGGTGGCCCATGGCCGCCATCCATTTATTGTTCGGCACCCAGGAGCCGCCGCCGGACTTTGCCGTGGTGCCGCCGATAAAGGGCGCCTTTTCCAGCATGACCACGCTGGCGCCGCCATGCAGCGCGCCGATGGCCCCCGCAAAGGCCGCGCCGCCCGAACCGGCGACGACGACGTCGAATTGCTCGTCCCATTCTTCCTGCGCCTGGGCGCTGGTGATGGTGACCGCGCCGAGCGCGGTGCCGGCGGCGCCGAGCCCGGCGGCCTTCATGAAACCGCGACGAGACACCCGGCTGGCTTGGGGATTGGACACTGGCATTCCTCCTGAACGATCGGTGCTGCCGATCTTGTATGCTGGGAAACAATTTATCGCGCGGTGTTTTTGTATGCAAGGATACAAAATAGCAAATGGCCCGGATGCGCTGCGCTTGGGAAATCGATTGAAATCGGCTAGGACGCGGGGCGTGCAGCAGATCGGAGACGGCATGACCCAGAGCGAGCCAAGCCAGGCCAGGGGCCGCGACCGGCGCACCCGCATCCGCGCCGATGCCATGTACCGCATCCATGAAGTGTCGCGGCTGATCAGCACCTATTTCGACACCGCCATGGCCGCGCATGACATTACCCGCGCGCAGTGGAACGCCATCATGCATGTGAGCCAGAATCCCGGCTCCACCCAGACCGAGCTGGCCGATCTGATGCAGATGGGCCGCGCCGGCATCGGCAAGATGCTGGATCGGCTGGAGCAGAAGAGTTGGATCGAGCGGCGCCCGGACGAGACAGACAGCCGGGTGCGGCGGGTCTATCCGCACAAGGACGCCGACACGCTCTTCGCCTTCATGCCCGAAGCGGCGCGCCGGCTCTATGACGATTTCTATGCCGGCATGGACGACGCGGAGGTGGAGCAGCTCCATGACGCGCTCCAGACCATGCGCCGCAATGCCCGCCTGGCGCTGGGCAAGGACGAGCCATCCGCCTAGCCCTTGTTGAGGCGCGCCGTGGCCGCCGAGAGACCCGGCACGCGCACATAGCGCTCGGCGCGCTTGCGGCGCGGCACCGCCGGAAAGGCCTCCTTGCGCGCCCGCACGCAGATCACCCCGCTCATGGCCGGGCCGAACAGCCGCCCGAACCGCTCGAAAAAGCGCGTGGATTTGAGCACCAGGCCGTGCTGGAAGGGCGGCAGGAACAGCGCGTCGCGCCAGGCCACAGGCACGAAGGAATGGTCGCGCAGCAATTTCTCCAATTGCCCGCCGGAATAGGGATTGCCCTGGCCGAACGGGGTATTGTCGCGCTGCGCCCAGATGCCCCGACGCCGCGGCACCACGATCAGCACATGCCCGTTCGGCGCCGTCACCCGCCAGAGTTCGCGCATCAATTCCTCGGCATCCGAGACATGTTCGAGCGCATGCACGGCAATGGTGAGATCGATCGCCGCGTCGGTGAGCGGCATTTCCAGCGGATCGCAAAGCACGGTGCAGGACGGGCCCTCGCGCGGCCAGGCCGACGCGCCCTGCCGGGCCGGCATGAAGGCCAGCACCCGCTCGGCCTGAGCCAGGGAAAAGCGCAGATAGGGCGTGGCGAAGCCGAGGCCCAGCACCCTCTTGCCCCGGACGTCGCCGGCCAGCCCGATGACCTGATCCCGCACCAGCCGCCGCGAAATGCGGCCCAGCGGGGACTTGTAATAATCGATCAGGCGCCGGACATCGGAGGTCATGGGCAAAGCTTGCCAAAGGCGGAACAACTTGTCCAACCTTGGCTTGCATGTGCGGGGGCTCCTGCCTAGCTTGCGCCCGAACAGCAAAGGAATATCGCCATGGCCCTCATCGTCGACGTCTTCCCCGCCCGCGAGGACAATTTCGGCTATCTCGCCCATGACCAGGCCAGCGGCCGCACCGCCGCCATCGACGCCCCCGAGGCCGAAGCCATCCGCGCCGCCCTGGCCAGGACCGGCTGGACCCTCAGCGACATCCTCATCACCCACCACCATATCGACCATGTCGAGGCCATCGCCGAACTGAAGAGCGCCTTCGGCGCCCGCGTCGTCGGCCCGGCGGCGGAAGCGGACAAGATCGACGGGCTCGACGTTCTGGTGGGCGACGGAGACCAGGTGGAACTGGGCGATTCGATCTTTTCGGTCATCGCCACGCCCGGCCATACGCTGGGGCATATCGTGTTCTACGACAAGGCCGGCGGGCACCTGTTCTCGGCCGATGCGCTGTTCTCGCTGGGCGTGGGCCGCATGTTCGAGGGCACGCCCAGCCCGATGTGGGAAGGCCTCAAGCGGCTGCGCGCCCTGCCCGACGACACATTGGTCTATTGCGGCCACGAATATAGCCAGGGCAATGCCCGCTTCGCCCTGTCGATAGACCCGGAAAATCAAGCCCTTGCGGCCCGCGCCGCCGAAATTTCAGCCCTGCGTGCGGCCGGCAAGGCCACCATTCCGTTCAATCTCGGCGAGGACAAGAAGGCCAATCCCTTCCTGCGCGCCGACGCCCCCGAACTGGCCCGCCATTTCGGGCTGGACGGGTCCGATCCGGTCGATGTCTTCGCCGCCATCCGCAAGGGCAAGGACAATTTCTGAGCCCTCCGACGGGCACCGGCATTAACGATAATTCTGTGATTTATCGTTAATGCGGGATCGAAATTCGTTAACAGACTGTTAGCTTCTGGCATGGCGCTTGCCCCTTTAGGGGGAAAGCGCCGTCAGGATCGTCCCATTCCGGGACGATGCGGCCGGAAATGGTACAGTCCATGCCCGATCTGGAGCAAAGCGATACAGCGATTGCCGGCCTGCCCCTGGTGCTGGCCCCGGCCGCGCCGCGCCCCTCGCTGGCCCGCAGCGTTCCGCTCGCCGCTTTCGTCAGCCAGCTCATCGCCAATCGCGACCGGCTGCATCCCGAACGGCCCGCCGGCATCGATACCAGCCGGGGCGCCGTCGGCGCCTATGGACGGGGCGCCCGCATCGCCGAGCGGCGCATGCCGCTGGGCTATCGCAAGACCATGCTGGTCTAGGTCATCGACACGTCGCGGCTAGCGCTGGTGATCGAGACGGTGAAGCCGGCCACCACGTCGATCAGGCTCATCACCATGAGCAGGAAGAAGACCGAGCTGGAGGCAGCGCCCACCAGCAGGAATTCGATCAGGAAGACGACGAACAGCACCATGGAGAGCATGTGCTCGACAATGGAGGCCCGCGCCGTCTGCGTGGATTTCAGCACTTCGAAGAACAACAGGATGATGCCGACGACGAGGAGGAAATCCCCCGCGCTGATCGCCCAGGGCATGCCCGAAGGCATGGGCAGCGCGAACAGGCCCGCGCCCCAATTGACCGGATTGCCGCCGAACAACAGGAAGACGACGAGATTGTAGACGAGGAAGGGAAAGACCAGCAGCGGCGGGATGAACAGGCCCCGGCGCCGGGGACCGGGATGGCTGGGCAGGATGACACTCTCGGTCATGTCGGCATCTCCGATGGATGCCGGCAGCATGCCAGAGCCCGCCGCAAGGGAAAAGGGGATGCGCCGGAGCCATGCCGGCCGACCTGTCGAAATCCCGTGCCGTGAACCGTCGCAGCCATGAGCCCGTTGCAGGACGGGATCCCAATCGCGGCCGGGGATCGGCCGCCCCCGAGGAGAAAACCATGTCTATTCCCAAGAACACCATCTGCATCTGGTACGACAAGGACGCCGAAGCGGCCGCCCGCTTCTATGCCGAAACCTTCCCCGATACCCATGTGAGTGCCGTTCGCACCGCGCCCGGCGACAATCCCTCCGGCAAGGAAGGGGCGGTGCTGACGGTGGAATTTTCCGTCATGGGCATTCCCTGTCTCGGCCTCAATGGCGGCCCGGCCTTCAAGCAGAGCGAGGCCTTTTCCTTCCAGATCATGACCGAGGACCAGGACGAAACCGACCGCTACTGGAACGCCATTGTCGGCAATGGCGGCGAAGAAAGCATGTGCGGCTGGTGCAAGGACAAATGGGGCATTTCCTGGCAGATCACCCCACGTGCCCTCTCCGAAGCCATGATCGCCGGCGGAGACGAGGCCAAGCGGGCCTTCGAAGCCATGATGAGCATGAAGAAGATCGACATCGCCACGATCGAGGCGGCGCGGCGGGGGTGACGAGTTGTGGGGGTGGGGCGTTAGGCGAGTATCGTTTGGCAAACGCGATGCAACACCCTCCCCCTTGCGGGGAGGGCAAGCAGAGCTTGGGTCCGTGAGGACCCTAGCGGCGCTCGGGAGGGGGATGGGTGGCGGGGGGCCAAAATTAGCGCGCCAGCGCCTGCCGGCACCCCCTCCTAGCTCCGCTAGGCCTTGCGGCCAAGCTGCGCTCCGCCATTCGCGCATAGCGCTCATGGCCTTCTCGCCTCAAATCTCTCCACCGGAGAGATTTGCCCTTCGGGACGGCTCGAAGCCCATCGGAGGGGGAGGTAGGGGGCGGCGTTTGCCGCGGCCTACTTCTTCACCTTGAGCGGGCCGACCATTTGTTCGGGCTTGACCTCGGCGTCGAATTCCTCGCCGGTGAGCAGGCCCAGATTGATGGCTTCCTCGCGCAGGGTCGTGCCGTTCTTGTGGGCGGTCTTGGCGATCTTGGCGGCGTTGTCGTAGCCGATCTTGCGGTTGAGCGCGGTGACCAGCATCAGCGATTGATCGACGAGCTGCTTGATGCGCTTGGTGTCTGGTTCGATGCCCACGGCGCAATTGTCGTTAAAGCTCTTGGCGGCATCGGCCAGGAGGCGCACGCTCTGCAGGAAATTGTAGGCAATGACCGGCTTGAACACGTTGAGCTCGAAATTGCCCTGGCTCGCCGCGAAACCGATGGCGGCGTCATTGCCCATGACCTGGGCGACCACCATGGTCATGGCTTCGGACTGGGTCGGATTGACCTTGCCCGGCATGATCGAGCTTCCCGGCTCGTTTTCCGGAATGGTGATCTCGCCCAGGCCCGAACGCGGGCCGGAGGCCAGCCAGCGCACGTCATTGGCGATCTTCATGAAGGCGACGGCAAGCTGCTTGAGCGCGCCGGAAGTGCCGACAAAGGCATCGTGGCCGGCCAGCAGGGCGAATTTATTGGGGCCGGTGACGAAGTCGTGGCCGGTCAGATCCGCGATTTCCCTGGCCACGGCCACGGCATAATCGGGATGGGCATTGAGCCCGGTGCCGACGGCGGTGCCGCCCAGCGCCAGTTCTTTGAGCTGCGGCATGCTCGCCTTGATGGCGGCGAGCGCGTAATCGATCTGCGCCACCCAGCCGGAAATTTCCTGGCCCAGGGTCAGGGGCGTCGCGTCCTGGAGATGGGTGCGGCCGATCTTGATCACGTCCATATAGGCGTCCGCCTTGGCGGCGAGCGTGTCGCGCAACAGGCCGACGCGCTCGTAGAGATAGTTCTCGACCGCTTCGACCGCCGCGATATGCATGGCGGTGGGATAGGTGTCGTTCGAGCTCTGGCTCATATTGACGTGGTCATTGGGGTGGACGGGCTTCTTGCTGCCCATGATTCCGCCGGCCATTTCGATGGCGCGGTTGGAAATGACCTCGTTGACATTCATGTTGGACTGCGTGCCCGAGCCGGTTTGCCAGACCACGAGCGGGAAATGCTCGCCGAGCTTGCCCGCGATCACCTCGTCGGCGGCGGCGACGATCAGGTCGCGGGTCTTTTCGTCCATCAGGCCGAGCTTGGTATTGGCCAGCGCGGCGGCCTTCTTGAGAATGCCGAAGGCGCGGACGATCTCGGTGGGCATCTTCTCGCCGCCGATATCGAAATTCATCAGGGAGCGGGCCGTCTGTGCGCCGTAATACTTGTCGCTCGGGACCTCGATATTGCCCATGGTGTCCGATTCGACGCGCGTGCTCATGACTGCCTCTGCTCCTTGTGGGCCGCTTCTCTCGGCGGCGGAAAAACCAAACGGCCGACCCTTGTGGGGGCCGGCCGCTCGAATATCAGATAAAGCGCATCGGCGCCAAACAGCCTTTCGGCTTACTTCTTGACCGCCAGGATCTGGCGGCCGCGATACATGCCGGTCTTGAGGTCGACGTGATGCGGACGACGCAGCTCGCCCGAATCCTTGTCTTCGACATAGGTGGGGTTGGCGATCGCGTCGGCCGAGCGGCGGAAGCCGCGCTTCATCGGCGAGGTCTTGCGTTTTGGCACAGCCATAATCGGTACTCCGAAAATCAAAATCGTTGCGCCGCCGAAAGCGGCCAGAGACGTGTCTCTGATGGGGTTGGAGCGGTCTATAGAGGAAGACTGGCGGCTTGGCTAGGGGCTTTGTTGTGCCAGTGCCGGCTCGATATCGGTGTGGATGAAGTCGTTTCCCTTGAACAGGAGCGGCACGGCATTGGCTCTCGCGCAGGCATAAGCAAAACAATCGCCCATATTGAGGTCCGCGCGGTGACGCCCCTTGCCGAAGCGCCCGAACGCCTCCACCGCCAGCCGCCCAACATTTTCCGTAATCTCGACCACTTCGGCACGAGCCTCCGCCACGAACAGGTTTACCAGGGCCTGTGCCTCGTCAACCGGGCAGTTGCGCTTGCGCGCCAGGCCGGCAACGGCCTCATAGATGGCAATAGGCGAGATCAGGATTTTTTCTGCGCGGTCAAGCGCCAGAGCCAGAATCGGGGCATCATCTTCCCCACTCAGAATTGATATGATCGCAGAAGCATCGACGAACATCACTCATCGCCCGATAGGGCATCAAAAAACGCCTTGTCTGCGTCCTTGCCGGAGGCCGGGAAAGCCCGATAGCGATTAGCCAGCGGCTTCAGTCGCTCCGAAAGCGGAACGGCGTCCTTATGACGTGAATATTCTGCTTCCACCGCATGACGGATCGTGTCGGTCAGGCTCTGCCCGGTCAGGCGCGCCAGTTTGCGCACCGCATCGTCGGTCGCATGATCGCGAACATAGAAAGCCATATATACATCCTTTCGAATTAGTATATACAAAATCGGCTTGGAAAATGCAAGAGCCGCTAAAGCGCCAGCCGGCCGTCCTGGCCGACGCAGGCGGCGCGCTGGCCATATTGGCGGGCCCGGTTTTCCACGATGCCGGCCACCCGCAGCAGCCCGGCATTGGGGCGGGCCGGATCGCGCAGGATCGGATTGGGCAGGGTGACGGCGAGCAGGCTCGCCGTGCGCCAGTCGAGATTTTGCGGTTCGCGCCCGAAGGCATGGGCGCTGCCGGCGGCGACGCCGAACTGGCCGGACGGCCCCCATTCGGCGATATTGAGATAAATCTCCATGATCCGCTTCTTGGGCATGACCAGGTCGATATAGGCGGCCAGCGGCACTTCCAGCGCCTTGCGCAGCGCGCTCTGCCCATTCCACAGGAACAGGTTGCGCGCCACCTGCATGGTGATGGTGGAGGCCCCGCGCGTGTCGCGGCCGGCCAGGTAATTGTCGACCTCCGCCCGCAGGGCGGCGGCATCGATGCCCCAATGGCGGCAGAATTGCCCGTCTTCGGAGAGGATCACCGACGCCTTGAGCCGGTCGGAAATGTCGTCGATATCGCGCCAGATGCGGATGACGTCCTGGCCCGTGGCCATGCGCGCCAGCATGGGCACCGAGACCGGCTGCACCACCAGATAGAGCGGGGTGAGCAGCAGCGGAATGGCCGCCAGCCCCGCCAGGATGACGAGGGGAATGCGCAAGAAGCGCCAGATCGTCTTGGAGCGCCGGGCCATGGCTCCCTCTTAGCCGCTGCGCTGCCGATAGGCCAGTACGCAGACGCCCTTGCCCCCCACGGGCCAAACGGCTAGCAACAGGCCATGTACGACTTTTCCGCCGACAGCGCCGATTGCGCCGGGGCCCTGGAGGCCGCCCTTTCCGAATACCTGACCGGCAACGGATTGTCGGGGCCGGGCCCGGCCGCCGAACGGCTGATCGAGGCCATGCGGCATGGGAGCCTGGCCGGCGGCAAGCGCCTGCGCCCGCTGCTGGTGCGGCAGGCCGCCGCCATCTTCTCGGTGCCGCGCGAGCGCGCCCTGCCCGCCGGGCTGGCGGTGGAAATGGTGCATTGCTATTCGCTGGTCCATGACGACCTGCCGGCCATGGACGACGACAATATGCGGCGCGGCCGCCCCACGGTGCACCGGGCCTATGACGAGGCCACTGCCATCCTGGCCGGCGACGCCCTGCTGACCCATGCCTTCGCCGTGCTTGCCCGACCCGATTGCCATCCCGATCCGGCGGTGCGCGTGGCCCTGGTGGCCGAGCTCGCCGCCGGCGCCGGCGCCGGGGGCATGGTGGGCGGGCAGATGCGCGACATCGAAGGGGAAAGCACCCGCTTTTCCGAGATAGAGATCGCCACCATGCAGGCGATGAAGACCGGTGCGCTGATCCGCGCCTCGGTACGCATGGGCGCCCTGCTCGGCGGCGCCGATGCCCGGGCGCTCTCCGCCCTCACCGCCTATGCCGAGGCCGCCGGGCGCGCCTTCCAGCTGGCCGACGACATTCTCGACGTCACCGCCTCGCCCGAAGCCATGGGCAAGGCCACCGGCAAGGACGAAGAGGCCGGCAAGCAGACGCTGGTGTCCCGGCACGGCCTGGACGAGGCGCGGCTGTTGCTGGACCGGATCGTGGGCGAAGCCCTCTCGGCCCTGCGCACCTTCGGCCCCCGCGCCGACGGATTGCGCGCCACCGCCCGCTATTTCGCCAGCCGGGAGAAGTGAGCATGGCCGCGCTGCGCAGCGTCAATATCGGCATCCCGCGCACTATTCCGGGCACCCGCACCCCGACCGGCATCTATAAGGAACCGGCCGCCGGACCGGTCGCCATCACCCGCGAGGGCCTCGATGGCGACATCATCGCCGACCGCCGCCATCATGGCGGGGCCGACCAGGCCGTCTATGTCTATTTCGAGGACGATTACCACTTCTGGGAAGGGGAGGGCGTGGCCACGGCGCCGGGCCTTTTCGGCGAGAACCTGACCATTGCCGGCCCCGACAGCGCCCATACCGCCATCGGCGACCGTTTCGCCATCGGCGAGGTGGTGCTGGAAGTGAGCTATCACCGTACGCCCTGCCTGACCTTCGCCGCCAGGATGGGCGAGCCCCGCTGGCTCAAGCGCTTCCACCAGGCGCGCCGGCCCGGCGCCTATTGCCGGGTGATCGCGCCCGGCAATGTGGAAGCGGGCATGGACATATCGGTCACGCCCTATGCCGGCGAGCGCATTTCTGTGTCCGAGCTCATGGGCCTGGACGGCATGGCCGACCTGCCCCGCGACTTCATGCGCCGCGCCCTGACCACACCGATCCGCGACAAGACGCGGTTCAAATATGAAAACCGCCTCGCCAGCCTGTTCTGAGACCCATCCATGAGCCTGCAATCCGTCCGCGACGATCTCGCCGCCCGCGCCCCCGACCTGACCGTCATCGTCACCGAGGCCTCGACCGCCACGGTGCAATTGGCCGCCGCGGTGCATGGGGTCGAGCCGGGACAGATCGCCAAGACGCTGTGTATCCGCGTCAGGGACGAGGAATTCCTGCTGGTGACGCGCGGCGATGCCCGCCTCGACAACCAGAAGTCGAAAGCCGCCTTTGGCGGCCGCCCCCGCATGCTGGGCGCCGAGGACGTGGAGCGGCTGACCAGCCATCAAGTCGGTGGCGTCTGCCCCTTCGGCCTGCCGGCGCCGCTGCCGATCTTTCTCGACACCTCGCTCAAGGTATATGACCTCGTCATTCCGGCCGGCGGCGATACCCATGCTTCGGTCAAGCTCGACCTGGCGCGGCTGGCCGAATTGTGCGGCAATCAATGGGTGGATGCTTGCCAGCTTCCGGAGTGATGTCGCCGCAGGATTTCATCCGCGGCCGGCTTGTGCCCGAGCCCCTGCCCTTCCGGCCCGACATAAAGCTCTACCGCCCCACGCCGCGGAGCGGGCTCACCGCCTGGCTCGCCGAACAGGGCCGGGCCGAGGACCCGCCCTATTGGGCCTATGCCTGGGCCGGCGGGGCGGCTTTGGCGCTGCATCTGCGCGACAATCCCTACCTGGTCGCGGGCAGGAATGCGCTCGATTTCGGCGCCGGCTCGGGCCTGGTGGGCATCGCGGCCGCCCGGGCCGGCGCCATGGTGACGGCCTTCGAGCCGGACCTGATCGGGCGGGCGGCCATTGCCCTCAACGCGGCGGCCAATGGCGTGACGATCACAATCGTCGAGGCGCCGGCGGCCACCGAAATCGTCCTGGCCGGCGACGTGTTCTACGACAGGGACGTGGCGCGGCGCACCCTGCCCGCGCTCCGGGCGCTGGCTTCAGAGGGCGCCACGGTGCTGGTGGGCGACCCCTTCCGCCGCGACCTGCCCGAAGCGGCGCTGGCGCTGCTGGCCGAATATGAGGTGCCGGACATGGGTGGCGCCGGCCTCGTGCGCGCCGGCGTCTTTGCCCTGCACCCCTAGAATATCGGACATGCCCGCCGAAACCTTGCCCGGAAAACCGGCCTGTCCTATATCCCGGTCGCGAGGACGACCTCCCCCATAATGGGTATCGTTCGGGACGGCCCGGAAAGTATGGTGATTCCCATGCGCACCACCGCCGACCGTATTCGTCACGCCGTCTCTTTCGAGATCATCGGCATCCTGCTGGCCACGCCCCTGGCCGCCTTCGCCTTCCAGCTCCATGCCGGCGACAGCGCCGTCATCGTCATCGGCAGCGCCACATTGGCCATGGCCTGGAACTACGTCTACAATTTCATCTTCGACCACGCCATGACCCGCTGGCGCGGCACCACGCTCAAATCCCCGCCCATCCGCATATTGCACGCGGTGCTGTTCGAACTGGGCCTGTTGCTGATGCTGATGCCGCTGATCGCCCTCTACCTGGGCATTTCGCTCTGGCACGCCCTGGTGCTCGACCTGGGTTTCGCGCTGTTCTACATGCTCTATGCGCTGGTCTTCAACTGGGCCTATGACCGGGTCTTCCCGCTGCCCGAATGGCAGGCGGAAAAGGCCCGGGCAGGCAAGGCCGCCTGAAAGGTGCCGGGGGCGTTTGCGTCCAAAAACAAGAACCCTCGGGTCAGACCCGAGGGTGACGATCCCGATTGGGTTGGATGAGCGCCAGAACCATGTCCGTTTAAACGTGAAACGATCTAGATCTGGCCCATCAGCTTGAGGCCGCCGAGCACCAGGATCAGCATGGCCAGCCAGAACAGGCGTCTTTGGTTGCGGTCGTTCATGAATGAAGCCCTCTCGATCCTGATGGATGGGACGGCATCCCCCTCACCCGTCTCGGCCTGCGGCCGATCCACCCTCTCCCCGAGGGGGAGAGGAATAGAGGCGCATGCCGGATGAAGGGGATATCCCGACTGGTAATCACTCCGCCGCGTCCTGCCGGCCGGCGCCGAACTTCTTTTCGATGTAGTCGGCCACCATGGCCTTGAACTGGTCGGCCACGTCGGCTCCGCGCAGGGTGGCGACCTTTTCGCCATCCACGAAGACCGGGGCGGCCGGCGTCTCGCCGGTGCCGGGCAGGGAAATGCCGATATTGGCGTGCTTGCTCTCGCCGGGCCCGTTGACGATGCAGCCCATGACCGCCACCGACAGCGTCTCGACCCCCGGATAGCGCTCGCGCCATTCGGGCATGGAGGTGTTGAGATGGTCCTGGATGTCCTTGGCCAGCGTCTGGAAGGTGGTGGAGGTGGTGCGCCCGCAACCGGGACAGGCGGCCACCACCGGCAGGAATTGCCGGAAGCCCATGGTCTGGAGCAATTCCTGCGCCACCTTGACCTCGGTGGTGCGGTCGCCGCCCGGCTCGGGCGTCAGCGAGATGCGGATTGTGTCGCCGATGCCCTGCTGCAGGAGGATGCCCAGCGCCGCCGAGGAGGCGACGATGCCCTTGGAGCCCATGCCGGCCTCGGTGAGGCCCAGATGCAGCGCATAATCGCAGCGGGCGGCGAGGTCCTGATAGACCGCGATCAGGTGCTGAACGTCGGACACCTTGGTGGAGAGGATGATCCGGTCCCGCGCCATGCCCAATTCCTCGGCGCGGGCGGCCGAGAGCAGGGCGGACTGGATAATGGCCTCGCGCTGCACGGCGGCGGCCGAAATCGGCGCCGCCGACGCGGCGTTCTCGTCCATGAGCCGGGTCAGCAATTCCTCGTCCAGCGAGCCCCAATTGACCCCGATGCGCACGGGTTTGTCATAGCGGTTGGCGATCTCGATCAGGGTGGCGAATTGGGTGTCGCGCTTGGCCTTGAAGCCGACATTGCCCGGATTGATGCGATATTTCGCCAGGGCCTCGGCGCAGGCGGGATGGTCGGTCAGCAGCTTGTGGCCGATATAATGGAAATCGCCCACCAGCGGCACGTCGTAGCCCATGAAGGCGAGCCGGTCGCGGATGATGGGGACGGCCGCCGCGCTCTCGTCGCGATCCACGGTGATGCGGACGATTTCCGAGCCGGCCCGGGCCAATTGCATGACCTGCTTGACCGTGGCATCGATATCGGCCGTATCGGTATTGGTCATCGACTGCACGACCACGGGGGCGCCGCCGCCGACCATGACGCCGCCCACATTGACACCCAAAGATTGCCTGCGCGGCGCTGGACCGGCCATTTCAAACCCCGTTTCGTCTGACTTCCGAGATAGGCCTTCCCTTTTGCGCGCGCAACCGAACAATCGCGTGACGCCGCGCGCCCGCAGCCCTTATCCGCGCGAATGCGCAATCTGACCGGGCGACCTTGAATGGCGGCGCGGCGGGGCCATCTATAGGGCATGATGAACAGGCTCCTCCCCCGCATAATCTTGTTCCGCAAGGAAGTCGTGCTGCTCTGGCAGGCATTCCGCTCGCCCCAGACGCCGCTCTATCTCAAGCTGGCGACGCTGTTTGCCGCCTTCTATCTGGTCAATCCCTTCGACATCATCCCCGATGTCATTCCCCTTATCGGCTGGGTCGACGACATCGTGCTGATCCCGCTCCTGGTGAGCTGGATCGTCTCGCGCCTGCCGGTGCCGGCGCCGGTCCATGCCCGCGCCGTCGATGGTCGCGCGCGGCGGCTCTAGCAATGCCCGCGCGATTTGACAAAAACCCGGATATGGCCATGATGGCGGGCATGAACCGGTTTTTCGCCTCCACCCGTCATTTTGAAAGTCGCTTGCGCAAGGCAGGCTGACGGCCTGGTGTTGCTACCTGCCCCCGGGCAAGAGCGGCACCAGGATTTCTGAAAACCTCTCCGACATTTCCGAGCATGCCCGATCCGCGCCGTCCGGCGCGGCGTCAGCACATGCGCATTGAGGCCTTGCCATGACTTTCAAATATTCCGTGACCCTGCCGATCAGCGGTGGCGACAAGCTGCGCCGCTTCCGCGAATGGGCCGACAAGCACCTGCCCGAACTCAGCTACAACCTGCCGCCGCAGACCCCGATCAAGACCGAAACCATGACCATCCGGCTGTTGTCGCCCGACGACCGGGCCCGGGTTCTGCAGACCCTCAGCAAGTCGCCATTGGCATGACCAGGAAAGGAAATCCCCGTGCAAGTCCTGCGCTATTGCCGGTCCTGTTCCGGCCCCCGTCCACGGGCAGCCCGGCGCTGTCCCTGGTGTCACCGCGATTACGGCCAGGCCGCCGCGCGGCCCGAGCATCTTTTCGCCATCTATGATCGCAGCCCGGCCTCCGAGCCGGCCGCGCGCGGGGAGGACGGACGATGACCACGATCTCGCTTTCCGACTGGTCGCAATCGCCGGAAATCCTGGTGGGCGAAGCCGAGCACAAGCGGCTCGTCGTCGCGGCGCTGACCGATATCGGCGACAGCACCGACCGCATCGACTTCCTGCTCTATGAGCTGGACCGGGCCAAGCTGGTACGCGACGCGCTGCTGCCCCCCGATGTGGTGCGCATCGGCAGCATCGTGCGCTTCAAGCCGATCCCCGGCGCGGAGCGCACCGTCAAGCTGGTCATGCCGGGTGAGGAACACCTGCCCGGTGATTACCGGCTCTCGGTGACCTCGGCCCTGGGTGCGGCCCTGCTCGGCCTGCGCCCCGACCATGTCATGACCTGGCTCGACCCCGACGGGGCGACCCACCGCGTCAAGGTGCTCAAGGTCGCCAATACCACGCCCCGGACCGACGACGATCCGGGCCCCAGCGCCGCATGAGACAAGGCCCGGATCAGTCCGGGCCTTTTGTTTCGGCGCCGGCCCTGAGGCTCATATACACCAGATAGGCCTCGATGCCGCCAAAGATCAGCAGCGGCGTCGCGGCGCCCGGCCAGCCCGCCAGATCATGACCGAAGCGCGCGACGCCATAGGCCAGGACCAGCATCGACATCGCCATGCCCACCAGACCCGGCGTCCGCATTTCGGGCGAATGATGATAGCCGATCCAGAACACGAAGCGCAGCGCGATCCACACCACGGCGCTGGCGGTGACGGCGCGCAATTGCCCGCCATCCTCGGCATACCAGGCCAGCAGCAGCAGAGCCGGCACCAGGATGGCCCATTGCTCCAGCGTGTTCTGCAGGTAGCGCAGATTGATCCTGAGGCGCGGGCTCTCGCGCCCGGCCAGGGGATTGATCGCGGGAGTGAACAGGCGCTCATGCGCCACCGCCTCCACGCCGGTCAGCAGGCAGAGAAAGGTCGCCATGCCGATCCAGCCGGCGGCAAAGCCGAGCCGCTCGACCGGCGATGTCGCGCCATCGATGACGGGGGTGAGGAAATAGAGCCCCAGCCAGGCCACCAGGGCCAGCGGCACCACCACGGCGACCGCACCGAACATGCGCCGGCGGCTGGCGGCGACATCGATGCTGTCGTCCCCGCCCGCCATCGGCCTAATCCAGCCGGACCAGCAGGTCCTTGGCGTCGATCTGGTCGCCGGGCTTGATCAGCAGCTCGGCCACCACGCCATCGACCTCGGCATGGATCGCGGTTTCCATCTTCATCGCCTCGATCGAGCAGAGCACGTCGCCGGCCGACACCTTCTGGCCCTGGCTCACCGCCAGCGTGGAAATGACGCCCGGCATCGGCGCGCCGACCTGTTTGGGATCGCCCGCCACGGCCTTGGCGCGGACCTTGACCTCGCCGGCCTTGAGGCGATCCGGCACGATGATGGTGCGCGGCTGGCCGTTGAGATCGAAGAAGACGCGCACCTCGCCCTTTTCATTGGTCTCGGCGCGGCCCTGATAGGTGATGACCAGCGTCTTGCCCTTCTCGATATCGACCAGGAGCTCGTCGCCTTCTTCCAGCCCGTAGAAATAGACCGGGGTGGGCAGCACTTCGGTGGGGCCGTAACGGTCCTGGGTCTTTTCGAAATCCGAATAGACTTTTGGATACATCAGATATGAGGCCAGGCGGAAATCGTCGATGGACTGGCCCACCTCCTCGGCGATCTTCCTGCGTTCGGCTTCGAGGTCCACATCCTTGAGATAGGAGCCGGGGCGCTCGGTCAGCGGCTTCCTGCCCTTGAGCACCTTCTGCTGCAGCTTTTCCGGGAAGCCGCCCGGCGGCTGGCCGAGATCGCCGGCGAAGAAGCCGACGACGCTGTCGGGAAAGGCGATGTCGCGCTTGGGATCTTCGACATCGGCACGGGTGAGACCGGCCGAGACCATGGCCAAGGCCATGTCGCCCACCACCTTGGAGCTCGGCGTCACCTTGACTATATCGCCGAACATCTGATTGACGTCGGCATAGGTCTGGGCGACCTCGTGCCAGCGGGTTTCGAGGCCCAGCGAGCGCGCCTGTTCCTTGAGATTGGTGAACTGGCCGCCCGGCATTTCATGCAGATAGACTTCCGAGGCCCCGCCCTTGAGGTTGCTTTCGAACGCCGTGTACTGGGTGCGCACCGCTTCCCAATAGAACGAGATCTGGCGAATGGCCCGGGCGTCGAGCGCGGGATCGCGCGCATCGCCCTCGAGCGCGGCGACGAGCGAGCCCAGCGTCGGCTGCGAGGTGGTGGAGCTGAGGGCATCCATGGCCGCGTCGACCGCGTCGACCCCCGCCTCCACCGCCGCCAGCACCGTCGCCGCCGAAGCGCCGGAGGTGTCGTGGGTGTGCAGGTGTATCGGCAGGCCCACTTCCTCCTTCAGCACCGAAACCAGCTTTTTCGCGGCGGCGGGCTTGAGCAGCCCCGCCATGTCCTTGATGCCCAGGACATGGGCGCCGGCCGCTTCCAGCTCCCTGGCGAGGCCGACATAATATTTGAGGTCGTATTTGCTGCGATCGGGATCGAAGAGATCGCCGGTATAGCAGATGGCGCCTTCGGCCACCTTGCCCTCTTCCGCCACCGCGTCGATGGAGACGCGCATGTTCTCGACCCAGTTGAGGCAGTCGAAAATGCGGAAGATATCGACGCCGCCCCGCGCGGCCTGCCGCACGAAGAATTTCACCACGTTGTCGGCATAATTGGTGTAGCCGACCCCGTTGGAGCCGCGCAGCAGCATCTGCGTCAGGATGTTCGGCGCGCCCTCCCGCACCTTGGCGAGACGCTCCCAGGGGTCCTCATTGAGGAAGCGCATGGAGACGTCGAACGTCGCCCCGCCCCAGCATTCGAGGCTGAACAGGTTCGGCAGGCCATCGCGATAGGCCTGGGCGATGCGGGTGATGTCGAACGAGCGCATGCGCGTCGCCAGCAGCGATTGATGCGCGTCGCGCATGGTCGTGTCGGTGAACAGAACCCGCTTCTGCTCCTTCATCCAGCGGGCCAGGCCCAGCGGTCCGTCGCGATCCAGCACCTGGCGCGAGCCTTCCACCACGATGAGCGGCGGAAATTCCGGCAGCACCGGCGCCGCGGCATCGGCGGGCGGACGCGGCCGGTCGCGCACCTCGGGATGCCCGTTCACCGTCACGTCGGCGATATAGGAGAGAAGCTTGGTCGCCCGATCCTTGCGCGGCTTGAAATTGAACAGGTCCGGCGTCGTATCGATGAAGCGCGTCGTATAGCGGTTCTCGAGGAAGTCCTCGTGGGTGATGATGTTTTCGAGGAAGGCCAGATTGGTGGCCACGCCCCGGATGCGGAATTCGCGCAGGGCGCGATGCATGCGGGCAATGGCCTCGTCGGCGCTAGGGGCCCAGCAGGTGACCTTTTCCAGGAGCGGATCGTAATAGCGGGTGATGATCGCCCCGGCATAGGCGGTGCCGCCATCGAGGCGTACGCCGAAGCCGGTCGCGCCGCGATAGGCGGTGATGCGGCCGTAATCGGGGATGAAATTGTGCTCGGGATCCTCGGTGGTGACGCGGCACTGGATGGCATTGCCGTTGAGGCGGATGTTTTCCTGGAGCGGTACGCCGGATTCGGGCGTCCCGATCACCGCGCCGTCGAGCAGATGGATCTGCGCCTTGACGATGTCGATGCCGGTCACTTCCTCGGTGACGGTATGCTCGACCTGGATGCGCGGATTGACCTCGATGAAGTAGAACTTGTCGGTGTCGGCGTCCATGAGGAATTCGACTGTGCCGGCGCCGCGATAATTGGCGGCCTTGCCCAGGCGCACGGCGGCATCGGTGAGGTTCCTGCGCACCGCGTCGGACAGATAGGGCGCCGGCGCGCGCTCCACCACTTTCTGGTTGCGCCGCTGCACCGAGCAGTCGCGTTCATAGAGATGCACGAGATTGCCGTGATCGTCGCCAATGAGCTGCACCTCGACATGGCGGGCGCGCTCGATCAGCTTTTCGAGATACATCTCGTCCTTGCCGAAGGCGGCCTTGGCCTCGCGCTTGCCTTCAGAAACTTCCGACAGCAGGCTCTTTTCGTCCATGATGCGGCGCATGCCGCGCCCGCCGCCGCCCCAGCTCGCCTTGAGCATCAGCGGATAGCCGATTTCGGCCGCCAGCTTCTTGATGGTTTCCGGATCGTCGGGCAGCGCCTCGGTGGCCGGCACCACCGGCACATCGGAAGCCAGCGCCATATTGCGCGCGGCGACCTTGTTGCCGAGATCGCGCATGGTCTGGGCGCGCGGGCCGATGAAGATGATGCCGGCATCCTCGCAGGCATCGACGAATTCGGGGCTTTCCGAGAGCAGGCCATAGCCGGGATGGATGGCATCGGCGCCCGAAATGCGGGCGATGCGGATATATTCCTCGATCTGGAGGTAAGCCTCGACCGGACCCTTGCCCTTGCCGATCAGATAGGCCTCGTCGGCCTTGAACCGGTGCAGCGCCAGCTTGTCTTCCTCGGCATAGACGGCGACCGTCTTGAGCCCGAGTTCATTGGCGGCGCGAAACACGCGGATGGCGATTTCGCTGCGATTGGCGACGAGGATCTTCTTGATGGGCATCGATGTGAGTTCCGAGCAAAAGGGGGCAAGGACCGCGCAGGGTCCGGCTCAGCACAGCCGGCGGAAAAGGGCGATTGCCCCCAACCGCCAAAGCATCCAGTTCTTATTTCTGGCCGAGATATCCGGCCAGATGGCTCATGTCATAGCCGGCTTCCGCCGCCTGGGCGATGATGTCCTGGGCAGGCATTTCCCCCGCCTGGCTCAGCGCCCACAGCGTGGTCGAACGCGTGCCCGACCGGCAATAGCAGAAAACCGGGCCCTCGCTCCCCTCGAGCGCGGCACGGGTCCTGGCCACGAGATCGGGATTGACCCCGTCGCGGCCCAGCGGAATGGCATGATAGGCAAGTCCGGCAGCCTTGGCCGCCGCTTCGATGGCAGCGCCTTCCGGCTGATCGGGGGATTCCCCGTCCGGCCGGTTATTGACGATGGCGGTGAACCCGAGCTGTTTGAGCGTCGCCACGTCTTCCGGCTGGATTTGTCCAGAAACGCTGACGTGGTCGTTGATCCGCTTCAAATCCAAGGCGCTGCTCCCCATGCCGAGTTTGGCGTTGCGGCCCCGTTATAGCCATCCGCGTCACCCTGACGCAACTGGTCCCGGCGCAAAGCTGTCATCAGACTGTCGCCCTAGGCAGAAGGTCGAATGCGCCAAAGGCTCAGGCGGCGCGAATTGCTTTCGCCGGGGACAACGGCATGGGACGGCCCAGATGATAGCCCTGCAGGCCCGTGCACCCGGCGTCGGTCAACAGGCGCAGCTGCTCCTCGTTCTCGATCCCCTCGGCCACCACTTCGAGCGACAGCGTACGGGCGATGTCGCAGATCGCGCCGACGATCATGGCGTCGATCCGGCTATGGGTGACATTGGCCACATAGGTGCGGTCGATCTTGATGATGTCGAAATCGAAACCGCGCAGATATTGCAGGCTCGCATAGCCGGCGCCGAAATCGTCGATAGCCACCCGCACGCCCAGCGCCCGCAATGCCTTGAGATTGTCCATGGCGATGCTGTCGCCATCGAGCGGCACCGTTTCGGTGACTTCGACGATGAGGCATTGGGCCGGGGTGCCGGTTTCCTCCAGAATGGCCGCCACTTTGCGCGCAAAATCATCATGGCGGAGCTGCATCGGCGAAACATTGACCGATATGGCCTGGCTGCCCAGGGCCGGCAGGTCCAGCAGCGCGCGCCGCAGCACCCAGCTGCCCAGCCTGTCGATCAGGTCGCTCTCCTCGGCAATGGGTATGAATTTCGCCGGCGGGATCATGCCGCGCACCTTGTGCCGCCAGCGGATCAGCGCCTCATGCGAACGCACCTGCATGTCCTGCGCCGCATGCACCGGCTGGTAATGCACTTCCAGCTCGTCGGTCAGCAATGCCGCCCGCAATTCACGCTCGATGAACCGACGGTACCGCTCGTCGGCCAGCATCTCGGTGTCGAAGGGAACCACCGTGCGCCGCCCTGAGCGCTTGGCCTTGTAGAGCGCGAGATCGGCCTTGGAAATCAGGTCGGCCACATCCGTCGAATCCCTGGGCGCCAGCGCGATGCCGATCGAAGCGCTGATCCGCATCGGACGACCGCTGATCGTCACCGGCTCATCGAGCTGGGCCAGCAGCGCCTCCCCGACGCGGCGCAGGCCCTGCCTGTGATCTTGGTCGAGGATCATGATGCCGAATTCGTCGCCGCCCAGCCGCCCGATCAGCGCCTCCGGCACGACCTGCTCGATAACGCGCACCAGATGCACCAGCGCCGCATCGCCAGCCGCATGGCCCCAGGAATCGTTGAGGATTTTCAGATTGTCGAGATCGAGCTGCATATAGGCGACCGCCCGCTCCGACAGGTGGTGGACCTGCGCGCCCAGCGCCTCGAGGAAATAGGCGCGGGAAAATACCCCCGTCAGTGCATCGCGATGCGCCGCGGCCTTTGCGGCTTCCGAGCGGATATGCACATCGGCAAGCCTGCCGGAAAGCCAGCGATGACCGGCCCACAGCAAAAGGCCCAGCAATCCCACCGCCGGAATGGACGCCAGAGGCAGAAAGATTTCAAGCATGGCCGGATCGTCGACCACGATGCTGACCCCGCGGATCGCGGCCAGATAGGCTATCAATACGGCAATGCCGATCGCCAGGTTGCGGTATCCATGCAGGATATTGTCGAGATGGTCGTCACGACGCATGGCAGACCCCATTATGCCACCCAGCCTGATCGGCAGGTTATGCACAGGGTGTATGAATGGGTTGTAAAAATCATACACTTGCAGCGTTCGCCGCTTCGCGGGCCAAAAGCAGAAATGCGGAAGGGCGTGCTGCATACCGCTCGCCCGCGCCCGGCACAGGGCCCGATGAGAGAGGCAAGAATGGGTGAAGGACGCGCCGAACGTCCCAGCCCGCTACGGGCGGACAAATCCCAGTATTCCTTAGTCTTTCAGCACCAGACAGAGCACCGGAAACGAGGCTCTGAAGTTGTGCCAGAACACCGCATAATCCATATTTTGTCATTTTTGCGGTTGAAACGACGGTGCTGCTGACCTATTCTCACCATCAACGCGACATGATTTATGCCATTAACGCTGAAACGGATATCGTTTTGGCGCGGCATATTTTTGTTTATTCCACAACCGCCCGAATATTCGTCCTGTTTCTACTTTATTCGGCTGCGGGTAACTGATGAGGTCTTATGACAGTCAAGTTGAAGGTCAAGGAGGTCTACAAGATCTTCGGTGACCGGCCCAAGGAAGCCCTGGCGCTTCTGGAGGCGGGCAACAGCAAAGAATCCATTCTCGAATCCACCGGACAGACGATCGGCGTGCAGGGCGCCGAATTCGAGGTCGAAGAAGGCCAGATCTTCGTGGTCATGGGCCTGTCGGGCTCCGGAAAATCCACCCTGGTGCGCATGCTCAACGGGCTGATCCGCCCCACAAGCGGCCAGATATTGGTCGATGGCGACGATGTCGCCAATTGTACTGCCGCCAAATTGCGCGATATCCGCCGCAAGAAGATCGCCATGGTGTTCCAGCATTTCGCGCTCTTCCCCCATCGCACCATTGCCGAAAACGCCGCCTATGGTCTCAAGATCAAGGGCGTTTCCGCCCCCGAACGGCGCGAAAGGGCCTTGCAGGCGCTCGAACAGGTGGGGCTCTCCGCCTGGGCCGACAGCTATCCGTCCGATCTGTCCGGCGGCATGCAGCAGCGCGTGGGCCTGGCGCGGGGCCTGGCCACCGAGCCGCAAATCCTGCTCATGGACGAGCCCTTCGGCGCCCTCGATCCCCTGATCCGGCGCGAAATGCAGGACGAGCTCCTGGCCCTGCAGAAGACGCTGAAGAAAACCATCATCTTCATCACCCACGACCTCAACGAAGCGCTGCTTCTGGGCGACAAGATCGCCATCATGAAGGATGGCCGCATCGTGCAGGTGGGTACGGCCCAGGACATCGTCTCCTCGCCCGCCGACGATTACGTCGCCGCCTTCGTGGCCGATATCGACCGCGGCCGGGTGTTCACCGCCGAGACCGTGGCCACCGAACCGGCCGTGATGCAATTGGGCTCCGACACTGCCGGCGATGCCGTCAAGGCCATGGAAGACCAGAACCGCAACGCCGTCTATGTCATGGATGGCGAGGAAATCGCCGGCGTGGTCACCTATCAGCAGGCGGCAGCGGCCGACCGCGACAGCGGCGCCGACGACGTGCCGCTGGCCGACGTGATGACGACCGATTTCCCCAAAACCGATCCCGACACGCAATTGGCCGATCTCTATGGCCATGCCAGTTCCGGCCTGCCCATCGCGGTGACCGATGCCGACAACAAGCTGGTGGGCGTGGTCGAGCCCGAGGCGGTGTTCGCCCAGCTCTCCGCCGAGCCCAATGCGTCCGAGGGCGCCGAGCCGGCCGACGCCGCCGCCGCGACCCCGCCCCAGCCTGCCCCCGCCGCCGCCCGCTAGAGCGCGGCGCGACCGAACCAAAAGGAGACGCGCGATGAGCCCGTCCGATTTTCTCGTCATCCCGTTCGACGAATGGGTCAATGCCTTCGTGCGCGGCTGGCTGGTGCCCAATTTCCGGCCCTTCTTCCGCGCCGTCCAGGTGCCGATCACCCAGGTCCTGAACGGGCTCGATGCCTTTTTCGCCTTCGTGCCCATGCTGGCCACCACCCTGGTCTTCGCCCTGCTGGCGTTAAAGTTCGCCGGGCGCGGCATGGCCATCTTCACCGTGATCGGCTTTTTCTTCATCGACATGATCGGGCTGTGGCCGCAGACCATGACGACATTGTCGATGATCATCACCGCGGTCCTGTTCTGCTGCGTCATCGGCATTCCGCTCGGCATCCTGGCGGCGCGCAACGACGTGACCTGGAAAGTGCTGCGGCCGACGCTAGACGTCATGCAGACCATTCCCAGCTTCGTCTACCTCGTGCCCATCGTCATGCTGTTCGGCGTGGGCATGGCCCCGGGCATCATCGCCACCATCATCTTCGCCCTGCCGCCCATCGTGCGCCTGACCAATCTGGGCATCCGCAATGTGCGCGGCGACCTGATCGAGGCGGCGGAGGCCTTCGGCTCGACGCCGCTACAGATGCTGGCCGAGGTGCAATTGCCGCTCGCCATGCGCACCATCATGGCCGGGCTCAACCAGACGCTGATGCTGGCTTTGTCCATGGTGGTGATCGCCGCCCTGATCGGCGGCGGCGGGCTGGGCCTGGTGGTCAATACCGGCCTCGGCCGGCTCGATGTCGGCGGCGCCACCGCCGGCGGCGTGGGCATCGTCATCCTCGCCATCGTGCTCGACCGCATCACCCAAGGATTGGGCGAACAGAACCAGGTGCAGACCATTTCGCTGCGCCAGACCTTGATTTCCTGGTTCCGGCCCGGCGCGCCCGCGCCGGCCGAAACCGGAAAAGTGGCCTCCTAGAGCCATTCACGCTGGGGACACCCCCATTCGCCTCCGCCTCTCCGGCGGATCCACGAAAAGCAAAACAAAGGAGACAAAGACAGCAATGTTCCGTCTCAACACCAAGAACACTCTCGCCTCGCTTCTGCTCGCCACCACCGCCATGGCGCCCGCCATCGCGCAGGACCAACCGGGCAGCGGCACCGAAATCATCATGGCGCAGCCGACCTGGGACACGGGCTGGTTCCACACCGAAATCTTCCGCCAGATGCTGGGTGAGCTCGGCTATTCGGTGAGCGAGGTGCTTACGCTCGACAATCCCGCCTTCTATCAATCGGTGGCCTTCGGCGACGTGACCCTGTGGGTCGATGGCTGGTTCCCCATCCACAACCCCTATATCCCCTCCTTCGAGGGCAGCGCCGAAATCATCTCCGGCGTGGTCACCGGCGGCGCCATGGAAGGCTATCTGGTCGACAAGGCGACGGCCGAGGCGCTCGACATCACCTCGCTCGAGGACTTCAAGCGCGACGACGTCAAGGCGGCCTTCGACCGCGACGGCGATGGCCGCGCCGACATGGTCGCCTGCCCGCCGGGCTGGGGGTGCGAATTGACCATCGAGCACCATTTCAACGCCTATGACCTCAACGAGCATGTCAACCTGATCAAGGCCGGCTATGCCGCGTCCATGGCCGATGCCGTGGCCGCCTACGAGACCGGCGACCCGATCTTCTTCTACACCTGGACGCCCAACTGGACCGTCAACGAACTGGTGCCGGGCGAGGACGTGGTCTGGATCGAGGTGCCCGAGGTCAACCTGCCCGAGGACATGGCCGACCTGGCCGATGCGGCGACCCGCGAGGGCGTGGCCGGCTGCGTCAACGATCCCTGCATGCTCGGCTTCCCGGCCAACACCATCGACGCGGTGGTCAATTCCGCCTTCCTCGAAGACAATCCGTCCGTGCGGGCGCTGCTCGAAGCGGTCGAGATTCCCATCGAGGACGTCTATGCCCAGAATGCCGAGATGAATGCCGGCAATGACGATATCGAGGCCCAGGCCAGCGCCTGGATCGAAGACAATCGCGCTCTGGTGGATACCTGGCTGGAAACGGCCCGCGCCGCTTCCTGAGCGTGGTGATCGCCTAGACTTGAAGGCCGGGGTTCGCCCCGGCCTTTTTCATTACGGCAGGCTATTGTCCAGCCAGGCGCGCCAGATATCGCCCCGCTCGGCGACGAAGCCGTCCGCCACCGCTTCGGGCGTGGCGCCGGGCTGGTTGAGCTGGGCCAGGAGGCGGTTCATCTCCACCAGCGGCAGGCTGGCGCGCTGGAAATAGCCGGCGACCTGCGGCAGGTCGATAAACACCCGCTCGGCCAGGGCGATAACCACCAGGTCCGGCGCGAAGGCCGAGGCGGCGGGCGCCGCGCAGGCCCGGCCGGCCAGGCATTTCATCGCCGTCTCGTCATAGGCGCCCATATCCAGCGCGATGAAATCGAGCTGCGCCAGCACCGCATTGGGCTGCCAGTAATAGAACAGGAACGGCTCGCGCCGGTTGACCGCCTCGGCGATCAGCCGGTCCATCTCGAAGCGATTGGCCGGCTCGACGATCTCGACCAGGTTTTCGATGCCATGCGCCCGCGCCAGATTGCGGTTGATGACCGAACAGGCCCAGTCGAGCGGGCAGGAAATAAACCGGATCGGGGCGCTCGCCGCCAGCGGGCCGAGAATTTGCGGCAGTGCCGCGGCAGCGGGCGCGCCAGCGCCATTGGCTCCCATATAGGCCGGCATGAACCAGCCCTCGAACGTGGTCTCGGCATAGGTGGGGGCGGCGCTGCGCACCATCTGGGCATCCATGGCCCCGTTCCAGACATCGGCAATGCGATTGACCCAGAGTTCGGGGGCCACGGCCGGCTGGCCCGTCGAACCCATGGAGGAGGCCGTGGCGGCCGGATCGCCCGGCGTCACCCTGGTGTCGCAGCCCAGCTCGGCCGCGAGCAGGCGGGCATGGATTTCCGCCAGCAGCAGAGCCGAGGGCCAGTTCATCCGCGCAATGACCAGGGGCTGGTCGCCGCAGGGCGCCGGGGCGGCAATGGCGGGCGAAGCCGCCTCATCCTGCGCCCCATCGAGCGTGGTGAACTGGGCCGACGCCGGACCGGCCAGCAGAACCAGCATCGATACGGCCATCGCCGCGCGCCTGAGGCTCATGGATCATCCTCCCGCAAGAGGCGGCCAGTCTATGCTGAAAAGCGCCCCGTTAAGCAACTGCGCGATGACAATGATTTACCGCGCAAATGCCGGTGACTTTTGTCTCAAGAATATGCAACATTCCTCCCCAGAGAGGCGTATCGCGCGCCTCCAAGCCGTTGTCGCGCCGCAAGAAGCGAGGCCAGCAAGGCCACCCGGCGCGCAACCGAAACAGAGGGACGTCTATGTTCAAGAAAAGCCTGACCCTGGCGGTCGCTGCCAGCACGCTTACCATCGCCGCTCCGGCCCTGGCCCAGGAAGTCAAGATCGGCTTCCTCGCCGACGTGACCGGCCCGATCGCCGGCTTCGCGCCGGGCATGGTCGATGCCGGCAACCTCGCCATCACCAATGTCAACGACCAGGGCGGTATCCTGGACGGCCAGACCCTCGTCTCCGTGCTGGCGGACTCGGCCTGTGACGGCGGCGCCGCCGGCCCCGCCGCCGACCGTCTGGTCAATGCCGAGAACGTGACCGCCATCTTCGGCGCCTATTGCTCGGGCGCCACCATTGCCGGCGCCAATGGCTCGGCCATTCCGGGCAATGTCGTCATGATCTCGCCCGCCTCCACCGCCCCGGCGGTTGCCGAGCTGGACGACAATGACCTGGTGTTCCGCGACGTGGTTCCGGATTCCATCCAGGGCGTCAAGGCCGCCGAATTGCTGCTCGGCCAGGGCGTGACCGAAGTCGGCCTGACCTATGTGAACAACGATTACGGCTCGGGCCTGGCCGGCGCCTTCGAAGAGGCCTTCGTCGCCGGCGGCGGCACCGTGCTCGCCAATGTCACCCATGAAGACGGCAAGGCCGATTACCGTCCGGAAATCGGCCAGATCGAAGCCTCGGGTGCCACGACGCTCGTGATCTACGGCTACGAAAATGCCGGCGGCGGCGCCATCCTCAACCAGGCCGTCGAAGCCGGTTCGTTCGACCTGTTCATGGGCGGTGACGGCATGGCCGGCGAAGCCCTGCTCGCCAGCCGCAACGCCGCCGACCTGGAAGGCATGATCCTGACCCAGGCCGCCCCGGCCGAAGGTCCGGCCTTCGACGCCCTTGCCGCCCTCACCGAAGCGGCCGGCCAGGACGTCAACGGCACCTATGTGACCAATTCCTACGACGCCGTGTTCCTGCTGGCCCTGGCCATCGAGAAGAACGGCTCGGCCGAGCGTGAAGGCCTCTCCGTCGCATTGCGCGAAATCGCCAATGCGCCGGGCGAGACCATCCTGCCGGGCGAATGGGCCAAGGCCAAGGAACTGATCGCCGCCGGCACCGACATCAATTACGAAGGCGCCTCGGGCTCCATCGAATTCGACGAGGTCGGCGACGTGGCCGGCGCCATCAACTATTTCGTGGTTGAAGGCGGCGCCGTGGTGAACAAGGGCCTGATTGAGTAATTCGATCGAGCCGATGGCAATAGAGCGGCCCGGGAGCGATCCCGGGCCGTTTGCTTTTGAGGGCACGAAAATGGCCGACGACGAGACCTTGCGCTTTTATGCCGAACAGGCCGGCATCTATGCCGAGCACCGCAAGCACCCGATCGGCGCGCCGCTCGACGCCTTTCTCGACAGCCTGCCCCCGGGCGCCCACATCCTCGAACTGGGCTGTGGCAACGGCTCCGACGCCGCCCATATGCTGGCGCGCGGCTTCGATATCGACCCGACCGACGGCACGCCGGAACTCGCGGCAATCGCGGCGCAACGCCTGCAAAGACCAGTCCGCACCCTACGCTTCAAGGATCTTGCGGCCGAAGCGGACTATGACGGTGTCTGGGCGGCCGCCAGCCTGCTGCACGTGCCGGCCGAGGCCCTCTCCGCCATTCTCGCCCGCATCCACCGCGCGCTCAGGCCCGGTGGCCTCTTCACCGCCAGCTACAAGGCCGGCGCCGGCGCGGGGCGCGACGCCCTGGGGCGCTATTACAATTATCCCGACCCGCCAGTGCTGGAGGCGGATTACCGCGCCGCGGGCGCCTGGCAGGCGCTGACCATCGAGACCGTCCCGGGTTCCGGCTATGACGCGCAGCCCACCGAATGGCTCTGGGTGACGGCGCGGCGCTAGGGACTACTTTGCACATCCCTATCCGTTATCGTCATTGCCGGGCTTGTCCCGGCAATCCAGCTTGCCGCGGGCATGGACCACCGGGACACGCCCGGTGGTGACGATGGTGGGGATACCTAACCTTTCAACGCTAAGGCGAAACGCACTAGCGGCGTCGCGATCCAAACGGCCAAAAAAATCCCCGCTCTCGCGGGGATTTCCTTGCGCACTGATAGGCAACCTAACCCCGCTTCACCACTTCCGGGATCAGGCCCCTGGGCGCGTAGCGCAGGGCGATGGTGATGACCACGCCGAGCACGAAGACGCGCATCTGCAGGGCGCGGCTGTCGATCTCGGGAATGGCGCCCCAGCCCATGGAACTGGTGAGCTGGGACAGGTTGAGGAAGATCAACTGCGCCAGCGGGTCGGAAATGATCCAGACGATGTAGATGAGGAAGGCCCCCAGCACCACGCCCCAATTATTGCCGGCGCCGCCGACGATCACCATGACCCAGATCATGAAGGTGTGGTTGATCGGCTGGTAGCCGGAGGGATCGAAGATCTGGGTGAAGGTGGCGAGGATCGCGCCCCCGATGCCCATCAGGATCGAGCCGAAGACGAAGAGTTCGAGCTGACGGCCGGTGACGTCCTTGCCCATGGAGGCGGCGGAGATGTGATTGTCGCGGATGGCGCGCATCATGCGGCCCCACGGCCCGCCATAGGCGCGCTGCACCAGCGCGAAGGCGATGACCAGGATGACGACAGCGACGCCCAGGAACATCAGGCGCGCATACAGGAAGCTGTCGGGGATCGACATGCCGGCGGCCTGCAGGTGCTGGGGCAGCGGCGTCGGCCAGGGCATGGGCGACACGGTCATGGTGCCGCGCGTCAGCCAGTCCATGTTCTTGATCAGCGCCCGCAGGATTTCGGAAATACCGATCGTGGCGATGGCCAGGTAATCGGTGCGCAGACCCAGGCTGATCCGGCCGATATAGAAGGCGATCACCGCCGAGACCAGGCCGCCGAACAGCCAGCCCAGCACCGGATGCAGACCCAGCCCGCCGACGAAGCCGGCCGTGGATTCGATATAGGCGGCGGCCGGATCGATCTGAGTGCGATAGATGATGTAGCCGGCGAACCAGGCCAGCGCGACGATGGCGGCGCGCCATCTGCCCCTGATGCCGATGCGGTCGACGCGGCGGGCCAGCATGACCAGCGCCACGCCGACGATGAAGGCGGCCAGCGCCCGGCCCAGCATCATCGGCCCATCGCTCTCCCAGAAGGCCATGTTGACCGGATAGGAGAGGAAGACCGTGGAGGCGCCGCCCACCATGAGAAAGCCCATGATGGCGAAGTTGAACAGGCCCCCATAGCCCCATTGGATATTGAGGCCCAGCGCGATCAGCGCGAAGGCGGTGGCCTGGGTGAGGATCAAGAGGATCGAGGCGGTGCCCTGCACCAGGCCCACCACCACGACGATGAGGAACATGGCCGCAAAGAGCAGCAGGCCCCGGCGGAGCGGGCTGTCCCAGCCGGACCGGGGGGCGGAAGCGGCGCTCATGTCGAAGCTCCCTTGAAGATACCGGTGGGCCGCACGAGCAGGGTGATGACCAGGATCACGAAGGCCACGGTGAGTTTATATTCGGTGGGCACCAGAGCCAGATTGGCCGGCAGCGCCATGCCCTCGGGCAGAACGCTGTTGAGCGGGCGCAAGACGGCCGTCCAGTTGAACACGGCCAGGGTTTCGGCGAAGGCGATGAGGAAGCCGCCCACGATGGCGCCATAGGCATGGCCCAGCCCGCCGACGATGGCGGCCGCGAAGATGGGCAAGACGATGTTGAAGGCCAGGTCCGGCATCAAAGCCACGTCCAGCGCCAGCATGGTGCCGGCCACGCAGGCCAGCGAGCCGGCAATGACCCAGGTGACGCGCACCACCAGGGCGGTATTGATGCCCGAGACCTGTGCCAGATCGGCATTGTCGGCCATGGCGCGCATGGCCTTGCCCAGTCGCGAGCGGGTGAGGAAGAGATGCAGGGCAACCACGATCAGCGCCGTGAGCACGAACATGATCAATTGCGGCTCGGTGATGTTGATCGGCCGCGAGCCGCCGGCCCAACTCATGTCGAAGCGGAAGATGTCCTTGGATTCGCCGGCCACGTAGATGGACTTGGTGCCCGAGCCGAAGATCAGGCGGATCAGGCCCTGGATCATCAGGGTGACGCCGATCGAGGCGATCAGTAGCGTCACCGGCTTGGCCCCGCGGGCGCGCAGCGGGGCATAGAAGCCCTTGTCGATGCCCAGGGCGATGAAGGCGGTCAGCACCATGGCCACCGGCAGCACCACGAAGGCCATAGGCAGCGGCAGGATGATGCCCATGGCCGCCAGGGCCGTGGCCAGCACGAAGGCGATGAAGGCCCCCATGGTCATCATGTCGCCATGGGCGAAATGGGCGAAGCGCAATATGCCGAAGATCAGCGTGATGCCGATGGCGCCCAGGGCATAGATCGAGCCCAGAACGGTGCCGGAAATCAGCACGCGGTTGATGAAGAAGATCAGTTCGTCCATCGGCTCAGCCCCCCAGGAAGCTTTTGGCGACCTCAGGGTCGGCGATCAGTTCCGGCCCGGTGCCGGTGAAGCGGTTCTGCCCCTGTGCGAGGACGAACCCCTTGGAGGCGAAGGCCAGGGCCTGGCGGGCATTCTGCTCGACCATGAGGATGCCCACGCCTTCCTTGTTGACGCGCTGGATGGTCTCGAAAATTTCGATGACATAGCGCGGCGAGAGGCCCGCCGAGGGCTCGTCCAGCATGAGCAGGCTCGGCCGGCTCATCAGCGCCCGGCCCATGGCCACCATCTGCCGCTGCCCGCCGGACAATTCGCCCGCCGGCTGGCGGCGCTTTTCGCGCAGCACCGGGAACATGTCATAGACCCATTCCATGGTCTCCGAATAATCGTCGGAACGGGTGAAGGCCCCCATTTCGAGATTTTCCTCGACCGAGAGCGAGGTGAAGACGTTCTTCTCCTGCGGCACGAAGGAAAGGCCCTTGGGCACCAATTTGTCGGGCAGGGAATTGGCGATGTTCTCGCCGCCGAATTCGATCGTGCCGCCGGTGACCTTGAGCAGGCCGAAAATGGCCTTGAGCGTGGTGGACTTGCCGGCGCCATTGGGGCCGACGATCACCCCGATATCGCTTTTCTCGATGGCGATATCGACGCCGTTGAGGATCGGTGCGCCGCCATAGCCGCCGACCACGTGCTTGAGTTCGATAAGAGCCATGGTTACGCCACCTCCACCGGGGTGCCGAAATAGGCTTCGACGATGGCCGGATTGGCGCGGATCTCGGCCATGGGGCCCTCGGCGATCTTTTCGCCCTGCGCCATGACGATGACCGGATCGCAGAGGCGGCCGATCAGGTCCATATCGTGCTCGATGACGAAGAAGGTGTAGCCCAGCTCGCTGTTCATGCGTTCGATATTGCCGGCGAGATCGTTGAGCAGGGTCTTGTTGACGCCCGCCGCCACTTCGTCGAGCAGCACCACCTTGGCATCGACCATCATGGTGCGGCCCAGCTCCAACAGCTTCTTCTGCCCGCCCGAGAGATTGCCCGCCAGTTCGTCGCGCACATGGCCGAGCTTGAGGAAATCGATGACGTCGAGCGCCTTCTTGCGCACTTCGGTTTCGCGGCTGCGCACCAGGCCCGGGCGCAGCCAATTGTCCACGAGATGCTCGCCCGGCTGGTCGCCCGGCACCATCATCAGGTTCTCCAAAGCCGTCATCTGCGAAAATTCATGCGCGATCTGGAAGGTGCGCAACATGCCGATGCGGAACAATTCGTGCGGCTTGAACCCGGTCACGTCCTGCCCGTCGAAGATCACCTGGCCGCTATCGGGCACGATATTGCCGGCGACCATGTTGAACAGGGTGGACTTGCCGGCGCCATTGGGGCCGATCAGCCCGGTAATGGAGCCGCGCCGGACCGAGAGCGAGCAATCGTTGACGGCCAAAAGGCCGCCAAAGCGTTTTGAGACGTTGCGAACGTCAATAACCAAGTCGGAGGACAAGTGCGATCAGCCCCGATTTCCTGAAATGCCATGTGACCCGGTTGAATCCGGGCAAATTTGCGGCATCTGTTCACAACAGGGGCTGGTGGTCAACGCATAGAGACTGACCGGCTGGACAAATTCTCGCCAGCGGCGCGGTTTTCTACATGTGGGGCGCCGGATCGGGCGCGGGAAACACGCTAGAGAAAGGCCAGAACCGCATCGGCGGTGGCCTTGTTATTGGCGCAGGGCACATCATAGAGCGTCGCCAGCCGGGTCAGGGCCTTGACGTCCACATCGTGCGGCTGGGCCGAGAGCGGATCGATGAAAAAGATCAGGACGTCGAGCCGCCCTTCGCAGATCATGGCGCCCAATTGCTGGTCGCCGCCCAGGGGGCCGCTCTTGAGCAATTGCACGCTGAGCCCGGTGGCCGCCATGACCCGGCTGCCGGTGGTGCCGGTGCCCCAGAGCTCATGCTGGCTGAGCTTGTGTCGATGTGCCTCGGCCCAGCGGCACAGATCGTCCTTCTTGTCGTCGTGAGCCACCAGCCCGATGCGCGCCATATCCGCCTCCATGCCGGCCCTGTTCATGCACAGCCGGATGAAAAGGGCAAGCCATGCCCGCCCCTCAGAACTCGTCCCAATCCTCGGCCAGGGCCGTATTACCGACCGCGCGCGGCAGGGGGGCGGACCGGGGAACGGGTCTGGCCGCCGGCCGGGACGCCGCGGGAGCCATCGCCGGCGCGGCATCGGCCTGGGTGCGGAACACATCGATAATGCCGTCGAGTTCGGTCGCCTGGGCCTCGGT
>Ga0160493_100152_pt1 | contig 36063 bp, 32 predicted proteins | sample DID2MG_2_FD_108262 | JGI IMG/M metagenome (GOLD analysis project Ga0160493, IMG submission 108262) | Enriched soil microbial communities from UW Madison campus, WI, USA - DID2878_E24_FP2 MG | ecosystem: Environmental > Terrestrial > Soil > Unclassified | place: USA: Madison, Wisconsin | collected... | reverse complement strand
CCGCTGCCGCACTGTGCCGTTATAGATATGCTGCATGACGTAGGGGAAGCACATGGCCGCCGCGGTTTCCGCCGCATCAACCTTCACCACTTGCCCTTGCCCGCCCTGCGCCCGTGCGAACAAGGCGGCGAGAGCACCGAGATAAGCCGCTACGCCACTCGCCAGCGACGCCCTGTTGCCAGTCCCAAACAAGGGTTCGCGCCCGGCCGCGCCGTTATTGTGCATCATGCCCGAAAGGGCCTGCAGCACGATTTCCGCGCCCTGCCAGGCCGCCCGCGGCCCGTCGGTGCCAAAGTCGGAGGGTTGCACCACGACCAAGGCCGGATATTTCGCGCTCAAGCGATCCGCGTCGGCACCGACCGGCAGAACGGCGACATCGGCACCGGCCAGGAGGCGTTCGAAATCCGCAGAGCCATGCTCGATGATCAGCGATTGCTTGCCAAGATTAAGGTGGAAGAATTGCAGCGAGTCGCCATGCACCGACATCGGCGCCATGCCGCGAATCCGCGATCCCTCCTCCGGCTCGACAAGAAAAACCGTCGCGCCGTAATCGGCAAAAAGGCGGGCGCAATATTGCCCGGCCAGGCTCTCGGAAAAGTCGACCACGCGCAGGTGGTCCAAAGCGCCGCCCATGGGCTCGCTCCTCCCGTCAAATGCTTTGTCGAAATGCGCGGGGACTTCTGCGGTCCGTTCTATGGCGCCAATGGGCGTACGATATGATGGGTTTGCATCCGGATGCAACGCCTATTTGCATACGGATGCAATTCTATGGCATAGATGTCGCAAATGGGGATGATGGGCCGGTCGGACACGATCGGGGCAAGATGAGTACCAGTGCCGGCAATGATGGAAAATCACCCCGCAAGCCGATCACGGCGCGCGAACTCGCCCGGCTGATGGGTGTCAGCCAGTCAGCGGTTTCGCGTGCCTTTACGCCCGGCACATCGATTTCGGTGGAACTGCGCGAACGCATCCTGCGCGCGGCCGAGGAGTTCGACTATCAACCGAACGCCATCGCCTCCATGCTCTCGACCCGCCGCAGCAATATTGCCGGCATTGTGGTGTCGGAGATGCAGAATCCCTTCTACCCTTCGCTCATCGAGAAGCTGTCGCGCGAATTGCAGCGTGTGGGACTGCAAAGCCTGATGTTCAACATCACGCGCGGCTCCAATATCGAAGAGCAATTGGTCGCGCTGCGGAAATACAACGTGGACGCGGTGGTCGTGATTTCGGCGACGGTTCTGTCCGGCGCTTCGTTACGTTGGGCCACCGAAGGGCGGGCGGCGGTTCTGGTCAACCGCACCATACCAGACCAGACGCTCACCTCGGTCAGTTGCGACAATATAGAGGGCGCGCGGGCCATTGCGGACCACTTTCATACGATAGGCCGCAGGAACGTCGCCTTTGTCGGCGGACTACCGCACACTTCAACGAATCTAGAGCGCCAGAACGCCTTCATCACGCGCATCGCCGAACTCGGCATGACACTGACGCATGCCATTTCCGGCGGCGAATACAGCTATGAGGCGGGTTACAAGGCCGGCATGGAGATCGGCACGGCCGGGCGGACCGATGCGGTGTTCTTCGCCAATGACATTCTGGCTATCGGCGGCTTCGATGCCTTGAAGGACGGGCTCGGTCTGCGCGTTCCGGAAGACATTGCCATTGCCGGGTTTGACGACGTGGCCATGACTCGCTGGCCGCGCTATTCGCTGACCACGTTCCGCCAACCGGTCGATGCGATCGTGGCAAAGACCGTGGCCTTGATCATGGAACAATTGGCCAGCAAAGCCTACACGCCCACACAGAACCCGCTCAGCGGTGAACTTCTGGTGCGTCATTCGACGCTTGGCGCCAAGGCTCTCGAACAGATCGAAGCGTCCGACCCGATGCCAGAGTCGCGCTGAAATCGGCAGCAGCCTGGCTGACCCAGACGCCGATCTCGGGCAGGCGTTCGGCGGTCATGCGCGCCGAAAGACCCGACACCGATATGGCACCGACGACATCACCCGCTGCGTTTTTGACCGGACTGGCGACACAGGTAATGCCCTTGCCGCCATCCTGATTGTCTATCGCGTAGCCCTGGGCACTCGCATTGGCAATCTCCCTGCGCAGAGCGACCGCGCGGCCGGCCAGCGGCCTTGCTCTGCCGTCGGGCAAGGCAAGAACGGCCTCGATCTCGTCCTGGGCATAGGCCGAAAGCACGGCTTTGCCCATGGCAGAGTTGACCAGCCCGGCGCGCCCGCCCGTCCGGGCAATGGCGCGCACGATCTCGCGGCTCTCGGCCTGTGCCATCACCACGATTTCCCCATCGTCCAGAACACCGAAATTGGCGGTCTCCCGGGTAAGATCGCGCAGATGGCGCAGATGCGGTAGCGCGGGTGCGACCAGAGCCTGGCGTTGCCCGAAGGCGGCGCCGACAGAGAAGGCCTGCTGGCCCACGGACCACAATTGACGCCCGGTATCATACTGGACGAAACGCCGTTCCTGCAGCGTGGTCAGCAATCGATGCACGGTGGAGGGCGAAAGGCCGGTGCGGCGGGCGAGGTCGGTGAGGCGCCAGCCCGCGCCGTCCTCGGCCAGCGTTTCCAGCAGCACCAATGCGCGGGTCACGGCCTGTACATTGTGCTTGCCGCTGCTCACCAGGTCACCGCGATATATTTGGCCTCGCAGAATTCCAAGATGCCATGATGGGCCCCTTCCCGTCCGAGGCCGCTCTGCTTGACGCCGCCGAATGGCGCTGCCGGGTCTGAGGCCAGGCCGCGATTGAGACCGATCATGCCCGCCTCCAGCTTTTCCGACACGCGCAGACCACGCGCCAAATCCTCGGTGAATAGATAGGCAATCAGGCCGTATTCGGTGTCGTTGGCTTTGGCAATGACCTCTTCTTCCGTCTTGAAACTGGCCAGGGGCGCGATAGGGCCGAAAATCTCATCGTGAACAAGCGGCGAGTCCGAAGGCACGTTCCTGATGACCGTTGGTGGATAGTAGAAGCCGTCGCCTCCCGGGGCCTTGCCGCCGGCGAGGATCTCAGCCCCCTGCCCCGCTGCATCGTTCACCCAGGTCGATATCCGCTCGAGCGCATCCTGGTTGACCAGCGGGCCGCACTGAACGCCCTTCTGATAACCGGGACCGACCTCGAGCGCTGCCATGCGTTCGGCCAGCCCCTTGGAAAAGGCCTCCATGATCCCTTCCTGGACGAAAAAGCGGTTGGCCGCGGTACAGGCTTCGCCGCCATTGCGCATCTTGGCGACCATGGCGCCATCCAATGCCTTGTCGAGGTCGGCGTCGTCAAAGACGATGAAGGGTGCATTGCCGCCCAACTCCATCGAACAGGAGATCACCTGGTCGGCGGCTTCCCGCAGCAGCTTGCGCCCGACTTCGGTTGAGCCGGTAAAGCTGAGCTTCCGCACGCGGGGATCGTGCAGCATGGCGCTGACGGTGGCGCCGGCTTTCGAGGTGGTGATGACATTGACCACGCCGTCGGGCACCCCGGCCTCTCGGTAGATTTCCGCCAGGGCATAGGCCGTCAGCGGCGTTTCGGTTGCCGGCTTCAACACGCAGGTGCTGCCGGCGGCGAGAGCCGGCGCGATCTTGCGCGTGGCCATGGCGGCCGGGAAATTCCAGGGCGTCACGAGCACGGACACCCCGATGGGCTGGTATTGCACCAGGATGCGGTTGGCGCCGCTTGGCGCAACGGACACATCGCCATTGAGGCGCACGGCCTCCTCGGAGAACCAGCGGAAGAATTCAGCGGCATAGACGACTTCACCCTCCGCGTCCGGCAGCGCCTTGCCGTTTTCGAGGCTGATGAGCTCGGCAAGCATCTGCTTGCGCTCGATCATCAGTTCAAAACAACGACGCAGGATGTCGGAGCGTTTGCGCGGCGGGGTTGCGGCCCAGCCCGGCCCGGCTTCATGTGCGGCCGATACGGCGGCAAGCGCATCCTCGATAGAGGCATCGGCGACCCGGGAAATCACCTTGCCGGTAGACGGGTCGACGACATCGAGCCGATTGCCGGTGCCGCCGGCACGCCATTGTCCGCCGATCCACAGATCGGTCGGCACTGTTGCGGGATCGAACGAAAGGGGGGGAAACGTGCTCATCAGCTTGCCTCGGCGTGCTTGGAGTTGGTGGTCAGCATGGCGAGATCGCCCGCGAAGGCGGCAGCGATCAGCAAATCCATGCCGGCCCGGTCGACCGGGCGCGGATTGTTCTTGATCAGCCGATTGGCGGCCAGGGCCTGCTCGGCGATCCAGGGAAGGTCTTCGGACTTGACGCCGATTTCGGCCAATGTCCTGGGCACCGCGATGGTGTTCAGCAAAGCGGTGATGCCGGCGATGCAGCGATCTGCGGCAGCCGCGTTGTCGTCGTCCTTGGTTGCAAACTCGAGAATTCGTCCAATCGTGGCAATATCGGCAAGTGCGTGCTCTCGATTGAATGCCAAGGCATAAGGCAGCATCAAAGCAACACCCAGGCCATGCGCCGTATGCGTCAAAGCGCCGACCGGATATTGCACGGCATGGCACACCGAGGTGCCGGCGGTGCCGAAAGCCAGCCCTGCCTGCATGGCGCCCAGCATGACATCGGCGCGCGCCTGCGCGTCGCCGCCATTCCCGACGGCCGCAGCCAGGCTGCGCCCGATATTGCCGATGGCGGCCATGGCGAAACTATCGGTCAAAGCGTTTTTGCCCACGAAGACATGTTCAAGCGTGATGTTCGTCAGCTCGGATCGGGGCGCGGTGGTGAAGGCTTCGATCGCGTGGACAAGTGCGTCGGCGCCGGACATGGCGGTCAATACCGGCGGACAGGTCAGCGTCAAATCCGGATCGCAGATCGCGGTAACCGGGATCAGATGCGGACTCGCAATGCCCACCTTAACCGCCCGATCGGGATCGGCGACAACAGCAACCGGCGTCACTTCCGATCCGGTGCCGGCCGTCGTCGGCAATGCCACCAGCGGAAGAATGGGTCCTGGCACCTTGAACTCGCCGTAATAGTCGCTGATCGCCCCACCATGTGCCGCAATCAGCGCGATCACCTTGGCGGCGTCTATACAACTTCCGCCGCCGATGCCGACGATGACCTCGGCGCCGAAATCGCTTGCGGCAGCCACCCCGGCCACCAGGCATTCGGCGGGCAATTCCGCCTCCACACCGGCGAAAGTCGATACCGACAGCCCAGCCTCCCGTAAGTCGGATTCGAGCAGCCGGAACGTCTCTTCGCCGGCCATGCGCTGATCGGTGACCAGCAGCACCTTATGGCCGAGGGCGGCGACATAGCCCGGCAACGACGCGCGCTGGCCCGAGCCGAATACGATATTGCGAGGCGAACGAAGAGCGCCAAACATGATGTAGTCCTTGATGGTTTAGGCCGTTCCGGCCAGGTCTTGCAGGCGCGACCAGGTCACGTCCGCGATATTAACGCCGTCGGCAACGGCACGGCGGCGCAGCTCTCGGCCTCGCTCGCCGGGGATCCGTACATTGTCGAATCCTTCAGCGGGCGCTTCGCTCCGCAGCAGATCAAGAAAATCAGATACCGCAGCCAAGGGTTGGTCGATGACGATGAAAAGATCGGCCTTGGTACATGGCTCGGTGGAATCGAGCGTTCCCTTGACATCTCGACCGATGGCTGAACCGGCAAGAGCCGTCAGCAGCAGTTCGAAGGCCAGGCCGAGCGCATATCCTTTGGGGCCGCCGAACGGCGCGATGGCACCGTCGCGCGCCGCCACGGCATCGGTCGTGGCATTGCCGGCCGCGTCCAGTGCCCAGCCCTGCGGGATGGGCGCACCGCGATTGGCGTGATCGTGAATCTCGCCCATCGAGACGATGCTGGTGGCCGTATCCATCATGAAGATGCCATCCCCGGTGGGAAGACCGATTGCGACCGGATTGGTGCCGATCATGGCTCGGCGTCCACCCCAGGGATGGACCAGAGCTTCACTGGTCGAAAAGGCAATCAGGCACTTTCCCGCCTCGGCAACGCGGTCGGCATAGAAGCCCAGCATGCCGATGTGATTGGCATTGGCGACGGCGGCAACGACCACACCCTGGCTTACGGAACGGTTCATCAGTGCATCGATTGCCGCCTGGGCCACGACCGGGCCCAGCCCCTGCTCGCCATCGACCTTGAGAAAACCGGGCGCCGTCCATTCCTGTCGCCCTTTTGTAACCGGGTTGGCAATGCCATTGCCGATCCGCTCCACCAATCGCGGCAGGCGCAACAGGCCATGCGAGGCGATGCCGCGCATTTCCGCATCGAGCAGAAGGTCGCGCTGCAGTGCCGCATTGTCCGGCGGCACTCCGGCGACGGCGAGCACGCGGTCTGCAACGTCCTTGACTTCTTTGAGCGGCACTAAGGGCATAACTGGAACTCTTTCAACTGATCGCCAGCGTCTCGTCCGCCGGCTGCGCTCCACCGATCTGCGACGCGATCGGCCATGCTCTGGCGAAATGGCACGCGGCCAAATGATCGTCGCCCACAGGCTGGAGCGGCGGTTCCTGACTTTTACAGATGTCCTGCGCAATAGGACAACGGGTGTGGAAACGACAGCCGCCCGGAATCCGGATCGGGCTGGGCGGATCGCCGGCCAGCAGGATGCGCTTCCGGCGCTTGTCGGGATGCGAGGCCGGCACGGCCGAGAGCAGCGATTCCGCGTAAGGATGCTGCGGTCCGGCAAAGAACGACGCCTTGGGGGCCAGTTCGACGATCTTGCCCAAATACATGACGGCCACCCGGTCGGCCATGTGCTTGACCGTCGCCATGTCGTGCGAAATGAACAGATAAGCGGTGCCCTTTTCCTCCTGCATGTCCTGCAGGATGTTGATCACCTGCGACCGCACCGAGACATCGAGCGCCGATACCGGCTCGTCAGCCACGATCAGGCGCGGACCCAGGGCAAAAGCCCGGATGATGCCGAGGCGTTGGCGCTGGCCACCGGAGAATTGCCGCGGCCAGCTATCGACGTGCTTGGCGCTGAGGCCGACGGCCTGCAGGAGGCGCTCCGCAGTGCTCCGCCGTTCGGCCTTGTTGCGCACCTTGCCGTGAATGGCCAATGGCTCGGTGACGATCTCCCCTGCGGTCATGCGCGGATCGAGCGAGGAGAACGGATCCTGGAACACGAACTGGATTTCGCGTCGGATGTCCTTCAGTGCGCCCTGGGACATATGCGTGATATCCCGCCCCTCGAAACGGATCGCACCCTCCGTGGGATCGGTCAGGCGCAGGATGAGCCGCGAGACGGTGGACTTGCCGCATCCGGATTCGCCGACCAAAGCGAGAGTCTCCCGCTCGGCCAGCGAGAAACTGACGCCATCGACCGCGCGCACCGACCCGCCGAAAATTTTGCTGATATCGGTGACTTCAAGCAGCTTGTTCATCGGCCGTGCTCCTTGCCCAGCAGGCGACCTTTTGACGGGGCGCCACCGTTTCGAGTTGAGGGACCAGGCGATCACATTCGGGACGCCGCTCCGGGCAACGCGGATGGAACGAACAACCGGCCGGCATGTCCGAGATATGCGGCACGGCGCCACCGATGGCCGGCAGACGGTGCTGCTGCTCCATCTCGATTGTCGGCGTGGCATTGAGCAGGCCTATGGAATAAGGATGCTGTGTATTGTCGAACAGCGCCCCAACGCCGGCCTCCTCGACCACCCTGCCCCCATACATGACGTTCACCCGGTCGGCGATTTCGGCGACGACCCCGAAATCGTGGGTGATGATGATGATGGCCAGGTCGAGTTCCTTCTGCTTGGCGCGCAGAAGATCCAGGATTTGGGCCTGAATGGTCACGTCCAGGGCCGTTGTCGGCTCGTCGGCGATCAGCAGTTTCGGCTCGCAGGCCAGGGCCATGGCGATCATGACGCGCTGGCGCATGCCGCCGCTCATTTCGTGCGGGAAATTATCGATACGCCGATGTGGATCGGGGATGCCGACCGAATCCAGTTGCTCGATGGCCCGCGTGCGCGCCGCCTGCCTGGAAAGACCGAGATGCTTGCGCAGGGGGGCCGCGATCTGGTCGCCGACGCGCATGACCGGGTTGAGCGCTGTCATGGGCTCCTGGAAGATCATCGATATCTCATTGCCGCGCAGGCCTTCCAGTTCCTTGCGTTGCATCGTCGCCATTTCCCGCCCCTCGAAGCTTATCGAGCCGCCAGTGATGCGCGCTGCGGCAGGAAGGAGCCGCATCGCCGCCAGGGCGCTGAGGCTTTTGCCTGAGCCGGATTCACCGACGAGACCGAGGCATTCGCCGCGATTGACGCTGAGATTGACGCCGCGAAGCGCTTCGAGAGGCGCGCTTTGCGGGCCGAATGCGACCTTCAGATCGCGGATGGTCAGGATAGGGTCGCTCATCGCACAGTCCGATCCGGGTCGAGACGATCCCGCAGGGCGTCGCCGAGAATGTTGAAAGAGAGCACCGTCAGGGTGATGGCGAGGCCGGCGAAGAGAGCCGGAAGGGGCGAACCGAAGATGTTCTGCACCCCATAGCGCACGATATTGCCCCAGGACGGTGCCGGTGGCTGAGCGCCGAGGCCGATGAAGCTGAGGGTCGCTTCCATGCGGATGGCGGACCCGATCCAGATCGTCGTCATCACCACCAGGGGGCCGGCGATATTGGGCAGGACGTGGCGCAGGATGGTCGAGTAGGACGGCCGCCCCATGGCAATGGCCGCATCGACATATCCTTCCTGGCGCACCGAGAGAGCCGAAGCGCGCGACAGCCTGATGAAGCTGGGAATAAGCGCGAACGAGATCGCTATCGAGAGATTGACGATGCCCGGACCCAGCAGAGCCACGACGAGCACGCCGAGCAGCAGCGGGTCGAACGACATCATCATGTCGGTCACGCGGCTGACGATACGCTCGGTCCAGCCACCGAAATAGGCGGCAGTGGTGCCCATGGTGATGCCTACGATTGCCGCGATGAGCGGAGCGACCAGTCCGATCGTCATGGACAGGCGGGAGCCTTCGAGGATGCGCGAGAAGACGTCGCGGCCGAAATCGTCCGTGCCCAGCCAATAGGTGGCGCTCGGCCCCTGGTCGCGGGCGCGGAAATTCTGCAACAGCGGATCGTGGGGCTGAATGAAGTCGCCGAACACGACCAGGATGGCGAGCATGCCCAGGAAGATGATCGCGAAGGTTATGAAAATCCGGTCGAGCATCAGGCCGTCCTCACTCGTGGATCGATCACCGCGTAAAGCAGGTCGGTCAGGAAATTGATGGCCACCACCAGCACCGACAGGATCACGATCCCGCCCTGGATCAGCGTGTAATCACGCGAGGTAACGGCGCCGACGAGCAATTGCCCCACGCCCGGCCGGTTGAACACCAGCTCGATGGCGATGGTCCCGCCCAATGTCGCGATGGTGGACAGCGACAGGTGGGTGGTGACCGGCAGCAGAGCGTTCCTGAAAATGTGGCGCCAGATGACATTCTGCCGGGTCATGCCGAGGGCTTCGGCGGTGCGGACATAATCGCGGCCCGAGACATCCAGGACCGCGGTGCGGGTCAGGCGCATCATTCCGAAGCCCTTGAGCAGGCCGAGGGTGAACGCCGGCATGGCGAGGTAGCGCAGGTCGAAGGCATGCTCACCGCCGCCAAGCAGGGGAAACCAGCGAAGCGTCAAACCGAAGAGCAGCAGGAACAGCACGCCGAGATAGAAGTCCGGCAGCGCCGAGCCGAAGAAGGAGGTGAGACGCGTCACGTGATCGGCCGCCTTGCCCGCCTTCATGGCGGAAAGAACACCCAGCGGAATGCCGATCAGCACACCTATGATGGTCGAGGCGATCGTGAGCGCAATGGTATAAGGCAGGTTACGCATCATGGTCTCGGTGACCGCGGCGCGATTGATCAGGCTGGTGCCCAGATCGAAGTTCAACAGCCCCCACAGGAATTCGCCATATTGAACGAAGATGGGCTTATCCAGGCCCAGCGAGCGGCGGACATTCTCGATGGTCTCGGCGCTGGCCTGGTCGCCGAGCATGGCGATGACCGGGTCGCCGGGCAGAAGGCGCATGGCGAAGAAGACGAAACTGAAGACCAGAAAGGCCGTCAGGATCGCGTCGGCCGATCGTTTCAGCACGAAGCGAAGCATGGTGATCTCCTGGGAAGGGTGGGCCCGGATCGATGGGAGGTCCGATCCGGGCCCTGGGGCCCTATTCGCTGACGCGGCGTGCGGTAGCGAATTCGTGCTGGCCGAAGCCACCGACCGGCTCGTAGCCGAGATCGATATCGCCTTGCATGACCGAGAGCAGCGGGGCCGTCTGCAGCGGATAGACCGGCATGTCGCGCAGGATCTGCAATTGCGCCTCGCGCAGCAGTTCCATCTGCTTTTCCGTATCGGTTTCAGCGACGGCCTGGGTCACCAGATCATCGACATTGCCGCCCACTTCACCGTAATGGGAGAAGTTGCGCAGGGCCGATGGCTTGCCCACGGCGGCCGCCTCGCTCAGGAACTCGTTGATCACTGCCGGCGCACTGGGCGCAATGGCGGTCGAGAGTTCCACGATCGTGCCCTTATTCTCGCGAATATTGGCGTGATAGGAGGCATGGTCCTGCACCTGCAGGTTCAGATTGATGCCGACCTGGCGCAGCATGTCCTGGACCATCAGCATGTTGGTCAGATAATCGTCTCGTTCCGAGATGATGACATCCATGGAGAAGCCGTCGGGATAGCCGGCTTCCGCCAGGAGTTCCTTGGCACGCTCCGGATTGTATTCGTAGCGCAGGTCCTCGGGTGTATCCTCCGGCTGCAAGGCGCCGAAGAAGGTGGCCGGCACGATTGCCGGCAAGGGACCGCTGAGCACACCGAAGACCTCGCTCCACACACTCTGGTCGATGGCATAGGCGATGGCCTGACGAACCCGCACGTCGTCGAGCGGCTCGACATTCATGTTGAAATGCAGGAATTGCAGCGAGCCGGGTTGCAGGGTGATGATCTGGGCGTCCGGAACGGCGCCCTCGATCGAGGCGACCCATTCGGGCGTGCGATCGCCGCCCGTCGTGTCGAGCTCGCCGGCAATGAAGGCGATGGTCCCCGCATTGTTGTCGGGAATGTAGCGCAGGTGCAGCTCGTCCATGGGCGGACGGCCCAGGAAATAGTCGTCGAAAGCCTTGAGCACCACGCGATCTTGCGGCCGATATTCCGCGAACTCGAAAGGACCGCTGCCCACCGGGGCGAAGCCGAACTGATCGCCCAATTCCTCGACCGCCTTCTTGGGCACGATGAAGCGTCCGAAGCCCGGCGTCAGCGCCTGGCCGTGGAAAAAGGCATTGGGGCTGTGAAGCTTGAACTTGACGGTCAGCGGATCGATCACCTCGATGGCCGCGATATCCTTGAAGCTGGCGCCGTGGACGCCGCCCAGGGCCGGGTCCATCTGCCGCTCATAGGAGAACTTGACGTCCTCGGCCGATACTTCGCCATAGCCCTTGTGCCATTTGACGCCGGGGCGCAGGTAGAAGGTCCATTCCGTCCTGTCCTCTGAGATTTCCCAGCGCTCGGCAAGCTGCGGTTGCAGGTTCTCGAGGGCAAGGTCCAGGGTGCCGCGCGGCGGCGCCACCAGGGAATTGAACACCTGCAGGGCGACCGTCTCGTCGTCGCCGGTCTTGGTCAGCGCCGGATCGAGCGATCCGATGTCGCGCGCACCAAGGCGGATATTGAGCGTTTCCTGTGCCAAAGCCACGCCTGTGGTCATGGCGGTGCCGGTCAGCACCAGGGCGGTGGCTGCCGCGAGCAGCAGCTTGCTTCCCCAAATTCGCATGATCGTAGTCTCCTCCTCTACGGGATCATTGGATGACGATGTGGTCGACCAGGTTCTTCTTCACGAAGTCCCAATCGTATTGGACGCCGAGCCCCGGTCCCTCCGGCACGGCGAAGCAGCCATCTGCGCCCACGGCATCGAGCGTGTCAGAATAGTCCGAGGCGTAGATGGAATTGACAGCCTGACCCCGTGAGGGGCCAACCATGGCCAGTTCGTAGAAATTGGTGTTGCGGATCGCTGCCATACAATGGCGATGCGCCGGACCATTGCCGTGCAGTTCCACTTCGAGGCCCATGGCTTCGGCCAGATGCGCGATCTTCATGGTTCCGGTGATGCCGATATCCAGGTCGGGATCGGCCCGCACGAAATCGGTACCGTCCAGCAGCAGGACATTGGCCATGGCTTCGACGCCCCGCACATGCTCGCCGAGCAGGATCGGCGTCTTGATCATCTCGCGCAGGCGACGATGCGCATGCGCCGCGAGGCCACCGTCGCTATAGGGATCTTCGTACCAGAAGAAGCCGGCCTCATCGCAGGCCTTGCCGACCAGAACCGCGTCGCCGAAGGTCTTCAGATGGCAGGCGCTGTCATGCATGAGCGCCATGCGGCCGCCGACGCGCTTGCCAAGGGCCAGAATGGCGCCAATATCGTTTTCGGTGTCGCCGTCCGTCCAGCCATGCATCTTGAAGGCGCGATAGCCCAAGCCATAGCACTCCTCGGCAAAATCGGCGAAGGCTTCGGGGCTGGCGAGGCCGCCGCCCGGCCCGGCGAACCAGGTGGAGGCATAGGCGGGCAAGCGCCGCGGCTTGCCGCCAAGCATCTGGGTCACCGACGCGCCGATGCGCTTGCCGGCCAGATCCCACAATGCATTGTCGATCTGGCAGGCGCCGATACGGTCTTCCTTGCGCAGGTAGCGCCGCGCGATTTCGTAAATCTGCTCGCGCCCGAAGGCATCCATGCCCAGTATCCATTTGGCTAGGAATTTTGCGTGCAGGTAGGTGTCCGAGCGGCCGCCGATATATTCGCCGCGCGAGCCGTCGGCCGTTTCGACGGCAACGCCCAGCCGCGTGCGCGTCGTGCGCACGCCCGGCATGTCGATACCACCGGGATTGACGTCGAACGCGACGTTCTCGACATCCTGCTTGAAGAGGAAAAGTTCGACCTTCTTGATCGACGATCCGCGACCGGATTGGTTTGCAGACTGTGTCATTGCCGGGCGCCCTATTGGATGGTCACGTGTTGGGTGGTCATCTTTTCGATGGCCTCCCAGTCGTAGCTGACACCCAGCCCAGGGCCTTCCGGCACCGGGAACGTGCCGTCCGCGCTGACATCATCGAGTGCGTCCGAATAGCCGCACGTATAGACGGGCGCGTTGAAATTGCCGCGCGACGGACCGACCATCGACAATTCATAGAAATTGGTGTTGCGGATCGCGGCCATGCAGTGACGGTGCGCGGGACCCGGCGCATGCAGTTCGACATCGAGGCCCAGGGCCTCGGCAAAATGGGCGATCTTCATCGTTCCCGTAATGCCCATATCGAAGTCGGGGTCGGCGCGCACGAAATCCGTGCCGTCGGCCAGGACCAGCGTTGCCAGGGATTCCAGACCACGAACATGCTCACCGAGCAGAAGCGGCGTCTTGATCAACTCGCGCAGGCGGCGATGCGAATGGGCGGACAACCCGCCGTCGCTGTAGGGATCCTCGTACCAGAAGAAGCCCGCTTCGTCACAGGCGCGCCCAACGGCCAGGGCGTCGGCGAAGGTCTTGAAACTGCATGCACTGTCATGCATCAGCGCCATGCGGCCGCCGACACGCTTTCCCAGTTCGAGGACGGCCCCGATATCCTTTTCGATTCCGCCGTCGGACCAGCCATGCATCTTGAAGGCGCGGTAGCCCATTTCGTAGCATTCTTCGGCGAAATCGGCGTAGGCCTCGGGAGTCGAGAGCCCCCCGCCATCGCCGCCGAACCATGTCGAAGCATAGGCCTTCACCGAACGGCGCGCGCCGCCCAGCAATTGAGCAACCGAGACGCCGAGGCGCTGCCCGGCGAGGTCCCAAAGCGCGCAATCGATGACCCCTGCCCCCATCCTGTCTTCCTTGCGCAGGTGACGGCGGATATCCTCATAGGCCTGTTCGCGGGCGAAACAATCTTTGCCAAGAACGGCCTTGGCGCAGGTCGCGGCCTGCGCCAGAGAATTGGCCTGCCCGCCCACATAGGCACCAACGGCGCCGTCATTGGTTTCGATGCGGACAGCGATGCGTGCGCGGCTTCCCTTGCCTTCCGGCATGTCGATGCCCCCGGGGCCAACGCCCACCATCGGATAGCTGAACATCCTCAGATCGATCCGCTTGATGAGGGCTCCCCTCGACTCCGGCACGTCGCGTGTGGCGGCCTCGCCCATATCCGATATCCTCCCGTGTATCCTATAGGATTATTCTTAAATAGGATATAGGATCGGATTTTGCGGTGTGTCAAACCCCAAAATGCACAACGCTAACGTTTTCAGTACGAATACTATAGGATACAGGACCATCGGCCCGCTTCCGACAGTGACAGGAGGACAAACCCCTTGGCGATTTCAACAAACCCGCCTCCGAGCAATCCTATAAAGCGGCCTCCCCGGCTGGGGGACGAGGTCTACAACACCATTTATGCGCAGCTCATGAGCCAGAAGATTCTGCCGGGCAGCCGAATTTCCATCGACAATCTGGCGCGCGAACTCGGCGTGTCGCAAACACCGATCCGCGAGGCTTTGTCGCGGCTTGAGGCGCAGGGATTGGTGGTCAAGACACATCTGATCGGCTTCAGCGCCGCCAGCCAGATGGATCGCGCGCGTTTCGATCAGCTCTATGAACTACGCCTGCTGCTCGAGCCGTTCGCGGCGCGGAAGGCCGCCACTCTGATCACAACGGAACAGTTCGACACGCTAAGGCGCCTCGCCGCGGAAATGGCGGTCAGTGGACAAGGCCGAGTGAGCTACAGCGACTTCGCGCGGCTCGACGGCCAGTTTCACGATCTGATCGCGCTGGCCAGCGGCAACGACCTGATCCATGAAACGCTGGCCAACCTGCATACGCATATGCACCTGTTCCGCCTGTTCCATCATCAGCAGGCGGCATCCACTGCCAATACAGAGCACGCGGAACTGATCGACGCGCTTGAAGCGCGCGATGCCGACCGCGCCGAACGGGCCATGCGCGTGCATGTGGAGCGTTCCTACGAGCGGTTCAGCACGTTCTTTTCGTAAAAGGGGGACGGCAATTACGATTGCCGTCCCGCTGCCCCTACTTGCCGGCCCGAGACAGGAAATGATCCAGACCTGCCTGGGCGACCTGCTGATCCTGGGCGGGCGTTCCGGAACTGACGCCTATGCCCCCGACCACGGCTCCATCGGCGATGACCGGCAGGCCGCCACCGACGACCATCAAACGGCCGCCTATGGCGCTGTTGATGCCATAGGCCGGTGAACCCGGCTGGCTCGCCTGACCATATTCGTGGGTGGCTCGCTTCGCCGCCGCCGCCGTATAGGCCTTGTCGATGGCGATCGTGGTGCTGGTCACCTTGCCGCCTTCCATGCGTTCGAACGCAATCAGGTTGCCGCTTTCATCGACGATGGCGATGCACATCGGGACGCCGATCTTCTCGGCCTCCGCCCGACCGCCTTCGAGCAATATGCGCGCGTCGGCGAGGTCCAGCCGCACTACGTTGATCATGGTCATGCCTCCACATTCTGGTTACGCGCCTTGGCCTCGCGGCGTCGGCGGTGCAATACAGGCTCGGTATAGCCATTGGGCTGGCTTGTCCCCGCGAGCACCAATTCCAGCGCGGTCTGGAATGCCACGCTCGTACCAGGCGCCACGGCCATGGGGCGATATGCCGGATCGCGGGCATTCTGTTCGTCGACCACGGCGGCCATGCGCGTCATGGTTTCGATGACCTGCTCCTGGCTCACCAGGCCGTGCTGCAGCCAATTGGCGATGTGCTGGGCGGAAATGCGAAGTGTCGCACGGTCTTCCATCAGGCCGACGCCATTGATGTCCGGTACTTTCGAGCATCCGATGCCCTGGTCGATCCAGCGCACCACGTAGCCCAGAATGCCCTGCGCATTGTTGTCCAGTTCGCGCTGAACCTCGTCGGCCGAAAGGTTGCGGTTTCCGAGCAGTGGCAGGGTGAGTATGGCGTCTTGCGATGCTGGCGCCCTGCCCCGCAACTGATCCTGCACCCCGCCGACGTCGATTTCATGATAATGCAGGGCGTGCAGAACGGCGGCAGTCGGTGACGGCACCCAGGCCGTGCTGGCTCCTGCCTTCGGATGTCCAGCCTTGGTCGCCAGCATTTCGGCCATGGCGTCCGGCTTGGCCCACATGCCCTTGCCGATCTGTCCGTGACCGGGCAAGCCGGCGGCAAGGCCGACATCGACATTGTTGTCTTCATAGGCCTGAAGCCATGCCGCACTGCGCATGTCACCCTTGGGCACAACGAGTCCGGCTTGCATGGAGGTGTGGATTTCATCTCCGGTCCTGTCCAGGAAACCGGTATTGATGAAGGCAAGCCGATCCTTGACCGCTCGCATCGCGGCACGCAGGTTGAGAGTCGTCCGGCGCTCTTCGTCCATCACACCGATCTTGATCGTATTGGCGGCCAGGCCCAGGGCATTTTCGACCGCATGGAACAGCCGATCGGCAAAGGCGACCTCCTCGGGGCCATGCATCTTGGGTTTCACCACATAGACACTGCCGCATCGGGAATTGCGCAGCCCGGTGGATTTGCGAAGATCGTGCATGGCACAGAGAACCGTCACCATGGCGTCGAGAAAGCCTTCGGGAATCTCCCGACCCTCGGCATCCAGCACCGTGTCGGTATTCATCAGGTGCCCGACATTGCGGACCAGCATAAGGCTTCGCCCCGGCAACACGAGCGCCTGCCCGTCGGGCCCGCGATAGTCACGATCGGCCGCCAGCCTGCGCTCGACGACGCGGCCACCCTTTTCAAATGTCTCTACCAGGTCGCCCCGCATCAGGCCCAGCCAGTTGCGGTAGACGACAACCTTGTCCTCGGCATCCACGGCGGCCACGGAGTCTTCGCAATCCTGAATTGTGGTCAGGGCCGCCTCGAGCACGATATCGGACAGGCCGGCCCGGCTTTGGCCACCGGCAGGAGTGCCGCGATCGATAACTAGCTCCGCATGAATGCCATTATGGGCGAACAAGAGCACGAGCGCATCGCCGCGTCGCGCATGCCCCTTGAAGGCGGATTCACCGGCCAGGCTGAGCGTCTTGTCATTGTCACGGATAACCAGGCGGTTACCGGAAACGCTATACTCGGTGACCGAGGCATGGGAGGCGCCCTGTAGCGGCAGGGCCATATCGAGGAATTCGACGCCGCGGCGAATGACTTCCGCGCCGCGCTCGGGATTATAAGCCTTGCCGGCCCCGAGATTGCCGTTCGATGGGATCGCGTCGGTGCCGTAGAGCGCGTCATAGAGGCTGCCCCAGCGCGCGTTCGCGGCATTGAGCGCGAAGCGCGCATTCATCACCGGCACGACAAGTTGCGGTCCGGCGAGATTGGCGATCTCGGGATCGACATTGGCCGTACCGATAGTCAGTGGCGCCTCGTCCCTGACGAGGTAGCCGATCTCTTCAAGAAAGGCCTTGTAGGCCTCTGCATCATGCGGCCTGCCACGTCGGAGCCGATGCCATTCGTCGATCTGCGCCTGCAACCTGTCGCGCTTTTCCAGCAATTGCCGGTTGATTGGCCCCAGAACCTCGGCGATCTGTTCAAGTCCGGTCCAGAACTGCTCCGGTCCCACATCCGTGCCGGGCAGAGCTTCGGCTTCGATGAACCGGCTGAGTTCTTCGGCCACTTGCAGCCGGCCGCGCGTCGCATATGCAGTCATGATGCACCTCCGTTATCCCGTCATAGGGACACGGAGATGCCTTCGAAACGATGCGCCCCGAGTTTTCCGCATCGTGAAAAGCGATCATGCCGGGACGCCCTCGACGGCCCGGCATCGGCGATCACCCGGCCGCTTCGGTGGCCGCAATAGCTGCCATGTTGACGATGCCGCGACTGGTCACCGTCGGCGCCAGAATATGTGCCGGCTGATTGGTGCCCATCAGGATCGGCCCGATATGGAGACCGTTATTGAGCTCCTTGAGCAGGGTCATCGACAGGTTTGCCGCTTCCAGATTGGGGAAGATCAGCAGGTTTGCCTCGCCCCGCAGCACCGAATCCGGGACATAGCGGTCGCGCAGCTCGCTATTCACGGCCAGATCGCCCTGCATTTCGCCCTCGACGACTAGATCCGGAGCGGCCGCTCGCAATTTGTCGAACACTTCCCGCATCTTGAGCGCGGTATCGCCATCGCGGGACCCGAAATTGGAATAGCTCAGCAAGGCCGCGCGCGCTTCGATATTGAATCGCTTGAGATGGTCCCGGGCTTGCAGGGCAATGGCGACCAGTTCGTCGGCACTCGGGTCGATATTCACATAGGTGTCGGCGAGGAAGAACACACCACGGTTGAGGATGAGCATCGACAGCGCGGAAAGCTGACTGGCCCCTGAATTCAATCCGATGATCGAGTGGATGTCCCGCGCATGTTTGATGAACCTGCCCTGCAGGCCGCAGATCAGGGCGTCGGCCTCGCCACGCCGCACGGCCAGGGCGCCGATCACGGTGGTATTGGTGCGCACGATCGTTCGAGCGGTGTCCGGCGTAACCCCCTTGCGACCCACCAGAGCGTGGAAATCGCTGACGTAATCGCGATAGCGCGGGTCATCCTCGGGATTGATGACCTCGAAATCGCTGCCCGGACGAATGGTCAACCCGAACCGTTCCAGCCTGTTCTCGATCACCGAGGGACGCCCGATCAGGATCGGTTTGCCAATGCCATCCTCCAGGATGACTTGCGCCGCGCGCAACACCCTCTCGTCCTCACCATCGGCAAAGGCGATGCGTTTGCCGGCACCCTGCGCCCGCTCGATCATCGGCTTCATGACCATGCCGGACCGGAACACGAAGCGCCGCAACTGGTCGCGGTAGGCGTCGAAATCGGCGATAGGCCGTTTGGCAACGCCACTATCCATGGCCGCCTTGGCGACAGCGGGCGCGATCCGCAAGATCAGCCTCTGATCAAACGGATTGGGGATCAGATAATCGGGCCCGAAAATGGCGGGCACCCCATGCGCCGTTGCCTCAAGGCCAGGCTCATGGGCCAGCTGCGCGATGGCATGCGCGGCCGCGGCCTTCATTTCCTCGTTGATGATGGTCGCGCCGCAATCAAGCGCGCCGCGGAACAGGAACGGAAAACAAAGAACGTTGTTGACCTGGTTGGGGTAGTCCGACCGACCGGTGCAAACAAGCGCGTCGGGCCGGGTTTCCTTGGCAAGTTCCGGCATGATTTCGGGGATCGGATTGGACAGCGCAAGGATAAGCGGATTGGGCGCCATATCCTTCATCATTTCCGGCTTCAGAGCGCCGGCCTTGGACAGGCCCACATAGATGTCGGCGCCAGCCATGACCTCGCTGAGTTCGGTCTTATCCGTGTCCTGGGCGAAAGCGCCGCGCCAGCGGTCGACCGAGTTGTCGCGCTTCTTGGTCACTAGGCCCTTGCTGTCGGCGATCCAGATGTTTTCGCGCTTCGCCCCCACCGCGATCAGCATGTTCATGCAGGCGATCGCTGCGGCCCCCGCTCCCGAGGTGACGATCTTGACCTGTGTGATATCCTTGCCCACCAGCTTCATGGCGTTGAGCACCGCGGCGGCGACAATGATCGCAGTGCCATGCTGGTCGTCGTGAAAGACCGGGATATTCATGCGCTCGCGCAACGATTCTTCGATCTCGAAGCATTCTGGCGCCTTGATATCCTCGAGATTGATACCGCCGAATGTCGGTTCCAGCGGCGCGACGATTTCGATGAAGCGCTTGGGATCCTGCTCGTTGACTTCGATGTCGATGCTATCGATGCCGGCGAATTTCTTGAACAGGACCGCCTTGCCCTCCATAACCGGCTTGGAGGCCAGGGCGCCAATATTCCCCAGTCCCAGCACGGCGGTGCCATTGGAGATGACCGCTACGAGGTTCCCTTTCGAGGTGTATTTATAGGCGGCCTGTTCGTCGGCGGCGATTTCCTCGCAAGGAATGGCAACGCCGGGCGAATAGGCCAGCGAGAGGTCGCGGGTATTCGCCAATGGCTTGGTCGCAACGATTTCCAGTTTCCCGGGCTTGGGAAATTCATGGAAGTGCAAGGCGGCGTCGCGCAGGCTGGTGGTGGTGTTGGTGCTCATGTCTTTCTCCTCAGGCCCGAGCCAAGCCGGCCGCGACGGAACGCCGACCTGTGGCGGCCTCGCCCGATATCGCCGTTTGGCACTGTCATTCCTCAAAGACCAAAGCACCGGCTCGCTGAAAAGCTATGCTTTTGTCGAAGTCGTGCACATCCTAGAAGGCCGCCCGACGCCCCGCCGCCCTGTGATGCCGGTTTTCCGCGATGTGGAAAACCAATGCTTCTTCGTCGCTGGCGCAAATTGCCCCTGCCTCGTACCCTGCCCGTCCAGCATCCGCCCCAGGACAGAGTTCATGCATCCCTTCTCCCAAGCACTCCTCGAAGCTCACCGGCAGGCGACGCCGCTTACGGACAGCGAGCATGTTCCACAGACGGCCGATGACGCGGACGCGGTCCAGTTCGAGTTCAGCGACGCCTTGGGCGGACATGGCGGATGGAAAATGATGCCATGGTCCTCTGCCGATGCGATGCTCGCAGCTCCGATCCCGCGAGCCTGGATGAGTCAATCCGGAGCTGTCATCAAGCCGGAGCCGGGTTCACGCCTCGAGGTTGAATTCGCGCTGCTGCGTGGCGAGGGCGACTGGCAGGTTTGCCTTGCCTTCGAATTCCTGCGGTCTCGTCTCGCGGGGCAGGATTGGTCTCCGGCGGCTCGCCGCGCCGACCTACTCTCGGCCGGTGGCGCGGTAGCGGGCGCTGCGCGTCCTATCGGGGCGCTGGCAGCCGGCGAGGGACAATTGCGGTTGGCCCATGCAGGCGCTCAGGCAACGACGGTGACGACCATATTCGATCCGACCTCATTGCTGGCGGCGGCGAACTGGCTCGAAAGCCATGCCGCCCGGCTCGGACGGCCGCTGCAGCCGGGCATGGTGGTGATCACCGGCGCGCGCATCGGTCCTTTGCCGCTCGCGGATGGGACCTATAGCGCTTCCTGGCAGGGGCTCGACGACGTGACGATGACGATTTCGGGATATGGCGGCTGATTAGCCACCACTGCGAACGGAAATTCCGGCCTTGAGGGCAAATGCCCCCTGCCCGAAGCGGCCCCAGGCGCTAAGGTAGGGCTCAGCGATTCAATGCCCACGAGTTTCCTATGCAGCCCTCCCGCGACATTTCCCGTCTCATCGAAATCATGGCGGCGCTCCGCAACCCCGATGGCGGTTGTCCCTGGGATCTGGAGCAGGATTTTCGATCCATTCGTCATTACACGATCGAGGAGGCCTATGAGGTGGCCGATGCGATCGAGCGGGAAGATTTCGTCGATCTGCGGGAGGAATTGGGCGATCTGCTCCTACAGCCGATCTATCACGCGCAGATGGCCAGGGAAGAAGGACATTTCGACATCGGCGACGTGGTCTATGCGATCACCGAGAAGCTGATCCGCCGGCACCCCCATGTCTTCGGCGATGTGACCGCCGAAGGCGCCGGGGATGCACAGGAGCGCTGGGAAGCGATAAAGGCGGGGGAACGCGCCGCCAAGGCCGAGCGCAAGGGCGAGACCGAGCCGTCTCTGCTGGACGATGTTCCGCAGGTCTTGCCCGCCTTGGCGCGTGCCGAGAAGCTGACCAAGCGCGCCGCCAAGGTCGGTTTCGATTGGCCGGACCTGCCGGCTGTTCGCGCCAAGATCGAGGAAGAGCTGGCGGAGGTCGCCGAGGCCGAAACCAGCGGCGATGAGGGCGCGCTACGTGAAGAGATCGGCGACCTGCTTTTTGCGGTGGCCAATCTGGCGCGCAAGGCCGGCGTCGATCCCGAAGCGGCCCTGCGTGACGCCAACAGCAAGTTTACCCGGCGCTTCCATTATGTCGAGGCGCGCTGCCGCGAAGAGGGTATCGACCCTGCCGCGGCTGGATTGGAACGGCTGGACCGCTATTGGAACGAGATTCGCGCCCGGGATCGCCGCGCCTAGAGATCGGCCGCCGAAATCCTGCCGTTGAAGCGTTCGAGGAATTCGGTGCGGTGACGGGGATCGATCCGCACCACGAAGTCCGAGCCCTGCTCGGTCGGTTCTTCCCGGGCGATCACCTCGGCATGGCTATGCAGCCAGCCGATATCGCTGCCGGCGGCGTGCGGTACATGCACATTGTACGTGCGGCTCTGCTCGCCTAGCGCTTTCTCGATTTGCACTAGCAGGCCATCCAGCCCCTGCCCCGTATGCGCTGAAACCGGCACGCTGGCGATGACCTTTCCCGCGGGCACCGCGGCAAGAGTCAGTTCCGTTTCGTCCAGCAGATCGATCTTGTTCCAGACTTCGATGATCGACGTCGTCTCGGCAGAAACGCCCAATTCGTCCAGCACGCTCAACACGTCCTGCGCCTGCGCGGCGTGATCGGGATTGGCGATGTCGCGGACATGCAGAATGATATCGGCATCGATGACTTCTTCGAGCGTAGCGCGGAATGCCGCGACCAGATCATGCGGCAAATCGGCGACGAAACCCACCGTGTCGCTCAGCATCACCTCGCGGCCATGTGGCAATTCGATCTTGCGGACGGTGGTGTCCAAGGTGGCGAATAGCAGGTCCTCGGCAAACACGCCGGCCCCGGTCAGTCTGTTGAACAGGCTGGACTTTCCCGCATTGGTATAGCCGACGAGGGCGACCACCTGAATCTGGGCGCGGGTGCGTTGCCGGCGCTGCTGCGCGCGGGTCTTCTTCACCTTTTCGAGACGATCTTCCAGCAAGGCGATGCGGTCGCCGATCTGGCGACGGTCGCTTTCGATCTGGGTTTCGCCGGGGCCACCCATAAAGCCCATGCCGCCGCTGCCGCGTTGGCGTTCAAGGTGGGTCCAGGACCGCACGAGGCGGCCCTTCTGATAATTCAGATGCGCCAGTTCGACCTGCAACACACCCTCGCGTGTCGCCGCGCGCTCGCCGAAGATTTCGAGGATCAAGGCCGTGCGATCCAGCACCTTGGTGCCGGTTTCGCGCTCCAGGTTGCGTTGTTGGATAGGGGACAAGGCCGCGTCGACGAGCAGCAGATCGATTTTGTCTGCCTTGACGCGGGCGGCCAGGGTTTCCACATGCCCGGCGCCAAGATAGGTCGCCGGCCGAATTTCTCTGACCTTGACGATTTCGGAGAAGATGACGTCCAGACGAATGGCCCCGGCCAGCCCTTCGAACTCGGCCAGCCGCGCATCTATGTCATGATGGGCGGATTTTCCCCGTATATCGGGGCAGACGAGCCCAACGCGCGTCGGCACTTCCTGCCGGTCGATATAGGGCTTGGGGCCGCCAGGAGCGTCCCCATCCTCGTAAAATTCACCCATGTAAATCCGTCAGTCGTGGTCGTTGCTTTGCTCGGGGTCGAACAGCTGGATCGGCGCGCCCGGCATGATCGTGGAGATCGCGTGCTTATAGACCAATTGCGACTGCGCGTCACGACGCAGCAGCAGGCAGAAATTGTCGAACCAGGTGATGACACCTTGAAGCTTGACGCCGTTCACCAGGAAAATGGTGACCGGGACCTTCTGCTTTCTGACGTGATTGAGAAAGGAATCCTGCAGGTTTTGCTGCTTTTCGCTAGCCATTTGTGGCCTCTTTTGCCGCGGCATTGATTGTCGCTGTTGTTGTCGCAATTGCTTGCGCCCCGAACACGAGGGACTGCCGCCCAGTCCTTAACGTCCGGATTTATCATGCCTAAGCACTATGGCACAGAAGCGCTGACCTGCCTACCCGCTGCAAGCGCATCGCGCCCCGCTATCTCACGAGGTGCTTATAGACCCAGCGACTTGATCTTGCGGTGCAAGGCGCTGCGTTCCATGCCGACAAATTCCGCCGTCTTGGAAATATTGCCGCCGAACCGCTCGATCTGCGCCAGCAGATATTGCCGCTCGAACACTTCCCGCGCCTCGCGCAGCGGCAGGCTCATCAGATGCGCCGACGCATCGGTGTCGCCCACAGTGGGCAGCACCTCGCCGATATCCGAAGGCAGCATGGTCGCGGTGATCACGCCGTCCTCGGGCTGCTGATCCTTCATCAGGATCAGCAGGCGTTCGATGGAATTGCGCAATTGCCGCGCATTTCCTGGCCATTCCTGCGCCTGGAGCACGGCCATCGCATCCGAACCTATGGTAAGCCGCTGCAGGTTATGCATGCGGCAGACCTGGTCGATGAAGACCTGAACCAGCGGCGGCACATCCTCCCGGCGGTCACGCAGCGGCGTCAGCGGCAGCGGCACGATCGACAGGCGATGGAAAAGATCAGACCTGAACTCGCCGGCCTCGATCTGGGCGGCAACGTTCTGGGAGCTTGAGGAAATGATGCGCACGTCGATCGGCACGGCCTGCGAGCCGCCAACGCGGTTGAAGCGGTTTTCCACCAGCGTCCGCAGCAGCGTGGTCTGCACCTGCTGCGGCAAGGTGGTTACCTCGGAGAGGTAGAGTGTCCCGCCATGCGCGCGTTCGAGTGCACCGACCTCCACTTTCAGCAGGCCGTTCTTTTCGCGCGCTTCGCGACCGAACAGCACGACGGGCACTTCGTCCGGCGCGTAGAGCGAGGCGTTGATTTCCACGAAAGGCGCGTTGGTGCGTGGGCTCCGCTGATGAATCAGGCGGGCGACAAGCCCCTTGCCCGCTCCGGAGGGACCCGAAACGAATATCCGGGAATTGGTCGGCGCGGATTTCTCGATGATGGCCTTAACCTGCTGAAGGGCTGGCGAGGTTCCCACCATATCGGCGCTCTTGCTCGCCGACCGCTCCTTGAGCTCGGCCACTTCGCTGCGCAGTCGCGTGGCTTCCATGGCACGCTGGGTGATGTGCAACAGTCGGTCGATCTTGAACGGCTTCTCGATATAATCGTATGCGCCCCGGCGGATCGCGGAGACGGCGGTTTCGACATTGCCGTGACCCGAGATCATGACCACGGGCATGTCGGGGTGCTGGCTCTGGAACACGTCCAACAATTGCAGCCCGTCCAGACGTGATCCCTGCATCCAGATGTCTAGGAAGACCAGGCTTGGACGGCGGCGCGCAATCTCATTGAGCCCGCTATCGGCATCATGTGCCTGGCGGGTCTCAAAACCTTCGTCCTCGAGGATGCCCGCGATCAGGTCGCGGATGTCGTCCTCGTCGTCAATAATCAGAATATCCAAAGCCATTTACTTATGAACAACCGCGGAAAGCTGCGGCTCCTCCTTGTGGGGCGACGTGGTGTCCGCCAATGCGGCGCCGTCCTCGCTGGTGGTGATTGCAGGTGAATGCAAAGGAAGGGTGAAGGTGACACATGCCCCCACCCTGCCCTGCGGATCGGGCTCCGCGTCGATGAGCTCGACGATGCCGCCATGCTGCTCGATAATCCTGGCAACAATGGCAAGGCCGAGGCCCGTGCCCTTCTCGCGCGTGGTCATATAGGGCTCGAGCAGGCGCTGGCGGTTTTCGCCGGGCCAGCCCTTGCCGTTGTCGGAAACGGAAACTCGGGCATTCTTGCCTTCGATGTGGGCCTCCACGCTGATGGTCGGCTGCCAGCCTTCGGACAAAGGAATGCCCTCGAAAGCCTCGACGGCATTTTTGATCAGATTGGTCAGCACCTGGGAAACCAGCCGGTTGTCGAACCAGGCATGGATGGCGTCGTCAGGCAGCAGGGTGACGATATTCACCTCCGGCAGGCGGACGCTTTCCAGGAACACCGCCTGACGCACGGTGTCGCTGAGATCGGCCATTTCAGGCGCGGATTCAGGCATGCGGGCGAAGGCGGAGAATTCGTCGACCATGCGCCCGATATCGCCTACCTGACGCACTATCGTGTTGATGCATTTGTCGAACACTTCGCGGTCATCCTCTAGCTTGTTGCCATAGCGGCGGCGCAGCCGCTCGGCGGAGAGCTGGATCGGTGTCAGCGGATTCTTGATCTCGTGGGCGATCCGTCGGGCCACATCGGCCCAGGCGCTGGTGCGCTGGGCGGATTCGAGGTCGGTAATATCATCGAAGGTCAGCACATAGCCTTTCGATTCGGTGATCGACCCTTCGCGGGTGAGCTGCACCTGATAGATGCGACGATCGGTTTCATTGCCCAGCTGGATCTGGTCCCGCACCTGCCCGCGGCGGGCGGAACGAGCCTTTTCCATGGTCGGCGCGATTTCGGGCAGGATGGCTTCCATCCGCTCGCCCATGAGCTCGATTTCGGACTTGTCCAGCATTTCGCAGGCCCGCGCATTGACCAGCGTCACGGCCCCGAACGGATCGAGACCGATAATGCCGGCAGACACGCCTTCCACCACCGCCTCGGTGAACTGACGCCGCTTTTCGTTGACTTCGTTGGCCTTGAGCAATTCCTCGCGCTGCGTCTTGAGCTGCTGGGTCATGCGATTGAAGCCGTTGGACAGGTCGCGCAGGTCGCCGCGCCCCTCCTGGACCGGAACCTGCACGTCGAGGTCGCCACTGCTGACGCGACGGGATGCGATCATCAGGTTCCGGATCGGGTCGACGAAACGGTTGGCCAGGGCGATGCCGATCCACAGCGCGGCGAGCAACAGCACGACGGCGAGGCCGACATACATGATGGTGAAGGTGATCTGAAAGACCAGGCGATTCGATGCATATTGCCGGTATTCCGTTATATTTTCGTCGGTTAGCCGCATATATTGCAGCACTTCCGCATCTACCGGCCGAACGACGAACAGATAGGTTTCGTCATAGCCGCGCAGCTTGACGATCGAACCGATGAATTGGGTCGACCCAGGCGCGATCTGGGTTGGAATGCCCTCGACCACGCCGTCGGTTACGCCTGGAGGTGGACGCGGATATGCGCCGCCCGCGCTGATCTGCGCGCGCATGATTTCATTGCCGCTTCTGTCCAGCAACGAGGTGAATGGGAGCGAGCGCGTCACGGCCAGCGCGGTCAGGATGCGCTCGAAGCGCTGCGGATCGCTCTCGAAAGTGCTATGGGCCTGTTCCAGCTCGGTCGCCACCCAGATGATGTCGTCGCGCAGTACCTGGGCATGTTCGAGCATGTAGGAGCGCGCCACGAGGCGCGAGCTCTCGACCATGGCGCGGGTGCGGTCGGAGAACCATTGATCGAGCCCCTGGTTGAGGGCGATGGTCGCGACCACGGCAACCAGCGCCGCCGGCACCGCGGCCACGAAGGCGAACATGGCCACCATGCGCAATTGCAGCCCCGCGCCCGGCGCGCGCTGCACGCGGGCCTGCAGCAACAGGACGGCCTCGGTGACGACGAGGGCGATCACCAACAGCACCAGGATGCCGGTGACGATCCAGATAATGGTCCAGACCACGGGAGACGGCTCGATCCCCGTCGTACCCGACAAAATCAGGAAAGACATGGTCGACATCAGCACCGACGCGAACACCACGCCGAAGCCGAGTACGCGCAAGGCGCGGTTCTGCTCCATGCCCAGCAGAGGCAAACGCCACGGCCGCGCTTTGGCCGGACGTTCGCTCGCCTGTTCTTCGGTGGCTGCGACCAGATCGGCCATAAACCGCAAAAACCTCCGCCTCGCCAGTGCCGACCCGGCACCTCATCCAATCTTCGGCCTTACATAGGTGCCGCGCGGATGGAAGGCGAAGCCTGACCCAATTCGGCTAACCCTTCAAGATAATTGTTGCTAAAATGTGACACTCTTGCCGAGGGGGAACACCATTAGCTCCCGGCCCGCCAGCCGCGCTTGTCCTGCTTGAGCCGCATGACGAAACCGATGACCTCGGCGACGGCCTTGAAATGGTCGGTCGGAATATCCTCGTCGATATCAACCGATGCGAACAGCGCGCGCGCCAAGGGCGGGTTTTCGACGATGGGCACGTCATGCTCTTCGGCCACGGCGCGGATACGCAGCGCTACCGCGTCCGCGCCTTTCGCGACGCATTTCGGCGCACCCATGGATTTGTCGTATTTCAGCGCAACGGCGAAGTGGGTCGGATTGGTGATCACCACGGTGGCGTCCGGCACGGCGGCCATCATGCGCTTGCGGGCCCGCTCCTGGCGCAATTGGCGGATACGCCCCTTCACATGCGGGTCGCCCTCCATCTGCTTGTACTCTTCGCGCGTTTCCTGCACCGTCATCATCTGGCGCTTCCACCATTTTTGCCGCACGTAGAAATAGTCGGCGACGGCAATCGCGGTGACGATCGCCAGCGTCGCGGCAAAGATTTTGATCCCGATTTCTTGGAAATCGAGGAGGATCAACAAGGGCTCGGCGGTCACCATCGTGTCGAGCCGGTCCCGCTCCGGCCAGCAAACGACGACAACGACGGTTCCGACCACGGCGATCTTGAACAGACCCTTGCCGAAATTGACCAGCGCCTGGGAAGAAAACAGCCGCTTGGCGCCCGAGATCGGCGAAATCTTGGACAATTTCGGCGTGATCGGCTCGATCGACCAGACGGGGCGGTGCTGAATCAGATTAGCGACGACGCCGCAAACGTAGAGCACTGAGAGCGGCGCGAAGACGACCAGCAACAAGCTCAACGCCAGTCCGTTGAAGAATTGCGAAAAGCCGGCCCCGGTGACGTCGAACTGATCGGCGTTCATGATGACGAGGCCCAGCGACGTGCTGAGATTGGCGCTGACCCAGGGGGCCATCATCGAGAAGATCACCGCCGATCCCAGCAGCATGAACCAGGTCGTCACCTCCTGGCTCTTGGCGACATCGCCTTTCTTGTGGGCGTCCTCCAGCTTTTTCTGGGAAGGGTCTTCTGTTTTGGAGTCCTGCTCGGGGGCCTCGCTGGACATCGCTCAGCCCCTCCACATGGCCAGGTGGTTCTCGAAAGCGGTGAGATACCAACCCATCATCATGGTGAGCAGAATGGCGAAAAGCAGCAGCCCGACGATGATATTGGCGGGCATCAGCACGAAATAGACCTGCAATTGCGGCATCAGCCGCGCCAGGATGCCGGCGCCGAGGTTGAAGACCAGGCCGAACACGATGAAGGGCGCCGCCATCTGCACGCCGACCGTGAACGCGCCCGCCACAGTGCGGATCGCCAATTGCATGGCATCCTCGAACATGAGCGGGTCGGCGGGACCGAAAACCATGTAGCTGTCATAGATTGCCGCCAGAGCCACGTGGTGCAGGTCGGTGGCGAAGATCAGGGTGACGCCGAGAAACGAGAGAAAGCTGGCAAAGACCGCGCTTTGCATGCCGCTCATGGTCGGGTCGGCGGCAAGCGCGCCGGATAGGCCGGTCTGGAAGGCGACGATGGCTCCGGCAACCTGAGTGGCCATCACGGTGATGCGGACTATGGCGCCGATCATCAGGCCGACGGCAAGTTCATGACCCAATAGCCCCACCATGCCGCCGAGATCGACAGGCATCGCCGGAATGACATCGCTGAGCAGCGGAAAAAGCACGAGAGTGAAGGCCAGCGCGAAGGCGAGACGCAGGCGCATGGGGATCATCTGTTCGCCCAGGGCCGGCATCAGCATCATCATCGCGCCGATGCGGGCGAAAAGAATGATGTAGGTGAAGGCGGTAGCCGGGAGCCAGTCCAGGGCGATGGTCACCTCAGGACCCCATGATGATCATGTCGACCACCCGGTCCATATAGGCCGCCATGGTCGCGCCCAGAAATGGCAGCGCAATCAGCATGGTGACGAAAATAGCGATGATCTTGGGCACGAAAACCAGCGTCATTTCCTGGATTTGCGTAAGCGCCTGAAACAGGGCGATGACCACGCCCACGATCAGCCCCACCAGCATCATCGGCAAGGAGACAATCAGCAGGGTCCATATGCCCTGCGTGGCGATGTCGAGCACTTCGGCGCCGGTCATGGCGAGGCTTCCAATGGAATCACATGCCGATCCTAACCCAAACCCGCCGCATCAGCCCGCGAAACGCAGGCGATTGCAATCAGATCGGCATCCGCATGATCTCTTCATAGGCAGAAATGACGCGATCGCGGATCGTGACCATGCTTTCGATGGCCATTTCGGTTTCGGAGAGAGCCGTCACCATATCGACGACATTGGCCTTGCCGCTGACCATGTCCATGGCCATCTGATCGGAAACCTTGCCCTGATCGATGACGCCCTGCACGTTCTGGGCCAGCAGCTCGGCGAAATTGGCACCGCCGCCGGTCGCCTTGGCGGTCAGGTCGGTGCTGGGCTTCGCCGCCTGGTTGATCAGCCGGCCGGCATTGCCATAGGCGGCAGCGGCGGCGTTGAACGGTGTGGTGATGGCCATGGCTTTGCGTCCTAAAGGGTTCAGCCGCGCAGGATATCGAGCGTGCGCCCGAGCATCTGCCGGGTCACGGTGACCACGTTGAGATTGGCTTCGTAGCTGCGCTGGGCTTCGCGCATATCGACGGTTTCGATCAGCGTGTTGACGTTAGGATATTGCACATAGCCGCCGGCATCGGCGGCCGGGTGGCCTGGCTCGTAGCGGGAGCTGAAATCGCTCATGTCATAGGCCAGCCGGCCCACCTCCACCACGCGCCCGCCGACCTGGTTGTCGAACACGGTCTGGAAGGTGGGAATGCGGCGGCGATAGGGTTCGTCGCCCGGCGCCTTGCCGGCGGAGTCGGCGTTGGCGATGTTTTCGGCGATGACGCGCATGCGGGCCGTCTGGGCTTGCAGGCCGGTGGCAGCGATGCGGAGGGACGAATTAAAGTCCATAAATCAATGCCTTATGCGTTCTTTCCCAGCGCGACGCGCAGGATGCGGATGGATTTCTGGTAGATGGAGGTGGCGGCCTGGTAGTCCATCATATTGGTGGTCACCTTCATCATCTCTTCCTCGAGGGTGATGCCGTTGCCTTCCGGGGTGATCTCGAAATTGGCCATGCGCTGGGCGTCGAAACCGGCCATGCCGGAGGAGACGGAGAAATGCGCCGGCTGAGTAACCGAGGTTGAGATCGTCGCCGAACTCATTGATACAAAAGAGCTATTGGGATCGAACTGTTTGAGATCGCGCCCCCGATATCCGGGCGTTTCGGCATTGGCGACGTTCTCGGCCAGAAGGCCCTGCCGGGTCTGATGCCAGCGCATCTTGTCGGTCAGTGCCGAGAAAACCGGCATATCCATAAGGCCCATGGGCCGGCCTCCACGCGAGTCCTGATAGGCAAATCCTGCCTAGCCATGGTTAAGTATTGGTTAACAGACTGCTAACGCCGACCGCCGCGATCTCGCTATTTGCACATTTCATCGGCTAACTAGGCAGGAAGTGCCGATCGAGATTCGGTTTGCGGCCCGGTGGCAACGCCACCACGAGATAGACGATGTCGCGCTCAGGCGCGACGGCATTGGGAGCTTAGATTCGTGCAATTCATTACCGGCCTGTTTGGCGGCAGCGGCAATACGGCCCTGACCATGCTGTTCGCGCTCGGCGCGGTCATCGTCCTGATCATATTGGCGGTCTGGCTGATGAAGGTGGTGTTCAAGGTTTCCGGCAATGGGGTTCGCGGCCGCAACCGGCGGTTGGCGGTGGTGGATACGCTGGTGCTCGACCAGAAACGGCAGCTGATGATCATCCGACGCGACAATGTCGAACACGTCATCCTGACCGGCGGCGCGCAGGATCTGGTGATCGAGACCGGCATCGCCGTTGCGGAAACGCCCGTGACCACCCCTGCCCGGCGGCCGGCATCGCCGATCGCTCCCGTCCAGCGCCCTGCCCCGGCCGGTCCGGCGCCGGTGGTGGAGAGCGTGCGCCCGGCAGCGCCCGTCGTTCCAGTGGCGCCGGTGCCCAAGGGCGAACCGGATACGCTGCTCGAGCATTTGCAGAAATCGGGCCATGCCGGCGACAAGAAGACCCGCGTCTCGCTGCGCCGCACCGGCCTGATGCGTCAGTCGGAGGCGCGTGAGCCCAAGGAAGCCGGGCAAAACCCCGACATTTCGGCCGTCGCCCCCGCCGACTCAGTTAATGAGTCTCAAGATAGCGGAATGAGCGAAGGCGCGGCGCTTGGTAATGACGGCAAAGACGAGGCCAATCGGGGCTGAGCCGGCACGCCGGACCTGGATGCGCTGGCTGCCTTTTCTGGCCGGCGCCGGCCTGCTGCTGGCGCTCACGACGCAGGTATCGGCCCAGGACCTGTCCATCGATTTCGGTGACGACACCACGCTGACCGAGCGGGCGATCCAGCTTATCGGGCTGATCACCCTGTTGTCGCTGGCACCTTCCATCCTCGTCATGGTGACCAGCTTCACGCGCATCGTCGTGGTGCTGTCGCTGCTGCGCACCGCCATCGGCCTGCAAACCGCGCCGCCCAATTCGGTCATGGTGTCGCTGGCTTTGTTCCTGACGCTGTTCATCATGCAGCCGGTGCTGCAGCAGAGCTACGATCAGGGCATCGCGCCGCTGATGGCGGGCGAAATCGAATTCGCCGAGGCTTTCGACGCCGGAGCGGCGCCGGTGCATGAATTCATGCGCAGCAATGTGCGCGACAAGGATCTCAGCCTCTTCTACGACCTCACCGATGCCGAGCCGCCGGAAACGCCCGAGGCGATCCCGCTGCAATTGCTGATCCCCGCCTTCATGATCTCCGAATTGCGCCGGGCCTTCGAGATCGGGTTTCTCCTGTTCCTGCCCTTCGTAGTCATCGACATGGTGGTGGCCTCTGTGCTGATGAGCATGGGCATGATGATGCTGCCGCCCGTGGTCATCTCACTGCCGTTCAAGCTGATCTTCTTCGTGCTGGTGGATGGCTGGTATCTGGTCGCAGGCTCGCTGGTGCGCAGCTTTACGGGGTAGGCGCCTGCTCTGTCATAGCGCTTCACGCCTTCACGGAATCAGTGCGGGCCGAATTCAGACTTCTCCGTCATTGCCGGGCTTGTCCCGGCAATCCATTGCGCTGAGGCATGGACCACCGGGATAAACCCGGTGGTGACGATAGAGGAGAACGTGGCGTTCGGTTCGGCGCCACGTCCTCCGGATGATCACCCGCCGCGGCGGCTGTGTTTGACGATTTCGATGCTGTGGGTGCGGATTTTCTTGCGCAGGGTGTTGCGGTTGAGGCCGAGCAGGTCGGCGGCTTTGATCTGGTTGCCGCCGCAGGCATTGAGCGCCATGGCGATCAGGGGCGCCTCCACCTTCTCGATCACCCGCTGATACATGCCCGGCGGGGGCAGGTTGGGCTCGTGTTCGCGCAGCAATTGGCCGACATGGGTTTCGACGGCCATGGAAATATCCACCGGGCCCGAGCCACCGGAGACGGACGGCCGGTCGCTGATATTGAGTTCGTTCTGCACGATCTCGGCCGAAATCTGCTCGTCGGCATAGAGGGCAGAAAGACGGCGAACGAGATTTTCCAGCTCGCGGATATTGCCCGGCCAGGCATAGTTCTGCATCAGCCTGATGGCGTCGGCCGAAATGGTCTTGGAGGCTTCGCCCTCGCGCTGGGCCAGGCGCAGGAAATGCTGGGCCAGATCAGGAATGTCGTCCACGCGCTCGCGCAGCGGTGGCAGCCGGATGGGGACGACGTTGAGGCGATAATAAAGGTCTTCGCGGAACAGGCCCTGCCGGATCATCTGGCTGAGATCGCGGTGGGTGGCGGCGACGATGCGCACATTGGTCTTGATGGCGCTGCGGCCGCCGACCATGGTGTATTCGCCTTCCTGCAAGACGCGCAGGAGCCGCGTCTGGGCATCCATCGGCATGTCGCCGATTTCATCGAGGAACAATGTACCGCCCTCGGCCTGCTCGAAGCGGCCGGACGAGCGGGTATTGGCGCCGGTAAAGGCCCCTTTCTCATGGCCGAACAGCTCGGCCTCGATCAGGTCGCGGGGAATGGCGGCCATGTTGATGGCAACGAAGGGGCCATTGCGGCGCTTGCCGAAATCATGCAGCGCTCGCGCCACCAATTCCTTGCCGGTGCCGCTCTCGCCGGTGATCATGACGGTGAGGTCGGTCTGCATCAGCCGCGCCAGGGCGCGATAGATGTCCTGCATGGCGGTGGAGCGGCCCACCAGCGGCATGGATTCGCCGGGCTCCTCGGTCTTGCGCTCGTCCTTGCCGGGCTTCTTGGCGTCGGCCAGCGCCCGCGACACCACGGAAAGCACTTCGGTGATGTCGAAGGGCTTGGGCAGATATTCATAGGCCCCCACTTCCGAGGCCCGGATAGCGGTCATGAAGGTGTTCTGCGCGCTCATGACAATCATGGGCAGATCGGGGCGCAGCTTCTTGATCTTGGGCATGACCTCGAAGGCATTGCCATCGGGCATGGCCACGTCGGTGATGAGGATGTCGCCCTCGCCGCGGCTGACCCAGTTCCACATGGTCGAGATATTGCCGGTGGGCCGCACCTCGTAGCCGGCGCGGGTCAGCGCCTGGTTGAGCACCATGCGGATGGCGGCATCGTCATCGGCAAGCAGGACAACATGGCTCATGGATTCGAACCCTCTTCGGCTTCGGCGGGAGTCTGGAAGGCGGCGCTGGCGACGGGCAGCAGAATGCGGAAGCGGGTGCGGCCCGGGCGGCTGTCGCAATCGATCACCCCGCCATGGTCGCCCACGATCTTGGCCACAAGGGCGAGGCCCAGGCCCGAACCATTGGTCTTGGTGGTGACGAAGGGATCGAACAGGAAGGGCAGGATATCGGGCGGCACGCCGGGGCCGTTATCCTCGATGACGATTTCGAGCGGCAGCGAGATGCGCTCGGCCACACCGGCAACGCTGATACGGATGCCGGGGCGGAAGGCCGTGGAAAGCCTGATTTCCGGTTTCTGTGTCTTTTCAAGCGCTTCGGACGCGTTCTTGATCAGATTGAGGAATATCTGGATGAGTTGATCGCGATTGCCGAAGACCGGTGGCAGCGACGGATCGTATTCTTCGGCGAAGGTGATGCCGCGCGCCACGCCATTGCGGGCCAAGAGCTTCACACGGTCCAGGACGACGTGAATGTTGATCGGCTCGCGCTCGAGCGGCCGCTCGTCGCCGAACACTTCCACCCGATCGATCAGATGGACGATGCGGTCGGTTTCCTCGCGAATCAGCCGGGCCAGCGGCACTTCGTCGGCGGGCACCGATTGCTCCAGCAATTGGGCGGCGCCGCGAATGCCGGAAAGCGGGTTCTTGATCTCGTGCGCCAGCATGGAGGCCAGGCCGGTGACCGAGCGGGCGGCGCCGCGCGACACCATCTGCCGATCGATCTTGTCGGCCATGGTCCGTTCCTGGATCAGCACGGCCACCCGCCCGTCATTGTCGGAAATGGGCGTGGCGAAGACGTCGGCCACCCGTTCGTCGCCGAAGCGCGAGGAGCCGACGCGGACGCGATATTCGGTCATCGGCGCCCGGCGCTGGCCCACGGTTTCCACCAGCGAGATGATGGGCGAACCGAAAGCGATGAGGTCGTCCAGGGATTGACGGGTCAACACGCTGAGCGAGGCGCCGAAAAAGGCCTCGGCCGCGTAATTGGCGAAAAGGATGTGGCGGTTTTCGCCCAGCACCAGGATCGGTTGCGGCAGGGCCTGCAGCACGGCCCGCGCCGGAACGGAATCGACGTCCATCATCACGGCACTCATGCCGCCGCCCTCCATTCGCCAGAAAACAGGGTGCCGATCAGCGCCAGGACGGATTTGGGATCGTCATTGTCCAGCAGGGCGTTGCGCGTCGGCTTGTCGAGCGGCAGTCCCGCCGCGTCGGCATACCAGCCCAAATGCTTGCGCGCGGCGCGCAGGCCGATTTCGGTGCCGTAATCGACCAGCATTTCCTCGTAGTGCCGGCGAATCAGCGCGACCAGCGCTTCGCCCTGCGGCGCGGCGGCGGGCGTTTCGCCGGCCAGAGCCGCACCGATCTGCCCGACGCGCCAGGGCTGACCCTGGGCGCCACGGCCCAGCATGACGGCAGCGGCGCCTGACTGGTGCAGGGCCTGGCGGGCGCTGTCGGCATCGACGATATCGCCATTGACGATGACGGGCACCGGCACGGCCTCGACCACGGCGCGCACCAGGGCCCAGCGAGCCTGGCCCTTGTAGAATTGCTGGCGGGTGCGTCCGTGGACGGTGATCATGCGGGCCCCTGCCCCGACGGCGAGCCGGGCAATGTCGGGGGCATTGAGGCTGTCATCGTCCCAACCCAGCCGCATCTTCACGGTGACCGGACGGCTGGTGGCGCTGGCCACGGCATCGACAATGGCCAGCGCCT
>Ga0160493_100150_pt1 | contig 36598 bp, 33 predicted proteins | sample DID2MG_2_FD_108262 | JGI IMG/M metagenome (GOLD analysis project Ga0160493, IMG submission 108262) | Enriched soil microbial communities from UW Madison campus, WI, USA - DID2878_E24_FP2 MG | ecosystem: Environmental > Terrestrial > Soil > Unclassified | place: USA: Madison, Wisconsin | collected... | reverse complement strand
GTGGTTCCGCTCTCGATGGCGTCGCCACGATACATGACAACCGTGCGGTCGGCGATTTCCGCAACCACTCCCATGTCGTGGGTAATGAACAGCACGGCCATTTCATGTTCTTCCTGAAGATGCCGGATCAGTGCCAGAATCTGGGCCTGAACGGTGGCATCCAGTGCGGTGGTCGGCTCGTCGGCGATCAACAGGGCAGGACTGCAGGCCAGTGCCATGGCGATCATCGCCCGCTGTCGCATGCCACCGGAAAACTGATGCGGATACTCGTGAAAGCGGGTCCGTGCCGCAGGAATGCGAACTTTTTCAAGCAGTTCCAGAGCCTTGGCGTTGGCTTTGGACCACGATACCTTCTCGTGGTTGACGATCACTTCGGCGATCTGCCGACCGATGGTGAAGAGCGGATTGAGCGAGGTCATCGGCTCCTGAAAGATCATCGCCATGTCACGGCCGCGCACGGCCCGCATCTCAGCCTCGGACAGGGCGAGCAGATTGCGGCCGTGCAGGATGATCTCGCCGTCGATCCGGCTCATATCCCTGGGCAGGAGGCGCATGGCGGAGAGCGCGGTGACGCTCTTGCCCGAGCCACTTTCCCCCACCACGGCCAGGGTCTCACCCTTGCCTATGGTGAAGGACACGTTACGCACCACAGGACGCCAGGCGCTGCCGACACGGAAGGACGTCGTCAAATTGCGCACCTCCAGCACCGGGTGGGAAGCCTGGACTGACCTCGTCATGATATGCTCCTGAAGTCCTGCGTTGCGGATCGTCGAAGAGGGCCGGCGAGTTGCCGGCCCATTTGTTTACTGCGCCGCGAGGCTGGCACGGGTGAGCAACCAGGCGCCCGATGCAATGCGTTCGACGCCTTGCAGGCCACTTGAGGCAACGTCCTTGGACGGCCAGTGGAAGAAGAAGCCATAGGGCAGGTCATCGAGCAGCATCTGCTGGATCGCCACGTAGTCGGCACGACGCTCGTCACGGTCGAAATTGAGCGCTGCCTTGTCGATCGCCTCGAAGAAGGCTTCGTTCTGGTAGCCGGCGAAGTTGGACCCGTTCGGGCCCATATCGCCGAATACCAGGCTCGGATCGGGCCGCGGCACGCTGATACGAAGGAGTGCCGCGTCATGCGCCTTTGCCGTCACGACCTTGTCCAGCCAAGCCTGGCGCTCCATCACTTCGATTTGGGCCTTGAAGCCTGCCTGGGTGAGCATGGCTTGCACCATCTGGGCAATCTGCGTGTCGGGATCGCGCTGAATGATCGACAGGGTAAAGGTGTCGTCGTAGCCGCTTTCAGCGAGCAGGCGACGCGCTTCCTCGGGGTCATAAGCGGGATATTCGAGGCTCTCGTCGAAAATCCATTCCGTCGGCGGCACCAGGGTCGGCGTCACAGCTCCGAACCTGCGGGACACCACGCCTTCGAGCGCGTTGCGGTCGATGGCCGTCAGGACCGCACGGCGCAATGTCGCGTTGTCGAAGGGCGGCCTGGTGGTGTTGAAGGCCATCCACTGATGCGTGAAAATTGGCGTATCAAGCAATTGCAGAGACTGTTCTGCCTGAAGCGCCTCGAAATCCTTGACCTGCAGAGAATTGGCCAGGTGAATGGTGCCGGCACGCGCCTCGAGAATCTTCACGGCCGTGTTGGACAGGAAACGCATGGTGACGCCATCGAGGTAAGGCAGGTCGCGCCCTTCGGCATCCTTGGCCCAGTAATCGTCGAATGCCGTGACCGAGATGCTGTCGCCGCCCTTCCAGTCGGCAAATTTGAACGGCCCGGTCCCCACGGGGTTACGGGCAAAGTCGGCACCCAGCGCTTGTACAGCCGTGGGTGAGACGATCGATCCGCCGTCATTCGCAAGACCTGCGAGCACGGCGCCCGAAGGGCTCGACAGATTGACCCTTACGGTCATCGCGTCGACGACATCCACTCCGCTGACTGCAGCCAGGTCAGTCCGGCGTGTGGAATTGTTGGCAGGGTCGATCACGCGGGCGAGCGAGAACCGGACAGCTTCGGCATCCATTGGCGTGCCATCGTGGAAGACGACGTCTGGACGCAACTTGAAGGTGATCGACAGCTGGTCATCCGCCACTTCGTAGCTTTCGGCGAGTTCGGCCGTTATCGATCCATCCGGCGCAAATCCGATCAGGCGCTCATACATCAGGTTGTAGATGTTGCCGTCGGCGCCCGGAGCGTTGCCGTAGATCGGGTCCAGGCTTGCCGGCTCGACGTCCACGGCGGCGGTCAGGTTTCCGCCCTCGACCGTCTGCGCGTATGTCGGGATTGCTGCGGCAAAAGTCGCCGCGAAAATCAGCCCGGCGAATGGCCGGAGCTTTGTAGAAAAGAACATGATTGCCTCCCTGTCCGGGCTCGTCCTCCGACCCGGTGGTTGCCACCTATAGGACGAGCAGATTTCACTTGCAACTTATTTCATAAGTGATATCGCAAGAGTAATGGACGCGCTGTGGTTATCAGCAGTGCGCAAGCAAGGGAGGACGGTATGGAAACCGATGAGCTCATCTATCAGATGGACGACAACCGGACGCGCGTGCCGTTGACGGATGTCGTTCTCGACAAGCTGGTCAGTCTTCTTCTTTCAGGACGTCTAAAGACCGGCGATACGCTGCCCTCTGAAAGCGATCTGGCGCGAAACTTCAATGTGTCGAAGCCTATTGTCCGCCTGGCCCTGCGTCAGCTGGCCGCCATGGGTGTCGTGGATATCCGCCAGGGCAAGCCCTCAGTGGTGCGCGAGCTCGACGCGCGTCCTCTCGAACTCTACCTGCAACTGGCTGTGAGCTCGCTCGATGGTGGCCTGCAGGATGCAGTCGAACTGCGCCGGGCGCTGGAGACCCGAGCCGCTGCACTGGCCGCAAGCCGACGCAGCGACGAGCATGTGAAGCGGCTCCGGGCGGTGCTCGAAACCATGTCGAATGTGCGCATGGAGCACGACGCCTGGATAAAGGCGGATATCGAGTTTCACACCATCATTGCAGAGGCGTCAGGCAACAGCCTGATCCGCTTTCTCAACCAGGCGCTGCACTCCACCATGCGCTATGTCATCGGCGCACTACATGCTCGCAAGGATATGCGCAATGCCGATGAAACGGTGGAGCGTCATCGGCAGATAGCCGCCGCAATCGAGCGCGGCGACGTTGCCGGCGCGCAAAGCGCCATGAGCGACCACTTCGACAGATCTGTACCCATTGCGGAGCAGATCGAGATGGAAAACCGCCAGGCGCCCAAGGACTGAACATGCTGACCTATGCATTCAGGCGGCTGGCGCAGTTGGTTGTCGTCCTGTTCGTCACCAGCGTGGCGATCTTTTCCATGACCGCCCTGCTGCCCGGCGATCCCACCGTGACCATGCTGGGTGAAACCTCGACGCAGGAACAGCGACAGGCGCTGCGGGAAACCATGCGCCTCGATGATCCGCTGCCGGTGCGCTATGTGGCCTGGCTCGGTTCGGCCCTGCAGGGCGATCTCGGACGATCCATCCGCACGCAGGAGCCGGTGACCCAAATGCTCCTCAACCGCATTCCGGTAACGCTGGAACTGACCTTCCTGTCGCTGCTGCTGGCCATGGCCCTCGGCGTGCCGATGGGCATTATCGCGGCGCGCTGGCGCGGCACCAATATCGACCTGACCATGGGCGTATTGGCCATGTCCTCCATGGCGATGCCGTTCTTCTGGCTTGGCACCATGCTGATCATGCTTTTCGCGGTCAATCTGCGCTGGCTGCCACCCTCTGGCTTCCTGCCGCTGCTCAGCGACCCGTTGGGCAACCTGCGTCTGATGATCCTGCCCGTCCTCACCGTGGGGACGTCGATGACGGCAATTATCATGCGCCAGACGCGCGCATCCATGCTTGAGGTGATGTCTCAGGATTATATTCGCACAGCGCGGGCCAAGGGATTGCCAGACCGTGAAGTCGTGCTCGGCCACGCGCTGCGCAATGCGATGAACCCCGTCGTTACCGTGGCGGGCCTGCAGTTCGGCGCGCTGATGGGCGGGGCGGTGGTGACCGAGACCATCTTTTCGCTGCCGGGTCTTGGTCGGATGATCGTCAACGGCATTTTCGACCGGGACTTCCCGGTGGTGCAGGGCGCGATGCTGGCCATCGTCCTCTTCGTCACCCTCGTCAACCTGGTCACCGACCTCATCTATGTGGCGCTCGACAAGCGCCTCGCATCCTGATCGCGAGCCCACAATGACCATGATCTTTCCAGGCGCAGTCGCAGCTCCAAACAGCCCGTTGCGCCAACAGATGCGCAGCTTGTTCGAACACCGCCTCGGCTGGGTCGGGATGGCCATTTCCACACTGGTGCTGGCGGTTGCGATCCTGGCGCCGTGGATCGCACCACACGACCCGGCGGCGATCGATTGGAATGCCGTGCTGGCGCCGCCCTCAGCTCAATACTGGTTCGGCACTGACGAAATCGGCCGCGATATTTTCAGCCGCATCCTCTGGGGCGCGCGCGTGTCAGTCCATATCGTGGTGCTGTCCATAGTGATTGCCATGGTCTTCGGATCGGTTATCGGCCTTGTCGCCTCCTATGTCGGTGGATGGCTTGATGGCCTACTGATGCGCATCATGGATGGTCTTCTGGCCTTTCCGATGCTGGTGCTGGCGCTGGGCATCATCGCCATCCTCGGTCCGGACCTCAACAATGCCGTCATCGCCATCGCGCTCGTCAACGTCCCGAGCTTTGCGCGGCTGGTGCGCGGCGTCGGCCTTACCATCCGCAACCAGGACTATATCGCGGCTGCACAGACCTATGGCGCGCCGCCGCTCCGGATCATGCTCCGTCATTTCCTGCCCAACGCGAGCGGCCAGATCATCGTCTTCGCCTCACTCAAGGCATCCACCGCGCTGATCACGGAAAGTGCGTTGAGCTTTCTCGGGCTGGGCGTTCAGCCGCCAACTGCGAGCTGGGGAACGATGATGGCCATCGGGCTCGACTATCTCGGTTACTGGTGGATGAGCGTCTTTCCCGGCCTTGCCATCTTCATCACCATTCTCGGCCTCAACTTTCTCGGTGACGCCGTCCGCGACGTCATGGACCCGCGTCTTCAGGGCAGCCGGTCGCACTGACGTCGGACTGCCGTCCTTTCACTCCGCTCTTCATTAAGGGAAACACCATGTTCGACATTCCGACATTCAAACGCCCGGCCAAGGCCCTGCTCGATGGCCTGGCCCAGGTCGGCAGCGCCACTGCTTCGAGCGAGCTCTACAAGTTGGGCATTCGCAATCCCTTCATCTCGGGGCCCGTGCCCTATTCGCGCGGCAAGTGCATCGCGGGGCCGGCGCTCACATTGCAGTTCATGCCGCGCCGGGAAGATCTCTACGGCGATGACGAGTATGCCGATCGCGAAAAGCAGTTGCATCGGCACGCACTTTACCATGTAGAAGCCGGAGACATCGTCGTGGTCGATGCGCGCGGCGACATGGACAGCGGTATCTTCGGAGAGATGATGCTGACTTATTTCGCCGGCAAGGGCGGTGCAGGCATGGTCATCGATGGCGTCATCCGCGACGCCACCAAGGCCTTCGCGCTCGACATCGGCTATTGGATGCGTGGAACAACCCCCAATTTTCACACGCAGACCAGATTGATGCCTCACGCCGTCAACATACCCATCGCGTGTGGCGGCGTGTTCGTGACGCCCGGCGACATCATCATTGCAGATGATGACGGAGCCGTCTGCGTGCCCATTGCCTATGCCGAGGCGCTGCTGAAGGCGGGCAGCCACCATGCTGAGTGGGAGGACTTCTCCCGCGTAATGCTTGCCAAAGGTGGGGACCTGCGCCGTTATTATCCGCTCGCTCCAGAAGCAGAGGCAGAATACGAAGCCTGGAAGGCGCAGCAGGCACACGCCTAACCTCATCAGGATGTTGGCGGCTGGCGCATGACCATCTCGCGCTGACGAACAGGTTTCACCATCGCCCGCCTGATAGGGCGAATGTCTTGGACGGTCGTCATATGGACACCATCATTCTTGCCGGCGGTCAGCTAGAATGCGCCTTCGCGCCTAGGCTTGGCGGTGCCCTGCTTTATCTGCGACGACAGGGCATGGACTTCGTCAGGCCGACACGCCAAGCCAGCCTGCCGACCCAGACGGCTGGCTATGCCATGGTGCCATTCTGCAATCGCATAAGCGGCGGCACGATCTGGCTGGACGGACGGAGCTGGCCGGTCCAGCCAAATTTTGGAGAGCCGCCTATGCCCTGCCATGGCGACGGGTGGTTGTCAGAATGGATTGTCGAACAAAGCTCTGACGCGCAGCTAATCATGTCCCTCTCGTCGCGCTGGGCGCCCTTTTCCTATCGTGCGACGCAAACCATCACCATCCGAGACTCGATGTTGCGCATCGCGATCCGTCTTACCAACGAGGCTGATCACACCATGCCGATAGCCTTGGGATATCATCCATTTTTTCCCGATGCGCACGAAGCGGTGGTGACCTACGATGCCCAGCGCTTCTGGCTAGAGGCGCCAGACAAGGTGCCTACCGAGCCGATTTCCATACCACCCGAGCTGGATCATGCCGCCGGCAGACCGATGTCGCCCCACTGGCGAAACAACACGGTTGACGGCTGGGACGGCACAGTGGGCATCGCATGGCGTGACGGGCGCCACCTTGTGATGCAGGCTGAGCAGATGGAGGCGCTCCACATCTATCGCCCAGTCCATGATAGCTTTTTCTGTCTTGAACCACAAAGTTGCGTCAGTGGGGCGATGGGATGGCAGGACGGGGCTCGCCATGGGGTGAGGCCGGTCGCACGTGGCGAATACATTGAGGCATCCGTCACATTTCAGCCGACCCTTTGCTGAGCTGCACTCCGATTTCGCTTACAGTGCTTGCCCGCGCACTCGCGCTCTAAGCAGCTAAGATAGCTATTTGAGACCAGTTGTACCGAGAGATCGGAGTATAGCTATTATGCACCGAGTGTTCATCGCTCCCCCTAATTCGCGGCATTTTTCCTTGTCCGCAGCGCCAAGCTCCTTCGCACGGTTACTAGCAGAGCGGGTTCGCCAAAGGCTCGAACCTGACCGTGAGCCGGCACCTTCGGGTGAGCCGGGGTGGTAAGCGATTAACAGGTCGCACTGCCGCACTCCCCCCAAAACGACAGCGGCCGGCCGCGGAAGGAGGTAGCTAACAGGCGACCAAAAACCCGCCCGGAATGACCGTTCTGGGGCGCATCGCTGCTTTGCGACCGAGGAGCCAACCCGAAACGCTTGACACCAGAACCAAAATTGTTGAATTGAATTCAGTTCAACCGAGGGGCGCGATGTCAGCGGGAACCCATAATAGACTACTTTCTGCAGCCCAGGATGAGCTCGTTCGCGGGAACGGCAGCTTCGAAATGCAGGCAGTCGCCAAGCGTGCGCAGGTTTCGGTGGGCTTAGCGTACCATCACTTTGGATCGAAGGCAGGCTTGGTCGCCGCGGTGGTCGAGGCCTTCTATGGCCAGCTTGAGATTGCCGCCTTTGATGGTTTTAGGGCCCCTTCACCGGTCTGGCCGGAACGAGAGCGATCTCGCATATTAGCATACATTCAGTTCCATTATGCCCACCCCTTGGCTCCGCTGATGGTTGGTTCACTCAGTCGGTCGCTGGAGGTTCAGGACGTTGAAGCGGCGTTCACTGACAAGCAATTGGCGGGTGGTGCCCACATGATCGCTGAAGCTCAGTTACAAGGCATCTTACCAATGTCCGTCGATCCGGAACTCACGATCGCCCTGATGGTAGGTGGTATCAGGCAAGCCCTTTACGGGGCGCTCAAGCGGGAGCCTCGTCCCGACCCGCAAATCCTCGCCGACAAAATCTGGTCTTTCATGGCCGCAGCACTCGGTCTCAGAAACTAGCAGCGCCCTCAGGGCCCGCCATCGCGCTCAACATCGTAAGGTTTTCCGATGCATCTTCCCGCCGACTATCACCGCCCTCGGCCGACCTACTCCAGGCAGGATCTCCTCAAATCCTCGGCAGGCGGCTATTTTGGGCCCGGCAATGCTCAGCTACCTGCACCGCCGATGCTTATGATGGATCGCATCACCGAGATCAGCCTCGATGGAGGCCGGTATGCTAAGGGCCATGTGGTCGCCGAGCTCGATATCACACCCGACCTGTGGTTCTTCAGCTGTCACTTTCCGGGTCATCCGGTGATGCCCGGGTGTCTGGGATTGGACGCCATTTGGCAAGTAGTGGGCTTTTGGCTGGGCTGGTCTGGCTCGCCAGGGAAGGGTCGTGCCTCAGGCGTGGGTGAGGTCAAATTCCGGGGGCAGATCACGCCAGATACCAGCTTGGTGCGCTACGAGATCGAAATGCGCCAGGTTAGGCGCGGCAAGCTCGTAGTTGGCTTGGCAGATGGCCGCATGTTCGCAGATGGCAACTGCGTATATCAAGCACAGGACATGAAAGTGGGCCTCATCGCTCCGGAAAGCTAGTGATCGCAACGCGTGGGCAGGCGTTCTCTTCCACCTTCATTGTGAGTGCCAACCGGGGAGTAAGGTCGCAATCTGCGTCCATTCACCGCCCGCGCCTAAGCGGCTTGCTTGGGTGGAGTGGCAGCTTTTGGGAATTCGCTAAACCCAGTCAAACGGCCGGAATGGGGCGCTGAGCTGCTGGCGCAGGCTCGCAGGTGAATGGCCGATTTTGGGCTTTCGTATTTCGGCCGCGAACGTCTCAAATGGGGTCGGGAGTTGCCGTTCGCTGACCTCCACGATTTATCGGGCTACAGCGTGGAATCGGCGGTTTTGCACGCCGGTTGGTGGATGTACGGTGATCGGCGGCAATATCGCGCTGTAGAGGGCGATCGGCGGTATTTGGCGCACCCGACAGGATTCGAACCTGTGACCTCTGCCTTCGGAGGGCAGCTTAAGTTGGTGCGTCTAGCTTAGGAGCGGCTCCGTTCGATCGAATAACCCAATCGATACAGCCGGTTAGTTGCTAAGGGGTACTCCCCTCACCCTTTGGCTGTCAATACGATGTCGGGCGAAATGTAACCAGCACTGCGACCTAGTTGTGACGAACGCAACAGGGTCCAGGGGGTACTGGGGGGAGTTCGGAACTCTGTAGTTATTAGATACCCTCGCGGAAAAATTTGTCATTTTTTTCCGCGCCCATCACGCATGTGGCGACGAATGATTGCGAAAACCACGACACCACTGTCGTAAGTTTGGCGTAGATTCACAGTGAATAGCCCAACTTTATCACCCTTTAAGATGGCGCACCTACAACGAGCAGACTTTCACAAGCCTAGCTTCCCGACGAAGAGCTGGTGTTGAGGGAGATGAGTTGGAACTTTATCCGGACCAAAGAGGAAGAGCATGCCAGTAGTCCTAGTTTATAACGAGGAGAAGGCTACCGACGATTGGGACTGGCATGACATCAAAGGGGTCCGCCACCACTTTCCCAACACCTATAAAAATATGGTTCGACCCGGCGAAGCCTTTATCTACTATCGAGGCACGCGGAGGGCGGAGGGCCCTCGTGGAAACATCGAATATTTTGGACACGGTATAGTTGGCGACGTTTGGCTCGATGAGAACAGTGCTGGCGTCCCAGCTGCGGAGCGAAATTGGTACTGCTCTATTGAGGATTATCGCGAATTTCCTCAACCTGTAAGCGCTAAAATTGGCGAGACTTATCGCGAGAATATCGCTCAGAACAGGCTACAAAACATAAGGGTGATGGGTCAGGAACTTCATGACGCAATCCTAGCAGAAGCCTTTGTTCAACCGGCGATACCGGCCAACGTCAATCTCGCAGATCAAGAGCCGAACTTCGTAGCCGACGTATCGGATCTACTTCTAGTGAGAAGAGAAGCCCCTGGCTATGGTCGCAGACCAGGGGAGTACCCCAGACGATCTATCCGAGCGAAAGAGATAGGCGACAAAGCGGAAGCGATCATTATGCGTTACCTGGAGCGACAAGGGTTTGAAAACGTTCGGCATGTCGCGGGTGCCGGTGAAAAACCGGGATGGGACATCGAGTATAGCTTGCCTATTGGTACCCTGCAGCGCGTTGAGGTGAAGGGAACCAACTTGGGAACGTTCGCAAATATCGAGTTCACAGCAAACGAGTTGGCTGCGGCATTCGAACATCAACAAAATTACTGGCTATACCTGGTCGCAAGATGTGAAACAGAAAGCCCCCAAATAGCGATCATGCAGAACCCGGCTCAAGAGCTTCAGTCGGAACCGATTTTATATCGCATGTGGAACACTGCTAACTAACGGTCGTCATCTAGAAAATTCTGAATTATGGTGGTGAGATCTTCGATGTTTTTGGTTTCGCATTGCCAAATCACGAGGACTCCCCACCCCAGATTTTTTAGCAAATTGTTATTTGCTTCATCTCTTCTGACATTGGCTTCAAATTTATCAAGCCAAAACCGCGTATTTGATTTTGGAATTGTCGATTTATTGCAATCGGCGTGACGATGCCAATAGCAACCATGGAAAAATATTATCTTCTTCTTTGATGAAAATACTATGTCGGGACTGCCGGGCAGGTCTCGTCTATGCAGTCGAAAGCGATACCCTAGACGGTGTAGCAGCCGACGCACTTTGAGCTCCGGCGTGGTATTCCGAGAGGGCACTTTCGACATAAGTGCGGAGCGTTCTGCTGGCGTTATATGATCGACCATTATTCCGCAGCGATTGATCCGTGCTCTAAGCGGGATAAGAGAAGAGACAACAGTGATCGCGACACAATTGGCGACACACTATTTCCGATCATCCTAAAACTATGCCAGACGGTAGGGTGGAAAATGAAGTCGTCTGGAAAGCCCTGCAGCCTTGCAGCCTCTCTCACAGTGATTACGCGTGGTTCTGTTGGATGGATCGGCCGGACTGCCTGATAGGACCCTTTGTCCGCCCCTGTCCCAGCCCTTAACGTTGGACATTGGCCGTGCCAGGCTAGGCGGGGGTGGCGCCCCACCTTGTCAACCGAACCTGGCTGTACCGAAGCAAACCGCTCAACAATCTCGACCTTGTGTGGCGTTTTCCGGTGCAGTGTAAACTGGCCCGATGCGCTTCTCATATGGCGCGCATAGGAGCTTACCTCGCTGTTCGGGGAGTATTTCCACACATCGGCACTCTCCGACACCACCTCCGCAGACACCAAATCACCTATGGCATCACGCACAGTTGTTGGTTGAGATTGGCTAGCGACGATGTCCCCTAAATTCAGTGGACTGACCTGCTCAGCATCATAGCCCACGACAAAAACACGTTCGCGCTTCGTGGCTGCGCCATAATCGGCCGCATCAATGACTACCGGATCCAAAACCGTGTAATTTGACGGCAATTGCGCTAATGCATTGTCCAACATGTGGCGGTTTTTTTGAAACACTAGCCCCTTCACGTTCTCCATCATGAAGAAGCGCGGTTTAACCTCCGCAACCACTCGAAAGAAATGTGTAAGCAGTTCTCTTCTAGGATCGAGCGGGTCAGATCTTCCTATCGAGCTGAAACCTTGGCAAGGCGGTCCTCCGATGATTCCATCCACTTCGCCAACTTCCTCGCGGATGGTGCTGCCATGAATCTTTGCAATGTCAGTCAACACCAGCTTACTGTCTTTGAAATTTGCGGAGTGGGCACTGGTAAGCACCGGGTCGATATCGATCGATAGAGGTATGTCAAAGCCTGCTTGTCGGGCCCCGAGACCAAAACCGGAGCAGCCACAGAATAAATCTACGATAGTGGGACGATGAGGGGTTAGCATAGCTTAAGGTTTATCACTGCATACGGCGGGTGTCGATCGACGACTTGCACCGACGACTATTTGTACCTGGGGGAAATATTGGCTGAAACTGATTTGGATGATGGAACGGTCTCTGCGCAGCCCACGAAGCGTTTCTTTGTGTCCATGTTGACGAGGGATATCGCCCTGGAAGACGCTATACTCGATCTCCTGGACAATTGCATCGATGGGGTAGTCCGAAGCGTCAACCCGGACTCGACCATAGCTCAGCCATATAAGGGGTATCACGCGCACATAACAATGAACCCGAAGGAATTCGTCATCGAAGACAACTGCGGGGGAATTGGTAAGGACACGCTGTCCAAGGCTTTCCGCATGGGGCGTCTGGAGTCCACAAATACCGGCCCTGCCACGGTGGGCATGTACGGGATCGGGATGAAGCGAGCGATCTTCAAGCTTGGTACTTCTAGTGTCGTCGCCTCAAGAACTGCGGATTTCGGCTTTTCCGTAACTATTACACCGAAGTGGATGGACGATCCCGATGACTGGCGCCTACCTGTTACGGACCTTCCAGCCACAGATCCACTAACGGCAGGAACACGCATTAAAGTCGACGCATTGAGAAGCGATATAGCCGCTCGTTTTGATGAGTCGAACGACAACTTCATCGAACATTTCAAATCTAGTTTGGGTTCGCACTTTGCAATCATAATTGGCAAAGGGTTCGAGGTGACGATAAACGGCGCAACGGTTGACCCCACTCAGTTCACGTTGCTTGCTGAAGAGGATGTTGCGGAAGACCCGAAGAGCAAGACACCCCAGCTTAAGCCATATGTTTTCAAAGGTGATTTAGATGGGGTATCCGTAGAAATCTACGCAGGTTTGTACCGCCAACTTCCAACTGAACAAGAGATCGAGCAAGAAGAAGAAGTACGGGCGAGCCGCGACAATGCAGGCTGGACGGTCGTATGCAATGACCGCGTAGTTGTCTTCAACGACAAGACACGCCTGACTGGTTGGGGTGAGGCCGGAGTGCCGGCTTTTCATGGACAGTTTATGTCGTTCGGGGGTGTGGTCATTCTACGCTCGAACGACCTCTGGAAGCTACCACTCACCACCACTAAGCGAGGACTAGACGCCTCCAGCAACCTCTTTTCCATATTAAAGGACTACATGCGAGAAGCCACGAAAAGCTTCACGTCTTTTACGAATAAATGGAAAAGAAACCCCGAAGAGCGCACTGCTCTTTATCGTTCTGCAACTCCGCTTAATATTACGCAGCTTCGCGCAGTGACCGCCTCGTATCCAATGTCAGTCACGAGGAAGACGGAAAATTCTGCAAAGTTCGTACCCAACTTGCCAGTTCCACGTCCGCAACAGTCGGTGGTTCGGATTTCGTACACCAGAGATAAGGCGCAGTTTCAGAAAGTAGCGTTACACCTGTTTGATGATGACACCATCAGTCCTAGGGAAGTCGGCGAAGCGTCATTTGATACAGTTCTAAAACAAGCAATGGCGAGCTAGGTGCATGAGTGGTGCCAGTGTTCCATACGCATTGCGTCAAAACAAATTTGTTGATCGGCGCATCTTCATTGACCTACTAAGCAGAGTTGAGCGCTACCTCCCTGTCGACGAACATGTCTATGTAAGTATGGGCGGAGCTACACTTGAAGACCATAGACTAGCGCACGCAGAGCTAGGAATATGCCAGCTTCTTTCGTTCGATTCAGAAGAATGGGTCGTTTCTAGACAGGCATTTAACAAGCCTTACGACTATATAAAGACAATACAAAGTACCAGCACTGACCTAATAGCTAATCTATCGAATGTTCTGGAAAGCAATGGCTTTGGACCGACGCCGAGCCTAGCTATTTGGCTTGACTTCACCTCGCCAGGCGAACTTGGTCAACAAGTTCGTGAATTCAATCAGCTTTTAGACTTACTTCAGCCTCATGATATTCTGCGCATAACTGTTAACGCCAGCGCAAGCGCGATCTATCGACCCGAAAAGGTCGATGGTCGAAACGAGCGCGCCGACGAGTTTAAACCCAAGCGTTTGGAAAAGCTTCGGGAGCGTCTTGGTGAGTACCTGCCTACTGATACCGTAGCTGACGACATGGTGGACAACCGACTTGGCAGTGTCTTGGCGAAGAGCTTAGAGAAAGCCGCCAAGGAAGCATTCCCGGCAAACTCCAACCTTGTCGCAATGCCACTGTCTCTAGTTCGCTATGCTGATGGTCAGCAAATGCTATCCGCAACAATCATAGTTCTAGAGCGGAAAGAAATAGAAGCATTCATAGCGTCAACTAAAGCCAATAACTGGCCTTTCTTCTCCAACAGCTGGGATGACATCCACCTAATATCAGTTCCAGAGTTCACAATGCGGGAAAGAATGTTTATTGGATCGAAGATATCTCAGACTTCGATTGACGATATATGCAAAGAGCTGGGTTTCCTATTCAACGGAGATAAGGAAGATTCCGAAGCATTCATTGCTCAATACAAACGATACTACAGATTTTACCCGCACTTTCACCATGTCGTTATCTAGATTCCCGGTACGGTGAGAGGTCTCGGAGTTGATGCAGTCCGACTGATCCGGAACAGCTCGTGTACTGATTTTTCTGCAGCTACTACAGCTTTCATTCCACTGTATCGTTTTTAGAAACAGATATAGGCATGAATGAGCGGGGCATTACGCCCCGCCCTTGATGCGGTTTTCTCGCCGCCAAAGTGGCTGCAGATTTGTGTAGTGGCAGAGGCGGAAGAGTTCGTCCTCGGACTTTGCCGCAGAAAGCGGCTCAATATGGTCGACCTCCCATTGCCGATATCGGTCCCAGGTCATGCCTTCACCGAGTTGATCACCGATATGCTCGCGCAACTGACTATGGTTGCACCCAAGCGCGAGCGATGGGCTGGCTCGACCTCGGAGGGCCATTCCCGTTCGCCTCAGGGTGTTCCTGAACATGCGGTACGATGGTTCAACTTGTCCCCTTCGGCGCTCCCGTTCCCGTGCTTTTGAGGCATTGCAGGCCACGCATTGACCATTGCTAACATATCGCTCGGCGAGGTGGCCGAAATCACAATGCCGCCCCGTATAAAAACGCGAAAGACCGCTCATGGCGGCCTCCTTTTTGCTCAGCACGACGTATGTGCCAGCACGATGTAGTGACATTGTTACTCCTTATGATTTCATGAAATAGGCCTCCTTTCCACGTCCCGTTTCGCAGCAATATCGGACGCCGATAGAGTCAAGTTCTTGCACCAGTGGCGAAGACGGTACTTGCAGTATCGGCGACATTCGCTCGAACGTTCGGCCGGCAATCCCGAGCCTGGCAACAATGTTTGACTTGGGGTGCTTGCCGGGCGCCACAGTCCTGAGGAGTGCCAGTAGTTTCGCATGCGACGGGGATGACTTCTTCCGTCCGCCGACTGTTGCGGCATCCCAATCTCGAACGTTGATGCCCGGCATTTGGGATTGGATGGCAGCCACAACCACTCCAGCCGTCCGACTATTGTCCAAAAGCATGAATAGCTCTGTGCTCTCACACTCGCCGTTTGCACCAGTCGGCTTGCGACAGCGAATGCGGTTCAGCGCCTGCACAACGCTCTTTGCTACAAATCCGTCCTTGAAAGCTTGGCCGATGTCAGTGTGGTTGCCAAAACGACGACTTCCTTCGAACCAAGTGTGATTCAGATGCGGCTGACAGGCCAGCACTGCATTCGTAGGTGCAATATCATCCAGGAAGGGCATTCCGAAGATCACGCCCACACCATAGTTGTTCCAGTGGTTCTTACCGTCTATGTCGCCCCAGTGCGCTGTGGCTATCGATTTGCAATTCAAACCACTGACTGCAAGGTTGGGCTCCACATTCTTGTGGCAACAAATCAGAACTTCGTCGTCCCTTTGCAAACGCCTTTTCAGTTCGGTTCGCAGCGATGACCAAGCTTTGGCCCCATGTTCGGACAGATGCTGCTTCCCCACCTTGTGTCCGGTGGCAATGTTCATAGTTACATTGCAGTAGCTTCGAATGCCGGATGGGCGACGTAGTAACTGAACGCGATGACCAAGCAGGCAATAGGTGACATCCACTTCGGCCGTGGCGTCGAGGATGACACCCCTGGATTTGGTAAAGTCCATCAGCAAGCGCGAACCGTTCAGTTGGCATCGAGCTCCACGATTGCTAAGCCAAGCCTGCCCGAGCTGCTGAAACCTCTCTAGTTCTGCTAATAGCGACATATACGCTGCGCGTAGAGCGTTATCGGGCTTATCGATCGTATCCCAGATCTCAAGCTGACAAGGCGATAGCTGGCCCAGAATGGTCCGCAGCTCCACCAAGTCCAAGGCCTGCAATTTGGTAGTCAGTTCAATGCTCAGCGGCTTGTCTGAGCGCTTGCTATTGGCCAAGTCCAGTGTCTGGTGTGCAAACTCGGAAAGGCTCGCGAGCGCTAAATTGGCATTTAGACTAGGCACTCCGCTAAGTGCGCCACAGAATGCCTGCAACTCACTCAGATCAATCTTGAAACTCTCAACCCATTCAAAGGCTTCGTCCACGATTACCATTCGTCTATCTGTGTGAATGTATTGCCGGTATCGATCTAGCTGGGTTGAGGACTTACAGGAGGCCGCGTCACTTAGAGCACCTTTGTAAGCCGAGTGCGTGATTATCAAGACTGGCACGGTTGACGCTTCAGAGATCCTCACAGTGCTTCCAGAGTGCTGCGAAATAGCAATCTCGGCGCCTGCTAGAGCATTAATGCCATCAGCAAGATCGTCAGCAGCGTTCTTGAATCTTGTTACAACAAGAATGCCTGTCTGGCCTTCTCGGCCGTAGCTTGCACACAACGCCTTCAAGGCTTCCGTTTTTCCCGAGCCAGTTGGTAACTGCAGCACTTGCCAGGTCTTTTGTCCTGACGAGGTTTCGTTGCAAGCCGTCTCCAACAGCCTCCACCCTTGTTGTAATGGCTCAGAAAGCGATAGCCCTAACCTGCTTTCCCAATGATCAGTCATCAGCTCGATAAAAGCTGTTTTCATATGCTACTCCTTCAAAATGTGGGGACGTGAAAAAACCCGCTGACCGAAGCCAGCGGGCCCAAAAGCCGACAAAGTCCGACACCTAACCCTAAGAAGATTTATAGAGTTCTCTGTCGGTGATTAGCGAACCAGCAGAGGTGGCAGGCCTCTTCCATATACGGGGACCTCAAAATTTGATGGCCTCGTAGTTCGGTTGGTCTTTCCTATTCCACATACGGAGGGTGTTCGGTTCTGTGGCGGTCCGCGCCCATTTATGATCTTGGCCGACCAGGAAAAGATGTGCATTCGCCCATGTCAGATGTGGCGGCGAGCGCCCAGGCCGTCGACTTTATTTCCATGGCGAGACTGGCCATAAAAGTTACATCGTGCTGGTGATGTGGTGCGCGCAGGAAACCATCGAGGAGAAGCTCTGTTGGAAAATTGCTATCGTTCACTGCGGATGCAGCGACTCTCAGCATTGGAACAGTTCTCATTAGAGTTCTACGAGCAACGGACTGAATGGTGAAAAGGCAGCGGCCTGCTTCAAAATTGGCCCAAAATCCAATCGTGCTACCACTGATTAGAAATGCCTCTACTTGCATCAAGTCCAGAGACATGTGGACGAGGCCTGCAGTATCCTCCGGCATCAGAGAAACCTTGTACTTCATGCTAAGGTCCCTTCGTGCAGGGCTCGTAGCTTAGTGCCGATGTCCACTGCCTTGAGATGCGTGTAGCGGAACAACATGCGCGGATCTTTGTGCCCACTGATGGCCGCAACTTCTGGAACGCTCAGGCCAAGCTCAAAGAACCGGCTAACCGCCTCGTGTCGCAAATCGTGGAACCTGAGATCCGCTACACTTGGCACCAGGCATGAAGCTCGGCGTCTGCATCGTTCCCAGGCTAACCGAAACGCATTAGCCGTCGTGGGAAACAGTCTCTCGGCTGGCGTAGTGCAAGCCTCTGTTCTCAATTTCAACAGGTCGATGGCTGCCAGAGTAAGTGGGATGGTGCGCGGGATATCGGTCTTGGTTTCCGGAACGGTCAGAAGGCCTAGTTTGAAGTCGACATCTTGAAAGCGAACATTCAAAATTTCCCCTCTGCGCATTCCAGTCTCAATCGCAAACTGTATGCCCACTGTGAGCCAGTCAGAGCGCCCAAGCTCGCAGGCGCTAAGCAAAGCTTCCAGTTCGTTGGACTGCAATCTCCGCTGACGGCCTGTTGCGGCCCTTGGCTTGCGTACATTCGCGATGGGGTTCTCAGTCAGTGGAATGTCCCATTCGCGACGAGCCACTTCGAAGACAGCGTGTAGGAGGCCCAGCTCTCGGATCACTGTTCCAGGCTTGACCTCACGAAGGCGCCTGTCCCTGTGCTTTGTAAAGGCAAGTGGGGCTATTCGGGCGAGTGTAAGACTTGCCCACTCCTCACGAAGGAACACTTCGATACGTTTTGTTTCGCTGGCTGCACCTCGTTTGTGTGGAGTGACCTCGTCCCGGTAGCGAGTAAGAAGGTCACCGACGGTAGTTCGTTCAAGCCGAGCGGGATCGTAGGCCAGTGCAAGCCGATCAAGTTCTAGTTCAGTCTGCCTTACCCAACGTTGTGCATCGGCACGACTTTGGAAGCTTTTAGCGCGAGGGCTGTGACCGGTGCGGCGAACCTGTGCCTGCCACTTGTCGTTTCGTTTGCGGATAGATGCCATGTGGCAAATGCCTTTCGATGTGACCAGTTTGTGACCGGCTCACGAAAAGCGTATTCTACGCGAACATTTGGCAGCTCTAAGCCCCTGTAAGAACAGGGAATTTATTGGCGCACCCGACAGGATTCGAACCTGTGACCTCTGCCTTCGGAGGGCAGCGCTCTATCCAGCTGAGCTACGGGTGCAGACCTGAATCGGGCGCAGAGCCCGACGAACGGGCGAGAACCTAGTGCAAGCATGGCCAATGTGCAACCGACGAAATCACGCTCTGCCAGGGCTTTCTTCACCCGGCCGGGCGCGCCGCGATTGCGGCAATGGCCTGGCTTCGTCCGGCGCCGCGGGCCCGGCGGCTTGTTCCTGCTGACAGGACCTGACAGCTCTTTTCGGCTTTAATGCAGCGTGCGAAAACCTGGCGCGGACAATGCCATGCCGATTGGGGGGGAAATCCGATGCGGACGATTGAAGGGCCCGATGGCCGGCACCGGTGCAGCTGGTGCGCCGGCGCGCCGGAATTCCTGCCCTATCACGACGAGGAATGGGGCTTTCCGGTCGGCGACGATCGGTTGCTTTTCGAAAAGCTGGCGCTGGAAAGCTTTCAGTCCGGCCTGAGCTGGCGCACCATTCTCAACAAGCGCGAGGCCTTTCGCGCCGGCTTTGCCGGCTTCGAGATCGATAAGGTGGCGGCCTTTACCGAAGCGGATGTCGAGCGTCTCCTGGCCGATGCGGGCATCGTGCGCCATCGCGGCAAGATCGAGGCCGTCATCAACAATGCGCGCCGCGCCCGGGAGCTGATCGCGGAGGCCGGTTCGCTGGCCGCCTTCGTCTGGCGCTATGAGCCGGAAGCGCCGGGCCTGCCGCAAAGCCGCAGCACCGCACCGGAATCTGTGGCCCTGTCCAAGGCGCTGAAACAGCGCGGCTGGCGCTTTGTCGGCCCCACCACCATTTTCGCCTTCATGCAGGCCATGGGCCTGGTCAACGACCATGCCGAAGGTTGTATCAGCCAGGACAAGGCGAGCGCCCTGCGCGCTGCCTTCACCGTGCCGGGCCGTTAGGCCCGCGGCGGGCGGCCCTAGGCCGCCTTCACCACCTCGACCAGTTCCACGTCGAAGACCAGGTCCTGGCCGGCCAGGGGATGGTTGGCATCCACGGTCACGCTCTGCGCGTCCATCCCGACCACGGTGATCGGCAACATGCCGCCATCGGCGGTGCGGGCCTGCAATTGCGTGCCCACCTTGAGCTCGATGCCATTGGGCACCTTGGTGCGGTCCAGCCGCTGCACGGCTTCCTCGCGGCGCGGGCCATAAGCGGCGGCGGCCGGAATGGTCACCGTGCTCTTCTCGCCGGTCTGCATGCCGGAGACATGCTGCTCCAGCCCGCTGATCACCTGGCCCTGGCCGAGGGTGAATTCGAGCGGCGCCCGGCCTTCGGAGGAATCGAACTGGGTGCCGTCGACGAGGCGGCCGGAATAATTGATGCGAACGATGTCGCCGTTCTGGGCAATGGCCATGGGACGAGCCTTTCAGGAAAAATTCTTGTGGCCCCCGTCTTGCGGCGGCCGTTCAAAATCAGCCGCGCCGGGCCTCGCGGGGGAGGGCGATCGGGTTCGGGCGCGGCGGCGAGCGATCAGTCTAGGGCCATGAGCCTCAATGTAAACCTTTCGCCCGGCCGCCCCGCTGTTCCGGGCCTTCCAGCCCCATGGCCCGCCAATGGGGCTTGCCGCCTCGTCGCATTTCCGCCATTAAGCCGCCCTGATTGACCACTAGAGCATCGAAGTCGCGTTTCCTTTCGGATCGTTCGGCGCTCCGGAGCATCCGGGAAAGATCGGGGATCGGTCTTTTCCAGAACGGCGATGCACCGACACCCAGATTGGGCGGTTCTGGCATTCGAGGGATGCGAGGCCGCCGCGGCCGCCCGGCGGGGGAGGGCGGATTGAAGGATTGCCCGTAAAAATGCCTATCGCCAATCGGCCGCTCTCCATTGCCCTTATCGCCGTTCTGGCCTTGACCATGGCCGGCTGTTCAGTGGCCGGCATCAAGCCCTTGCCCGGCAATCGCACTAGTGCCAGCGCCGCCATTGCCAGCGTGGCGCCCGTCAGCGTCGAAACGCCGGCGGGCCATGTGCCGCCTGCCGCTGCCGTGCCCCGCGCCGGCGATGATTTCGTCATGGCCTATGCCGGCAGCCCGCGCGGCGCGCTCGATGGGCTCATCGCCCATTACGCGACCGAGTACGATGTTCCCGAAGCTCTGGTGCGCCGGGTCATCGTGCGGGAAAGCGGTTATAATCCGGCGGCCCGCAACGGCCCCTATTACGGCCTCATGCAGATCAGCCACGCCACGGCCCGCGGCATGGGCTTTTCGGGCGAGCCCTCCGCCCTGCTCGATGCCGAGACCAATCTGCGCTATGCGGTGCGCTATCTGGCCGGCGCCTATATGACGGCCGGCGGCAACGAGGATCGCGCCGTCCAGTTCTATGCCCGCGGCTATTATTACGACGCCAAACGGCTGGGCCTGCTGCAAAAGAGCGGATTGCGCTGAAGTCCGCGCCGGCGGCGCGCCACCCCACCCACGGATCGATTGGGTTAGATGCCCTTAACAGTCCGCATTGCGCTGCATCGCGGGTCTTTGCTTCCCTCCGCATACGAGGGAGAGGGCGATAGACATGTGTCCGTTTACACGTGAAATGATCTAGCTTGGCACGGCGCCCAGCAATTCCTCGATTTTGGCCTGCAATTCGTCCTCGCGGAAAGGCTTTTCCAGCCGGGGCAGGGTGCAGGCGATGCCTTCGGGCAATTCGGCATAGCCGGTGGTCAGGAGCACGTTGAGGCGCGGATAGAGCGCCAGCGCGGCTTCGGCCAGCTCCACGCCGCTCATGCCGGGCATGGAGAAATCGGTGACCAGCACATCCACATCGGATCGGGCCTCGAGGATCGCCAGCGCGTCGCGGCCCGAAAAGGCCTCCAGCGCCGTGTAGCCAAGGTCGCTGAGCTGGTCCACCATGTTGAGCGTAATCAGGGCATCGTCATCGACCACCAGAATGGTAGCCTTGTGGCCCTGGGTCGGGCTCGCTGTCACGAAATGTCCTTTCGGCCCTATTCGGCCGGTTTGCGGGAAGCGGAAGGTCCGCATTCCCAAGCCAAGTAGAGCTAGCCTATGAAAGTGGCGAAGTTGGGTCCAGTGGGAAAAGTCCCACGCCTGCTGACAGGTCCGGACGAAAATGGGTGCCATCCTGGCGGGCGAGGCGGTAAGGTCGCCGCCACCAACAAGAGGAATCGTCTCATGCATCTGCTGCTCGTCGATGGCTCGGGCTATATCTTCCGCGCCTTCCACGCCTTGCCGCCATTGAGCCGCAAGTCGGACGGGTTGCCGGTGGGCTGCGTTCAGGGCTTCTGCAACATGCTCTACAAGCTGACGCAGGACATGGATGGCGGCGAGGCGCCCACCCATATGGCCGTCATCTTTGATGCCAAGGGCAAGACCTTCCGCGACGATATCTATCCCGATTACAAGGCCCAGCGCCCGCCCGCGCCCGAGGAATTGGTGCCCCAATTCCCGCTCACCCGCTCGGCCACCCGTGCCTTTTCCATCCCCTCCATCGAAATGGAGGGCTGGGAGGCCGACGACATCATGGCCACCTATGCCTGCATGGCGCGCGATGCGGGCATGAAGGTCACCATTGCCTCCTCCGACAAGGACCTGATGCAATTGGTCGAGCCCGATGGCTCCATCCGCCTGCTCGACACCATTCCCCGTCCCGGGCAGCCGCCGCTGCGCTGGATCGGTCCTGACGAGGTCTTCACCAAGTTCGGCGTCACGCCCGATAAGGTCATCGACGTGCAGGCGCTCTGCGGCGACAGCGTCGACAATGTCCCCGGCGTGCCGGGCATCGGCGTCAAGACCGCCGCCGAGCTCATCAATATCTATGGCGATCTCGAAACCCTGCTCGAACGCGCCGGCGAGATCAAGCAGAATGCCCGCCGCGAAAAGCTGATCGCCAATGCCGAGCTCGCCCGCATTTCGAAAAAGCTGGTGACGCTGGAGCAGAAGGTGCCGGTCGAGATCGATCTCGATGGCCTTGCCCGCCAGCCGATCAACCCGGCGACGCTGTTTCCCTTCCTCAAGGCGATGGAATTCGCCACCATCACCAAGCGCCTGGCCACGGTGCTCGAGGCCAATCCGGACGATTTCGAGCCCGATCCCGAACTCAAGGCCGGCGGCACCAGGGATGTCGGGGCGCCCAAGAAATCCGCCGACCTGTCCGTCGCCAAGGCCAAGCTCGCGGCCAATGTCGTGCCCGGCACCGGCCCGGCCCGCCACGCCGCCGAGGAGCATGCGCGCGTCAAGGCCATCCCGGTCAATTACGATGCCTATGAGATCGTGACCACGCCCGAGCAACTGGCCCATTGCATCGAAAAGATCATGTCCAGGGGCCATGTCGCCATCGATACCGAGACCACCGGCCTCGATCCGCAAATGGCCGATATCGTCGGCATCTGTCTCTCCACCCAGATCGGCGAGGGCTGCTATATCCCGGTCGGCCACGCCAAGGCCGGCGACCTGCTCGAAGGCGGGGGCCTCGTCGAGGGGCAATTGCCCATCGGCTTCGTGCTCGACAGTTTGAAGCCGGTTCTTGAGGATCGCTCGATCCTCAAGATCGGCCAGAATACCAAATACGACATGGAAGTCTTCGCCCGCTACGGCATCGCCATGGCGCCGATCGATGACACCATGCTCATCTCCTATGCCCTCGACGGCCCGCAATACAACGGCCTCGATGTGCTGGCCGATCACTGGCTCGGCCACAAGACCATCACCTTTTCCGAGCTCGCCGGCACCGGCAAGAATCAGAAGACCTTCGACCAGCTCGACATCCCCGCCGCTGCCCGCTACGCCGCCGAGGATGCCGATATCACCCTGCGCCTCTGGCATGTGCTGAAGCCCCGCCTGTCCGCCGAAAACGCCACTGCGCTCTATGAGACGCTGGAGCGCCCGCTCGCCCCGGTCCTCGCCCGCATGGAAGCGCGCGGCGTGATGGTCGATCGGCAGATCCTGGCGCGTCTGTCCGGCGATTTCGCCCAGCGCGCCGCCGCCTTCGAGGCGGAGGCGCATGAACTGGCCGGGCAGAGCTTCAATCTCGGCTCACCCAAGCAATTGGGCGAAATCCTCTTCGACAAGATGGGGCTCGAAGGCGGCACCAAGACCAAGACCGGCGCCTGGGCTACCGGCGCGGGCGTGCTCGAAGACCTGGCCCTCAAGGGCATTCCGCTGGCCCGCACCATTGTCGATTGGCGCCAGCTCACCAAGCTCAAGGGCACCTATACCGATGCCCTGCCCACCTATATCAATCCGCGCACCGGCCGGGTGCACACCTCCTATAGCCAGGCTTCCGTGCTCACCGGCCGCCTTTCCTCAAACGATCCGAACCTGCAGAACATCCCGGTCCGCACCGAGGACGGCCGCAAGATCCGCACCGCCTTCATCGCCCCGCCGGGCAAGGTGCTGGTCTCGGCCGATTATTCCCAGATCGAATTGCGCGTCCTCGCCCATATCGCCGATATCCAGGCGCTCAAGGACGCCTTCGAGGAGGGGCTGGACATTCACGCCATGACGGCGTCCGAAATGTTCAATGTCCCGGTCGAGGGCATGCCCAGCGAAGTGCGCCGGCGCGCCAAGGCCATCAATTTCGGCATCATCTACGGCATTTCCGCCTTCGGCCTCGCCAACCAGCTCGGCATCGCCCGCGGCGAGGCGGGCGATTACATCAAGACCTATTTCGAGCGCTTCCCCGGCATCAAGGACTACATGGACGCCCAGCGCGCCAAGGTGAAGGTGGATGGCCACGTCACCACCATTTTCGGCCGCAAGATCCAGTTCCCCAATGCCAATTCCGGCAATCCCTCCGAACGCAGCTTCGTCGAACGCGCAAGCATCAACGCCCCCATCCAGGGCAGTGCCGCCGACATCATCCGCCGCGCCATGATCCGCATGGAAGGCGAGCTGGCTAAGGCCGGCGTCGAAGCCGACATGCTGCTGCAGGTCCACGACGAATTGATCTTCGAAGTGCCGGAAGGCGCGGAGAACGACGCCATCCCGGTGATCAGGAAGGTCATGGAAGGCGCGGCGGAACCGGCCGTGCGGCTGTCCGTGCCGATCCGGGTGGACGCGCATGCGGCGAAGAATTGGGACGAGGCGCATTGACCGAGGAGGACGGCGAACTCCTCCCCGGCGGCGGCCGTACCGCGGTGCGGCGTGTCGGCGATGTCGTGCACCGCGACACCGGCCCCTGGGCGCCCGCCGTCCACGCCCTTTTGCGCTTCCTTGAAGCGGAAGGGTTCGGCGGCGCCCCGCGCGTCGTCGGCACTGGCTTCGATCGGGAGGGCCGCGAAACTCTCACCTATCTGCCCGGCGCCTCGCCCCATCCCGGCCCCTGGCCGGACGAAGCCCATTTCGCCCTGGGGCAATTGCTGGCCGAATTCCACCGGCTCAGCGCGCTTTTCGTGCCGCCACCCGGGGCGGTCTGGCGCGACTGGTTCGGCCGCGCCCTTGGGGACGGCGCGCGCCTCATCGGCCATTGCGATCTGGGCGATTGGAACATCCTGGCCGAGAACGGCCGCCCCATGGCCTTCATCGATTGGGAACAGGCCGGTCCGGTCGATCCCATGGTGGAGCTGGCCCAGCTCTGCTGGCTCAATGCCCATCTGTTCGACGACGATCTCGAAGCCCGCCTCGGCCTCGCCCCGGCCGCCACCCGCGCCCGCCATTTCCGGGCCATCGCCGATGGCTATGGCCTGGCGCTGAAACCGCGTGAAAAACTGGTCGACACTATGATCACGCTGGCCCTCCATGACAGCGCCAACGAGGCCGTCGAAGCCCGCCTTACGCCCGACAGCACCGGCCCGGTTGAAGCCCTATGGGCCATGGCCTGGCGCGCGCGAAGCGCGGCCTGGATGGATCGGCACCGAGCACTATTGGCGCGGGCTTGATTGCGCATGCGACATGCAATGGGTGGGGGGAGAGTGGAAAAGTTCACCCCCGCATCACCTCCACCGCCAGATGCAACCGCTCCGCGCTCGCCTGCGCGCTCCGCTCCACTGCCGCCCGTGCCGCCGCCTCTCTTCGCACGAACGCCTCGATCCGCTCCTGCCCGATTTCATCCAGCAGGTGCCGGCAGGGCTTCCATAAAACCCAGTCGGGATTGGCCATGCGCATGTGCAGGCGGTCGTGAACGATGTCGAAGGTAACGTTGGCCGAGCGCGCCAGGTCGAGGAATTCGGCGACATAGGCGTCGGGCATTGAATTTTGGTAAGCCATGGGGCTGCCTCGTATTTGATACAAAAGCAATGCATTGCCGCCCGGTCGGCTCCCGAAACCTGCCCGCATGGTGAATAAAGCATGAATGCCGGCGCCCACCTTTCCGGCGGGTGACACATTCCGCTCGGCTGATTATGGTCCCGCCATGACCGCTCCGCTCTACATCATCACCGGCGCCATGGCTGCCGGCAAATCCACCATCGCCAAGGCCCTGGTGCAGCGCTTCGAAAAATCCGCCCATGTCGGCGGCGATGCCTTTTTGCGCATGATCGTGCGCGGCGGCGCAGTCATGGGGCCGGTGCTGGATGCGGAGGCGCTGGCGCAATTGCACTTGCGCCAGGATATCGCCATGGACGCGGTGCGCCGCTTCGTGGGCGCCGGTTTCACCACGATCTATCAGGATATCCTGATCGGCGCCGATTTCACCCGCGTCACCACCGCCCTGGCCGATCTGTCGCCGCGCATCGTCGTGCTCAATCCCGATGTGGCCACCCTGGCCCAGCGCGACCGCGACCGCGCGAAAACCGGCTATGGCGACCATTTCCCGCCCGATGCGCTGGCCGAGGCCCTGAACCGCGACACCGAGCGGCGCGGGCTCTGGATCGATTCCTCCGCCCTCGGCGTCGAGGCGGTGGTGGAAGAGATCCTGGCCGCCTGGTAGGGCCTTCGGGGCCTATTTGTTGGTTCGGCCGCGCTGGCGCGGATCGATGCTGCCATCGCCCCGCGTATCGTTCATCACATCGCCTTCGATGGTGTTTTCGCCCTCCTCGTCCTCGAAGATCGCGTCCTGCTGGTCGATGCCGTCCGTGGTCTGCCCGATTCCGGGATTGCGCCTGAGGTCCAGGTCGTTGGGCTGGCGGGTCTTGGGATGGTTGTTGGACATACTTTCCTCCGTCTCGCCCTCATAGGGTCAATCGCGCGGCGGGGCAGGGGTTGCGCCAGCCCCGATCACGATTGGCAACCCGCGCGCGCCTCGTCCGTTGGCCCCGCGAGGGCATGAGGAGACGATCATGGTCCAGCAGAGCAATCACGAAACCCGTGGCACTGAAAAGGTCATTCAGGGCCCGCGCACCCGCGAACAGCAGCAGGCGCTTCTCCAGAAGCGCGAACGCAGCGACGGCATCGAGGTCGATCCCCGGCGCAAGTCGCTGGCCGAAGCCCGCGAGGATTTGGAGCAGCCCGCCGGCGAATACGAGATTTCCCATGGCGACCGCTCCATCCGGCGCGGCGCCAACCAGGAAAGCGAACACCACAAGCGCCGGCAGGATTGAGGCCGGCCGCCCGCTAGGCGCCCGGCCGCGTCACCCGCGCATGCCGTCCGGCGCCGCCCGGCGGAATGTCGAGGTCCACCCGCAGGGTCACCGCGTCCAGCACCTGCGGCGCCCGCTCCGCCCATTCCACCAGCACGATGGCCTCCGGATCGTCGAGCAGGCCCAGTTCGTCCGCTTCCGATGCATCGGCCAGTCGGTAGAGATCGGCATGCAGCACCGGTCCGCGCTTCGTCTCATAGGGCTGGATAATGGCGAAGGTGGGCGAAGGCACTTCCAGCGCGGGATCGCCCGCCAGGGCGCGGATCATCGCCCGCGCCAAAGCCGTCTTCCCCGCGCCCAGATCGCCCGCAAGGCTCACGATATCCCCCGGCCGCAGATCGGCGGCGAGCGTGGCGCCGAAAGCCGTGGTGGCCTCGTCATCGGGGAGGAAGGTTGGGGTGCTGCTCATGTCATTGCTCTAGCCGGTCGCGCCGGTTCTGTCGCCCCCTCGCCCCTCAGGGGAGAGGGCCGGGGTGAGGGGTGAAGGCTTTTCGGCAGGAACGCGAAACGGAACCCTCCGGCGCCAACCCTATTCCGCCACGCCTGCCAGCGCCGAATTCATCGGCAGGTTGACGATGATGCGGCTGCCCTTGGGCTCGCGCCTTTCCGCCGAAATCGTGCCGCCATGCAGGTTGACGAAAGTGCGCACGATGGAGAGCGCCAGGCCGGCGCCGCGCTGGCGCCCGCCGGTCTGCGGCGCGTCGAGCCGGGTGAGGATCGCCGCCTTCATCTCGTCGGTAATGCCCGGCCCCTCGTCTTCGATGACGAACAGCATGCGGTCGCCGCGATGCGACACGGCCAGCCGGATGTCTCCGCCCGGCGGCGAGAAACGCGCCGCATTGGACAGGAGGTTGTAGAGCACCTGCACGATGCGCGTGCCGTCGGCGGTGAACTGGGGTAGGCCGGGCTCGATCTCGATCACCAGGTTGGGCGCTTCCCCGGCCACTTCGGGGAAGGTGGCGGCAATGCCCGCTTTGGCCTTGTCGATCAGGCCGGGCACGTCCAGCACTTCGGGATTGAGCTCGGCAATGCCGGCATCGACCGAGGCCAGGTCGAGAATGTTGTCGATCAATACGCCCAGCGTGACGGAGGAGGCGCGGATATAATCGATATAGTCGCGCTGCCTGTCATTGAGGCTGCCGCCCTCGGTCCCCGAGAGCAGGTCTGCAAAGCCGATAATATTGGTCAGCGGGCTGCGCAATTCATAGGAGACGTTCTCCACGAACGCGTCCTTCAGCCTGTCGGCGGCCACCAGCGCGTCATTGCGCTCCTTGAGCACCTTGGAATAGGAGGCGCTTTCGGTCACGTCCAGGAAGGTCATCATCGTCTGCCCGTCGGGCAGGCGGGTAATGGCATAGTCGATCAGCCGTCCGTCCGAGCGGTTGATGCGCCCGGTGCGGTCGGTGCGCGTGGGGTTCAGGTCGACGATGGAGCGCTTGAGGTCGCGCCAGATGCTGGCCCCGTCCTCGGGAATGGCCACGCCGCTGGCCTCGGCCAATTGGTCGATATGAGGATTGGCGCCGAAGGCGTTCATCGGCAATTTCCACAGCTTGGACAGTTGCGGATTGGACAGCGTCAGCCGCCCATTGGTGCCGAAGACCGCCACCGCTTCGCTGAGCGCGTTCATGCTCTCGCGCAGCACATTGGTGAAGCTGCGATTGGTGCTTTCCAGCGCCAGCCGCTCGGTCAGGTCCTCGAAGACATAGATGACCCCGCCATTGGGGCCGGCCGGAGCCGAGATCACCTTGATCGTGCGACCATCCGGCAGGTGCCAGGGTTCGGCCTCGAAGGGTGTCTTGCGGCCATAGCTCTCCAGGTGCTTGGTGCGCCAGGTGTGGTAGTCGACCTGGTTGGGCAGCATGCCCAGCGTGCGCAGCTTGTCGAGAATGGCGCGTTCGTCCAGCCCCGGCGCCAGGAAGGAGCGGTCCAGGTTCCACAGCCGCGCATAGGCCTCATTGAACTGGGTCAGTTCCCGTCGCGCGTTGAAAATGGCGATGGGCGTGCCCAGGGCGTCGATAATGCCCCCGATATGGGCCAGGCCCGTCTCGGCAGGCCTGGTCGCCTCCAGGGGTTTGAGATAGCCGGCGCTGCCGGCGGGCAGGCGGGTTTCCACCAGCTCGAACCGGCCTTGCCCGGCCAGGTCCAGTTGCGCCTGCGCGCCGCCTTGGGCGGTCTCGGCGATTTCCACCGGCCGGGTCTCGGTGCAGGCCTTGCCCAGGGCGCGGGCCAGCGTGCAATAGGCGTCATTGGCATAGACCAATTGGCCTTCGCCATTGCGCAGGAAGGCGGGTTGGGCCAGCAGGCCCAGAATGGTGCGGGCGCCTTCGAGATCGCCTTCGGCGGCCTCGGCCGCATTGTCGGCCAGCAGGGCCGCCTCGTCGCCGGGCTGGCTGAAGGCCGGGCGCAGCCGCAGGGCGGCCCCATTGCCCATGGCCCAGCCGGTGGCGCGCACCAGCTTGCCGTCCTGCGTGCGCAGGCTGGTGGCGAAGCCGCGCCCCTGCAGGCGCAATTCGTCCAGTAATGCGGCCATGCGATTGGCCTCGGCGGCGCCGAGCCAGGTATGCAGATTCAGCACGCTTTGCGGCTGCCGCCCGGCCGGCAATACGGCGCCCGATTGCCCCAGAATGCGTGGGCTGCCCTGGCCGCCCCACAGAATGGTCAGCTCGCTGCCGCCCGAAATCAGGTTCTCATATTCGTCGACCAGCGCGCGCAGGTCGGCGATCTGCTCGGCGGCCCGGCGGCGCATGGCGCGATTGTCGGTCAGGATGGTGCGCAGCACCGCCATGGACAATAGGGCGAAGCCGCCCGCACCCAGCGCGATGGCCAGCGGGGCGATGCCGCCCAGATTGGCCGGAACCAAGCCCTGGGCCAAAGCGGGGACGGCCGTCATCAGGGTCAGGGGGGCACTGATCAGTGCCGCGAATCCCATTTGCTTCCGGAGCCGATCCGGCGCCATGACTGCCCTCTTTCGCTCGATTGGTGCTGAAATCCGGCCGGGAGAGGCCGGTACGCCACTGCAAGACGGGCATCCGACGCAGGACCTGTGCGGTCCCGGCTGCCCCTCGCGGATTGCGTGTCCCCTTGCAACCCGAATCACTAGACCATAGCGGGCAGTGGAATCGGGAAAAAGAGTCTTCGTGGCTGTGCGTTGCGGGCAAATGTGGCGGAAGGCCCTTGACCCGGGAACGAAACAGAAACCTTTAAAAAGCGTAAAAGCCCGGCGCACGGGCCGGGCTTTCAGCAGGATTTTTTTATTCGAGCCGGTTTATGTCCCCGCCGGCGGTCATCCCGGCGCAGGGCGGTACCCGCCTTGTCGTCATTGCCGGGCTTGTCCCGGCAATCCATTTCGCCGAGGCATGGACCACCGGGACAAGCCCGGTGGTGACGATAGACCGGTGGGGTTGAATGCAGGCCTTTAATACCGATATTCGCCCGACTTGAACGGCCCGTCCACGGTGACGCCGATATAATCGGCCTGGGCGGGGGTCAGCTTGGTCAGCTTGGCGCCCAGCTTGGCCAGGTGCAGTTCGGCGACCTTCTCGTCGAGATGCTTGGGCAGCACATGCACCTTCTTCTCGATCTTCTCGCCATTGGTCCAGAGCTCGATCTGGGCCAGGGTCTGGTTGGAGAAGCTGGCCGACATCACGAAGCTCGGATGCCCGGTGGCATTGCCCAGGTTCACCAGCCGCCCCTCGGACAAGAGGATCAGGCGCTTGCCATTGGGCTGCTCGATCAGGTCCACCTGCGGCTTGATATTGCTCCACTTGAAATTGCGCAGGCCCAGCACGTCGATCTCGTTGTCGAAATGGCCGATATTGCAGACGATGGCCATGTCCTTGAGATTGCGCATGTCGTCGACCATCAGCACGTCGCGATTGCCCGTGGCCGTCACCACGATATCGGCGCGATGCGCGGCCTCTTCGAGCGTGACCACCTCGAAGCCTTCCATCGCCGCCTGCAGCGCGCAGATCGGATCGACTTCGGTCACCAGCACGCGGGCGCCGGCGCCGCGCAGGCTCTCGGCCGAGCCCTTGCCCACATCGCCATAACCGCAGACGATGGCGACCTTGCCGGCCAGCATCACGTCGGTGCCGCGCCGGATCGCGTCCACCAGGCTTTCGCGGGTGCCGTATTTATTGTCGAATTTCGACTTGGTCACCGAGTCGTTCACATTGATGGCCGGGAAGGGCAGTTCGCCCCTGGCGTGGAGCTGATAGAGCCGCATCACGCCCGTCGTCGTCTCTTCCGATACGCCGCGGATATTGGCGCGGATGGCCGAATAGAAGCCGGGATTTTTGGCCAGCCGCTTCTTGATGGTGGCGAAGAAGATTTCCTCTTCCTCGTTGCCCGGCTTGTCGAGAATGGCGGGATTGGTCTCCGCCTTGGCGCCGGTCAGCACCAGCATGGTGGCGTCCCCGCCATCGTCGAGAATGAGGTTGGGCGTGCCGCCATCGCCCCATTCCATCATCCGGTCGGTGAATTCCCAATATTCCTCCAGGCTCTCGCCCTTATGGGCGAAGACCGGAATGCCGGCCGCGGCGATGGCGGCGGCGGCATGGTCCTGGGTGGAGAAGATATTGCACGACACCCAGCGCACATCGGCGCCCAGTGCCACCAGCGTCTCGATCAGCACCGCGGTCTGCACCGTCATGTGCAGCGAGCCGGCAATGCGCGCGCCCTTGAGGGGCTGGGCCGCGGCATATTCCTGGCGGATCGCCATCAGGCCCGGCATTTCGATTTCGGCGATGGAGATTTCCTTGCGGCCGAAATCGGCGAGGGCGATGTCCTTGACCGCGTAATCGGTCGGGCTCTTGGTCATGTCGGGCTCCAGCGGGCTTTTGTCTTGCGCCTTCTATACGGGAGCCTCTGTTGCCGATCAATAATGGATATAAAGAGTTTGTTATATCACCGCCGGATGGCGCCCCGTCACGCCCGATAGACCCGCCCCTGCGGGCGCCGGCGAAAGGGCAGGGCGCAGAAGCGCACCAATCCCGACAGGATCAGATAGCCCAGGATGAAGCCGGCCCCGGCATAGAGCACGCCTTCCATGGTGATCGGCACGGCCGGCCGGTAATGTTCCAGCGTCCGCCGCCCGATATCGGTATCGAGATAGGCCGGCAGCGATTGCAGCCGTTCCACCGGTCCCGCGCCCTGGATGCGCGCCAGCGTCTCGCTCAGATCGGCATAGCGGGCAAAGGTCTGTGCCATGCTGTCGCCGCGCCCGGCCAGAAAGCTGTCGCTGGAGGCGTTGTAGCGGGCCAGGGCCGCCTGCCGGCCCATGCCGCTGGCCTGCGCCGCGCGGTCGAAATCTTCGTGGATGACGCGCAATTCGTCCACCGCCCCGTCCAGGCGCTGGGTATATTGCTGCGCATATTCGGGAAACTGACTGAGGCTCGCCGCCAGCGCGATACCGCCCAAACCCGCAATCAATCGCCGCATCCAGCCAGTCTCCGTCCTCACAGGGGCCGATTATGCATCGGCGAAACGGCAAGAAAAAGTCAGGGTCGGGAAGCGTCATCGCAGACCGCATCCGGAGATCGCTCGGGGCGAAATATCTCCCCAATCGTCATCACCCGGCTTGTCCGGGTGATCCAGGCGCCACTGGCTGTTTGCAGAAGTGGATTGCCCGGACAAGCCGGGCAATGACGACGGATGGGTTCCAAACCGGCTCACCATGAGGTCTGGTCGGTATCGGCGCTTCATCGCAGCGCGGCCGGCCTAAGCCTCCGCCCCGTCCACATCCTCGTCGAAGCCGTTATTGACCAGTTCGGTAATGGCCTCCAGCGCCTCGCGCGCCTGCTTGCCGCTGGCCTGCACCAGGATGGTGGCGCCCGGTCCGGCCCCCAGCATCATCAGCCCCATGATGGAATTTCCCGCCACCGAGGTGCCGTCCTTGACCACGTTGATGGTCGCGTCGAAGCACTCCGCGGTCCGCACGAAGCGCGCCGAGGCACGGGCATGCAGCCCCTTGCGGTTGAGAATCGTCATCTGCTGGGCCAGCGCCCTGCTTGCATCCATTATCCGGCACCGCCCAATACGGCATTGGCCACGGTGATATATTTCTTGCCCGCTTCCTGGGCAATATGGACAGCTTCTTCCATGCTCATCTCGCCGCGCACCCGGCCGAGCTTGACCAGCATGGGCAGGTTGATCCCCGCGATCACTTCCACATTGCGGTTCTGCATCACCGAGATGGCGAGATTGGACGGCGTGCCGCCGAACATGTCGGTGAGGATGATGACGCCGGCGCCGCTATCGGCCCGGTCGATGGCCTTGAGGATGTCCTCGCGGCGCATTTCCGCATTGTCTTCGGGGCCGATGGCGATCGCTTCGATATAATCCTGCGGCCCCACTACATGTTCCATGGCCAGCTTGAACTCGTCGGCGAGTGCGCCATGGGTCACCAGAACCAATCCGATCATGCACATTCCCCAGAAGGTCGACGCTTGTCCATTCGGGCCGCGCGTCGGCACTTGCGCCCTCGTTTCACCTTGCCGCCGGGTGCCGGCAGGTAAGCTGGGCACAGTCTTGTACCCAAGGTGAGCCGTTGCAAGCGATAAATTGTCACGTCTTGGTGGCTTCCAGGCTTGCGCGCACCGCTTCGACCACCAGCAATTCCTGATGGCCCAGGCTGACCACCCCCGCCTGCGGCACCGGCGCGCGCGCCAGCACATGGCCGAAAAGCTCGGTCTGCAATTCCTCTTCCTCCACCAGGCGGATGAGTTCGGGCACCAGGTCAATGACCAGGTGCAGCCGGGCGCGCTGCCTGTGCGGCCGGCTGACGATGCCGCGCCCGCGCAATTCGATCAGCCCGGCCAGGCGGGGCGGCGCCTGCATGGTCAGCCCGGCGCCGTCGTCCAGGATATCGACCCGGTCGTCCGCCACCAGGAAAGCCGGCTGTCCCCGTCCTTCCCAGCGGTTGAGCATCGCCATGGACAACACCGATTTGCCGGCGCCCGATGGGCCGCGCAGCAACAATCCGGTCTCGCCCAGGACCAGTCCGGTCCCGTGTACATTGTGAGGCTTGCTCATGCGCCAAGTCTATTTGCGGGCCCGGGGCAAAACAATTGTAAAAACCGCGCCCGAGCGGTCGCTGCGGTTCTGCGCCCGGATCGTGCCCTTGTGCGCGTCCACGATCTGCTTGGAAATGGAAAGTCCCAGCCCCGAATGATTGCCGAAGCTCTCGGTTTCCGGCCGGTCGGTATAGAAGCGCTGGAAGATACGGGTCACGTCCCCGGTGATGCCGGGCCCCTCGTCGGTCACCGTCACATTGATCGCCTCGCCTTCGGTGGAAACGGCGACGCTGACCGTGCCGCCCTCGGGCGAGAACGAGACCGCATTGTCGATCAGGTTGGCGAAAACCTGCGCCAGCCGGCTTTCATGGCCATTGACCATGGTGGAGCCGCGCCCGCTGCGCTTGGCCATCACCACCGAAACCTCGCGTCCGGCGGCCACATCCTTCTGGATGGCCACCATGGCCTCAGCCAGTTTCTCCACATCCACCAGTTCGGCGCTTTCGCGGGCCAATTCGGCATCCAGCCGGCTGGCGCTGGAAATGTCGGTGATCAGCCGGTCGAGCCGGCGCACATCGTGCTGGATGATCTCGTTGAGCCGCGCCCGGTCCTCGGCCTTCTTGGCCAGGGGCAGCGTTTCCACCGCCGAGCGCAGCGAGGTCAGGGGGTTTTTCAGCTCATGAGCCACGTCGGCGGCGAAGCGCTCGATGGCCTCGATGCGGTTATAGAGCGCGTCGGTCATCCGCCGCAGCGCGCCGGACAGATGCCCGATTTCGTCCGGCCGGTCGGTGAGGTCGGGAATCTCCGCCCTGGCGTCGCCGGCGGTCTGCACGCGCTCGGCCGCGGCCGACAGCCGCCGCATCGGCCCGGCAATGGTGCCTGCAAGCAGCAGTGACAGCGCGATCTGCACGCCCGCCGCGATCAGGGCGATGCGCAACAGGCTCCAGCGTTCCTGGGCCACGATGGAATCGATGTCGCCCGGCGCGGTCGACAACAGGATGGCCCCGACAATGGCGCGCAGGCGCTGCACCGGCACCGCCACCGACACCACCAATTGCCCCTTGTTGTCCACGCGCACGAAATCGGCCGGCGCGCCCTGCAGGGCCGAGGCGACCTCGGGATAGCGCGTGCCTTCGTCCGCCTGGTATTCCTGGTATGTGGGGTAATTGTCCCCCGGCGCCCAGGAGATGACGGCATTCCACCAGTCCAGCAGGAAGAAGCGCGGCTGGCTGGTGTCGATATTCTGCCGCAGCACCTCGCCCCGCGCATAGATATTGTCGCTGTCCAGGATCATCAGCCCGCCCTGGTCGTAGATGCGGGCGCGGGTGCGGGTCGGGGTGATGAGGTTGCGCAAGAGCGGCGCCACCTGCTCTGGATTGATGGGGAATTGCAGCGTCGGGTCGAAATAGGACAGGGGCGAGACATTGCCCCCCTGGGCATCCAGCAGCCGGTCGGGATTGATGGAGATGATGTCGCTGTCCACCGTGGCCGAGGCGGCGATGGCGGCGGCGATGATTTCGCCCTGTACCCGCAGCGATTGCACCCGCGCATCGATCAGGCCGGCGCGCCATTGGTTGAGGTAGAGGATGCCCACCACCAGCACCAGCAATCCCGCCATGTTGAGCACGACGATGCGCCGGGTGAGGCTGGAAAAGATGGCGAAATCGATGAAGCGCCGGACGGCGTTGAACACCTTGATCACCGGGCGCAGCAGCATGAAGCGCCGCGAGCGGGGAGAGGATGTGCTCCCCCCGTCCTGCTCGTCCCCGCTGACAGGGTCGGATTGGTCCGATTGCGGCTCGAGAATGGCCAAGGCCGCCTATTGCTCCTTGAAGCGATAGCCGACGCCGTAAAGGGTCTCGATCATCTCGAAATCGTCGTCCGTGGCTTTGAACTTCTTGCGCAGCCGCTTGATATGGCTGTCGATGGTGCGGTCGTCGACATAGACCTGGTCGTCATAGGCGGCGTCCATCAGCGCATTGCGCGACTTGACCACGCCGGGCCGCAGGGCCAGCGCCTGCAGGATCAGGAATTCGGTGACGGTCAGGGTCACGCGCTGTCCCTTCCAGGTGCAGGTATGGCGCTCCTCGTCCATCACCAGCGCGCCGCGCTCGATCAGCGCCTTGCCCGGTGCCGGCTCGGTGCCGCCGGCGCCGCTCACGCCACCCTCGCGCGGGGCCGAGCGGCGCAGGATCGCTTTCACCCGCTCCACCAGCAGCCGCTGGCTGAACGGCTTGGTGATGAAATCGTCCGCGCCCATCTTGAGCCCGAACAATTCGTCGATTTCCTCGTCCTTAGAGGTGAGGAAGATCACCGGAACATCCGATTTCTGCCGCAGGCGGCGCAGCAATTCCATGCCGTCCATGCGCGGCATCTTGATATCGAGGATAGCCAGGTCCGGCTTGTCGGTGGTCAGCCCCTCCAGTCCCGAGGCGCCATCGGTATAGGTGGCGACCTGGTAGCCTTCCGCTTCCAGGGTCAGGGACACAGAGGTGAGAATATTGCGGTCATCGTCCACCAGGGCGATCTTTGGCATGGTCTGCCTTTCTCTTCGTGAC
>Ga0160493_100147_pt1 | contig 36828 bp, 33 predicted proteins | sample DID2MG_2_FD_108262 | JGI IMG/M metagenome (GOLD analysis project Ga0160493, IMG submission 108262) | Enriched soil microbial communities from UW Madison campus, WI, USA - DID2878_E24_FP2 MG | ecosystem: Environmental > Terrestrial > Soil > Unclassified | place: USA: Madison, Wisconsin | collected... | reverse complement strand
TGGCCTCGACATGTACCTTTCCTGCCTGATCGGCATTGCCGTTGCCGTGGCGATTTCCTCGGTCAATGCGGCCTTCATCCTCGTCACCAAGATGCCGCCCTTTATCGGCACACTGGCCATGATGCAGATCCTGCAGGGCCTGGCCTATATGGCGACCAATGCCACCCCCGTTTACGGGCTGCCCGAGGAGATCAAGTTCGTCGGCCAGGGCTATATCTGGTTCATTCCGGTGCCGGTCATCATCATGGTCGCCTGTTTCCTTGTGGGCGGCTTCATTCTCAACAAGACCTTTTTGGGCCGCTACCTCTACGCCGTTGGCAGCAATGCAGAAGCGGCGCGCCTGTCGGGCCTCAAGGTCAAGCGCATCCAGTTCATGTCCTATGTTGTTGGCGGGGTGTTCACCGGAATTGCCGGCATTGTCATGATGTCCAGGATTTTCTCCGGGCAGCCAAAGGCCGGCATCGGTTATGAACTCGACGTCATCACCGCCTGCGTGGTCGGTGGCATCGCCTTTGCCGGCGGCAAGGGTTCCATTTCGGGCCTTGTCCTCGGCGTGCTGGTCATGGGCGTCCTGTCCAACGGGCTCGGCGTCATGGGTGTCGATTCCTATACGCAGCTGGTTTTCAAGGGCGCGGTTCTGGCGCTGGTCGTGGGGCTTGATTCCTACCAGCAGTCACGAACCCACCGTCCGCGCATTGAGCAAATGACCAAGGATGGTAAGGCTTAGCCAAGAGCTACCTTTCTGATTTGGCCTCTGTCTACCGATCTAGTTCTTGCACTCCGCTATTCAGCCGTCGCCGACGTTGCGGCTTCCACTTTTGGGAACTCGACAAACTTTTCCGTATGGCTGAAAGGGTCTACACCCGACCACCGTAGCATCGTACGGGCATCCCGCTGAGAATAACCCTAGATGGCTAGGCCGCTTTTGCAATGCAGCATCTCTGGTCCGCGGCCATGGTGTCCGCTTTGGGTCAATTCGTCACATCGACACCACATTGGCGATATGTCCGCTACACGCCTTAAGCGCCCAATAACGGACGTTCCGCTTCCGACCCTCAATCCGCCGGTCGCCAAATGTCTGCTTTTCCGGCCGGCTGATCCGAAAGCCGCCAGTCCCCTTTCCACCCCATAGGAGCCATTCGCTCGTGCCTCAATTTAGAGGGTTATAGCGTAGGTGTAGCTGTCATCTTCACCCGGTCCGGCGCGCCAAATTCCGTAGATTTCCCCCTACAGCTGCCGATCACCGCCCGAACTACGCTCAGAAGAGGATCGTGGGAGGCGTTGGCCGGCGATAAGGAGTAGGATCGGCGGCATCTGGCGGTGAAAACGTTCGAATCGCTTCCGGCAGTTTGGTGTTTTTCGTTCAGCGTAAGGCCTGCCTGACGGCGGCATGTCTCGCTAGCTACTCGCCTGCCTCGCCAAATCGGGAAAGCACTTCATTACGTCCGGCGACAGGACATCGGGTCCGTGCTGCCGCACCATGTGGACGACAGCGCCCGCAAGAATGTTCTTCCGATGTCGTGCATGCTGAAACTGACGCGCCGAGACGCGGTAGAGCTGGAGCAACGCGGCGCGCGCGCGTTCCGGAGAAAGCGCGGCCATGACGGACTGGATCGCTGGCGGCAGGAGCCGGGCATTGGGCGAGACAAAGAACAGGCCGAGCTTGATGCGAATGGAAGGATCGAGCGCGTAAAGCTCCGTGGCCACCTGCTCGACATCGCCGCGCCTGTCGGCCGCAAGCAGAGCGGTGGCCTTGAGAACAAGCAGATAGATGTGGAACTGCGACCCAGGCTCAGCGAGTTCGATCGCCCGCTTGTATAGCTCGAGAGCGCGATCGATCTCGCCCAGGCTCGCCGCGACCTGCCCCTTCATGGCAAAAGCCGTGGCAAAGGCCGTGCTGGTCTGAAAAGCTTCGTCCGTCAGTCGCTGCGCGAGTTGCAAATAGCCCCGGTCGATGAAGCGCAGCACCTTGGCGATGCCGAACAGCACGATCGGATCGCCTTGCGCTTTCGGCAGGGCTTCGAGCGCCAGGCGCTCCATCTCGTCCTCAATGGCTTTCCATCTTTCATCGTCGATAGGCTCTTCGCCCGGCGTCACCGGAGCCTGCAACAACTGGGCATAGCGGTTAAGGGCAAGCATTACAGATAGAACAGCATCGCCGGGATTGTCCCTATGCTCCTGCTCCAGGCGCAGTGCATTTTCGCGCCAGCTGACGGGGCTGCCGGTGAGAAGCATTGCGGCGTCGTGCAGACGTAGATGCAGGGGCGGTTGCGCAGGCTTCACCAATTCATTTCCCGGCAATGCGGCATGGGACCAGATCGCCTGGCAAATGGCCTTGGCCGCCGCAGCCAGCTCGACCATCCTGTCGTCGGGCTTGGACAGGGTGACCCGGAAAGGGGCGATGGGTGAAAAGCTCCGGCCATCCCGCAGCATGGCGGCGACATGGATCGTCTCGTCTTCCACCAGCAGGCTGGCTTCGAGAGCAAAGGCGATGTCGTCATTGCCTTTCGGATCGTGGCGCCAGTCCGGCAGGCACAGCACAGGCCGGTCATTTCCCAGCGCGCTTTCGATCCGTCCTGCCAGGTCATGAAGAACCGGCAGAAGCTGTTCGCTCTGATCGCCAAGTCCAAAGACCGGTCCGATCAATAGGAAGGCACTGGCCTTGTCCTGAAAGACGGGGTCAGCGATCCAGACATAGCCCTCGCCATACTGGGTGGCGATGAAGCGCGGCGCGCGCGCGCTGTCCCCCAGCCGTTTGCGCAGACGGTTGACCAGATAGTCGATATTGCGCTCGTTCAGGTCCCCAGCCAGATCGCCCAGCCCGTCGAGCAACTGGGCACGTGTCACCAGCCGATGCGGCTGGCGCACCAGCCGCAACAGCAGCGCCCGCTCCTGGCGCGTGAGCCGCAGCACGGTGCCGTCATCGCGCCGCGCGGACAGCATGTCGGGCTGGAACAGCAGATCGGCATAACGGACGGGCTGCACGCCTTTGCCTCCTTCGGGCAGGTTGATCTCAGTGCAGGACCATAAGCGCGGTGATCCGGCCCGCGAACTTTTTTTGCCTGATGCGGCAAATTAATCCCGAGAAAAGGCTCAAATCCGGCGCGATCAAATATTGGTGCGAGATTGTTTTGCTATGGCTGCTTCGCAGGACAACCGAGGGACGGCGGGGCAGCGATGACGATTCGAGGTGGAAAGAACGATCAACAGGCTTGGGAGACGAAAACCGGAAGTGCTTCCGTTGGGCTCAGGTATGGCTTGCAACTGTCCACGGCGCTGGCCCTGGTTCTGGCCCTGGGCGCGACCGCAGAGCCGGCGCGGGCGCAATCCGTGACGGCAGAGGGCAATGTTTCTCCCTTTCCGTCACAAAACCCTCAACCCAACTGGGTCGTTGGCGGCACCCTCTATGTCGGTAACACCAGCAGTGGCACACTGACCATCGCGGACGGCGGATGGGTCGAAAACACAGACGGCTATATCGCCTACGGCGTACAGCACAGCAGTGTCACTGTATCCGGCACCGATACAACAGGCCGCGCCTCCACATGGAAGAATTCCGGCGACCTCTACATCCGCAGGGGTGAGCTTACAATCGCGGACGGCGGCAGGGTCGAAAACAGAGACGGCTACATCGGCTACGCCGCAAGGGGCAGTGCGACAGTGTCCGGTAACGCTTCAACATGGCATAACTCTGGCGACCTTTACGTCTCTGCTGCTATAGGCGGCGTCAGTAAAGGCACGCTGATCATTGCGGATGGTGGAAGGGTTGAAAACCTAACCGGCTATATCGGCGTTCTCGGCTTAGCCGGCAGCAGTGTCACCGTGTCCGGCACCGATTCGGAAGGCAACGCTTCCACATGGGATAACTCCGGCAACCTCTATGTCGGCCTCGATACCAGCGCCACGCTACTCATCGAAGACGGCGGAAGGGTCGAAAACACCAACGGCTATATCGGCACGGGCAATGGCAACAGCAGTGTCACCGTGTCTGGCACCGATACGGCAGGCAACGCCTCCACATGGGATAACTCCGACACCCTCGTTGTCGGCAACTCCGGCAGCGGCACGCTGACCATCGCGAACGGCGGAAGGGTTTTGGCTGGTGATGGTGCGGGTGGTCCGGGCACCATTCACCTGGGATCTGCTGGCTCCGGCACGCTCAACATCGGCACGGCCACTGGCCCTGCCGACGCGAAGGCAGGAACATTGGCAGCGGCGCAGGTAGAGTTCAATGGCAACAGCACGCTCAATTTCAACCATGTCGGCGAGACCGTATTCTCGGCGGCCCTGGTAAGCGACGGCACCGGCACGCACACAGTGAACCACCTCGCCGGGACAACTACGCTGACGGGGGATTCATCCCGCTTTACCGGCACCACAACAGTGTCGGGTGGCACGCTGCTGGTAGGCAACGCTCAAGGCAATGGCTTGCTTGGCGGCAATGTCGATGTCTTCGACAGCGCAATCCTTGGCGGTTCCGGCACGGTCGGCAGTGGAACGGGTTCTCTGGTCAAGATTGCATCAGGCGGCACGCTTGCGCCGGGCAATTCCATCGGCACGCTGACAGTTGACGGCGATCTCGCATTCGAAACCGGCGCGCGTTTCGCCGTCGAGGTCAACCCGGTAGGCAGCGAAAGCGATCTCGTCACGGTAACTGGAACTGCCACGCTCAACGGCGGCTCTGTCGCCCATATCGGCGCAAGCGGCAATTACGATATCCGCTCCACCTATACTATCCTGTCAGCCGGCACGCTGACCGGTGCGTTTGAAGACGTCACGTCCGACTTCGCCTTTCTCTCGCCGGACCTGGTCTACGATTATGGCCACGGCACGGTCGATCTGAGACTCACGCGCAACGACATCGATTTTGCCGCGGATGCACTGACCCGCAACCAGATCGCCACGGCAAATGGCATAGAGAGCATCGGCATCGATGCCGGTCACGCCGTCTATGACGCCATCGCACAGTTGACCGACGATGCTGACCTGATACGGGCCAGCTTTGATGCGCTGTCGGGGGAGGTTCATGCCAGCGCAAAAACAGCGCTGATCCAAGACAGCCGTTTTGTCCGCAACGCCGCCAATGACCGCATCCGGGCAGCTTTCGATAATGCCGGCGCATCCTATGTTCCGGTGCTGGCCTACGGACCGGGCGACGATCCGGTGCTGGTTTCAGCCGATCACGCCGGCCCGGTCTTCTGGTCGCAGGGGTTCGGCTCCTGGGGCTCGACCGACAGCGACGGCAATGCGGCAGCCCTAGACCGATCGACCGGTGGCCTGCTGATCGGCACGGACGGTCTTGTCGGTGATTGGCGTATCGGCCTGTTGGCCGGCTACAGCCATTCGAGCTTCGACATGAAGGACCGCGCCTCTTCGGGCAAGAGCGACAGCTACCATCTCGGCCTCTATGGCGGCACGCAATGGGGCAATGTCGCCTTCCGCACCGGCGCTGCCTATAGCTGGCACGACATCGACACCAGCCGCGCCGTCGCCATCCCCGGCATCGGCGAGACCCTGAGCGCCGGCTACAGCGCCGGCACCTTCCAGGCGTTCGGCGAGTTCGGCTACGGCATCGACACTGGAACAGGCTCCCGCTTCGAGCCATTCATCAATCTCGCTCATGTGAGCCTGCACTCGAACGGTTTTACCGAACAGGGCGGCGCGGCAGCGCTTGCCGCGACCAGCAGCACGACCAACGTCACCTTCGCCACGCTGGGCCTTCGGGGAGAACACAATCTGGCATTGGGCGCGGTCGATGCCACCCTGCACGGCATGATCGGATGGCGGCATGCCTTCGGTGATATCACACCCCAAAGCACGCATACGTTCTCAGCAGGCAACGCCTTCACCATTGCCGGTGTCCCGATTGCCAGGAACAGCGCCGTCATCGAGGCGGGCCTTGATCTCAACCTGACACCGGAAGCCACGTTCGGCCTCTCCTATACCGGTCAACTTGCCGCCGATGCATACGATCAGGGTTTCAAGGCCAACCTCAACGTCAGGTTCTGAACCTGCGGCATAGCCCTCGCCATACTGGATGGAGAGGTGACGAGACGGTGGCGATGAGTGGCATAGTCGATATTGCGCTCGTTGAGATCGCCTGCCAAGTCGCCCAGCCCGTCGAGCAACTGGGCGCGTGTCACTAGCCGATGCGGCTGGCGGACCAGCCGCAACAGCAGCGCGCGCTCCTGGCGTGTGAGTCGCAGCACAGTTCCATCATCGCGCCGCGCGGACAACATGTCGGGCTGGAACAGCAGATCGGCATAGCGGACGGGCTGCACGCCATCGCATCCTTCGTGCAGGTTGATCTCAGTGCAGGATGATAGGCACGGTGGTGCAGCCCGCGAACTTTTTTTTGCCTGATGCGTCAAATTAATCCCGAGAAAAGGTTCAAATCCGGCTCGATCAAATATTGGTGCGAGATTGTTTTGCTATGGCTGCTTCGCAGGACAACCGAGGGGCGGCGAGACAGCGATGACGATTCGGGGCGGAAAGAACGATAAACGGATCGGAAAGACGAACACCGGAAGTGCTTCCGTTGGGCTCAGGCATGGCTTGCAGCTGTCCACGGCGCTGGCCCTGGTTCTGGCCCTGGGCGCAACCGCAGTGCCGGCGCAGGCGCAATCCGTAACGGCAGAGGGCAATGTTTCTCCCTTTCCGTCACATAATCCTCAACCCAACTGGAACTTTGACGACACCCTCTATGTCGGCCGCACCAGCATTGGCACGCTGACCATCGCGGACGGGGGAAGGGTCGAGAACAAGATCGGTGTTATCGGCATGGCCATCGGCGCCGGCGGCAGCGGCGTCATCGTGTCTGGCACCGATACGGCAGGCACCGCCTCCACATGGAATAACTCCAGCATCCTCTATGTGGGCTACGACGGCAGCGGCACACTGACCATCGCTGGCGGGGGAAGGGTCGAAAACACACTCGGCTATATAGGCCACAATACCGGCGCGGCCGGCAGCAGTGTTACCGTGTCTGGTCACGCCTCCAGATGGGATAACTCCGGCGGCCTCCATGTCGGCTACGGCAGCAGCGGCGTGCTGACTGTCACGGACGGCGGAAGGGTCGAAAACACAGACGGCATTATCGGCCACAATACCGGCGCGGCCGGCAGCAGTGTCACCGTGTCTGGTCACGCCTCCAAATGGGATAACTCCGGCGACCTCCATGTCGGCTACGGCAGCAGCGGCGTGCTGACCATCGCGGACGGCGGACGCGTTGAAAACACGGATGGCTATATCGGCTTCAACTCGGGGGCGGACGGCAGCAATGTCACCGTGTCCGGCACTGACACGACAGGCAACGCTTCCACATGGCATAATTCCGGCGACATCGGTGTCGGCGGCCACAGCAGCAGCACGCTGACCATCGTGGACGGAGGAAGGGTCGAAAACACGGGCGGCTATATCGGCTTCAACTCCGGCGCAGGCGGCAGCAGTGTCACCGTGTCCGGCACCGATACAGCAGGCCACGCTTCCACATGGGATAACGCCGGCACCCTCTATGTCGGCTTCGCCAGCATCGGCACGCTGACGATCGCTGACGGTGGAAGAATCGATAACGCAGACGGCGTTATCGGCACGTACTCCGGTGCGGGCGGCAGTAGTGTCACCGTGTCCGGCACCGATACGGCAGGTAACGCCTCCAGATGGGATAACTCCGGCGACCTCATTGTCGGCCACGGCAGCAAGGGCACACTGACCATCGCGGACGGCGGAAGGGTCGAAAACACGGGCGGCATTATCGGCCACAATACTGGCGCGACCGGCAGCAGTGTCACCGTGTCTGGCACCGCCTCCACATGGCATAACTCCCACTTCCTTTTTGTCGGCTACGGCAGCAGGGGCACACTGACCATCGCGGACGGCGGAAGGGTTTCGGCTGGTGATGGCTTGGGTGGTCCGGGCAACGTTCATCTCGGACTTAATGCTGCCGGCACGCTCAACATCGGCACAGCCACCGGCCCTGCCGACGCTGAAGCAGGCAAACTCGAAGCGGCGCTAGTACAGTTTCTCGATGGCGACGGCACGATCAACTTCAATCATGTCGGCGAGACCGTATTTTCGGCGCCGCTTGTAAGTAACGGCAGCGGCACGCACGCCGTGAACCACTTCGCCGGGACCACCACACTGACCGGCGATTCATCCCGCTTTGCCGGCACTACCACAGTGTCGGGCGGCACGCTGCAGGTTGGCGATGCCGCGGGCAACGGCACCCTTGGCGGCATAGTCAATGTCGACGCCAACGGCGCATTGGGCGGTTCGGGCACGCTGACCGGAACCGTGACCATCGACGGCACGCTCTCGGCTGGCAACAGCCCCGGCACGCTAACCTTCAATAGTGACCTTACGCTGAATGCCGACTCGACCTCGGTGTTCGAATTGAACAGCCCCGGCATCGTCGGCGGCGCCGGCAACGACCTCGTGGTCGTCAATGAAACGCTGAGGCTCGACGGTACGCTTGTGGCTCATGTTGCGGCGGCCGGCTATTATCAATTGTTCGACTATAGCAACGGTACGCTGATGGGTTCATTTGCCGGCGGAACCTTGACCGGCACCGGCGGATTCACGCCAACCGACCCGAACAATCCCGATATTCGCTATGACATTCCCGGCCAGGTGAACCTGTCAGTTCTCGGTGACGGCCAGACCATGCAATTCTGGGATGGCGCAAACATAACCGGCAATGGGATAATAGATGGCGGCAACGGCATCTGGAGCGCAGGAGGCGCAAACTGGACCGGCGCGCCGGACAGGGCGGAGATCAACGGCTCCTGGGGCGGCTCGGTGGGCGTCTTTTCGGGAACGGCGGGCACTGTGACAGTAGATGGTGCACAGAGCTTCGATACCTTGCAGTTCTCCACCGATGGATATGTCGTACAAGGGGATGCGTTGGCGATCGGTGTTGCGAACGGCGGCACCTTGAACATCGAGGGCGGCGTCACAACGACGATTGCATCCGTGGTCAAAGATGACATCGGCTCCGCCCTGCGCAAGGCCGGCAGCGGCACACTGATCCTGACGGGAGACAACACCTATAGCGGCGGCACCAGCCTGCTTGGCGGCGTGGTCTCGGTGACGGCTGATGCCAACCTTGGGGCGGTAGATGGCGATCTGAGCTTCGACGGTGGCGCGCTTCAGGTCACCGGAACCGGATATACCACCACCGGCCGCGCCATCACATTGGGTGCAAACGGTGGCGGCTTTGACATTGCACATGCGACCAATAGGTTCACGCTGGGCCAGAATATTGATGGCCCCGGCGACCTGGTGAAGCAAGGCGATGGCACGCTGCTCCTGACCGGAGCCAATGACTATGGCAATACGCTCGTTCAGGCCGGCACGCTGATCGGTAATACCAGCTCGATTTCGGGCGATATCCGCAATGCCGGTACATTGGTGTTCGAGCAGGCGGCCGATGCCAGCTTTGCCGGCGACATCACCGGCCTCGATGGCAACAGTGGTGAGATGGTTAAGCAGGGCTCGGGAATCCTGACTCTCGACGGTGCCTCCACCCTCGACTGGACGATCGAATCTGGCAGCCTCGTCTCGGCAGCGGAGCGCTTTGGCGGTAGCGCGGATATTGGGGCCGGCACGTCACTGACCTTCGATCAAACGCAGGCAGCGATCTATGGCGGTGTTCTCACGGGTAGCGGTGACTTCTCGGTGGCAGGGACCGGGGTTGTGACGCTGACCGGCGACAGCTCTGCCTTTGCCGGCAGCACCAATGTCTCAGGAAGCGGCTTGATTGTTGGCCAGAACGGCAGCGGCGCGCTGGGCGGCGACATTATCATCCAGTCAAATGGCCTGCTGGGCGGTACCGGCGCTGTCGGCTCGGCTGGTTCAACTGTCAGCATCGCATCGGGCGGTGTGCATGCGCCCGGCAATTCCATTGGCGTGCAGCATGTGGCGGGGGATTATGTGAACAACGGCACGCTGCAGATCGAGGCGAACCCGACCGCGGCAGACCGGATCGTGGTCACCGGATCGGTCGATATTACGGGCGCAACGCTCGACCTCCTGCTGTCGCCCGCCAATGCGGCAAGCTGGAACGTCTTCAACGGCCCCTTCACCATCATCGACAAGCAAAGCGCGGGCGCGGTCGTTGGAACCTTTGATCCGGTGACACAGAACCTGCTCTTCCTCGATGCCTTGCTCGACTATGCAGGCGGTGACGGCAACGACGTGACTCTGTCGCTCGCTCGGAACGATATTTCGTTTGCCAGCATCGGTCAGACACCCAACCAGATCGCCACTGGTACTGGTGTCGAAAGCCTTGGCAACACCAATCCGATCTGGGCCTCAATCGCGCTAGCCTCTGACCAGGATGTGGTGCGGGCCAGCTTCGATGCGCTATCTGGGGAGGTTCATGCCAGCGCAAGAACAGCGCTGATCGAAGACAGCCGCTTTGTCCGCAATGCCGCCAATGACCGCATCCGGGCAGCTTTCGATAATGCGGGGGCGTCTTATACGCCGGTATTGGCCTATGGACCGGGCGACAATCCGGTACTGGTCTCGGCCGACCATTCTGGACCAGTATTCTGGTCACAAGGTTATGGCTCCTGGGGCTCGACCGACAGCGACGGCAATGCCGCCGACCTCGAGCGATCCACTGGCGGCCTGCTGATCGGCACAGACGGTCTTGTCGGCGATTGGCGTATCGGCCTGTTGGCTGGCTATAGTCATTCCACCTTCGAGGCAAACGACCGTGCCTCGTCCGGATCGAGCAACAACTATCATCTCGGCCTCTATGGCGGCACCCAGTGGGGCGATCTCGCTCTCCGCACGGGGGCAGCCTACACATGGCACGATATCGAGACTGGCCGCACCGTTGCTATCCCCGGTATCAGCGAGGGCCTGAGCGCCGGCTATGATGCCGGCACCTTCCAGGCCTTCGGTGAGTTGGGATATGGCATCGACCTCGGCGATACGCGCTTGGAGCCATTTGCCAATCTTGCCCATGTCAGCCTGCATAGCAACGGCTTTACCGAACAGGGCGGCACCTCGGCGCTGCATGGCGGCAGCTCGTCTACCAATGTCACCTTCACCACGCTCGGCCTTCGCGCCGAACATGCTCTGGCGCTCGGCACTGTCGACGCCACACTGCGCGGCATGATCGGCTGGCAGCACGCCTTTGGCGATACTACGCCGACCGGCACCCACGCCTTTGCGAACGGTGATGCCTTTACCATCGCGGGCGTGCCGATCGCAGAGGATGCAGCCGTCATCGAAGCGGGGCTTGATCTCAGCCTGACACCGGAAGCAACATTCGGCGTCTCCTATACCGGCCAGCTCTCCGGATCGGTCCAGGATCACGGCTTCAAGGCCAACCTCAACGTCAGGTTCTGATCGTGAAGCAAACCGTCAAACTCAAAACTGCGATCCTCAGCTTCGCGCTCGTCGCGGGGCTGGCCTGGCCGGCCAGCGCGCAGGATGCGCCAGCCCTCCCAGGCGGCGCGTCCTCACTGACCGAGACCTATGGCGACTGGCGCGTGGCCTGTCAGCTCGTTGAGGAAGCAAAACACTGCGTCATGTCGCAACAACAGCTTCGCCAGGACGGCCAGCGGGTGGTGGCGATCGAACTGCAAACCGGCCCGGACGCAGCACTTATGGGCCACCTGGTCCTACCCTTCGGACTTCAGCTCGACGCCGGGGCCACATTGCAGGTCGATGAACAGCCGGCAATGGCTCCCCTGTCTTTCCACACCTGCTTTCCAGTCGGCTGCGTGGTGCGGGTGAGTTTAGACACCGAAGCCCTCACAGCACTCCGAGCCGGAACAAAACTCAAAGTGGCACTCAGGACCGCGGATACAGGGCAGGACTTCCTGATCAGCGTGTCTCTTAACGGTTTCACCGCGGCGTTGGAGAGGGTCACGAACCTCTCTGCCTCCTGATCGCGCAGGCTCTCGCGATCTGAGGACGGCGTAGCCATTGGCTGGAGTTGCGCATAGTTCTGCTCATCCGATTTAGAGGGCAATAGCGTAGACATAGTTGTCATCTTCGCCCGGTGGGGCGCGCCAGATACCGCCACTTGCCCTCCACAGTACGCCATAGCCGCCGAACGTACGCCTTCATGTCTGGTAAGGACCGGATCGTTTGCAAAAGAGCGTGGAAACGGCGGCGTTCGGCGGTGAAAATTTGGCATCTTTCGTGGCGTATTTTAGCTGCGCGAGATGTGCGCCCTACGGGGATGTTATCCGATTTAGAATAGCCGCAATGATCGCCTCGGGGCTATCTTCCTGCACGAGATGGCCAGCATTCGGTACGGGGACGCACGCCTGGTGAGAAATCAAGGTCGCCAGAGCCTCACCCTGCTCGTATGGAATCCAGTCGTCCTTCTTACCCCAGAGCACTGTAACCGGACAGTCTAACGTGGCGTAGAGGCCCTGCACCTCGTCGGTATATTTCTGGTCCATCTGCGCGATTTGTCGGTAGAAAGCTGGTTGGCCGACGGGACCCAGCCATGGCGCGCAATAAATATCCATCACCTCTTGTGACAGCGGATTATGCGCTGCGGTCTGCAGATATGCCTGCAGCAAGGCTTTGTGCATATAGTCCGGCATCTGCGAGAAAGCTGCTTCGTGGTTGCGCACGTGCTGGACCAAGGGCGACCCCCAAGGCGCAAGCGCAACAGCATCGAAGATTGTCAGAGATGAATATCGCAAACCATTGAGATAGTAGGCGCGCAAGGCGGTCGCTCCACCGAAATCGTGCGCTAGCACGTCGGGGCGATCCAATCCCCACTCCCTGAAGAGCGCTGCGAGAACCCTGTTCTGGACGGCCAGTGACACATCCTGACCGTCCCGCATCTCGGACCGGCCGTATCCCACAAGATCGAAGTAGTAGACGGTTCTACGGTCGGCGAGATGCGGCACGATCCGGCGCCATACCTGGGAGGAGAATGGAGTGCCGTGGATGGCAACCAGCGGTGGACCATCGCCGCACTGTCCCCATCTGACAGCGTTGCCTTCGATCGTGGATGTATTGGGCAGGTCCAGCAGAAGCGCTTGCATCACGTCGTCCCCATCGGCACGGAGATCAGCAGGATTGCGGTGCCGTGCGTGAGGATTGCCGGTATAAGACCGTACCGCATACGCACCAGTGCGCAGATGACTCCCTCCACCAATGTGAAAGCAAGTATCGGCCAGCCGATCTGTGTCACCGTGAAAGCCAGAAAACTATGGCAGGCTGCAAACGCGACGCCGCTGGTCAACGCTGCACGCAACGGAGAGGTCAGAGTTTCCAGATACCCCTGAAGGAACCCGCGAAACAGCACCTCCTCAAGCGCGTTGCCGCCATATGCGAGGATTATCATCCCGAGCATCCAGGGCACTTGCGCAAAGTGGTCAACGTTCAGCCCATTCAGGAGCAGAAGTGGCAGTGCGACGGCAGCACCGGCGACAAACCCGACCATGGTTCCCATTGCCGGGCCATTTCTGAAGCTGTTCAGCGAAGCGGCCAGATCGGGAAGCATTTTGATCAGGCCAAAGCCGATTATGAGTGACGCCAGCCCCAGGCCCGTCAGCACCAGAGGGTCCTGATGGAAAGCAATCTGCATCGTTGCGCTGGGCGCCCAGATTCCCAACGGTGTCATCGCATCGCGCATCAGCACGAAACCGGCGAGCAGAATCGCGATGCGTAATCCCGCCGCATTGGCCGGTGTGAGAAGAAACCACAACGCGAAGAACAACAGCGCCGGTGCGATGTAGATGCTGTAATTGACCAGAACAGCGATGGCGGCGAATTCCATAACTCGAACCCTCTTTCTTATGCCATCAGCCGTCAGAGTTTTCGTCGCTGCGAGCGGCTCGCGGCCGCATTTCCCGTGCGATTGCGGGTATCGTCCGTACCCAGTCGACACCGCCGAGGCTGCGTCCGAGCCTGAGTACGACAAGCCGGTCTTGGGGAAAGACGAACATGTACTGCCCCTTGTTGCCGGCGGCAGCGTAGTAGTCTCCGAGCGTGTCGTCACTGAACGTCCACCAGCCATACTGATACCCGTTCGACGGGTCGGTCGCATCGGACCTACGCGTCGACTGATCGACCCAGTCTGCCGGGAGTATCTGGTTGCCGTTCCACACCCCCCCGTCGAGATAGAGCATGCCAAGCTTTACGAGATCGATAGGCAGCGCGTTGATGCCGCTTTCCATTTTCTCGAACCCGTTCGCGTCGGAATCCAGCGACCAGCTTGCATCGGCAACAGCGCCAATCGGTTTCCACAATGTCTCCGACAGGAAGTCGCACACGGCCATGCCGGTGGTCCGCTCGAGGATGATGCCGATCAGGAGGGGATTGTAATTGTTGTAGTGGAACCGCTGACCCGGCTCCCCGATGATCTCGGATTTCTCCAGCGCAAGGCGTCGGAGGTCTGGATCGTAATAGGTTTTCGCGTCGTCGCCCCATGGCATTCCTGCTGGCTCGTAACGCAGCCCCGACGACATCGAGAGAAGATGGCGGATGGTGATCGCGCCGAAGCGCTCGTCGCGCCGCAGCAGTTCGGGGATGTAGTCCGTGATGGGGTCGTCGATCGAGCCGATCAGGCCCTGCGACACCGCCGCGCCGATCAGTGCCGAGTTGAACGATTTGGCGACAGAAAACGACGTCTGGATCGAGTGCCGGTCATGCCCGTCGAAATACCGCTCATAAATCAGTCGGCCATCGGCAATGACGATGAAGGCGGTCGTCTCGCTTCCTGCAAGCATGGACGAAAGGTCGGGATGTCCCGGGACGATGGTGGAAGGTAAGCCCTCCGGATATCCGGGCCCGTACCCGAGGGTGAACGGGGTGTTGCCTGCCTCAATCGTCCGCGAAGGAAAACGCAAATGATCGTCGCTGTCCGCGTCCATCCATATGATCGACCGCGCAAGTCCGGATCGATCAAGATTGAGCCACGCCAGACAGTATGCTCCGGCAATCACCACGATCACGGTTGCGATGGTTATGCCGAGCATTTTTCGCAGTGTCGTCTTCATGCCTCACCGGATACCGGGAGGATGGTGAGCGTCAATGCGCTTGTGTGGTCATCGTCGTGATGAACCGTGTTCAATGCTGGATAGGGTGTGCCCGCGCTGCCGAAGTAGACGAAACGATCTTTTGCCGGCGGCGCGAGCAGCTTCGGGTCGCTGCCGATGTCGAGCACAAGCCGATGCCCTTTCTTCAACAGTTGCGCGAAGGGGAACAGGCTGAACCGCGCGACGAAGGGCTGGCCGGGCTCTATCGGAACCGGGCGCGTATGGTCGTGGACGATTTCGGTGGGGGTGCTGCGCTCCTCATCGACCGTTCGATGCGACGCCAGCAGCCAGCCGACGCTGACAACGGAACTGCTGCTGTCCGGCGCGACATCCGACAGCCTGACCTGAATATGCGTGTCCATCGCTGTCGTCGTCAGATGCAAGGCGATTTCCGCCGGGCCAACGATGTGAACGTCGTTCTTCATCGGTTGGGATTTGTAGCGCAGCGTGCGGGGATAGGGGCCGTGGGCATCGAAAGCACCGGGATAGGTCAGACCGGCCGGCAAGGCTGCCCATGATAGCGTTCCGCTCCCCTGCGCGTCGTTTTCCAGAAGGCGGCCTTCGCGGTCCCCATCGACGCCCAGGCGAAGTGTCCACTTCACCGACCCTGGAACGGGCCAATTTTCTGCACTCTCCCAGCGCTCGGCGCCGTGCAGCCAATACCGCACCGCAGGCAGGCGGCCATAACCGTTGTCGATGCCCTTGACGACGTGGTCGTAGTAGCTGGCGATCTCTTTCTGGAAACGGAGGAACGGCCACTGGTCAAAGCGTGGGCCGATGAACATACGCTTGGAACCCTTGATCCGGTGCCAGGCTTCAAACGTGCCGTTGAGGTGGAGGCCAACCATGCTCCACTCCGTTCCCAGCAATACCGGGACCTCGATGTCGGAGAGATGCGGCCAGTTCGACGCCCCGCGATAAAATGACCCGTCGAACGGGTGTTCAAGGCTGTAGGCCGCCCAGCGGCGCAGCCATGGCAGCGGTGGCGACAGGTGCCTCACGAGACGCGGCAGGTTGCGCCACAGCGCCTTGCGCATGACCGCCTGCACCGGACGGCTTCCGACGACATAACCCAAAGCGTGACGAAGCCACACCGGCAGCCTGACTTTCTGCACCGTGCCGTTGACGGCGACATAGGGTGACAGGAATCCGGAATGCAGCGTCCCGTTCTGGTAGGCGACCATGCGATAGATGTCGGTGGCGGAGCCGAATGGCGCGACAGCCGCCAGCCCCGGCATGCGGTGGCCAGCTGCGAACAGTTGGCTGATGCCGAAATAGGACATGCCGGTCATCGCTACCCTCCCATCGCACCACGGCTGGTTCGCAATCCAGGCAAAGGTCTGGCGCATGTCCTCGCGTTCTAGCGGCTCGAACATGGCGCGCGGAAGGTTTCCGGTGGACCGGCCGGTGCCCCGCGTGTTGACGATGACGACCGGGTATCCGCAACTCGCAAGAAAGGTCACGTCGCCCGGCTCGTTGAAAGGAGCTGGAGCGCCGGTCGGCAAAAGGTCCTTGTTGTACGGGCTCCAGCCCAGAAGTGCCGGTAGCGCTTCGTCGGTGACAGGCAGGTAGAGGTCCGCAGCGAGCAGCGTTCCGTCATCCAGAGGAATATGAATGTTCGGGACCGTGCGGACCTTGTATGTGGCGGACGGCACGGCGGTCGGTGTCCAGCCCGCAAGCTGATGTCCTCTCAGGACGGAACGTGGTGCTCTCATTCAAGGGATCCTTGATCGGGCCTCACGGCATGGCCGCTTCAGGTCGGGAATTTTCTGGATGGGTGTTGCGTGCGAAAGCCGACGGCGATCCTGTTCCAGAGATTGATCGTGCCGATCAGCAGCGTCAGGCTGACGGTTTCTGAGGGCGAGAAATTCTTCTCCACCTCGGCATAGTCGCCATCTGGTGCATGGGTCTCGGCGACCAGCGTCAGCACTTCCGTCCAGCCAAGCGCGGCACGCTCCCTTTCGGAGAAAAATGAAGACTCGCGCCATGCGGAAAGCAGATGGATGCGTTCTTCCGCTTCGCCGGCTGCACGCGCTTCGCGCGTATGCATTTCCAGGCAATAGGCGCATCCGTTGATCTGGGACGCACGGATCTTGACCAGTTCGATGAGGCTTTTTTCAAGGCCTGACGCTTTCACATGGCTTTCCAGCGCTAGCACCGCGTTTATGTCGTCGGGTGCGGTTCTGTAGGCGTCTAGTCTGGCTTGCATGGAAATTCTCCTCAAAGTTCAAGGCGCAAAGCGGCGGATGCCGCGGATTTCAGTGTGCGGCGGCGAGCGCTGTTGCGAGAATGGCGTCGCAACCTTCCGGAACGTCGATAAGGAACGTTGACGCCAGCGCTTCGCGAAGTTCGGAAACACTCCCGAGAACCCTGCGCTCCGGTTCGCCCTCAAGCGTGTACGTCGTTAGGCGGTTATCGAGCAGCGCGTGTCGGCCTCCCTCGAACGGCCTTGCGGCGATCAGCGTTTTGCGGAAATGGGAATCCGGGTGCGAGGACAGGTAGTAGCTGGCGATTTCGTAGTCGCCACGCACCTGCTCCTGCAGGTCAAAACGGTAGACCGGTCTCCAGCCATCACCGATCATCGCGTCCAGCCGGTACAGACCGCCGCTCTCTGTGAGGCGGAAGCGCTCATGCGGGGTGTCCTGTTCGCCTCCGTCCGACAAGAGCAGCGGCGCAGTCAGTGTCAGCGCGCCAAACCCGACATCGGCTATGTACACCTCGCCGTCCACACACAACTTGAGCAGCATATGCCCGCGCGGTGTCCGGACATCATTGGGCTGGTTCCAGAGGATCCGGGCTGCCAGCCCCGCAACATCGAAGCCGAGCGAGGAGAGCACCTGCCCGAACAGCAAATTTTGCTCGAAGCAGTAGCCTCCGCGTTGGCTGTCAACCAGCTTTTCCATCAGTGACATTGCGTCGAGCCGGAGAGGAAGACGGTTTAGAAGCGGATCGAGGTTCTCGAACGCTATCGCTTGCGGATGCAGCCGATGAAGCGCACGCAACGTCTCTGAAGTGGCTGTACGCAATCCGGAATAGCCGATGCGGGCGAGATAACGGTCGACGTCTGTATCGCCCATCGCCGCTGAAAACAGGGCGCCCGTCATGACGCTGCCTGCCGCTCCATCGGGTGTCCGAAGCCGCTGACACCCACAGCGGCGCGGCCGGCTACAGCTTCGATGATGTCCGCAGCGACATGATCGGGCCAGTCCCCGTAGAGCTCGATCAGGCCCACGCCTTGTTTGGCAAGTTCGGCCGCAACACCTGCCGCCGCACTTTTGTCCGACATGATGAAGGTGGTGTGCTGCGGGCCTGAACTGCGGACGAAACGGTCGGTGGCAGGATCCGCACCCTGTACGTGCAGTATGCAGGCTTCCTTAGGCGGCTTTCCGGCCATGAAGGCGTTGTTGAATTCGGCCGCCTTTACGATCGACTCGATGCCGAACGTCACTGATGCGACCGGTACATCTGCGCCTGCGGCTTCTTTCACTTTGGCACGGTATGCGAGCGGTAGACCGCCGCAGAGTTCGATCAGGCCAACCCCTTCTTCGGCAAGCTTTTCCGCCGCTGGAGGAATTGCGGCGGGATCGCCGGCTAGCAGGATGGTCAGATTATCCGCCGAGTTTTTGTAGGTGATCCGATCGACGGTAAGGTCGCCGCCGTGAAACTCGTAGAAAATTGCGCGGTTCATAACTCCATCCTTTCCCAACGGCGATCAACTAACGGGAAGATGGCACTGGCTCTTGTTCTGGCCAATTGCTAAAGTTTCGATGCTCTTGTTCAAAAGGATAGATCAATGCTCGATGCATTGACGCTCGACCAGTTGCGGGCATTCGTATCGGTTGCAGAAGCCGGAAGCTTTCGAGCCAGCGCCCGGCACCTGTCCCGCGTTCAGTCCGCGATCAGCTATTCGGTCGGAAATCTTGAGGCACAGCTTGGCGTGGAACTGTTCGATCGCTCCGGACACAAGCCCGAACTTACGGACCACGGCCGCTCCCTCTTGGCAGATGCGCGATCCGTGCTTCTAAAGGTCGAGGCGATGCGGGCGCGGGCGCGGGGTTTTGGCGAAGGCGTCGAACTCGAATTGGCCATCGTGGTCGACGCTCTCTACCCGATGCCACGGGTCATGAAGGCTCTATCCGCCATCACCCGCAGCTATGTCGGCGTGAACATCCAGATGCAGGTGCTGCCCCTCGGTGGTCCCCCGGCCGCAATTCGAGATGGCCATGTCACGCTTGGTATTCTTGCCGGTGACGATCTGACGGATTCCCGCATCGAACTGGAGGCGATGCATTCGCATCCATTTCTCGCCGTGGCAGCCAGCACGCATCCTCTGGCAAAGGCAGCGGAAGGCTCTGCGACACTGGAGGCTATCCCGCTGTCCGAGCACGTCCAGATCGTCCTGTCGGATTCAAGCGGCTTGTCCCAGGGACGCGATTTCGGCGTGCTCTCGCCAACATCATGGCGCGTGAATAGTCAGGAAACAAAACATGCCATGATCCGAGCTGGTCACGGTTGGGGACGATTGCCGCTCTGGGTCGTTGCGAGTGACCTGGAGAGCGGCAATCTCGTGCGGCTTCCGATCGCGTCGCTGGGCCCTGACGGGCAGGTGGAAACACAGTTCTATCTTGCGCGCAGGATAGATCAGCCCTTCGGGCCGGTAGCGAGAGCCTTCAGGGAGGCGATACTCGCCGGCCCTGATTGGATGGATTGACACGGTTCATGTCGCCGTCGCCTCAGGCTGTTTTCTGCGCCGCCGAGACGATGCGCTTCACTGCGGAGATCAGGGGGAAAACGCCGCGCCGCAACTCTTGGCCTCGCTCGTAGGTAACCTGACCGCTGGCGATGCCGTCATACATTCCCAGAAGCGCGGTTGCCACCTCGGACGGAATCCCCTCCGCGGCGCGCACGGACTCACGTTGCTCAGCCGGTATGAAGGCCGGCACAACGGCACGACCGAGCGCGTTGGCAAACGCGCCGGCCACGTCGGCGGCGTTCCAGTCTTCAGGCCCGCCAAGTTCGACCACACGCTGGCCCGTCCAATCCTCGTAGAGGATTTGCGCGGCGGCTCGCCCGACATCGACGGTGCTCACCATCGGAAACCGATGTGACGGCTCGACAAATGTCGGCAAGACACCTTCGGCGATGGCCGCCGGGGCGACCTCGCTCCATGTTTCCACGAAGTAACCGGGACGCAGGAAGGCAGTTGCCGTCGCTGCCCCGTCGAGCAAAGTCTCCAGCTGGTTCAGGGTAGCGATGACCCCTGTGCCGGAAGCGTGCTGCGCGCCGACTGAAGAAAGCACCACGGCCTTGGGCAATCCCGCCCGGCGCGCACCCTCGGCAAGAGCCGTTCCGATCTCCTGCGTCCGCACATACGGATCGCCGACGACCGGCGGCGGGTTGAGCAGGAAAGCGCCGGATGCGCCTTCCAGCGCAGCAGCCACTTCAGTTGCATCGTCGATGCTCGCTATGGCAACCTCCGCGCCACGGGCCTGCCAGGCTGCGGCCTGTTCCGCCCGACGCAGGACGACGCGGACCGGCGCGCCGCGATCCATAAGGGCGCGCGCCGTCTCCCCGCCCGCCCGGCCATTTGCTCCGAACACCACATACATGATCTTGCTCCTCATCGTTAAATTGCGTGGCGTAACGGTAGCGGGCGGACTTTCATGCGTCCAATGCATGCGCTATATACATACCATGCGTGAAGTGGATATTCGTCAGGTTGATCTCAATCTGCTGGTGGCGCTCGACGCGCTGCTAGAGGAAAGGAATGTCACGCGTGCCGCCGGCAGTCTGGGTATAAGCCAACCTGCTGCAAGCCGCGCTCTAGGGCGTTTGCGAAAGCTGTTTTCCGACACCTTGCTTGTTGACGGGCCGGGAGGCTACATCCTCAGCGCCCGCGCCGAGGCGCTTCGTCCTGTCTTGCGGCAGACATTGGCCGGAATCGGCGGGATGCTTGAGGCCAGCGCCTTCGAGCCCGGCACGGCAACCGGTCCGGTTCGCCTGCTGATGACAGACCTGCACGCCGCCGTTCTCGCGCCACACCTGCTTTCCCGTTTGGCCGAGGAGGCGCCGGGTATCGACCTGCACATACTTCCACCCGGTCCGGCGATCATGGAGATGCTGGCGAATGGTGAGGTCGACGCGGTTGTGGGCGCGATCGACGATGCTCCGGCGGGCATACACCGGCGAAAGCTGTTCGAAGACCGGTTCGTGACGCTCATGCGCACGGGGCATCCTGCCACCGCGCACGAGCTCACGCTGGAAAAATACCTCGGCCTCGATCACATGGTGATAAGCATCACCGGTACAGGGCCTGCGCCAGTCGATGAACTGCTTTCAACCATGGGGCTCAGCAGGCGGGTACGCGTGCGCGTCCCCAATTTCTTCGCGGCCATGGAAATAGCCGCCTGTTCCGATCTCGTAATGACGCTGCCTGCAAGCCTCGCCCGCACGGCAGTTGGTGCGGCACGCTTCGTCGTGCAGCCGCCGCCGATCGATCCAGGCAGCATCGCGCTCAATCTGCTCTGGCATGCCCGCCACCAAGACGCGCCGCGTCACACATGGCTGAGGAAACTTGTAGTGGCGGCGGCACGAAATGCGTCGCTCGATGACGTGGCTCCCTTGGAGGATATTATTCCATCGTGACATAAGCCATGACATTAGAGGGCTATAGCGTAGACATAATTGTCATTTTCATCCGGTGCGGCGCGCCAAATACCGCCGATTACCCTCCACAGCGCGATATTGCCGCCGATCACCGCCCACCCACCAAACGGCATACAAAACCGCCGATTCCACGCTACAGCCCGATAAAATTTGACGGCCAGCGAACGGCAACTCCCGACCCCATTTCGGTCGTTCCAAGGCCATGGACGGCTTCTAGAAAGCGGCCGTTCCACGACGCCCCCTATCTGCAGAACCAGCGCTGATAGTTCACAGTCAGTTGCTAGAAAACACTCAGAAACAGCGTGCACTGAGCTCACACAAGCATATTGCCCTGCGCAAACAGCTAACGCACGCCTAAGTGCAAGAGCTGCTCGCTCGGATGCCTCATCAATTAGTTAAATTTTTTCTGCCGAGCGCATTGACCAAGAAAACGGCTATTTAGTCCGTCTAACTACCTGAATGGATTTGCACAAGAGGTAAGCTTTTCGTGAAGGTAGTCGCAACGAGCGAGCCAGTCGAGATCGTGCAGCAAAATCGTCGAGGGCCTGGCCGGTTGGCTACTCGGGCCTTGTCTCTGGCAGTTGGATTGAGTCTTATTGCCGTTGTTCTGCTCGGCATTTTTACCCTCATAGTCGCTGACGTTGCCCCCATCTTTTATCCAGCGTGATCGGATGGTCCGGCGTGAAAAATGATCTACGCGACCAATGTGCGACCTTCAGAAAACGTCTTAATTTGAAAGGGCATTCCAAATCATACGCTCAGGCAGGCGCGGAGATAGTCATGAAACTGAGTTCAGGCTTGCGACACGTCGCGATGTTCACATTCTTTACGTGCGCGGCAATGGCAAGCGCTAACGCTCAGCCTACTGAGAGCCTAGGCGTACCGGGACCAATATTGTTTCAGGAACAAGAATACTCACTAGCATGGTCATCCAATCCGATGCCAAACTATATCAAACAGGACTACTTGCCATCAGGCCAGGGGGGAGAAGCCTATTCGGATATGATCATGATCGAAGTGATTGCCGGGGATCTAACGGCTGCGAAGGTGGCTACAATTCAAATGCAGGAAATTGAGGCACGAAAGGCGAGTGATCCAGTTGCCAATCATCATGTGATCCATAATGAAGCAACCGGGGACATCCTGCTTGACTTTGTGATCAGTGACCTTTCGACCGATCCGATCGTTGTTGAATGGAATGCTTATAGATTCTCAAACCTGGACGAGGAGCAAGGTGTCGTCCTTCTTGCTCTGAGCCGTCGTGGATATGGCGAAGATGGTGCTCGAGCCTTTCTTGATACACTCGGCGGAATGCGGAGCGATGCCATTAGCGCACTAACGAGTTTAGAGCTTCCATCTATCATCTTGGCTCGATAAATTGGCCTGGCCGTATGAGATGGTCCGTTTTCAGTCCTAGTGCATGATGGGCATTTCGGCAATTATCTGGAAAGACGGGGATGCTGGTCCAGGTGATGGAGCAGGACAGATAGTTGCTTCCGGTGCCGGTGCTCAATATCCAAGCGCTCCGTGTTGTATTAATGTCCACCGCAAAGGCATACTTTCGAAGACATTCATGCCAATGGGCTGGCTCTAGATCGTTTCAGCATTTAAAGGAATCACAGCTCTATCGCCTCCCACCCCCTCAAGAGGGAGGGAGCCAAAGAGTCGATCGACATAGTGGGAAACGCCCTAGTTTTCGCACCTCACCGCATAGTTGGTCACTGCGGGCACACTGTGCTCCCAAAGCTCTCCGGTGGTTGTAACATCCAAAGATGCGCCTTGGCGCCGGTATTCATAGGCGCAGAAGCCAAAGCCTGTTCCGGAGCAGTCAACAGCCTCGACCACGCCAATGTCCTGTAACGCGGGTTGCTGTCCGGCTTCCAGTCGAGCTTGAGCCTCAGGTTCCCAACCTGCGGCTTGCAACTTTTCACGCGCCGCGGTGATGTCGGTACCAAAAATATTGGGAACGCTGACTTCGCCATCGCAGAAAGCTTCCTCTGAAGAGACCGCCTGCACATAAAGCCCCATACTGCCCACCAGAATGTCCGCTACCGGATATTCCAGATAGCCACCGCTCCAAACCCTGACAGTGCCGTTCTCAAGCTGAGTCAGCCTGCCGATCAGCGCATCGGACTTTCTGGCGGTGTATAGTATGCCGATGAGGGTTTCTGCTTCGAAAATTCCGATATTGCCCTGGCGAATTTCACAGGAACCGCTGGTTCCGGCAATCAGCTCACCGGCGAAGCTGACCAGGCTGAAGTCATTGATCTGGACGTCCGACAGCACAGCCCAGTCATTGAGCTGCACCAGCCTGCCCGCGAGTGTTTCAGGGTCAAGGATTGATGCCCCACAATTATCGAGAGCGTGAAAAGGACCCGGCCCTTTCGGCAATTTGATCGCTGCGGCGACCATGATGTCGGGTACCTCCGACACGATCTCCTGAGCCTGAATGGCCCCTGCACAGATGCATATCGCGCCACTAAGCGAAATCGCTCCACCCAGCCATTGTCTCTTCACCTTCAGTTCTCCGGATGTCATGCGCTTCGACGCAGCTCGTCGCAACCCTAGAGGCATCCAAGCAGCTTGGACAGAGTGGCCAAACAATACAAATGCCACAAGTCACCTCCCCGCTTTGCCAAGACGCATGGCTTTGCGAACGTCATAAGGATGAGCGTCGCGATCAAGAGGAGATAAAGCAATGAAATTCGTAGCCTTGGCTCTTGCGGCTTTTTTCTTGGCAATAACAGGAGGCGTTCTCTCAGATGACTCGCTGCCAGACCTCCTCAATGGCAAATATGTCGGAACAGTTCAGGTAGAGGCGTGGTCAGGAGACGGCTCGATCATTGTCGCCGATTCCGGTCAGGCGGAGGCCGTTTTTCGCCTGACTGACGATGGCGGATTGATGCTGGTTGTAACGGGCAGCATCGATCAAGACGGCGATAATGGCCTCGTCTTTCAACTTCTGCCCGATGACAACGGCTGGTCGCGCAGGGGTGAAGAGCAGAATTTCGCCATCGGAACGGATGGCAGAATTGTCGGGCAAGAATGGGCGGCTGACAGAATGATCAGTTGGAGCGGCACTGTAAGCCCGGAGACAATGGCGCTGGAAACGCGGATTGAATTTACAGAAGACGCCGGTTCAGGTGCCCAGAGTGGCACAGCATTTTCATTCCGCTACATGCTTGCCGCGACGGAAGTGGACCAAGTTGAAAAGGAAATTCCTTCAGCGAACGACCCGGCAAAGATGGATGAAAAATGCTCGCGAGTGGAATGGCGGTTACAGGCCGTGCCCAATATCTGGGGTGGTGCTATGGACATGATCAGTGTGCCCCATTGCGTGCCATGATCAGCGTGGTTTCACTCCCGTGCGTGCACTGTCGCCTTTAGACGACCATGCTCGAAGCGGATAACGAGATAGTCTGCATCAATGCCGCTCCTGCCCATGAAATAGGACAATGTGGTGTTATCCGAAAAATCTGCAGGACCGAGCAGCGACACCACATCCTGCTGGCTCATTCCCGGTGTCAGAGCCTCTTCAACCGCCGGCCACATCGCCATACGAGGCTCGACGCAAAATAGATCCATCATCGGCAAGCGGCAGAAAAATGAGCGCTCGTTGCGCTGAAACGCATCCGTATCAAAAGCGAATGCCACGCCGGAAAAGGGTAGGACTGCAGCAGCGATCAAGATGGCTTTGCGCGGGATCATATAATGGCTTCTCGCATTCTTCACATCTTAACAAATAGGCATGCCGATCATCGGGACATCCCGCCGCACGATCAAGCGCCTCGCGACGGGAAATCATCATTTTTGCCAAGATTGTCGGTTCAGACATCGTCCAATAGAAAAATGGCTTGAGGATACACTATGCGCACCATCTCTCTTTCGCTTGCACTCCTGGCAGCAACGGCGGCACCGGGGCTGTCACAGGACAGCACGGAGAGACTGCGTTCAGCTTTGAGCGGCATGCCCGAGCTGCTCCTCACAAATCCCGATCCGATGCAGATATTTTTCCTCGACGTTTCGGCATGGCGCGGTTTGGGCGACACCGAAAATACGGCTGCCGCACTTGGGCGACTTCCAATAGCCAGCTTTATCGGCGCTCTCGAGCCCTTCAGAACGCACGGATATGAAGGATGGGACGAGAAGGCCGGGGTCGCGCTGGACGACATCCGCTATTTTGCCGGATTTGGATCCCACCCGAATACAATTTCATATTGGGGGTTTGAAGATCATACTGGCCCAGAAGGTTTGATCGCCGCTCTTGCAGCGCGTGACTTCGTGCCGACACCGGGCGCGGCAGACGGCGTTCTTGGCAATGGCGAGCCCAACGCTATGAATCCCGCAGCGCGTGACGCATCAGACCCGTGGCGCGGTACGTTCGGTAAAACCCACTTTGTCATGCCACTCGGCAGCACCGTAATTCAGGCGCCGGCACCGCAGACTTTCGAAATGCTTGCCGCGACCGAACCCTCTGCCGCTCACCAAGAGGTGGTGCAATCAGCGCTTGATGGGTTAAGCAGGACATTTGGCGTTGATGAAGGGCAAATTGTGCAGGCTGTCGTCATTTCGCCCATGTTCGGGCTGGATGGGGGCGATCCTGCAGCCTTGCTCGGCGCACCCGATCTTGATGCGGCGCGGGCTGCCGTTGAAGCGGCGATGGAAGAAAGCCTCAAAGGCATTCCGCCCTATCTTGGCGGCATTATTGCAGACACACAGTTTGGCAAGCAACCTGCCGTCACAGTGTCACTCACCTATCCCGATTGTGCGATTGCCGAAGTGGCGATAGACGCGCTGAAATTGCGCTGGACCGATAATATGGCAACCAAGGCCGAGATTAGTGGCCAATCGGTTGCGGGCAGTAGTGATCTTTGTGCGGCCGTCGTCAACTTTGTCGGCGATGCGGTTGAGGATCAGGCCAATCCACTTCTGAACGAGACGTTCAATCAATACTACAGTCGGCAGTTCAATCTCCTGCAGATCGGTCTTGCGGGTAATGATTGATGCGCAGCTTTGCCTTTGCGGCGAAGGGGATGGCTTTAAACTTGCATCATGGCTTGCTGACGCCCGCGCGTTCGGAACGTGCGCCCAAGGCAATTGTGCTTATGGCGCCCTAATCATTGGGGCTCCACTCATCTGGATCGTGCTTTCAGTTCTGGGCATCCTGACCTGACTACATCTACGTGGCAGGCTCACCTCGACGCGCGTTTCAGATGAGTGAAATAGCTCGCCCCGGTGGTCTCGAACTAATTGCGCATATCGACATAGAGCGCCTTTCCGATCTGATTGGGATGGGCCTCGCCCTTGGTGCGTCCATGGCATTCAGGTTATGGCTGCGGCGAAGGCCAGCAGGCTATTAAACTTGTACCGGTGCTGCTAGAGGCACCATTCCCATAGATCGGCCGGATTTCGCGGAAACTAATGGCGGTTTGAACGTGCACCCGAGGTAGCCAGATAATCCCTTGGCCTTCAACGACGCGCATATCGCAACTTATTTACTGATGGACAAGCCCAGGCATCAGAACAGCCAGCCCTTGCTGGCGCAACTTCACCGGTACGCCCAACAGCAAAGACAGTTCAGATTGCCGTTCTTGGCTGGCGTCATCATCTGATATGACGGAGATTACCAGTTCGCCGGTCACTTCACTAGCATAGTGTGCATGGGCTGTTGGCACCTTAGCCAAAATTTCCGGCCAGCCCTCTTTGAGCGTTCGCTGCAACTCGATCAACGTGTGAGATGCGCCGATCCTGAACTCAACCGTAATGGCTTGACCATCTACATGTTGGAGCCTGTCGCGAACAAAATCGTGGCCGGTAAGCCTGACGATTACACGGCTCCTGCGCTCAGGTTCTGAGTAAACACCAGCTATCCGATCGTCAAACTCATTTCTCAACGCTGCAATGACACCCCCGATATCTACAAAATTGCCATCTGCGTCGGTGGCGCGGTCATCGTAGGCCACCGGTAATTCTGCAGGACGTGCAATGACCATCTCTGCTCTGTTGAAAGAAAATTGAGCTGCTACCGGCAGAGGCGTAAAAACAACGGCAGCAACAATTAATGAACGCATAAAAGGCTCCGACCGTTTTGGACAATGTCGGATCGAAATGTGGCGAGCATTGGATGCCTCGAGGGAGCCAAGTCAACGGGGCACGTACTCAAAATCGGATAAGCCACAGGTTGACGAATTCGTCACGGCCCACAGACTTATCGCTCTTCCGGCAATTCAGAAACTTCTAAAGCCAGCCAATAAATACCAAGTTGCAAACGTCATAAAAGGGAGATCAGAAGGAACTGAAACATGACCTCAATAGTGCTCCAGACCGCGATTTTATTCGTGGGATTGTCCGGGGGAACTTATGCCAGAGATATCTCGCCGAACTTCCTCAACATCAGCTATTCCGGTACCGTTCACGTCAATGCCGTAACAAAAGATGGAACTCTGATTGCCTCGGACTCAGGGGTGGCAAACGCCGTCATTGAGCTGAGCGATGAAAACGAGCTGATGGTGCGCGTTACAGGTAACATCAATGAGAACGGAGATAATGGACTGATCTTTCAGCTTGATGCCGACGATCAAGGATGGTCGCGCAACAGTGGAGACCAGCATTTCGCCATAACGATGGATGGTGGAATTATCGGGCAGGAACACACAGCCGAAACCCTTACGCACTGGACGGGCACTATAAGCCCGGATGGCCTGCAGTTGAAAACGCGTATTGAATTTATAGGCTCGGGTAGTTCACTTGCACATGGCGGCGACGTGTTTTCCTTTAGCTACAATCTTGCCCCGGTTCCAAACGAGGCTCCGCAAGAGAATGTTCTCTCTGGACAAGAACGAGAAGAGAGTGATGAAGAATGCACACGGGTGGAATGGCGTCTGCAGGCTACGCCGAATATCTGGGGTGGCGCCATGGATATGATTAGCGTCCCCCACTGCGTGCCCTGACTTGTGAAAATTGCCATTGCGTGCCCAATGATGATGACGTTTCAGAGCAGGGCAAATGTAAAGCGGAATTCTATCGAGCCATGGCGATGGCTGGAAGCTCAAGATTTGTCAGTGCGTTAATGGCATCACTCCGCATTGTGCCGAGTTGTCCTAGAAACTCTCGAGCACTCTCTTCACCATATCCACGACGACTTATGGCAAGAAGAACGACACCTTGCCCGTTGTTCAAGTTTGAGTATCGATAAGCATTCCATTCGACGATAATGGGATCGGCGGAAAGATCACTGATCACGAAATCAAGCAGGAATTCCCCATTCGCCTCATTGCGGATCATCTGATGGTTGGCAACTGGATCGCTTGCCTTTCGAGCCTCAATTTCCTGCATCTGGATGGTAGCCACCTGCCCAGCTGTGAGATCGCCGGCGAGCACCTCAATCATAATCATATCCGTATAGGCTTCGACGCTCTGGTCCAGAGGCACGTATTCCTGCTTGATATAGTTTGGCATCGGATTGGACGACCAGGCTAGTGCGTATTCCTGCCCTTGAAACAAGATCGGTCCAGGTATGCCGAGGCTATCGACGGGCTGTGCTTTGGCGCTCGCTATTGCCACGCAACTAAAGAGTGTGATGATCGCGACGTGTCGCAAGCTCGAACCCAACGTCATAGTTATCTCCGCGCTCGCAAGAGCATTTTTCTTGGACTTCCTTTTCCATTTAGACGTTCTGTGACGACTTAACATTGGTCGTGCGGATCATTTTTGCGTCCGGCCAGCGCATCAGGCGAAAAACGCGCCACAAAAAATGTACTGCGTGCCAAGATTTGGGGTTATCGCCTCGCCTAGCAGGGAAATGGCCGAAAGATGGACCTTGGAGCATGACAGAAGCGGAGCTGATTAGCGTGCCCGACGCTGTCAGCAAATAATCGGCTATGCGTCTGCCTCCGAGGGAGGCGGGCGCATTCAGCTCAAACCCAACGTCGTTTCCGAATTAACCGCGCTACGCCGCCACCGGCTGCCAAGGAAAAGCAGCGGAGTGACGTCTAAGATATACGGCGAATGGAGAGAAACCGCGATGAAACTGATCCCGCTTTATCTTGCGCTTCTTATTGCTGGTGGTGTTCTGGGATACGCATTTCTATTTAGCGAACCAAATCTGCCCTCCGGACCATTGGTCGCCGCGATCAAAGAGGCACGCGAGCCCGAGGGCCGCAGACAGAATTTCGATGCCATTTTTGACCGGTTTGTTTCTAACGCATTATCCCTTGAAGACCGTGTGCCGCTGCTCGAAGCGGAAGGTTTCCGCTGCACCATAACGCAATTTCGGAGCGTGGAAGGTGACAGCCACTTGGCGTGCCAGCGGCCATTGGAGGGGCAAAGGTTCTGCGAGGGTTTCAGCTATTACGCCTATCAGACCCGCGAGGGCGTTATCACCAATCGGATAGGCACGGATTTTTATGTAGCTCATAGTGACCGCGACTGGGACGGAGGCTGCGCAGCCAATGAAGAGCGCTATTATGCCCCGCGCTAAGACCAGATGCGTCTATAACGCTCAGACGATTGTAAACGTGCTGTCTATCCTGGCGATAATGGGCGCGACGGTATGGCCGGCCCTGCATCTTGCCTCATGGCTTGCTGACGCAGGAATTTTCGGGTCCTGCCGCGAGGGCAATTGTGCTTACGGCGCTTTGATAATTGGTGCACCAATTATTTGGGCGATGCTTTCGGCGCTGGGCATTCTGGTGTGGTTTCGCCTGCGCCGTGGCGTTGCCGCTCACCGCAAGCGATAGACATTAGCTGGGAGTACACGTCTGGCAGGCTACGAGCTCAGCTCATCCGCAGTCAGTACGGCTCCAGGCAAAGTCATTTCTATCCCAGCAATAGCCTGCGGCCATCATTTCATCTTCGAGCGTGAACACCGGCGCGATATCACCGGACACGCAAGAAAAATCGTCTAGATACTCGCCGTTGCCTGAAATGTTCAGACCAGCTTGCAGCCCAGTGCTGGGTTCAAGCCGGTCAAAACTGTTCCAGACCTCGTAAATCTGCCCGTTGTCAGCAAAGCTTACCGAAGACCAGATGGCACGTCCCACACCCGCCCAAGGCGTGACCGGACCCTCGGCCATGGACGCCGAAAGGTTCAGCTCCGGCCCTGTTTCAGGGCGGTAGGCGTAGGAAAAGCCGCCTTCGCCTGAAAATGACCCGTGGCGGATGAACACCTCCATCTGGGCGCCATTATCCAGTTCGCATGACACGAAAACGGACTCATCTGTCGCGTGAGCCAATTTAGGCACGAGCAGTATCGGAAGAACTAAAATGGATCGAAGATACAATTTCATGGCATAACTCCATGGCGATAGACGGGACTGATTTCAGGGAGATCAGGGGCGCATAGCGCTGTGATCAGTGTGTTGACCGATTGTAAAAGTGTCGGTCACCATGCGCATGCCGGTGCCCGTTACAGGTTCCTGAACCAGGACAAGACGTGAGTTCATTTGCCGGATGCCGCTGGTATCGATCAATCCTGGAGACGCTCGGAAACCCCATGCCTCGCCAGCATTCCAGATACAGACTTCAAAGGGCAACTGTTCGTGCCTCATACAGCTTTGGCCAGCGGCTGCGACGCTCTCGCCCGTAACCTGCCGACCTTCAAGGCTGTTGCGATCGAAAATGTCAGGGTCAGCAAATGGACGGCTCTCGACTTCGCCACTCTCGAGATCTTTGAGCAGATAATCCTGCCGGTCCGCATATCCGTGCCGACCCTCATAGGCGAGGCTGAACTGACACATCTGGTCTCTCTGCTGCCCGGCAATATGGAAGGTCCAGGTCTCTTCGCGGAACGCAAATGCATCCGCTTCAAACCAACGTTGAAGCCGTGTTGTGCCCAGAAGAGACACTTCTTCACCGGAAAGCGCGCTGGTCGGCAATCCAGCCGCCTGGCAGGTTTCCAGCATGGTCTGATATCCATTCTGCAGAACATTGACGCCATGGAGCAGCCGCTCAAGCCGAGAATCGACATAGATCGAGGGCATTGTCGATTGCCCGAATGCCGGCAACCCGGCCGAGAGAAACACGGCAACCACAATCAAGAAAAGGCGGTGACGCATATTACCGTCGTTTTTCATAAGCACCGTTTATCGCAGACCATGTTCGCACAAGGGCAATCTGAACAAACTGCCACCTGCATCTCCAACGTTTGGGAGCTGTTGATTAGACGCATGGGACAAGCCAAAGCTTGGCCATCTCTAAAAAAATTGCCGAGTAACTCACACGCCACCAAGCGGGGCAGCGTTTCAGACGTCTTAGCTTTCAGCGACTTTTGCGGACCAATGCACTTCGGTCCACTCTATCGTCACCTTATCAGCAGGTTCTGGAGTATCCTGACTATGAAGACAGCAGTCCTCTCTGCGCGGCCAAGATTTGTCATAGCGATGCTGATCGGACTGACCGGCATGTCACCCGCCATCAACGCAAATGAACCTCCGCCCATTCCAATGAATGACGAGCTCGGTAATCATCTGGTCGATTGCGCCCTCGTTCATCTCATGGAAAGCGATGTTCAGTCCTGGCGGTCGGGATCAGAAAAACCTCCGGCGCGGCCACAAGAGACAGAGTTTCTCCTTGGCATGGCAACCGTTATCTACCAGCCTGAATTTGGCACGCTTGAAGCTGCCAGTGATGCTGTAAACGGCCGGATAACGGACCTGGGCAAATTGCTTTGGGACGATTATTTCACCGATGAAGATCTGCAACGCTTCAGATCGGACTGGATGATCGACCAGATGCTGGATAGCTGTCAGCAATACATTGACACCGCAACTGAATTGACCGGCATTGCCCCCGATACGGCGCGCGAAGATCTCTGATTGTGCTGGGAGTGTTGGCGGCCGTTACCGCAACCGGCCGTCGTGATCGCCCTTGATCGTGTCGATCATCCGATGCGGCACCGTCAGCTCCCACCAAAGCTGTTCTGCACTATCGATATAGTGCCGGGTTGGGCGCCATAAGCTTGCCTCGCTCAGGGATGGGCCATCAATTCGTAATTGCATATACAGCCAGCCATGATCGAGCCGCGCCATAAATGGCCGCGGTTGCAGCTGGCTGTAGATGGTAAGCAAGGCTTCCCGGAGTTCGGGTGTCAGAACTTTCGTCACATCGACATGGTGCGGGGCAAAGACATCGAGGGCAGCATCGAACCCGGGATCGAGCTGCTTGCGTTGCGTTTCGCCGTCCAATGCCCTGAACAGATTATCTAGATGCCCCAAGCCCCACGCTTTCGAGGCAATCTCGATTATCCCCCCGACGCTTTTTTCCAGTCGCACTTCGATAGTCAGGAAATGCATGGAACGCTCACGCTTGACTGTTAGTCGGATTTCGCGCGCTCGATAGTGTGTATCGCGATAAACGCCTGCGCTTTTCCACTGTGCGTAGGCGTTACCATGCCTGTTTGCGCCAGCGAGGCCAAGAAGGTCTTTCCATTCCACCGCAGCGATACCTGCAACGAAATCGGTTTGCCCCCATTTGGCCGCTGCGACAGGTGCCATGACCGACATGGCCATTGAACGCCACAAGGCCATGCTGACCGGCAATAGTATCATTGGCGGGATCACAGCCAGCGACCATGCCACCATGCTTGAACTGGCGGCCTGCACCATCACCACGATGGTCAGGCAAAGCCCGACTACCGCATTCAGCGTCGCCGCGAGCGCCTTTAAACGCAAAGGCTCTGCATCTGCCAGAGCCTGCTCCATTGCGGCGTAATCGATACCGCTGCTTTTATCGCCAATCTGATCCATAATAAACGCCGCTAACGTGCCTGATCAGCCACCAAAGGCAAAAGCCAGACCGGCTGCATCTATGGGGCAGCCATCTTCACTGATCGCGACCACGCCTCCCTCCCGGTACCAATTTCCGGGTGGTGAGAGGTCTCCGCTCCCACCTACGGCAACACAAACCGCGCCATTTTCACCGTCTGGTGAGATGGAAATTCCCCAATTGTCTGTGCTGCCATGCGTGGGATCATAGGCTTTGAAATAGATTTTGTCCTGGCTCTCGAAAATGTAGGTCGCAAAGGCGCGGTCGCGCGTCTGCTTAAGCACGAGATCGCGCAAGGACTGATCATCCAGAGCTTTTTCAACAATCGACCGCACACTAGGGTCATCAATGAACGCCATGCCATCCACCTGTTTAGCGGGGTGATGGCCAATGTAAACGGTCAAATCCGTTTCCTGTGCCAGCAGGGGAGTGACTGGAGCCAAAGCAATGAGCGCTAGAGCGCCTGCAATAACCTTCATCTTAGGAAATACCTCTTTGGAAAGCATGATTATAGCCCCTGTCCCAGAAGCGCAGAGCTGGTCGATCTGGGGATAGAGCGCATAGGCAGGCATTTTCCCGTCTTCGACGTGTTTCCCACCATAAGCTCCTCGCTCGGCGCAGATATTCCGCGCACCCTAAGCACATGTCACGCGTATGGAAGACACTGGGATAATACCCCTAGTCATCGCGCCAGTCTTTCACTTCGCCATATGAAAAGCTGCCTACATCAGCAATCAAGCAGGGTGTGCTGAACGTCCCCACAATGTAGCGCTCCGGCCCTGCTTCGAAACCGGAGTCCAAAGCATATAAATGCTGCGTCTCCTGATGACGTGCAGCAAGATTGATGCCGCCCTCGGCCATGGTCCGGTACCGATGGATCACCCAATCGGACTCCATCCAGTCGGAATGCAGCTTAGCAAGCATTTCTGTTGCATCTGACTGCGGAGCGACGAGCTGTGCCCCAACCCAGATATAGTATTTTCCGGAATCGTCGATGACATCCGTATGCTGGCAGCGATTTATTCTGACCGCAAACTTTTCTACGTGAAGCCCAAGAGCGGAGACAAAAGCGTCCACCTCCGCCCCAAATTCAGTGGCTCTTTGCTGCGGGGATGTCAGCTCGATCGACTGCGACTGGGTTATGCCGGGCGTCAAACACACAGCCATCACCAACAAGGCCAATAAGCGCCGGCGAAACGGCACGCTGTGCTCAATTGATGCAAACGGAACGTCCTTCATCTCAATATGACGCCTCCCGTGGTTTTCGGTGCCTCTATGGTTTTGACGCTCAGCCCGACGCAAGCCTTGGTGACAATCTCGCGATCAGAGCACCGCAAGTCCTACGCCAGCTCAAAAATCATTCGCAATGCGATGTAAAGCGTAGCGGCCGCAACACAAAATGCACCCCATGCCAGGACATGGCCAAGCGTGGCCAGAACTGGCAGACGGACAATCCTTGCGGCGAGCCAGAGTATGCAGGCGAGACCGTAAACGGTCAGATAGCCCAGGATCGCAAGCGCGCCACGCCACCAGCCATCTGCATAGGTTGCATCTGCATGACCCGGTATCCCCAATCCCCAAGGCACGATTGCCAGAACGGCAGCAAGTGCGCCTACAGCTGGAACAAGCCAGTTGAGCGTTCGGGCGAGCGTAGCGACAAGGGGCGTCAATGATGCTGTGAGGCGCTGGATCATATTCCATAGACGCTCCCCGCACCCCGATCCTTGGCACGAAACAGAATATCCGACGCCAATAATGGCTCCTCGTCAGACGTCTAACCAAAACGAGAGCGTTTGCGCGAGCACTGCGATGCGCAAATAGGGGCGAGCAATCATCCTGTGCGATTGGCCACGGGAAGAGGTCCGCTCATGCTAGTGCAATTCGGAAGTGAAGAGGCCTTGGGTCGATGAAATATATGACACGTGTGCGAGCGATGTTGATAGCCGCGCTGGCAGCCGGAACACTTGCAGCTCCAACATTTGCACAGGACATCGACGGCTCGTCCGACCACCCTCTGCTGAGCCGGTTTGATGGTGCTTTTATCGCTGCCTATCAGCTATCTGACTTCGGCGAAGTGCAGTTGCCCAGTGGCCCGGTAGAAGACGAAAACGCCCGCGAACATATCCTTGAGCTGGAAGGGCGAATGACCCGCATCGGCTATCATGTGCCCGGCAACAAGACCGCCCTGGAAGTCATACGAAATTATGAGGATGCTCTGACGTCCTCAGATTTTACCACCGCGTTCTCCTGCGCGGGGCGTGAGTGCGGAAGACGCTTCGTAAATTTCGTGACCCAGACCGATATGTTTCCAAGGGGATTTGACCGCACCGCCGTCAATGATCGCTCCAGGGCTTTGCTTGCAACGGGCCTGGCGGGCGATATTCCGGTTCACGTGTTCCTCTATGTTATGGAAGATCAGCCCAACCAACGCACATTGATCCGCCAGATTGTTGTCGAAGGCGAGCCGATGCCATTGGGGGCGGTGACGGTCCGCGATGCCGATGCCTTGCGTTCCGATCTGGAACAAGCCGGGCGCACTGTTGTGGATGGCATTTTCTTTGAAACCAATAGCGCAGTCATCCGCACAGATTCCGAAGACGCGCTTGAGCAAATGGCACTTCTGCTCGATGATAATGCTGACCTGAGCGTCTATATCGTCGGGCACACCGACAATGTCGGCGCTCTGAGCTATAATCTTGATCTCTCTTTGCGGCGTGCGTCCGCAGTCGCCGAGGCTCTGACAGAGCGCTTTGCTATCGCGCCCAACAGGCTGAGCGCGCAAGGCGTCGCCAATCTGGCGCCACTGTCCAACAATGTTTCGGAAGCGGGACGTACGCTCAACCGGCGCGTCGAACTCGTCCTGCAATGAGAGCGCTTGGCATAACCGGCGTTGCTCGCCTTGCGGCACTAGCGGCTTTTTCCTCTGCCCTCAGTATCGGCATGCAAACTACTGCATCCGCAGATCAATGCGCGGCGGCATCACCGGACAGAATTTTGGCATTACAAGACTTTGCCGAAGGTTTTGTCGCGTTCGAAATGGAAGCCCGCCCGGACGTTGGTTCTGGAATTTCCCTTCGCTATTACCCCGATAGTGACTGGTGCCGCCCCCTCTCGGTGGACCACTACAGGGAAGAAGGAGGCCCCCCTACGCTAGAAGCGAGTTTTGTTTATCCCATTCAGGGGCGTCCAAATCTCTTCGCCATCGTCTCCTGGCCAAGGATGCATGCCGGAATTGACATGCGTGGTTGGCAATATGAGGTGTTCGCCTATCATCAGACGGGTTCAGAACTGGAGGTGAACAGTTTTGTTGCCGGCAACAAAACGCTCACCGAGGGGTTCGTTGGCACGATTGATGGCGAGGACTACACGTTTGAAGGCA